>ERZ779953.286-NODE-286-length-15461-cov-2.5838_pt1 | contig 15461 bp, 10 predicted proteins | sample MGYA00511184_ERZ779953 | MGnify/ENA primary metagenome ERZ779953 (study PRJEB29588, sample SAMEA2163248) | human gut metagenome | biome: human gut; feature: human-associated habitat; material: faeces | place: Denmark | collected 2008/2010 ... | reverse complement strand
GGTAGTGTAAAATAAACTGTGTCACGCATTATTTATCTCTAGAAAACTCATCGGTCGGGGAACGGCCCGCGCCAAGGGGCGGGACCACCCGTCCCGACGAGCGTAAAATTACAATAATTTAAACCGGTTTCCAAACTTTATAGCCAGTTGTTGCGAGATGGTAGCCCAATTGGCCAGTGGCATGGTCCATTTCTTACGTATATTGCGGTATGCAAGATAAACAAGTTTCTCAAGGGCTGTATCCGATGGGAACACGCCCTTGTTTTTTGTTACCTTGCGGATCTGACGGTGATACCCCTCAACGGTATTTGTGGTATAGATAAGCTTACGGATGACCGGAGTATACTGGAAGTATTCGGACAGCTTATCCCAGTTGTCCTGCCAGGATCTGATAACGACAGGATACTGTTCACCCCATTTTTCATCCAGCTTGAGGAGCTCATTTTCTGCGGATTCCTTATTGACTGCCTGATAGACACATTTCAAATCCCTTAAGAACTCCTTCTGATTCTTGGATCCTACATACTTGATGGAGTTACGTATCTGATGTACTACACAAAGCTGTACGGCTGTATTAGGATAAACGCTTTGAATGGCTTCAGGAAACCCCTTCAGACCGTCTATACAGGCAATGAGAATATCCTCAACTCCACGGTTCTGAAGGTCTGTCAACACGCTGAGCCAGAAGTTTGCTCCCTCATTCCTTGATATATACATTCCAAGTAACTCCTTGTGTCCCTCCCTGTCAATGCTCAGTACATTATAGATTGCACGGGTTACCGCGCAGCCACGTTCATCCGTTACTTTGTAATGAATGGCATCCATCCAGACTATAGGATAAACAGAATCAAGCATCCGTGATTTCCATGCTTTTATCTCCGGAAGTACACGGTCTGTGATGGAACTGATTGTGTCGGCCGAAACACGATTCCCAAGATTTTCTTCCATCCAGTCACTGATTTCCCTTGTGCTGTTTCCCATTGCATACAAGCCAATTATACGGTCAGCAACACCTTCTGCCAGAATAGTCTCACGCTTCTTGATAAACTGGGGATCAAAACTCGAATTACGGTCACGGGGAGTGGAAACGGTTACTTCGCCCAAGGGAGTCTGAACCTGCTTTTGCATCTTTCCGTTACGACGGTTACCCATCTGGCGTTCTTCTTCTGTCAAATGTGCATCCATCTCTCCTTCCAGGGCTGCATTCAATATACTTTCCAATAGTGGGGCAAAGGCGCCGTCCTTACCCAACAAAGGCTTGCCGGCTTTCAGCTGTTCAATGGCCTTGTTCTTGATACTCTCGAAATCAAATTCTTCTTTCATAAAAAAAACTGTGTTAGCAAAGTTAATACTTTATTCCTTGCTGACACAGTTTAATTTACATCCTCGTTTTAGTTGGTTATCACATTCGTGAAATACTCTTTGAACAGTTTTTCTGCCCGTTCCAGTTGTTCCGGAGTATTTTCCTTCACTTCTTTCAATTTGTAATCCCATCCCATGGCTTCGTATTTGTGAACACCCAGACGGTGATAAGGAAGTATTTCCACCCGTTGTATCTGCTGGTATTTGCCAAGACTTTCACCCAGCAGGCGGGTGTCTTCTTCCGAATCGCTGTAACCGGGGACCAGTACATAGCGCAGCCAGAAGGGGTGTTCATGTTCTTCGAGCCAGGCAGCGGTGCGGAGTGTCTGTTCGTTGCTTCGTCCCGTCAGCGTACGGTGGCGTTCGGGATTGAATTGCTTGATGTCCAGCAGCACGAGGTCAGTCAGACTAAAGAGCTCTTCCACCTTTTCATTCCAGATGCCTCCGTTACTGTCCAGACAGATATGGATGTCGTTCGCCTTCAGCTCCTTGAAAAGAGGAATCAGCGCTTCTGCTTGCAGGGTAGGCTCACCGCCGGAGAAAGTAATACCTCCTTTCTTCCCGAAGAATGCCTTTTGGCTGATAGCCATTTGCAGAATCTCTTCCGGAGTGGTGGGAGTGCCTCCTTTTACATCAATCGTATCCGGATTGGCACAATACAGACAACGGAACGGACATCCTTGCAGGAAAACGACGAGCCGGAGACCCGGCCCGTCGAATGTTCCCATACTTTCGTAGGAGTGTACATTTATCATATTACATTCTTTCGTGGAATGAACGGCTGATGACTTCCAACTGATGCTCGCGGCTCAACTTCACGAAGTTCACGGCATAGCCGGAAACGCGGATGGTGAGTTGCGGATACTTTTCAGGATGTTCCATGGCATCTTCCAGCATTTCGCGGTTCAGTACGTTTACGTTCAAATGGTGGGCACCTTTGGTGAAGTAGCCGTCCATCATGGTTACCAGGTTCTCTACACGTTCTTCCGGTGTCGGGCCCAGTGATTTGGGAACAATGGAGAACGTATTGCTGATGCCGTCCTGCGAGTCGCGGTAGCGCAATTTGGCTACGGAGCTCAAGGAAGCGATGGCACCGTTCTTGTCACGTCCGTGCATTGGGTTGGCACCCGGAGCAAAGGCAACACCTTTGGCGCGTCCGTCCGGAGTGGCACCGGTCTTCTTGCCGTACATCACGTTGGAGGTGATAGTCAGCAAGGAAAGGGTGGGACGGGCATTCTTGTAGACAGGCAGCTTTTTCAGTTCTTCGCTGAAATAGTAAACGAGGTCTACTCCCAGGTGGTCCACACGGTCGTCATTATTGCCGAAGCAGGGGAATGAGCCTTCGGTGTCGAAACCTTCGGTCAGGCCGATTTCGTTGCGGCGTGCAGTGACTTTGGCATATTTGATGGCGGACAGTGAGTCTATGGCGATGGAAAGGCCGGCAACACCGTATGCCAGATTGATGCGTGGGTCGGTATCGATGAATGCCATCTGGGCTTTCTCATAATAATACTTATCATGCATGTAGTGGATGATATTCATGGCCTCGTTGTAGACACGGGCTATTTCAGTCAGTACCTTCTTGTAGTTGGCCATAACTTCCTCAAACTTCAGTGTCTCGCCGGTCAATACGGGAATACCTTTCACCATGACAGTTCCGGTGTTTTCGCAACGGCCACCGTTGATGGCAAGCAGCAGGGCCTTGGCAAGGTTGGCACGTGCGCCGAAGAACTGGATTTGCTTGCCGATGGCTTGGTAGGATACACAGCAGGCAATGCCGTAATCGTCGCAGTTGCGCACTTCGCGCATCAGGTTGTCGTTTTCGTACTGGATGGAGCTGGTATCTACAGAAACTTTGGCGCAGAAATCCTTGAAGCCTTCCGGCAGTTCGGGACTCCACAATACGGTCAAGTTCGGTTCCGGAGAAGGACCGAGGTTGTATAGCGTCTGCAAAAAGCGGAAAGAAGTCTTGGTGACCTTCACGCGTCCGTCGTTGAAGCGTCCGCCGATGGCTTCGGTCACCCAAGTCGGGTCGCCGGCAAAGATATCATTGTACGACTGCATGCGCAGATGGCGTACCATACGTAGTTTGATGACGAACTGGTCTATCAGTTCCTGTGCAAACGTCTCGTCAATCTTGCCGTGAGCCAAATCGTATTCGATGAAAATGTCGAGGAACGAAGATACGTTACCCAGTGACATGGCTGCTCCGTCCTGCTCTTTGATGGCAGCAAGATATGCCATGTATACCCATTGCACGGCCTCTTGAGCTGATGTAGCCGGATGGCTGAGGTCGAGTCCGTAATATTCGCCCATAACCTTGATGTCCTTCAAAGCTTTGATTTGTTCTGCCACTTCTTCGCGTAGACGGATGCGTGCTTCGGTCATCGGGCCGGTGAGGTTGCGCAAGTCCTCCTGCTTGGCTTCAATCAGACGGTCGATGCCGTAGAGAGCCAATCGGCGGTAGTCGCCGATGATACGTCCGCGGGCATAGTTGTCGGGCAATCCGGTAAGGAATCCCAGTGAGCGGAAGGAACGGATTTCTTCGGTATATACATCGAATACGCCGTCGTTATGTGTTTTGCGGTAATGGGTGAAGATGTCTTTTACTTTATCGTCCACTTCCACTCCGTTTTCACGGCATGCTTTTGCTACCACGTTGATGCCTCCGAAAGGTTTGATGGATCGTTTCAACAGTTCATCAGTCTGCAAACCGACAATAAGTTCATTGTCCTTATCAATATACCCGGCTTTATGAGAAGTGATGGTAGATACGGTGGTATTGTCCAGTGAACGGACGCCATTGTTGTTCCTTTCTTCTTCGAGAGCCTTCAGACAGATGTCCCAGATACGTTTGGTACGTTCGGTAGGTCCCTGCAAGAAAGATGCATCCCCGGTATAGGGTGCGATGTTTTTACTGACGAAATCACTGACATTGATTTCTTTATTCCAAAGCCCATTGGTAAAGGTTTTGTTCAATTCCATAATATTTGTTTTTGTTAGTAGGTTAGATAATGTTATCCTTTAGAGCGCGCAAAAATACTGAATAAATTCCGTAATTTTATAAGAGATACTTCTCTTTTTATGTTGAACAGCATAAAATAACTATTATTAGGTAGTGAATGTCCGGGGGAGTAGAGATGTTAATACTTTCTTTATATGTGGTTTATGAATTGAAACAAGAACCGAATAATAATCTGCATTATTTACAAATGATGTAGGTTTAAGGAACAGTCGTATTCTGAACCTAATTCAGTCGTATAGTGAATGCCATTCAGTCGTATACTGAATAGGGTTCAATCGTATACTGAATGTGGCTCTTTGTAAATATACTGATAGCCAGTAAGTTATAAAACTCTGTCTTGCCCTTGATAAATTTCAACAAATAGCCTAAATGCCGTTATGTTCGTTCCGTAGTGGGTATAAACAAGAATTTTGGTATAATTGCTCTGTTTTTGTGCAGAAAAGTTTGTAGAATAAAAAATGATTTGTATCTTTGCACCGCTTTAAAAGAAAAGTACTTCTGAAAAAGAAGTTTTGGAGAGGTGGCAGAGTGGTCGATTGCGGCGGTCTTGAAAACCGTTGTGCTGCGAGGCACCCGGGGTTCGAATCCCTGTCTCTCCGCTGAACTAACTGGATAATGAATAGGTAAGTCTCATAAATTCAACGATTTGTGGGACTTTTTTTATTCCATTATCTCTGCCCTATCGGATATTATTTAGCCCTTTATAGAATAAGAATTTATACTTTAGTTTTGACTGAACTTCAGTATATATGTGCAATTTTAGAACAAATAATCTAAAAATGATTTTCTTTTGTAACTTAGCATAATATTTAAAACAAATATGGTAAAAGCTACAAAAGATAATAGGCCTTTTTCAAGTGGTGTGTTTGATTTAGAGGAGTTCAATATTTATACAAAGGTAATTGATTTGCCTCTTGACGGGATTCCGACATATCTAGAAGAAGGGATAAATGGAGTTTGTACCGGAGGCTCTGCTCTTTTTAATGTGTTTTCTAATAAACGCAGGGTTGTGAAGAATGATTTGATAACTATTTTTCCTTATCAGTTGGCAAGTATAACCGAAATCAGTACAGACTTTGCCGTTATTTTCTTTAAAGTACCAAAGAAATTGTTTATGGATACCATTAATGGGCTGGGTAGGCTTACACTTGACTATTTTTTCTATATGAGGAAATATTATAGCTCTCCGCTCAGTGAAGAAGAGTATAAGCGCTTTGTTCATTTCTGTCATATATTGTCATACCGTGTAGATTTATCTTGTGCCTTTCTTAGGAGGGAATCGGTGATGTATTTATTGAGGGTTTATTATTGGGACTTGTATGTGGGCTATAAGAGTAACCCCAAGGCTATGGCTTCCGTGAAGTTTGTACGTAAAGAGAAGCAGGTTTTTGAATTCTTTTATTTGGTTATAGAGTATCATACTATAAGTCGTGATGTGGCATTTTATGCAGATAAGATGTGTATCTCACCTAAATATCTGACAATGTTAATAACAGATAATACTGGTCGTTCGGCTAAAGAGTGGATTGTGGAATATACCATACTTGAGATAAAAGTCTTATTGAAAGACTCCAATCTTGAAATAAAGGAAGTGGTTTCACGAACTAATTTTCAATCGAATTCTACGATGACACGTTTTTTTCGTAAGCATACAGGCACTACTCCGTCAGAATACCGTGAGAGAATGTTTGTCTGATATTTGGATAATTTGTACTTATACCAAAAGGCAAGAAAGATATGAAAGAATATCTTAAAATAATAGATGAAATAATCGCTCTTGTGGGGTTACATTTAATTCCCAAATTTGTTAATCTATATCAAGGCCAGGTTGACATAAGATGTGAGGAAAATGATACTGGAGTCTTAATTAATATTATTGTGTCTTTACCAGATAAAAATGAACTGCAGGCTTTGCAAAATCAAGTTGGTATGGACTCACTACAAGCCAAACAGATCTTAGAAGGAATATTAAAATTGGAGAAAATGGATTCATGCAAACCATTGGAAAACAGACAACTGGAATTGAAACGAATTTGGCTTAACAAGCTTGTTTCAGTGTTGGAAGAGCATATGGAAAATACAGAGTTTAATGTTGCTATGCTCTGTCAACTGTTGGGAATGAATCGAAAACTGTTGTATCGAAAGATTAAACAGTTGACGGGGGTTACTCCAGTAAGCCTTATTCGGCGTGTTAGGATGATAAGAGCCGCTACACTTTTATTACAAGGCAGATTCACTGTATCGGAAGTAATGTATATGGTAGGCTATTCCAATCCTTCTTATTTTTCCAGGTGTTTCATGGCAGAATATAATATTTCTCCAAGTCAATATGCAATAATTCAAAAAAAAACAGGTGGAGCGTCCGAATAAGGGGGCACTCCACACATGATTCATTGTCTTTTGTTCTGTTATTTTTTATACCAATCCTTACAGTCATTTCCCATTGATTTTGCCCATGTAGCAAAACCGGGATATTGGCTGTCAATTCTGTTCCTTTCTGTTACCGGGGTAAACCCTAGCATCGGTATATCGATAGCAAATGGATATGCTCCTTTACGGTCGATATAGTAAGCATCATCATTGCTGCCAATCAATGACTGATTGGCATAAGCTGTAGCTTTGTGTTTGGGCAGATGAACCTCTGTGCGATTCTGTTCTCCTTGTATACCCTCTTTCTTTATCGGCGTACCTTCCACTGTTTCCATCGGATTTTCACCGTAAATTTCTATCAAAGGAATAAACCCGTAAATGTCATAGTTGACAGAAAGCCGGACATCACTGCGCATCTCAAAGCCGAAATATTTATCCGGGTCAGGAAGAGGTTCTTTTTCACGATTCGGGTCGTATACGTCTTTCTCCATACAACCTGTCATAAGGCCTGAAAGTGCAAGCACTAAAATGAAAGCCCCAATGCTAATTAAGCGGTTTTGTTTCATAAGATATAAAAATGTTATGTTAATTTTATTTGTATGTATTTTTGATTAGTTACTTGCTCTTTAAATACCCGATACATTTTATTATGCAAATTTAGTCTGTATTGCTCAAACTCATTGATACAAAATTGACAAAAGAATGATAGAAAAAGGACAGTTGATTTTTTTTGTATATCCATGTGATAGTTTGTCGGGAGTGTCTTTTTGTTCTTCCTTTATTGGATTTTACCCTCTTTTCAGTATATTTGCGCTCGGCGTTTTAAGAATATTATCTTTGAGCCGATTCCAATACTAAACTAGATAGAATTAATGGAGAAAATAAATGCAGTAATTACGGGAGTGGGAGGGTATGTTCCTGACTATATTCTGACCAATGAAGAAATATCCAAAATGGTAGATACGACAGATGAGTGGATAATGGGGCGTATCGGTATAAAGGAAAGACGTATCTTGCACGAAGAAGGATTGGGGACTTCGTTTATGGCCCGTAAAGCTGTAAAACAATTAATGCAACGTACAAAATCTAATCCTGATGATATTGATTTGGTGATTGTGGCCACTACAACGGCCGATTATCATTTTCCTTCAACAGCATCCATATTATGTGAGAGAGTAAAGCTTAAGAATGCTTTTGCTTTTGATATGCAGGCTGTTTGTAGTGGCTTTTTGTATGCATTGGAAACTGGAGCCAATTTTATCCGTTCGGGAAAATACAAGAAGGTCATTGTAGTAGGGGCTGATAAAATGTCGTCGGTGATTGATTATACCGATCGTGCCACTTGTCCGATTTTTGGTGACGGTGCTGCCGCTTTCATGCTGGAACCCACCCGGGAAGATATGGGAGTAATGGATGCCGTATTGAGAACAGACGGGAAAGGTCTGCCCTTTTTACATATCAAAGCAGGAGGTTCCGTATGTGCTCCATCTTACTATACACTGGACAATCGGATGCATTATATTTATCAGGAAGGACGTACAGTCTTTAAATATGCTGTGGCCAATATGGCGGATGCTTGTGAGGCGGTCATGGAGAGGAATCACTTGACGAAGGAGGACATTGACTGGGTGATTCCCCATCAGGCAAACATGCGTATAATTACTGCAGTTTCGCAACGCTTGGGAGTATCTCCCGAAAAGGTAATGGTCAATATAGAACGGTATGGAAATACAAGTGCCGGCACGCTTCCGTTGTGTGTATGGGATTTCGAGGATAAGCTTAAAAAGGGGGATAAACTGATTTTTACAGCATTCGGAGCAGGATTTGCCTGGGGAGCTATTTACGTGAAGTGGGGATACGACGGAAAAGGTTGAGGCTCACTGATAAGATTTAGGTTGTTTGTTTTTTTTCTGATACAACTTTTAGTATCTTTGCGAAACAGCAGTTTTTTATTGTGACAGAAAATTGCATGTGTTTTGTTAACCATATAGAAAACTAAAAACAATCAGCGTATTATGAACCAGGAATTATCCATGAGCCCCAATCTATTGGTGGCTGCCCTTCAAAAACCGGCTTCCGAATTTACGAAAGCAGACATTGTTTCCTATATAAAGGAGAACGACATTCGTATGGTGAACTTCATGTATCCTGCGGCAGACGGGAGACTGAAGACACTGAACTTTGTCATCAATAATGAAGCATACCTTGATGCCATACTTACATGTGGTGAACGCGTAGATGGTTCCAGCTTGTTTCCGTTTATAGAGGCCGGTAGCAGTGATTTGTATGTAGTGCCGCGTTTCCGGACCGCTTTTATAGACCCTTTTTCTGAATTGCCCACACTGTCAATGCTCTGTTCTTATTTCAATAAGGATGGTGAACCGCTGGAAAGTTCTCCGGAATATACCCTGCGTAAGGCATGTCAGGCATTCACTACGGTTACGGGGATGGAATTTCAGGCTATGGGAGAATTGGAATATTATGTCATTTCTGAAAATGACGGATTGTTCCCGGCTACCGACCAGCGTGGTTATCACGAATCGGCCCCTTATGCCAAGTTCAATGATTTCCGTACGGAATGTATGTCATATATTGCGCAGGCAGGCGGACAGATAAAGTATGGGCATTCTGAAGTCGGTAATTTTACGCTGGACGATAAGATTTATGAGCAGAATGAAATAGAATTCCTGCCGGTGCGTGCCGAGGAGGCTGCTGACCAACTGGTGATAGCAAAATGGGTTATTCGTAATCTGGCTAGCCAGTATGGATATAACATTACTTTTGCACCGAAAATCACGGCAGGAAAAGCCGGTTCCGGATTACATATACATATGCGTATCATGAAGGACGGGCAGAACCAGATGCTGAAAGATGGGGCACTTTCTGAAACAGCCCGTAAGGCCATTGCGGGCATGATGAAGCTGGCTTCTTCCATTACAGCTTTCGGTAATACAAATCCTACTTCCTATTTTCGTCTGGTTCCTCATCAGGAAGCACCGACCAACATTTGCTGGGGCGACCGCAACCGTTCGGTATTGGTACGCGTTCCGTTGGGCTGGTCGGCAAAAACGGATATGTGCATGTTGGCAAATCCGTTGGAGACCCCAAGTCATTATGATACTACACAGAAACAGACGGTGGAAATGCGTTCGCCTGACGGTTCGGCCGATTTGTATCAATTGATTGCCGGACTTGCTGTAGCTTGCCGTTATGGATTTGAGATAGACGATGCTTTAGGAATTGCAGAAAAAACATATGTCAATGTAAATATCCACAAGAAAGAAAATGAAGATAAGTTGAAACAACTGGAACAGCTTCCTGACAGTTGTGCCGCTTCTGCCGATTGTTTGGAAAGACAGCGTGCTGTCTTTGAGCAATATCATGTGTTCAGTCCTGCAATGGTTGATGGGGTTATTTCCAAACTGCGTTCTTACGAGGATAGAACCTTGCGTGCAGAGATACAAGACAGTCCGGAGGAGATGCTGAAACTGGTCGAGAAGTATTTCCACTGCGGATAGGAGAAGAAATGAGGGCATAACTCGCCGCAGGTTACACAGATTGCTATAGAATTTCTGATAATCAAGAACTTTTATCTGTGTTAATCTGCGGTGATTGTGTATTTTGATACCTCTCCATTATTCCTTTGGCTTTGAATACTGGTTCTGCTTTTTGTATTTCCGATTCGAAGCCGAACCAATAACCATTTTGGGTATTGTCGTCAATGGGTAGAAAACATAAGCGGAGGCTTTCTTTGTAGTTTCCATAGATGACTTCCCAATATTCCGGTGGCATCTGGCGCTTGGTCTTGACTTTCTCTGCTGGTTTTTTCTTTAATGACATGCCTGCCTCTATCCAGGCAATGGTGACCATGATTTTATAGGCCGGATAATGCATACTGCAGAATTCATAGAGTACGAGGCCTCGCTTTTCCAGGCTCATGGGCTGGTCTATAAGATTTTTATCGATTAAAAATTCCAGAAAGCGACGTAGGAAGTCGTTGTCATCCAGAATCAGCTTGCGGGTGATGGCTTGCCAAGCAGTTGTGTTATAGAATCCATCCAGAAGACGTGACAGTTGCCGGGCTGTTTGAAGCTCGTTGACACTGATTTCATTTGTTTGAAGCACTTCATAAGGGGGGAGAGGAGAATATCGGATGCCTAGTTCTTCCGCTCTTCTTCTCATTTCTGTGCCGGGAAGTAACTTCAGGGATTCAAGCTGTATCTCGCCGGCATTGTATCCGGCAAGTGTACGCACATCTTCAAATATTTCGGATAGGCGGTATAGAGGCAAGCCGGCAATGAGGTCGGCGTGTGTTTCCATATTGGGTAGGGAACATAGGAAACGAAGACCTTGCAGTGAGTCCTCCAGGCTTCCCATCCGACGGCTTTTCTGGAGGACCGGTTCGCGCAGGCTTTGAATACCGGCCTCGAGATGGAGCAATCCTTTAGGTAGCTTTTTCAATTCATTTTTCAGCTCTTCGGATAATAGTGCAGGGTGTATTTCTAAGTGAAAGCATATGTCCGGGTTGAATTCCAGGAAAAGTTGCAGTAATTCTTTAGCACGGCGCGGATTATAATTAAAGGTCCGGTCGAGGACGCGTACGTTTTTTATTCCATGACTGTGGATAATTTGAAGGCGTTCACGGATACTTTCAATGGACAGTGTGCGCACCGGTTTTTCTTCACCGCTGACGCAGAATGCGCATGTGTTGAAACAGCCTCGGGTAGTCTCCAGTTGTACGAATGGTTTGCTCCAGTTGAAAAAACAGCTGTTTTCCGGTGGTACGAGCCGTGAAAAGTTAAGTACACGGGCTATGCCGTTGTCTATATATTGCTTTTGAGGATTCATATAGCAGAGTCCCGGAATACTGTTCCATTTTTCCGGCTGGTTCCAGCAAGACAGCCATTGGGGGAATGCTTCTTCTCCCTCTCCCCTGAATACACAGTCGATGAAAGGGTTTTTATGCAGAAAGTCTTCATTGTTTCCTAAGAATTCAGGTCCACCCAAGATGAAGCAGCTATTGGGAAGCAATGCTTTTAATCTCGCTGTGACGTGCAACAGTTGTTCGTGGTTGAACAACCATGTCGTTGCGGCAATGATGTCGGGTTGGTGCCGGTATATTTCGTCGACAATCATTCCTACGTTTTCATTGATGGTGGCAGATACGATTTCCCATTTTACGGAATTGTTCTTTGCTATTTGTGCGTGCAGTGCAGGGAGTGCCAACGAAGAGTGTGCATACGAGCTATTGAGGTCTATCCAGAGAATTTTCATATTTGATTGAATTTCATCTTTGCAAAGATAACTGATTTTGCTTTTCGTATAAACAAAAAGGGTTATATTTGCATGTCGGAAATCGAAAATAGTAGAGTTATTGGTATAGAATGTTTTTTGAAAGATGAAATATTCTTTTTGTATTCTTATTTCTATAAGGTGATAACGGGTTGTCTTATCACTGGCTTGATAAAGTAAGGAAGGAAGTACTATTAAGTGTGATTGATACAGAATGCAAAATATCGGAATAAGTTTCCAGCTATTTTGAACATTTTGAGAAAGTAAACTCTTTTGTACAAGGACTGGTTTAGGTAATTGATTCCTTCCTATGATGTAGGGATACTCTGTGAGGAGTATCCCTACAATTTTTTACATTGATTCCACGTTGCCTCCCTTTGGGGGATTGTTTGGACAATAACAAAAAAAGAGGAATATTCTTTCGAATTTCCTCTTCTTTGCGGGTGGCAGATGGGACTCGAACCCACGACATTCAGAACCACAATCTGACGCTCTAACCAACTGAACTACAGCCACCATGTTAGTGCATTTCTTAAATGCGGTGCAAAGATAGGGATAATCTTTAATATTGCAAAGAATGAGACGAAAATTTTTGAGATTTCTGCATTATTTTTTCTTCTCGTAGATACCTATATTGTGCTGCTGGAGCAGCTTTCGAGAGCTTTTGACAAAGATTTCCAGGTGTTTACGAGCTTCCGGCGTTAAATGTTCTGTAGGAAAACTGGCAGGATAAAGAATGTAATTTTTTTCTTTAGTAAGTTCCGGCCGGCCGGTCCAGACCAGATTATATCCACAATAGGAAACACGACAGTATGGAAAAGGCAGAGGATTGGAGTCTGGCAGGGGCGTCTGACTCTGACCGGTGTAAGAGGGACGGGTGGGTTGGGGGAGAGGATGTTTCTCCAACTGCAAAGTGAAGATAAGGCCGCCGTCAGTGTTGGCCTTGCTCATATTGGAAATGAAGTTTCCCAAGGAGTAGACTATGATGTGCTGTTCGGTACCGTTGGTACGTAGTTCCATCGGTTGAATGACGTGAGGGGGTGAACCGATAATATGTGTTACGCCTTGTTGGAGCAACCAGTTGGCCAGTTCGCGTTGCTCACGGTTGGGAAGGGACTGATATTCCTCTCCCCAATGCATGCAGGCAATAATGGCATCCGGTTGGCGTGCCTTGGCACTTTGGATATCTTGCAGGATGGTATTCTTATCAATATAGTTTACGATATTGGGAGAGGTAGCCTTGATACCATTGGTGCCGTAAGTATAGTTGAGTAGGGCAATGCGAAAGCCGTTTCTGTTGATGAACAGGGGATAGCGTTGCCTGCGCTCCGACAGATTCTTGTAGGTGCCTGCGTAACGAATACCGGAGGAGTCAAGCAATTGTATGGTACGCTCCATTCCCTTTTTTCCACGGTCCAGACAGTGGTTGTTGGCTGTCAGTAAAATATCGAATCCGGCGTCCTTTATGGCCTGAAGATATTCATCGGGGGCGCTGAACATAGGATAGCCCCGATAGGGCCTGCCCCCCAATGTGACTTCCAGATTTCCTATGGCGAGGTCTGCCTGGGATATTTGCTCTTTTATGAGGGAGAAGCAGGAGGAGTAGTCATATTTTCCTTCAGATACATGTGCAGCGTCTATTTGTGCCTGGTGCTGCATCAGGTCGCCGACAAATAATAGCGTAATCCTTTCCTGCGAGGAAAGGGTTACGCTATACAGTAGGACAACAATGAAGACGGCGAGCGTTTTCATCGCCTTGTTATTGGTAGATTGCTTTCTTGCCGGCGAGCAATGTATTCTTCATAAGGGAAACGATGGTCATGGGACCTACGCCTCCCGGTACGGGGGTAATGAATGAACATTTGGGAGCTACTTCGTCGAATTTCACATCACCGGTCAACTTGAATCCGGATTTCTTGGAGGTATCGGGCACACGGGTAGTACCTACATCAATAACGACAGCGCCTTCCTTGACCATTTCCGCCTTAACAAAGTTCGGTTGTCCCAACGCAGCAATGATGATGTCCGCTTCCTGGCATTCCTTTACCAGGTCTTTGCTGCGGCTGTGGCATACGGTCACTGTGGCATCGCCGGGATAAGCCTTCTGCATCATCAGGGCAGCCATGGGTTTGCCGACAATGTTACTGCGTCCCAATACCACGCATTTCTTGCCTGAAGTCTCTATCTGATAGCGCTTCAGCAGTTCGAGGATACCGTTGGGAGTAGCGGATACATAGCAGGGAAGGCCAATGGACATCCGTCCCACGTTGATGGGATGAAAGCCGTCCACATCCTTGCGGTAGTCGATGGTTTCAATCACTTTCTGCTCGGAGATATGCTTGGGCAAGGGAAGCTGTACGATGAAACCGTCCACATCCGCATCCTCGTTCAATTCGCGTACCTTGGCGAGCAGTTCCTTTTCGGTAACGTCTGCCTCGTAACGGATAAGTGAGGACTTGAATCCGCAAACTTCGCATGCTTTTACTTTGGCGGCAACGTAGGTTTCGCTACCTCCATCGTGTCCTACAAGAATGGCGGCCAGATGCGGGCGTTTACCCCCACGAGCCACTATTTCGGCTACTTCTGCTGCAATCTCTTGCTTTACTTGCTCTGAAATTGCTTTTCCATCAATCAGTGTCATAGGCTGTTATCTTATCTTTTAAGTTTCGGCATCATCTTACCCATCTTGCTGCCAGTGACCATCTTCATCATCTTGCGGGTCTGGTCAAACTGTTTCAGCAGGCGGTTTACTTCCTGAATATTCGTACCGCTACCTTTGGCAATGCGCTGGCGGCGTGAACCGTTCAGAATGGCCGGATTGCTGCGTTCTTCCGGAGTCATGGAGTAGATGATGGCTTCAATGCTCTTGAAGGCATTGTCGTCAATGTCTATATCCTTGATGGCTTTGCCTACGCCCGGTATCATGGAGGCAAGTTCCTTCAAGTTACCCATTTTCTTGATTTGTGCAATCTGGCTCAGGAAGTCGTTGAAGTCGAACTGGTTCTTGGCAATCTTCTTTTGCAGGCGTTTGGCTTCTTCCTCGTCATATTGTTCCTGCGCACGTTCCACCAAAGATACGATGTCACCCATACCGAGAATACGGTCGGCCATACGTGAGGGATGGAACTGGTCGATGGCATCCAGCTTTTCACCGGTACCTACAAACTTGATGGGCTTGTTTACCACCGAACGGATAGAAAGGGCGGCACCACCGCGGGTATCACCATCCAGTTTGGTCAATACTACACCATTGAAGTCGAGCCGTTCGTTGAATTCCTTAGCGGTATTCACTGCATCCTGACCGGTCATTGAATCCACTACGAACAGAATCTCGTCCGGATTGATGGCCTTCTTGATGGCGGCAATCTCGTTCATCATCTCTTCGTCTACTGCCAGACGTCCGGCTGTATCG
>ERZ779953.284-NODE-284-length-15521-cov-1.8518_pt1 | contig 15521 bp, 11 predicted proteins | sample MGYA00511184_ERZ779953 | MGnify/ENA primary metagenome ERZ779953 (study PRJEB29588, sample SAMEA2163248) | human gut metagenome | biome: human gut; feature: human-associated habitat; material: faeces | place: Denmark | collected 2008/2010 ... | reverse complement strand
GGGGGCATTGGGGTTTGCCTTTGGCGGTGTGGTATCTCCGCTTGTAGGACTGGGCAATATTATGGTCTCTACCGGAGTCCTGTTTTTTATCGGTTCTGTATGTGCGTTCGTATGCACTCGCATAGCACTCCGCCGTGCTTTTTCATTGGCACAATATTACCGTAAGTGAGTTTGTGGTAATGAAAAACCGGCTGAAAAGGCTGCGGAGTAAGTTTTTGATTTGATGGAATAATAAGAAAGGCTGTCTCATTGACAGCCTTTCTTATTATTCTGTAGTTTTTTATTTTAGAATTCATACCCAAATCCGAGATTCAGATAGATGGGATACATGGCAAATGAAACTGTTGTAAAGTCTTTTTCAAATATATCATTCAGCCCCCAGGTTAAATCTGCGTGGATGTTCAGATGCTTATAGGCTTTCCATTCTCCTCCGATCTGCATCCCCCATTGAAAATGGCGGAGATTATCTGAAAAATCATACGCAGCCATGTTTTCTCCTTCAAAATTAACCCGGCTTCCACTGGCGTCGGGGGTACGCAAATGGCCTTCGTATACATTCCCGGAAAATTCTCCGTTCATCATATATGAGAAATAGGGGCCTGCCATGACTTTCCAGCGGTCGCTGATACGATAATTGGCTAAGACCGGAATAGTCAGGTATGACATTTTTACTTTTGTTTTTACTCCTCCGGTCCAGAGTCCTTTTATTTTTCCACCGGTTTCACTGAATATTTCCATGCCATAGTTTTTCACGCTGGCTTTGGTTTCCATATCTTTACTGTCAAGCCTTATACCTAAACTTACTCCCCATTTCTGCTTTGCATCAATCCATTTGGTTGCATTTCCTTCTAAGGTGATTGCAAGTCCGGGAGAATAACTGTCTAAACTTCTGATTTCTTTGGGTAGAGGCAAGGGAGATGTTCCTCCTATATTTATTCCAGCTTTTACTTCGTAGTCAAGTCCGTGTGAAGCAAGCCATGCCAGACCTTTGTGTTCTGACGATTGCGCGTAGCTTATTTGAGTGAAACCACATAAAAAGAGGACCATTATTGTTGTTATATACTTTTTCATATATCGTTGTTTCTATGATGTTTAATTTTCACAAGTAATTTCTACTTCGTCTATCCATAATTCACTTCCTACAGCTCCTTGAAAGTAGGCTCCCATAACGCTGGAAGAGAATACTACAGCGAGTTTATATTTCCCATTTTTTAAATCTTCCGTATTGATTGTTTTACCGTTTTGAGGTATGAACGCCAAATCAAACTTTGTCCATTCATTTGTTTCTATCATTTCTTGTTCGGGAATACGCGCTAAAAGAACGATATGCTCATCTATTCCCGTGCCATTATTGGGGAAAAGATTGCCGTCTAATGAAAAGTCGCTGTTGGGGGCTTCATAAAGCACTGCATAAATGTCTCCTTTATCCTTTTTCCCGGTAACGGTATTTCCGGATTTGTCTGTAAAGACTTCTCCTGCTTTATATTTGAACCAGCCGCTGATTTTAGAGGGGCGTTTTGTAAACGGAAATCCAAAGTGTGTTGCTTTCAGAGGAGCAAGTACGGCATTTTGCGTATCGAATGATCCTATAAATAAGTTGCCGGCAGCAATCGGCATTCCGATTGGCTTCCCAAAGCTTCCGGTACTGAGGGTGGTGAGTTTGACACATTTCCCTGAATAACCGGTTGGGTGTTGCACGGTCGGGTATTGAGTTTCGTCTAATGCCATTCCGCTTAAATTATATCCGGGATTTCCACTTGCCCATTGCATAATACCGGCTGCATTTGTCAAGTAAAAAATATTATACGGAGTCACTTCTTTCAGCTCTTCAAAAGAATAGCTTGTAGGCAGGGCGAGTTTGTTTACCCGGATAAGATATTTGGTTTGTGTTGCTCCGTCTTCGGAAGTTACAATAAAACTTCTTAATGTATTTTGGCTGAAATCGTATAATGGAGGCTGGTCGTTTACTTCTGCTTTTTCTGCCTGGACAGATGCTCCTTCAGGAAGAGTGAAGATTAATTCCTGTTTGGAAATATCGGTTCCATCCAATACATAGATTTCAATTTCTTTTCTTAAATGGTCAATGGTAGTAGATTGGATGTTTGTTCCGGTGCAACTGTCTATAGCAGCTTCTACGTTAAGAGCTTCATCTTGAATGCAGGAATTTATAGATAAACTTTATACAATTCCGGCAAAAATGTACTTTAATTTCATTGTTGCTTATTATCAGTTTAATATTATTGTGTCTTGCGAAGGTATGAAAAAACTTTATAGCTTGATAGTTCTCATTCGTTTCTTTATGAATTCTTGTTGATTGTGTTATTTTTGATGGAATAATATCGCTTTAAAAATGGGAATTAGTGAAATATGCTTAATAGGATAAAAGAGTTTTATCATGCTTAATCTTAAAAATAGACTGTTTGCATATTGCTTAAAAGGTAGGTTTTGGCTAATTATCAAGCAAAATGGTATGTGCTATTCTTGTGCCTATTTAAAAATCAGCCAAAAATAAAATAAATAGACCTTGTGGGGATTTGGGAATTGGTGTTACTTTGCACACGGAAAAATAGATTTCTTTTCGTAGAAATTTGAGAAAATGAAAAAGGTATATTATGGATTGTTGTCCTTGCTGTGTGCCGGACTGGTATCGTGTGCGAAAGATGAAGCCCAAAGTTCGCTGAAAGGACGTATAGATGTGAGAGTTAATACAGACCAGAGTCTGTCGGACGAAGTATCGCGAGCAGCTGAGGAAGTAACGGAGCCTGACCTTAACGATTTTGCACTGACTATAGCGTCAGTAGATGGAGAGGTCTCTAATTCATGGGATAGTTTTGAAAAATTTGAGCCGGTATTTGTGGAAGTGGGCACTTATACCGTTACTGCTTCGTATGGTGAGGCAGAAAGTGAAGGCTTTGATGCGTTGAGTTATTTAGGCAGCACTAATGTAGAGGTGCGTAAGGACGAGACAGTTGAAGCAGCGGTAACGTGTACCATTAACAAGGCCAAGGTGTCTGTGTCTTATACGGATGATTTTAAAAAATATTTTTCTTCCTATAGTGCGTATGTCAGTTCTTCAAAAGGAAATAAAGTGACTTATGCAGCCGACGAAACACGCGGTGCGTATTTTGTGCCGGGTGATTTAGGCTTGTTCTTGGAAGTAACCCGTCAGGGAATTTCTCAAAAGATAACCTTGAATCCGAAGAATTTTACTGCAGAAGTGAAGCATGAATATCGTCTGACGATGGATGTGGATGCTTCAACAGCTTCTTTGAAGATTGTCTTCAATGATAATCCTGCTTCAGAACAGAATGTAAGTATCAATATTTCGGATGAAGCACTGAATGCGGCTCCTCCGGTATTTACTCCTTATGGATTTGAGTCGGGTACGCCCCTGAAGGTATTGGAAGGTGAAACGGTGTCTGATAAGCTGGAGGCTTACCTGAATGCGCCTGCTGGTTTGACGGCATGTGAACTGATTACAACTTCAGAGGCATTGAAAGCACAGGGATGGCCGGAAAAAGTGGATTTGATGAAGCTTACTGCCGAGCAGTCGCAGAAACTTACGGAACTGGGATTGTCAACAAGGGGACTGGGGGCTAATCATGATAAGATTGCCTTGATTGGCTTCCGGAAAGTGCTTTCTCATTTGTACTGTGTGACAGATGGAGATGATACTCATGTTTTCACATTGAAGGCAACGGACGCATTGACTAAGGTGTCGGATTTGGTGTTGAATGTAACTACCCTCAATAATGGCTTTGCTATTACTTTGCCGGAATCTGTTCCTTACGGAGTCAATACGATGACTGTTTCCTTGAATCTGGAAGGAAATCCTTCTCAGGTGACATTCTGGTATATGTTCATGAACGCATGGCAGGAGTTTACTGCGAAACAGGTGAATATACAACCTGAAGCGGAAGCCAATAAATATGCGGTGACGCTTACTTATCCTATGCCATTGAATTATACGGATACCAATGTGAAGTTTAAGGCTGATTGTGGAAACAAGCATTTTGAAGGAGAAGTCCGTGTGGATGATCCGGAACTGACATTGTCTTTAAAGAATGGTGATGCGGATGTGTGGGCTACTAAAGCCTATTTGCAGGTAACGGCTTCAGCCAAGTCGCGTGCATCGCGTACTATTTCTTCTTCTACAGTAGAAATTCAGTATAAAGAGGGAGAGGAGTGGATAGCATGGCCTCACCAGTCTTATAATGCTGAAACCGGATTGTTCATATTGACTGGTCTGGGAGAAGAGGCAACTGAAACTGAGGGTGTTCCTTATACTTTGCGTGCTGTGTATAAGCGTGGGGGAGAAGTAGTTTCTACTTCTGAAGAAATTAGTGTGACGACTGAACCTAAAGCACAGATTGGAAATGCCAGTTTTGAAGAATGGTATACAGGTACGTTTAATTATAAGATAGCCTTAGGGACAGGTAGTCGTGAGTGGTATTTACCTTGGGGTGATGGTGAAGATGATATATGGTGGGCTGTGAATAGCAAAAAAACAATGCTTTCATCATGTTCGTGGGGACCTGGGTCTTATGATTATAGAGTTTTTCCAACTGTTTCATGGTCTACGACGTATCATTTTGGGGAGACTGGTAGGTCTATTCAGCTTGCAACGGTAGCTGTTGGGGCTAATGCTTTTTCTACTGCAAGTGCTATAGACAAGTGTTCTGCTGGTGAAATTTGGATTGGTACAGCTGATGATGATGGAAATCATGCCTCCGAAGGGCATTCTTTTGTTAGTAGACCAACTTCTTTATCCTTTTGGTATCAATATAGTCCGGTTGAATCGGAAACTTTCTATATGAAAATAGACTTAAAGGCTGAAGATGGGACTGTAATTACCTCAAATGAAATAGCAAATGGTACCGCTGAAACTGCAGGAAAAACGATTACGTTACCGTTTGAATATTCTGTAAATAAAAAAGTATCTTCCATTTATATGGTGTTTAAGTCCTCTACTGCTGATTCTCCAAAATATAATAATGCTACGATGGAAATAGCGGGTAAAGAGCAATCGTCACGTATGGGAAGTGTCTTGAGAATTGATGATATTAAACTGAATTACGAATAAAAGCCTACATAATATGAAGAAATATTTTTTAATCTGTTTGACTCTGCTTGCGGGTATGTTAGCTTTCACGGCTTGTCATAGTGAAGTTATGGAAGGACAATCCACGGGAAAAGGAGAACTGAATTTAGCTTCCATGACTGCAGAAGTAAATACGGAAGTGGAAACCGTGTATTTAGGTTCACGTGCAGAATCGGGCACAGATTTCAGTAACTATATAGTGACGGTTTATGATGCTCAGTCACAAAAGGTAAATCAATGGAAATACAGCGAAATGCCTGAAATCGTATCTTTGGCGGTAGGAACCTGTACGGTAGAAGTGACTTCTGCTGAAGCACCAGCCAACGGCTTTGATATACCTTATTATAAAGGTTCCACTACTTGTGAAATCAAGGAAAATGAAATCGTGGATGTACCTGTGATTACTTGCAAACTGGCTAATATGATGTTTTCGGTGGAATACGATGAAGAATTTAAGAATAAGATGGGTGAGGATGTGGTGACAACAATTACTGTTGGAGACAATTCTCTGGAAATTCCGAGCTCGGAAACACGTAAGGCCTATTTGGTCGCTCCTGGAGGGGAGACCACTTCTATGACGGTTACTTTAAAAGGTACAATTGATGGAGAAGCGATAGATTATAGTGAGCGGATTACTGATGTAAAAACTGGTGTACATAATATTATCAAATATAAATTTACTCCAGTAAGCGATGGCTCAGGAGATGGTGGAACATTGAACGTGGCTATTAATGTGGATTCTTCGCTGACTGGCTCGGATGAAGTGATTGGTGTGAATCCGGGGGAAGAACCGGGAATTGATGATTTTCCTGAAGATGGAGGTGAAGAACCGGGAGACGGAGATGGTGAAGGTGAAACCGGTGAAGATGCTATTCGTATTACAGGTAAGGATTTAGGAGGAAGTACTTTTGACATAGATCAGACACAGACTGTGACAGGAAAAACGTCTCTGATTGTGGGAATTGAAGCATCAGCTGGAATTCAAAATTTGAAAGTGAAGATAACTTCTACTCATGAAGATTTTAATGGAATAGGGGAAAGTCTTGGAGAATTTGATTTGGCACATTCCGATACTATGGAACCTGAGACTAAAGACATGCTTGCTGGTTTAGGACTTCCTCTCGATGAGAAGGTATTAAATCAAGTGGCCCTGGATTTTGATATTAGTGGTTTTACGGAATTGTTGTTGGGATTTAAAGGCACGCATACTTTTAAAATTTCTGTAACAGATAATCAGGGTAATCAGTTGTCAAAATCATTAATAATAAATGTTTCAAAACAAAATTGAAATGTATAGGAAAATCTTAATCATACAATTGTGTATTTTCATTGTAGCGTTGGTATCTTGCAAGGAAGATACGGGTATTGCTGATGCTGAAGGAGTTTTGAAATTATCCGTTGGGGTATCGGATAAGGTAGAAGTGGTTTCCCGTAGTCTGGCGGAAGAGGAACAGAATGTGTTGGGTGAAAATTGCAAGATTCGTATTTATAGTGGTGAAACTTTGGTACAAAAGTATCAGGGGATAGATAATCTGCCAGCGGAAATAGCTTTGGCAAATGGAAATTATTCGGTACGAGTTACAGCGGGTGATTCTGTAGCGGCTTCGTTCGAACAGCGTTTCTTTGAAGGAATCAAAGAATTTGCTATTGCGAAAGGAGAAACCAGTACTGTGGAAGTGAATTGTGGTATTGCCAATACGGTGGTAGCTATTGCTTGGGACCAATCGTTGCAGGAAGTATTTAAGGGCGATTGTCAGGTGACAATCACTTCTGCTACAGGAGAGTTGGTATATTCATCTGCAAATGCTGATGCAAAAGGGTATTTCAGCTTGCCGGAAGATAACCGGAAACTTACTTGTAAGTTCAGTGCTACAACTTTGGGAGGGGAGGAATATGTCAGAACTACTGAATTATCTGATGTGAAAGATGCTACACTTTATAATCTGACCTATAGTTATTCGTCAGTAGAACAAGGACCTACTGGTGGAGCGGCATTGCAGATTCAGATAGATGAAACTCCATTAATTGAAGAAGAGCATGTCATTACAATTAAGCAGCGTCCGGTCATTACTTGTAAAGATGGAGAAGAAACAACCTATGACCTTGAGCAGCCTATGTATTTGGAGTTGAATGCCCAAAAGGATTTTTATGTGCAGGTGGCTACGTCTTCTACTTTAAATAGTTTGATGATTCAAAATGAAAATTTCAAGCAATGGGGATTCATAGTGAATCAGTTTGATATGTTGAGTTTGGAGGGGCAGGAAGAAGCATTGAAGCAGTTTGGCATTTCTGTTTCTGAGAAAAAGCAAACTTTGACTGGAGATGTGTGGACAATACTTTTTGCAAAAAAATTGGTAGCTCAAATGACCGGAACTGAAGGCAGTGTATCTACTACGATTGAAGCTGTAGATGCCGCAGGAAAAAGCCGAAAAGTAGTATGGAATATTGTGGCTTCCAACGCCACGGTGGTGACGGATGAAATTATTCCTTATGAGGTGTGGACCTCGAAAGCCACTTTACGTGGAACGGTAACTACTGCATTGGAATCTGTTCCTAAATTCCGTTACCGTGCCAAAAATACGGCAGATTGGACAACTGTGGAGGCTACACTGGTAGAAAATGCCTTTAGTAAGGAGATTACAGGATTGACACCTGGTACTACTTACGAATATCAGGCTATGGACGGCGAAAAGGCTTCATCTATTACGTATGAATTTACTACAGAAACTGCTTTCCAACCAGAGAATGCAAGTTTTGAATATGTTTCAGGTTCTTGTCCATTATGGATATATGGTGATGGACAATCTATGTGGTGGGATTCTGGAAATAAGGGTTCTTCTATGGGAAGCAAAAACTTGACAACTCAGGATGGATCTATATATAAAGATGGTAAGTATTCTTTGAAGTTAGCATCAACTAGTATTTTAGGTAATTTTGCAGCAGGGAATGTGTTTACAGGACAGTTTTTAGGGACAGAAAGTTTGAAATATGGAATTTTAGGATGGGGACGTCCATGTACAAGTCGTCCTAAAGCTCTAAAAGTCTGGGTACGTTATACACCTGGAACGGTAGATTTTGGTGGACATATACCAGCAGGAGAATCTGATAATGGCATTATCTATGTAGCTGTAGGAGACTGGCAGTCAACTGACAGTAGTTATGGAGCAGAATGGCCGGTAGTAGTACGTACTAAAGAACCTTCTTTGTTTGATCCTCATGATAGTGGTACGATTGGGTATGGAGAGCAGATCTTTACCGAAAATTATGGTACGGATACAGAGACCAGTATGAAGGAAATTACTATCCCACTGGATTATGAAGGATATGGAGGGGATGACCGCAAGCCTAAATCAATTATCATTGTAGCAGCGGCAAGCCGGTATGGTGACTATTATGAAGGAAGTACTTCCAGCGTAATGTGGCTTGACGATATGGAGCTGATTTATGAATAAGAAAATAACTCGATAGAATTTGTGAAGAAACTGTTATGTATAATATGCCTTGCGTGTATTGCCTTCGGGGGGTATGCGCAAGGCAGTCAAAAGAAACTTCCGCCCAAAGTCTTTGTCCCAAAAGGACAGTGGATTGCCGGAAGTTCTGTATCGTATTCAGAGCATACGGAAAATAACTATGATTTTTTAGTTGTAGAAAAGATTAATGCGGATGGGTATTCTTTCAAACTCAGTCCGATGTTTGCCTATGCCTTGAAAGATAATATGGCGTTGGGAGGACGCTTTAAATATGGGCGTACGTTGGTGCGTATGGATGAAACCCAACTGAATTTGGATGATGAGACGTCATTTGACATCAACAATATTTACCAGTTGAAACATTCTTATTCGGCTATGGCTATTTTTCGGAATTATATTCCTTTAGGAGATAGCAAGCGTTTTGCGGTGTTTAGCGAGACACAGTTGGAAGTCGGTGGAAGTCAGTCGAAAGTTTCGAACGGAAAAGGTGAAGCGCTTACCGGTACTTATTCCAAGTCGACCGACCTTGGCTTTGGAGTTTCTCCGGGAATGGTCGCTTTTATCAATAACTATACGGCGGTGGAAGTCAGTATTGGCGTGTTAGGAGTGAATCTGAGCAAGACAAGACAGGTTACCAATCAGGTGGAGACAGGAGAGCAATCGTCCACCTCTGCGAATTTTAAGATTAATATATTCTCAATCGGTTTGGGAATTGCGTTTTATTTGTAAGCATGATGAAGATGAAATTGTATATAGTGTGGTGTTTGTTCTTCTGTATAGGATGCTTGCAGATGAAGGCTCAGGAAATGGACTCTGTGTCGGTTGTTCGTGGAGATTCATTGGTGAAATACAAGCTGGTGGTAGTACATGACACGGTATATGTGCCAATACCGGAAGCAAAGATGCCCGTAGACTCTTCACGGATTATTTATACCAAGCCTGTGGGGCGTTATGATCGTGGAATTACCAATTATCGTTTTATTCCTAAGCATAAGTGGATTGGTGGAGTGACTGTATCTGTGTTCAACTTTGAAAGTGACAATAGCAGGTTGTTGTTTTCGTTGCTGAAGGATATTGATTTGAATCTGCGTACCTTGTCGGTGAAACCTTTTGTGGGGTATGCGATAAAGGATAACACGGTGATCGGTTTGAAATTTGGATATTCTCGTATTTCGGGAGGAATAAATAATCTGGCCTTAAATATAGAGGATTTGGATATTGCTTTGAAAGATATTAAGTACACGGATGATTCGTATTCTTTCAGTTTGTTCCATCGTTCTTATATCGGTCTGGATCCCAAAGGCTTGTTCGGACTTTTTAATGAAACTACCTTAGGATATAGTACGGGATCTACTCGTTTTTCACGGGGGGTAGATGAAACGCTAAAATATACGGATACATCCATCAATCAGTTGAAGATCGGTATTAATCCGGGTATTGCTATTTTTATCATGCCTAATGTAGGTGCGGAAGTGTCTTTTGGAGTGGCTGGCTTTACTTATAACTGGGAAAAGCAGAAAAAGAGTTCGGGTGAAACAGGAAAACGCACGAACAGTGGAGCAAATTTTAAAATCAACTTGTTTAATATTAATATTGGTTTAACGGTGTGTATCTGATGAAGAAGACGATGACAATAGATAGAATGAGGAGGCTGATGCTTTGTCTGTCCGTTTGTTTGCTGGCAGCTTGTATTCAGAATGATTTGCCTTATCCCACCGTGAAGCTTTATATTACGGGAATGACCGTAGAAGGTCAGGTGGGAAGTGCTGTGATTTCGAATGAGGAACAGAAAGTGACTTTGGAACTTGAAGAAACGGTGAATCCTCACCAGGTGAAGGTACAGACGCTGGAAATGACGGAGGGAGGTACGGCAACTATCGGTCCGGATTCGATTGTGGATTTGACAAAACCTTTGCAGGTTACTCTTTCCTTGTATCAGGATTATGTGTGGACCATAGAGGCTAATCAGACGATTGCACGTACGTTTACAGTAACAGGTCAGGTGGGGCAGGCTAAATTTTATCCGGAAACACGTGAGGCATCTGTCAATATTCCAAGAGAGAAAGGACTGGGAATCATAGAAGTCACGAGTTTAAAATTGGGTCCGGAAGGTTCGACTCAGAATGGAGTGACAGGAGTACCAGCACTTCAGTGGGAGAAGAAAGGTGGTTTTGCTACCACAAAAGTACAAGTGCAATACAGTGATTTCATAGATGAAGAATGGACTTTGTATGTCAATCTTTCAGATATAACAGTAGGAGTAAACAGTGTGGATGCCTGGACGAATGTAGCCTGGGTACATGGATTTGGGCATGATGGGGGTGATAATGGCTGTGAATACAAGAAAGAAGGAGATACAGACTGGACACGAGTCGATGCGTCAGAATTGACTCATGACGGAGGTAACTTTACGGCTCGTATTATTCATTTGCAGGCAAATACTAACTATGTATGTCGCGCTTACTCGGGAGAAGAGTATGGAGAGGAAATTAAGTTTACTACTGGTTCTGAGACTCAACCGGAAAATAATAGTTTTGAGTATACCTCAGGTACAAGTCCATTGTATTTGTTTGGTGAAGGACAGGAAATGTGGTGGGATACGGGTAATAAAGGTGCTTCAACTATTGGTCGGAATGTGACAACTGTTGATACAAGCATTAAAAACTCTGGTTCACAATCTCTTTTGTTATCTTCTCAAAATGTAGTTGTTAAATTTGCTGCGGGAAATGTCTTTGCTGGTAAATATCTTGATACCGCTGGTACTGACGGCATATTGGGTTTTGGCCGTCCTTTTACAGAAAGACCTACAAAATTGAAGGGTTACTTGAAGTATAATTGTGGTGTTGTAGATAAAGGCGGTGATAAGATTCCTAATGGGCAGAATGATATAGGCACTATTTATATAGCTTTGACTGATGGTGACGGAGTAGCGTATGATGATGGCAGCAAATGGTCTTGTATTATTAAAACAAAAACAGAGGAACTTTTTAATAAGAATGCAGCAAATGTGCTTGCTTATGGAGAGTTGGTTTTAAAAGAAAGTACAGAAGGTGAAGGGCTTATACCTTTTGAAATAGAGCTTGATTATAAAGCTACCGATAGAGTACCTACTCGAATTATAATAGTTGCTTCTGCCAGCTATTATGGTGATTATTTCCAGGGTAGTACAAGTAGTAAAATGTGGCTGGATGATATAACATTGGAATATGATTATAAGTAATCTTATTTGAAAGTAAAAATTTAGTGAGTTGCCCGTCATTGATAAAAATCATTTCGATGACGGGCTATTTTTATAATACACATTTTGCCTACAGGCAATTATTAATAAGATTGTCGTATCACTTTTGTATGGAATACTTAATCTGTATTGTTGTTCTTTATAGGTCGTAATCAAGCTGATATTGATTAATCTGTTGCTTTTTATGATGAATAAGGTTCTTTAAGGGATGGAAAATAAACAAGTGTACCACTCTATTTGTTAGGAATAGATAAAGATAAACTTGTTTACCATGAATTTTATTATACGCAATCTACTTCTATTCTTTGTTTTATTATGTACTGTAGCTTGTTCTTCAGAGGAGAATTTCGACCAGCCTTCTTTGGAAAATATAGATTTTAGAGTCTCTGTGGTGGGACAGTCACGTGTGGCGATACGGAAAAATGGAAGTGGAGACTTTCAGGCGGGAGATGAGGTGGCCTTGCGAGTGTATGAGTCTCAACCGGATAAGCTTCAGGATAAAACCCTGCTACATTGCGAAGGAAAGCAGTGGACTTCTTCTTTATATTGGAAAGAGTGGGAGGGGACTCCTTATTTTTATGCGGTCTGGCCTTCAGCTACTCAGGTAGAATTGTGGGAGGGTACCTGCTGGTATGTGCATCGGGTGAGCAGGAACCAGTCGGCAGAGGAGGATTTTTTGTTTTCTGATTTATTGGTGGCTGATGCGGAAGGGAAGCGATATTCGCCGGTGAATCTGGTTTTTCGCCATGCCATGAGTCGGGTAACGGTAAATGTGAGAAACATGGAGGAGGCTCTGTCGGACGAGGAACGACAGCAGGTGCAAGTGTATGTTCATGGGTATTTATCGGGTAGATTTGCTTTGTCGGGAAACGCAGTACAGGCTGCAGAAGAGATGGATTGGATACAAGCGTACCCAATGAATGAAGATGGTAGTTTTGCTGCCTTGGTTGTTCCGGGAGAGTTGGGACGTTTTCGGACAGAGGGCTGGATAAAAATCGTAGCAGGAAATAGGGAACTGGTGTATAACGTACCGGAAAGTATCGGAAATACACTGGAAAGCGGGAAGCAGGTGACTGTGAACTTGCAATTGAAATCGGAGGAAGTGGTACCCGAAGAACCTGTCTGGTGGGTAGATGGTGTACAGCCGTCCGACCAGTGGGAGTATGAGGCTCCGGTGTATCGTATGCCCTGGAGGCAGAATTGCGGGTGGTTTGACTGCAACAAACTGGATGCCAGAGATACCAGTCCCACGGGAGATGGAAGAACGTGCTGGGAGGCTTCCTCTTCAAATTTGATGCACTGGTGGCTGAATGCGAACCGTGGTTATGTGGAACGTTATCTGGAATACAAACGTCATCTGAACCCGGATTTCTCGATTCCTTCGGCTTATCCGGATTCAAAGCATAGTGAGATTTATCAAGGATTCAAGAACCGTTTTGGCAATAAGTCGGGGTATATCGTATCGGGTGTAAACTGGTTCTTGTCGGGAATCTGTAGTCGGGTGATGTATCCTCAAGATGTACCGGAACAGGAAAATGCGGGCTTCTTTTTTGACGTGTTCGGTCGGAATTCACTGGTGAAGCAGTATGGCAACGGGTATATGACGAAGGAGGAGTTTAATAACGCCATCAAATTGGCAAGGAAGCAGGGGATGGCTGTCGGACTGGATATTTTTATTCAAGGAGGCGGGCATGCCATAAATCTTTGGGGAGCTGAGTTCGATGAGAAGGGAGAGGTGAGTACGATTTACCTGGTAGATAACAACGATGGAAATTTGGGTGACTGGATTTACAAGGCTAAGATTGTGTATGAACAGGATGCTTCAAGTGGAGCATTGTTTACTTATATGAAATGGGTTTATAATGAAGACTTGAAGATAAAAATCATGGATTTGGTACTGTTGGATAAAGGTACTTCTTATTGGGAATTATTTTTTGAAGATAAAAAGGAAATCCCCTTGTTCCGTTCGTAGATGTGGAGCAAGGGGATTGTTACGTTTATATGATCTATGTGTTTGTCAGATAAGTTGCATACCCAGTCGTGCGCATTCCTCACGCATGTCTTCCGGCCAGATGCTGGCCTGGATTTCTCCGATATGTGCCTTCTTCAGATAAAGCATACACAAACGTGACTGTCCGATACCTCCTCCAATGCTCAGAGGGAGTGTGTCGTTTAGCAGACGCTGGTGGAAATACAGTTTGGTGCGTTCTTCTTTTCCGGCTAATTCCAGTTGCTTGAGCATGGCAGCCTTGTCCACACGGATACCCATGGAAGAAATTTCCAATGCACGTTGCAGCACTTCGTTCCATACCAGTAAGTCACCGTTCAAGCCGGGAAGTCCTGTTTTAGGATCTACAGTGGTATAGTCGTCATAGTCCGGCGCACGCAAGTCATGCGGTTGTCCGTTACTCAGCTTGTTTCCGATTCCGATAATGAAAACGGCTCCAAAGCGTTCTGTAATCAGGTTTTCACGTTCCTTGGCTGTCTTGTCAGGATACATTTGCAACAAGTCTTCCGAATGAATGAAGTGTACATCGTGCGGCAGGAAGGACTTGATTTGCGGATACATTTCACAAATCATGTATTCCGTGCGGCGCATGGCAGCATAGATACGGGTTACAATGCTTTTCAGGAAGTCCACTGTACGCTGTTCCGGAGTAATCACTCGCTCCCAGTCCCACTGGTCTACATAAAGAGAATGTATGTTGCCCAACTCTTCATCGGCACGTATGGCATTCATATCGGTATAAATTCCATAGCCCGGTTCAATCTGATAGTCGGCCAGAGTGACACGTTTCCATTTGGCCAGTGAGTGAACTACTTCTGCCTGCTGGTCTCCCAAGTCTTTAATGGGGAAGCTGACAGGGCGTTCCGTACCGCTCAAGTCGTCATTGATTCCCATTCCTTTCAAAACGAACAAAGGAGCGGTAACACGGCGTAAACGAAGTTCGGACGAGAGGTTCTGCTGGAAAAACTCTTTAATTTGCTTGATGCCCAGTTCGGTCTGTTTCATGTCAAGCAACGGCTTATAGCCGACTGGTTTTATAAGGTAACTCATGTGTGAATTTCTTTAAATGTTTATTTGCTTGCAAAGATAGGTGTATTTTGTAAATATGCAAGCGATTTTAGAAATAAGTTATCAAAATGATTTTTATTTCTTTTTACTTACTGATAAAGTGAAAAGGGAATGATGGAAATAAAAAATGTCATTCTGGAAATCTCTTTCCGGAATGACATTCTATTATGTAATATAAAGAAAGGCAGTTTAGCGATTCTTGTACATGCTTTCGTAATAGTTCTGGTATTCGCCGCTGGTTACGTTTTTCACCCATTTCTGGTTGTCAAGATACCATCGGATGGTTTTTACGATACCATCTTCAAATTTAGTCTCTGGAGTCCATCCGAGCTCGCGGGTAATTTTAGTCGGGTCGATGGCATAACGCTGGTCGTGTCCGAGTCTGTCCTTGACAAAAGTAATCAGTGAATCGTTAATCCAGTCAATGCTGATTTGTCCGTCAGGAGTCATCTCTTTCTTTTTAAGAATGTTCCGGTATTCCGGCTGCTCGGTCATTATCTGGTGAATAGTAGCAATGGTCAGTTTGACGATTTCAATATTCTGTTTTTCGTTATGACCTCCTACATTATAAACCTCACCGTCCTTGCCGTTGCGGACAATCATGTCGATGGCCTTGCAGTGGTCCTCCACGTAGAG
>ERZ779953.278-NODE-278-length-15814-cov-2.05235_pt1 | contig 15814 bp, 12 predicted proteins | sample MGYA00511184_ERZ779953 | MGnify/ENA primary metagenome ERZ779953 (study PRJEB29588, sample SAMEA2163248) | human gut metagenome | biome: human gut; feature: human-associated habitat; material: faeces | place: Denmark | collected 2008/2010 ... | reverse complement strand
AAGCTGTGAAGAGAGCACGTCACTTGGCGTTGCTGCCCTATGTAACTGACATGATGAAATAATAGGAGGAGGAAAGTATGGAAATTATATTGAAAGAAGACATTGTAAACTTGGGTTATAAGAACGACATCGTAACAGTAAAGTCTGGTTACGGTCGTAACTACCTCATCCCGACTGGTAAAGCTGTCATCGCTTCACCGGCTGCAAAGAAAATGTTGGCTGAAGAGCTGAAACAACGTGCTCACAAGCTGGAGAAAATCAAAAAGGATGCTGAAGAACTGGCTGCTAAGCTGGAAGGCGTATCATTGAAGATTGCTACTAAGGTTAGCTCTACTGGTACTATCTTCGGTTCTGTTGGTAACATCCAGATTGCTGAAGAGTTGGCTAAATTGGGTCACAACATCGATCGTAAGATTATCGTTGTTAAGGACGCAGTGAAAGAAGTTGGTAACTACAAGGCTATCGTTAAGCTGCACAAGGAAGTTTCTGTAGAAATTCCTTTCGAAGTAGTTGCTGAAGAAGCATAAGAAAAGACTTCATAATGATAAGGAAGCCCGGTTCTGATAAAGGACCGGGCTTTTCTATGTTCGGAGCGTATGTGTGTGAGCTTATTGAGGGATACGTAAAGCTGCGGTTATAGAGGTTTACGAATCTGAAGTAGAGGTTTACGCGCGTGGTATAGAGGTTTGGCAAGAATACTCTTGTGTCTCTTTACGAGGTTACTAATGCAAAAAAAGAGCATATCCACTCAGGGGTATGCTCTTTGCCTTATTGTCAGCCAATAATTCTTTTAGTTTCTTGGCAATGCTTCTTTCACTACCATTTGGCGGCCTACATATTCTGCTCCATTCAGTTTGTTGATTGCTTGTTGGGCTTCAGCAGCTTCGGGCATCTCTACGAAGGCAAAACCTTTTGATCTGTTTGTATTACGGTCCATAATCAGTTTTACTGATTCTACTGTTCCATACTCTTCCATTACTTGTCTCAAATCTGATTCCCTAACGTTGTAGCTAAGGTTTCCAATGTACATATTCATAAAATACAAAAATAAAAAATTAATAATTCAATAAAGGAGTCTTAGGAAGTTGTAGTCAGAAATGAAAATTCTCAATGTGGCTAATCGAGGAGAAACATAGTGAAACGTAGATCGTAATAAACCTCTTATTGTTTTGTTGATGCAAAGTAACGGCTTTTATTTGGTATATGCACTATACTTTATCATTTATCTGCCATATAATACCCTTTTTTGTGAAATAAGACCAAGACTTAACAATTGGAAGGGAACAGAAGGAGAGGATAAGACATAAAAAAAGTCTGGTGTGCTTGTATGCACGTCAGACTTTCAATTCTCTCGAGTGTTGTACTGAAATTATTCAGCTACAACAGCTGCGCTATCTACTGCTACAGTGTCAGCTGCTGCGGCTGCTGCTGCGGCTTCAGTCAGCTGCCTGAGCTGCTGCTTGTTCTGCTTCAGCTGCTGCTGCTTCTACAGCTGCGATTGAGTCAGCGATACGGATAGAATCTGCAGTTGCTTGTTCAGCGTTAGCTGCTTTGTTGCCACAAGATGCGAAAGATACTGCTACGATAGCTGCAGCCATCAAAACTAATTTTTTCATTTTCTTTACTTTTAAAACGTAATACAATCAATTGCTTTATTAAAACGTTGCAAAGGTATGTACTTTTTGAATATGTTGTTCTCGAAACCCCAACTTTTTTTATATTTTTTTTGGAGCTTCGGCTGTTTTTATCCCTATCTATATGTTTTACAACATATTAATCTTCGGCAATGCTGTTGTATAAGTATCTCTTGATACTTCTTTTGGGCGTTTTCTCAAATTCTGTCGGATAAAGTTGGATTTGGCTTACTTTTTCGTAGGCTGCCACGCTGTTATTCAGATTTTTGAGATTCTCATCCATGATGGTTTTAAGGTTATCCGGCTGGTTTAGTCCCAAGGAATCCAGGGCTTCATAGTCGGCATAAACCAGCGCTACCAGTCTTTTATTCCGTTCGATGACAAGACTTTCCAGGACGAAAGGCATGTTGTTGAGCCGTGCTTCTATCTCTTCGGGGAAGATATTCTGTCCACTGGAACTGAGAATCATGGTCTTGCTGCGTCCGCGTATGTATAGGTTGTTGTCGTCGTCCAGTGTACCCAAGTCGCCGGTGCGAAGCCATCCGTCTTCGGTGAAGACTTCTTTGGTGGCTTCGGGGTTTTTGTAATAACCCGTCATCACGTTCTCGCCACGTACTTGTATTTCGCCGAGTTTGTCGTCCGGGTTTTCCTTGCAGATACGGGCTTCCATGATGTCGAGTACCCGTCCGGAGGAAGTCGGGACGAATTCATTCCAGGGAGCATAGCTGATGAGAGGGGCACATTCAGTCATGCCGTAGCCGATGGTGAAGGGGAACTTGATGCGGTGGAAGAATTCTTCCACTTCCGGGTTCATGGCTGCGCCTCCTATGATGACTTCCTTGAAACGTCCGCCCAGTGCGTCAATCAGTTTCTTGCGGATTTGCCCGTATATCTGTCCGTCGAGCAAGGGAATGCTGAGCGCCCATTTCATGGTCTTTTTGTTGATGATGGGCTGTATGACATTCTTGTATATCTTTTCAATGACAAGGGGGACGGTGATAATCAGGTTGGGTTTCACTTCCTCGAAAGCTTTCATCAGAATCTTTGGGGAAGGCACTTTTCCCAACAGTGTGACGTGTGTGCCGACGGCCGTGGCGGTAAGGAAATCGAATGCGCAGCCGTATGCATGTGCCAAAGGCAGGAAAGAGAGCACTTTGTCCCCTTTCTTCAGCAGCTCGGTACGTATGCCGAAGGTGACGTTGCCGGCCAGGTTGTTTCCCGTCAGCATGACGCCCTTACTGAATCCGGTGGTGCCCGAGGTATAATTCAGCAGCATGACCTTGTCGTTGGAAAGGTCCGTGTAAACGATATCTTCCTTACGGAACCCGTTCGGGTAGGTCGCTTCCATCTCATCGCCCAGATGCTTGAGGAAACGCTGGATGGTTTCGCCGTCCCGCTGATACAGACAGCGGAAGTCGCTCAGCGAGAACACACCGCGAAGTCCAGTAAGCCGCTCTTCCTCCAGATGCTCCCAAATGGCATCGCTGGTGAAGAGGAACGTTGATTCGGAGTGGTTTACGATATGATGGACATCATTGGGGTTGAAGTCTTGCAGAATGGGGACTACGATACCACCGTAGGTGATGGTGGCCATATAGGCGATACACCAGCGGGCATTGTTCTTGCCGATGACGGCTATCTTGTCGCCGCGGCGCAGTTGGCAGTACTTGAAAATAAGATGCAGTCTGGCTATTTCTTGTGCCACTTCGCCATAAGTATAGCTCTCGTTTTCTCCATAGTTGGTATAGCAGGGGAGGTCCCAATTCTCGCGGAAACTATGCTCGTATAGTTTGATAAAGTTCTCTTGTATCATTGCACAAATTTTAGTTGAGTGTGCAAAAGTAGGAAAAATAGATTAATAATGTATATATTTGCAGCATAAATGTGTTTATAAGCTCATGATAGATACCAATATATTTCAAGATAAGACGGCGGTTTACTATACGTTGGGGTGCAAACTGAACTTCTCGGAGACCTCTACTATCGGTAAAATTTTGCGGGAAGCGGGCGTACGTACGGCGCGCAAGGGCGAGAAAGCGGATATTTGTGTAGTGAATACCTGCTCGGTGACGGAAGTGGCAGACAAGAAGTGCCGCCAGGCCATCCACAAACTGGTGAAGCAACATCCGGGTGCATTTGTCGTGGTGACCGGTTGCTATGCCCAGCTGAAACCGGAGACGGTGGCAAAGATAGAAGGTGTGGACGTCGTGCTGGGAGCCGAGCAGAAGAAGGACCTGCTCCACTACCTGGGCAATCTGCAGAAGCACGAGACCGGCGAGGCCTACACTTCCGCTTTGAAGGATATACGTTCGTTTGCCCCGTCTTGTTCGCGTGGCGACCGGACACGCTTCTTCCTGAAAGTGCAGGACGGCTGCGATTATTATTGTTCCTATTGCACCATTCCCTTTGCCCGCGGACGTAGCCGTAACGGCAGCCAGGCGGCTGCCGAAGGTGGAAAGGAAATTGTATTGACCGGCGTCAATATCGGAGACTTCGGCAAGTCTACCGGTGAGACTTTCTTCGACTTGGTGAAGGCGCTGGACGAGGTGGAAGGCATTGAGCGTTACCGCATATCCTCCATCGAGCCGAATCTGCTGACAGATGAAATCATAGAATACGTGTCCCGTTCCCGGCGTTTCATGCCTCATTTCCATATACCGCTGCAGTCGGGCAGTGACGAGGTGCTGAAGCTGATGCGACGCCGTTACGATACCGCCTTGTTTGCCTCGAAGATAAAGAAGATAAAGGAAGTGATGCCCGATTCCTTTATAGGGGTAGACGTGATTGTGGGTACCCGTGGAGAGACGGAGGAGTATTTCGGGCAGGCTTATGAGTTTATCAAGAGCCTGGACGTGACGCAGCTCCATGTCTTCAGCTATTCGGAGCGTCCCGGCACGCAAGCCTTGAAGATAGACCACGTGGTGGCACCCGAAGAAAAGCACCGCAGGAGCCAGCAATTGCTGGAGCTTTCGGACGAAAAGACCCGTGCTTTTTATGCGCGCCATATCGGGCAGACGATGCCGGTGTTGCTGGAACGTCCCAAACCCGGACTGCCGATGCACGGCTTCACTCCCAATTATATCCGTGTGGAAGTCCCTCATGATGCTGCCTTGGACAACCAGCTCGTGTCTGTGCGCCTGGGCGATTTCAATGCCGACGGCACCGCACTCTTGGGAGCAATGGAATGAGGAATGCCGCCTTTGCAACAAATAACTCATAACTTATAACTCATAACTGACGAAGTGAAATCAAAAATTGTCTATTGGCTGACTTATGCGGGCATGTGGCTTGTGGCACTTCTGCCTTTCCGGGCGCTTTATGCATTGTCCGACGGGCTGTACTTTCTGATGCGCCACGTCGTGCATTATCGGAAGAAAGTCGTTCGCCGCAACCTTCGCAATTCCTTTCCGGAGAAGTCGGAAACCGAATTGATGGAGATAGAGCGCAAGTTCTACCATTATATCTGCGACTATATGCTGGAAGAGGTGAAGATGCTGCGCATGTCTTTCGAGGAGCTCTGCCGCCGGATGAAGTATGATAATAAGGAAGAATACCTTGCCATGATAGAGAAGCATGGAGGCATTGTACTGTTGATTCCCCATTATGCCAATTTTGAGTGGATTATAGGCATGGGGGCCATCATGCGTCCGGGCGACATCCCGGTGCAGGTGTACAAACCGCTAAGCAATAAGTATCTGGACGAGATGTTTAAGCATATCCGCGCCCGGTTCGGAGGATACAATGTGGCGAAACATTCCACGGCACGCGAAGTGATAAAGCTTCGCCGTGAAGGCAGGCAGATAGCCATCGGCCTGATTACGGACCAGTCGCCCAACCGCAGCGAGGCCCATTATTGGACCACTTTCTTGAATCAGGACACCGTGTTCATGGATGGCGCCGAGCGCATTGCCAAGCTGATGGACTTCCCCGTCTTTTATTGTGAATTGGAACGGACATCCAGGGGATATTGCAAAGTGCTCTACGATTTGGTTACCGAAACTACCAAGCAGACGGCAGATGGCGAGATAACCGAGTGCTTCGCCCGTCGTTTGGAGCAGACCATCCGGCGCGAACCGGCTTATTGGTTCTGGTCTCATAAACGCTGGAAAAATAAACGAAAAGAATCTGTGCAACATGGATAAGATTGCTGTTGTCATATTGAATTGGAACGGATGTGATATGCTCCGTTCCTTCCTTCCCTCTGTTGTGCGTTTTTCGGAGGTGGATGGTGCTGTGGTGTATGTGGCGGACAATGGCTCTACGGATGCTTCCGTGGCAATGCTCCGTCGCGAGTTTCCTTCTGTGCACTTGATTCTGCTGGAAGAGAACCACGGTTTTGCCGACGGATACAATCTGGCATTGAAGCAGGTGGAGGCAGAATATGTAGTGCTGCTCAACTCCGATGTAGAGGTCACCGAGCACTGGCTTGTCCCGTTGGCAGAGTATATGGATGCCTATCCGGAGACGGCCGCTTGCCAGCCGAAGATACGCAGTTGGCGTAACAAGGGGCAGTTTGAATATGCCGGAGCTGCGGGAGGTTTCATCGACCGCTATGGCTATCCCTTCTGCCGCGGCCGTATTATGGGCGTGGTAGAAGAGGACAAGGGGCAATACGACACGGTGATACCCATTTTCTGGGCTACGGGGGCGGCTCTGTTCATCCGTCTGGCAGACTACCGGGAAGCGGGTGGGCTGGACGGACGTTTTTTTGCCCACATGGAGGAGATAGATTTATGTTGGCGGCTTCGTGCCCGTGGCAGACAGTTGGCATGTATACCGCAGAGTGTGGTATTTCATGTGGGAGGGGCCACTTTGAAGAAGGAGAATCCGCGCAAGACCTTCCTCAATTTTCGTAATAACCTTGTCATGCTTTATAAGAATCTGCCGCAGGAGGACTTGGCGTCCGTGATGCGTGTACGTGCGGTGCTCGATTATGTGGCTGCGTTCAGTTTCATGCTGAAAGGCCAGTTACCCAATGCTTTGGCCGTATTCCGTGCGCGCCGTGCCTACCACTCCCTTCGCACTTCATTGGCAGCGTCCCGCAAAGAGAATCTGAAAAAAACTACGCTTGCCGTAATACCGGAACGGACAAAAAACAGTATATTGGCGCAGTTTTATCTGCATGGAAAGAAATTCTTTTCCCAATTGTAGGAACTGTTGCCTTTTATAATTGTTCAATCTATTAAAGGTTTTGAATTATGGAAAAACTAGTTAGAAAAATCGGATTAGTGGCACACGACGCCATGAAGAAAGACCTCATCGAGTGGGTACTGTGGAACTCGGAATTGCTGATGGGGCATAAATTCTATTGTACGGGCACCACGGGTACCCTTATCCTCGAAGCCCTCCGGGAGAAACATCCTGATGTGGAGTGGGATTTCACTATCCTTAAATCCGGTCCTTTGGGCGGTGACCAGCAGATGGGCTCGCGCATTGTGGACGGAGAGATTGACTATCTTTTCTTTTTCACCGACCCGATGACCCTTCAGCCGCACGATACGGATGTGAAGGCGTTGACCCGCCTTGCCGGTGTGGAGAACATCGTGTTCTGCTGCAACCGCAGTACGGCAGACCATATCATTTCCAGCCCGTTGTTTGTCGACCCGACGTATGAACGCACTGTTCCCGATTACAGCAACTACACCAAGCGGTTTGCAAATAAGCCGGTGGTGGCCGAAGCGGTGGAATCGGCAAAGAAGCGGAAACGGCAAAAATAAGGATGAAACTCGGTTCTACTGGGCATTCTTAATCTATCGCTACCCTTCGTTCATGGACAGCCCACACTGGTGCGATAGCCCACCCTTGCCGTTTGAAGTCATAGAGTTGCACAATAATGGTGTTGGTGAATCTGCCCATTCTATGTCGTTGAGGTATTGGTAGGGGAAGCGGAACTCTGTGAGGTTTATTTTCAATAGTTCATTCCTTCTGAAGTCTGCATAGTTGTATGGGTTTGTAAAGTCGTAAGGGGTGGGCAGGTAGAGGGCATTTCTCCAATGAAACTCGGAGCTGTATTTGATAGCAAGCGGCCGGTAGCAGGAAGAGAGCGACGATGGGGAGTAATGCCAGTCGTTGTATAGCGTTTCTCATTGACTTTTTGTTGATGATGGGGCAAAGGTACGGAATATTGGTATCAATGGTTGTATTCTACGGCAGAAAAGTTGCTGCATGCTCACTGCAGAACTTCTGTATACATTTTGCAGTGCTACTGCATATCTGTTGCAGCGTTACTGCAAAGCTGTTGCAGTACTACTGCAAATATATGTGCAGTGTTACTGCAAACCGTTTGCAGCGCCACTGCAAAAAGCATGCAGTGTCTTTGCAGTGGGAAGTGTCTGTGTATCAATAGTGAATGGGGTGATTCGGCAATCTGTCATTCTCCGCGGCGTTGGCATATTTCCACTCCTGCAGCCTCTATATCCGCGCCCATCGGTGGATTGCGCTTTGCCAGCTTGAGGGTTATTTCTTCTATCTGTGGGAAGTCGTGGAACAATCGGTTTATAATTCGCCCGCATACATGTTCCAATAGTTTGGAAGGAATGTCCATCTCTGCCTTCACAGCTGTATGTACATCGGCATAGCTCACGGTGTCGGCTACGTCGTCCGTTTCTGCCGCACGCCGGATATCAACTTGCAGGCGCAGGCTGACGGTAAACTCATTGCCTACCACGGTTTCTTGTTCACCCACGCCGTGATGGGCGAAGAAGCGAAGCGTGTCAAGGAAAATATAACTGGTCATTACTTGTAGATTGTTTTCTGCAAACTTACTGATATTTTGTGGTACGGGCAAATCAGTATCCGGTTATTACGATTCAGGTTGCGGATTGTATTCTGTAAAATATAAAAATAGCGCGAAATTGTTTTTTATAGAATACAATTATGTGAGGGTCGGAATAAACTTATCGAACTATTTTAGGCACGGAATTATACGGGTTATCACGGTTGCTTTCAATATTATCCGTGATTGTCCATGTAATCCGTGCCTAAAATAATACTTTGCTAAGAATCCTTTCTTATCTTCCGGTGCTTTCTATCATGCTCCTTATTTTCTCGTTCAGGCTTTCTGCCTTCATCAGTTGTTCCAGTGTCAGGTGCATGCGCCAGCGCCAGTAGTGCCGCGGGTTGGCAGGAATATTGATGCGTTCTTCCTGCACGTTCGGGTTGCGCCATTTGCCGTCCATGGACATCCAGTCTTGCAGGGAGAGGATGCAGAGGATGGAGTTGCTATGGAGGTGATTGCGAACCACTTCTTCGCAGAGCTCCGGCGTGGCCGTTGCCGGTGCGGCACCGTAGTGCCCGAGCATGGTGTTGTAGTAACGCTGCGTCTGTTGGAAGTCTTCTTCCCACCAGCCGCGCAGGGTAGACATGTCGTGTGTGGAGATGGTGCAGACCGAGCGGTACGGATACCAGTCAGTGTGGCCGAATTCTTGTTTCGGGTCTTTCGGCATACGTTGTATCTCCAGGGAAAGGATACGCAGGTCGTTCATCACCCATGCCACGCAATCGGGAATCATGCCTAAGTCCTCACCGCATACCAGCATGCGCGTGGACTGTGTCAGTTGCGGTAGTTTCTTCATGGCTTGCTGTCCCCAGAAGTCATTGTGGCGGTGATAGTAGTACTGGTCATACAGCCGGTTGAAGGCAGCCTTTTCCCAATCGTTCAGTGCGCGGTAGATGTAGTCGTGCTGCACGCCGATGCGCGGATGGTATTCGTGCGGATTGTTGCGGTCGGGCACGAACAGCACATCGCTGATAAGGGCGTAAAGCCCGTCACGAATCCAGATGCTGTCATCGTCCGTCTTTCCGGCAAAGTAGGCTTCCACTTTGCGCTGGGTGTCGAACTCGGGACGCATGCGGTAAACCTCCCACGTGTCTGTCGGCTCTATGAAGGTCTGCTTCACATAGTCTGTATGCGGGCCGAAGATTTGTCCGAGGAAGTACTCATGGATATAGGGCTTCAGGAAGAAGTCTTCGCGGAATGCCAGCCCGTAGCTTTCTATCTCCTCGCGCGTCATGGGCAGGGCGGGGACGAATTGTCCCAACAGCCCGTGTACGGCGTGCATCGGTATCTCCCAAATGCGGAAGAAGCCGAGGATATGGTCTATGCGGTAGGCATCGAAGTATTCTGCCATTTTGTGGAAACGCTTCATCCACCAGGCATAGCCGTCTTTCTCCATGACATCCCAGTTGTAGGTGGGAAAGCCCCAGTTCTGCCCGTTCACGGAGAAATCATCGGGCGGTGCGCCGGCTTGGCCGTTCAGGTTGAAGTAGTGGGGTTCCTTCCAGGCTTCCACACTGTTGCGGCTGATGCCGATGGGGATGTCGCCTTTCAGCACTACGCCGTTGGCGCGCGCATGCTCCGTGGCGGCAAGCAGTTGCCGGTGCAGGTTGAACTGGATGTAATAATAGATGGCTATGTGCGGATAGTCGGCGGAGTCCGGCCGGCACAATGTCTCTATCTCTTTGGCATCGTAGGTGGCATACTTGGGCCACTCGTGGAAATTCGGGGTCTTGTAGGCATCACGCAGGTAGCTGAAGACGGCATATGGCTGCAACCATTCCTTGTTGGCTTCGTAGAAATTACGGAAAGCATCCGATGCCAGCACCTTTTCCCCTTCCTGCTTGAAGATGAGGTGGAAGTATTCCCACTTTGTCTTGTTCACAGCTTCGTAGTCTACGGCGGGCAGGGCATTCAGTTCTTTCTGGCGTTTGTTGAATTCGGCCATCACCTTCTTGTCCTTCAAGCTGCCCAACTGCTTCAGGTCGGCGTACATGGGATGGAAGGCATAGATGGAGATGCTACTGTAAGGGTAGGAGTCTGTCCAGGTATGCGTCATGGTAGTGTCGTTGATGGGCAGAATCTGCACTGCCTTCTGATTGGTGGCAACTGCCCAGTCAATCATGCGCTTCAAGTCGCCGAAATCGCCTACACCGAAGCTTTTCTCGGAGCGTAGGGAGAATACGGGTACGGCTACTCCGGAACCTTTCCATGCAGGAAGATTGAAGTATACATAACGGTCGCCGACAGCCAGCGTTTCGTTGGCGGCTATCTGCGGGTCGGCCATATAACGGTTGGGATTGTTCTCCCAGGCCACGGCACGGCGCTCTTTCTTGTTGTAAAGGACGAATTTATATTCCAGCGGGAAGCTGATTTTACCGGCATCCACTTCTACCTGCCATTCGGGGAAGTCGATGTCGCTCATAAGGGCAGCTTTGTCCGGGTTCCAGTCACCCAGCGCCTTCTGGTTTCCGCAGAGTGCCAGGCAATGGTCGCTGTCTATGCAGGGGGCGTACGCCTTTATCAGCAACCCCTTTTTGTAGCTTTTCGGGGCGGCACTGCGTTCGCGATGCGCCAGCAGGGATTCTGTGAAAGCGGATGTATAAAAATACTGCTGCTCGGGCAGATTCTTCCAACAATCTTCTATGCGGTAAACTTTCTTCGGATTGTCTGCAACGTGCAGGATGCGTGGCAGGCTGTACCACTCTGTCCGTATGGTTCTGCCATCTCGATAGATGTGGTAACTGTATTCGACGCTTCCATTACCGGGAATCTGGATATCCACTTCCGCGGTCCAGTGAATGCCGTCTACAGTGTGCAGGGGGGTGGCTTTGTCGGGCTGGTTGTTGCCAAGTTCCGGGATGGAACCCAGGACTCTGACTTCTTCACCCCAGCTGGTACGATACTCGATATTGAATATTAGTGTCATATTATATTAGATTTAGAAGTAGCAATAGCTGCAATGATTATGCAAGTATAGAAATTATTCCTCATAATCATGCAGCTACCGTTATCTAAGTCATTTAAATTCCTATGCAAACGTTTGTGCTTGCCGTGGGATTATCCACAGCGGGAAGCTCCGCACGTCTTGCAGATGAGGCAACCTTCTTGGTAAACCAGTGTTTCGTTACCGCAGTTGGGGCATTTCTTGCCTTTGGCTTCCGTGCCGTCCTGGATGTATTTCTTCAGGGCGCGTTCCACACCGTTCTTCCAGGTGTTGATGTTTTCGCTGTCCAGTTGCAGTGAACCTACCAGCTTGATGACCTGCTCGATAGGCATGCGGTAGCGCAATACACCGGAAATCAGCTTGGCATAGTTCCAATACTCTTTGTTGAACTTCTCAGACAGACCCTCGATGGTGACTTTGTATCCGCGCTTGTTCTCGAACTGGAAGTCGTAACGCTTGTTTCCGTGCTCATCCACATTCTTGATGATGTGGCCCGACACCACATTCTTCGGCAGGATGATGCCTTCATCATCATCCAGCACACCGGTGAATATTTCGTAGGGATGATTGTCCAGCAAGCCGACGAATGCCACCCATTTCTCCTTGTTGTTCTGGAAGCGGACAACGTCTGCATCCAATATTCTGGGACGTGTTTCAACGACTGTAGGCGGTTTGCACGGGGGAAGCTCGGACTTCTTGTCGCTCTTGGTAGAGATGAGCACGCCGGAACGCGAACCGTCGCGGTAAACCGTACAACCCTTGCAGCCGGATTTCCATGCTTCTACATACAGACGGTTCACGAGGTCTTCGTCTACGTCGTTCGGCAGGTTGATGGTTACGCTGATAGAGTGGTCCACCCATTTTTGGATACGTCCCTGCATCTTGACTTTCATCAGCCAGTCCACGTCGTTGGAGGTTGCTTTATAATAAGGTGATTTCTCTACCATGGCATCCACTTCTTCCTGCGTGTAGCGTTTGGCGGGGTTGTATCCTTGTGCTTCCATCCAAGTCACGAACTTGGGGTGGAACACGATATATTCTTCAAAGGCATCCCCGGTTTCGTCGATGAAGTCCACATGAACGTTCGTATCGTTGGGATTCACTTTGCGGCGGCGCTTGTACACGGGCAGGAATACGGGCTCGATACCGGAGGTGGTTTGAGTCATCAGGCTGGTGGTGCCGGTCGGGGCGATGGTCAGACAGGCAATGTTGCGGCGTCCGTACTTCTTCATCTCCTCGTACATTTCCGGGTCAGCTTCACGCAGGCGGTTGATGAACGGGTTGTTCTTTTCGCGTTCTGTATCGTATACCTCGAATGCGCCGCGCTCTTTGGCCATTTCTATGGAGGAGCGATAGGCGTTGAGTGCCACCGTCTTGTGTACTTGCTCCGAGAATTCGGTTGCCTCTTCAGTGCCATAACGCAATCCCAGGGCGGCAAGCATGTCGCCTTCTGCCGTGATGCCTACACCGGTACGGCGGCCTTGGGCGCTTTTCTTGTAAATCTTCTGCCACAAAACGCGTTCTGTATGTTTCACGTCTTCACTTTCGGGGTCGGCATCTATCTTGCTCATGATGCGTTCTATCTTTTCCAGCTCAAGGTCGATGATGTCGTCCATGATGCGTTGGGCCAAAGCTACATGCTTCTTGAATAGCTCAAAGTCAAAGTAGGCGTCCGGCTTGAACGGATTGACCACGTATGAGTAAAGGTTGATGGCGAGCAGACGGCAGGAGTCGTACGGGCACAGTGGAATTTCGCCGCATGGATTGGTGGATACGGTACGGTAGCCCAGGTCTGCATAGCAGTCGGGCACAGATTCCTTTAATATGGTATCCCAGAACAATACACCCGGTTCTGCCGATTTCCATGCATTGTGCACAATCTTTTTCCATAATGCGGATGCGTCAATGTCTTTTTGAAATGCCGGCTCTGTGGCGTCAATCGGATATTGCTGTGTATATGGTTTGCCTTCGATGGCGGCCTGCATGAAGTCGTCGGTCAGTTTTACGGAAACGTTGGCTCCGGTCACTTTGCCCTCAGTCATCTTGGCATCGATGAAGGCTTCCGAGTCGGGGTGTTTGATGGATACGCTGAGCATCAGTGCGCCGCGGCGTCCATCTTGAGCTACTTCGCGTGTAGAGTTTGAATAGCGTTCCATGAAGGGAACCAAGCCGGTGGAGGTCAGTGCCGAGTTCTTTACCGGTGAACCTTTCGGACGGATATGGGATAAGTCGTGTCCCACGCCGCCACGGCGTTTCATCAGCTGTACTTGTTCTTCGTCTATCTTGAAGATGGCACCATAAGAATCCGCTTCGCCGTCCACACCGATAACAAAGCAGTTGGACAGAGAGGCTACCTGATAGTTGTTTCCGATTCCGGTCATCGGGCTTCCTTGCGGAACAATGTACTTGAAGTGGTCGAGTAAGCCGAAAAGTTCCTCTGAACTTAATGGATTGGGGTACTTGGCCTCAATGCGGGCTACCTCATTGGCTATTCGCCAATGCATGTCTTCCGGAGACTTTTCGTAAATATTTCCGAAAGAATCTTTGACTGCATATTTGTTTACCCAAACTCTGGCAGCCAACTCGTCGCCTTGGAAGTATTTTAAAGATTCTCCGTAGGCTTCGTCATAAGAATAATTTTTCTTTTCCACAATGTTGTATCTCTTAGGATTAGTTACAAATAAGTAAAGTTGTAGAAGTTGTACTTATCGTTAACAAATGCATTTGCAAAGCTATGAATGTTTTTCAACTTGGCAAAATTAAAATGAATGTTTTTATCAACCGATGTATAGTTTTCTATTGATTGCTATTAATTTATTGGTTTATAATGTTTTAATGATTTGAGTAAACGAATAAGTTTTCCAAAATGGAATTTATTAACAACTTGTTGGGCTGAAAGGTTCTCGGTTTAGTCGAACATAAGGTTACTTTTATCTGCTCGTAGAGATAATAATTGTTCATTTCTTGTTGAAAAGATGTATTTTATTCCGGATATATGATGATAAAAAAAGTGTGAACTCTTGAATGAATTGTTCGTGGATTACATTATCTTTGCAAAAAAGAAAGAATGGAAAGCTTGAAACAAAGGAGAACAATCCGAAAATACCAGCAGAAGGATATTTCTGCTGATTTGTTAAATGATTTGCTTGAAACCTCTTTCCGGGCTTCTACAGTCGGGAACATGCAGGTTTATAGTGTGATTGTGACGCGTGATGCAGAGCGTAAAGCCAAACTGGCGCCTGCACATTTCAATCAGCCGATGGTTCGGACGGCGCCGGTAGTGCTTACTTTCTGCATAGATTTGCGCCGCTTCAGCAAGTGGTGTGAGCAACGTAAGGCTGAGCCGGGATACAACAACTTTGAGTGGTTTGTGACGGGGGCTGTCGATACCTTGCTGGTGGCACAGACTTTTTGTGTGGCTGCCGAGGAGAAGGGGTTGGGCATTTGCTATCTGGGAACTACCACTTACAACCCTCAGATGATTGTCGAAGCGTTGGAGTTACCGGAATTGGTGTTTCCCATCACGACAGTCACAGTGGGATGGCCTGCCGAACAGCCGGAACAAGTGGACCGTTTGCCGCTGGAGGCCATTGTACACGAAGAGGTTTATCATGATTATACTCCTCAGGACATTGACCGGTTGTATGCCTATAAAGAATCGCTTCCTGAGAACAAGCAGTTCATCTTGGAGAACAATAAGGAAACGCTGGCGCAGGTCTTTACAGATGTGCGTTATACGAAGAAAGACAGTGAGGCAATGTCGGAGAATCTTTGGAAGATAATGAAAAAGCAGGGATTTTGAAAATTAAGGATTAAGGATTAAGGATTAAGGATTAGGGGATAAGGGGTTAAGCTAATGCATACTTAGCTGCATTTAATCCCTTATCCTTTATTCTTATCCTTTTTTCAGTGCAGCTTGAATCTCGTCAATTTCCGCACGGAATGATTTGTCTACCTCTTTCAGCTCTTTGATGGTTTTACATGCATGCAATACAGTGGCATGGTCTTTATGTCCAATTAGCGCACCGATTTTTGCAGTAGAGAGGTCTGTATAGTTTTTGGCTAAATACATGGCTATTTGTCGTGCTTGCACCACTTCCCGCTTTCTGGATTTTGTGTGGATGGTGGCAGTTTCCAATCCGAAGTGCTTGCATACGGTGTTGATGATTTCATCGACAGTCACTGCCTTGCTTTCGCTGTTCACTACCTTGCGGACGATACGTTGCGTCAGTTCCAGGTCTATTTCTTTATTGTATATGGTGGAATGCGCCATAATGGAAATGACGATGCCCTCCAGGTCACGTACACTGTCGCCCACGTTCTCTGCAATATAGTCAATCACTTCCTGGGGGAACTGCAGGCCGTCACGGTGTATCTTGTTGCGCAGAATGTTCTTGCGGAGTTCTACGGTAGGTTTCTCCAGCTCAGCCACCATTCCCCATTTAAAACGTGTAATCA
>ERZ779953.275-NODE-275-length-15914-cov-2.35179_pt1 | contig 15914 bp, 12 predicted proteins | sample MGYA00511184_ERZ779953 | MGnify/ENA primary metagenome ERZ779953 (study PRJEB29588, sample SAMEA2163248) | human gut metagenome | biome: human gut; feature: human-associated habitat; material: faeces | place: Denmark | collected 2008/2010 ... | reverse complement strand
AAGAAAAGCTCCCTCACAGGAAGGAGCTTTGTCTACAGTCTGAAACCTGCTCATAGAGCAGGCTTATTTACTTTCCGGGAAAGAATAACTTTTAGACAGCTTGGCTATGTAGTAGATGGTAGATCAAATTTTTCACTGCAGGCAACAGTAATGCAACGGAATTCACCATTGTTGCAGGCAGGATCGTCTTTTTTATAAGGCCTGACTGCACAATAAAAGTGATAAAGTTTTCCATTATAAAACACAATGGATGCTTTATGTGCATGGATACTGTCAAGTTCCTGCAACTCTGATGAGCCACATGATAACAATGGAACAGGATTTTTTTCCCAATGGATCAAGTCCTCTGAAAAGGCAACACCTTCCTGGGCATGTTCGTAATCATAACCAAAAAAGAAATTGATCCAGGTGTCATGATCTCTTACGATGTATGGATCTGATACGAATTTACAGTCCCAGTTCCCGATAGAGGAAACCGGGAGAACGGGATTGGATTCACAGCGAGTCCAATGTAAAAGATCTGTTGAGGTAGCCAATCCGGTTTGCTCAATCCAACGTTCATCAGTGGTCTTGGCATTATAAAACATATAGTATTTACAGTTATGATATAGTATACAGGCTTTATATAAACCGCCTTTTTCCCAATCAGAGCCATCTTTCCAGGAAAGAACGGGAGAAGAAAGACAGTGCCATTGAAGTAAATCTTCGTTTTTACACCAGGCAAGACCGATTTCAGCAGGCCCGGTTTCATATCCGGTATCTGGATATGAGTGGTATATCATCCAATATTTACCGTCTATTTTTTTTAATGTAGGAACAGATGTGAGCAGATCATTTTCTTTAATGAGCCAGGTGCCGGCACAACCTACACGATCCCAGTGATTACCAGATTGATTTCTTTTCAGTATGGTTGCGAGAAATGTCCAGTGGAGCAGATCCTGACTGACAGCTAATGCAGTCTGATATCCGATACCATCAAAACCTGTATACATCATATACCATTGGTTTTGATGATAAAAAACAAATGGTATATCAACAGACTGTTCATCAAAGGAACCTGGAACCCCGGAACCGGTCAGTACAGGTTGATTGTATTTGTATGGTGTTTGCAATTTCTGTAATAAATCTTGATATTTTTTTCTCATATTCAAATGAAGCCTCCTTATGATTTCCTATTATAAGAGATAATCAGATGAAAGAAATGTAATTTATGGACAAGAGGATGTAGTTTTTTATGAAATAAGCACAATGTTAGAATTTTGGTTTATAATTAGTATCGGAGGTGAATGCAGAATGAATAAATGGAGAAATATGTTTACGTCAAAATTACAACAAAAAATTTTTATATCGTATCTTTTGCTTTTGTTATTTTTCACAGTGGTTATTTTTGTTTTTTCATATGTACTGCTTCAAAGAGAAGAACAGAAATATTTAAATAACATTGATAAAATAGCGGAAAGCATTTCAAATCAAACGGATGATGCAATCGAAAATATGAACCGTATTTGTCTGCAGTTGTCTTTGGATGGAAAAGTGTACAATAATTTTTGGAAGTTTTCAGGTATTGATGGACGGAATTTTTTTGACTACAACATTGAAGAAAAGAAAGAATTACAGGAAGAAATGTTAAATATTGTGGGACCGGATTTATCGGTTGGCCGATGTACGGTATATGATCTGAATGGGAACTTTATTAATTATGGAAAATATTCCGAGCGGCTGTTGATGAAAGAAGACTTGCAGGATGTCCGCACTCGTTATGAAGAAAAAAGTGCGTTGTTAAAAGATGAGCTTCGCGGTTGTGTGCTAAGTGTTGAGAAGGATTTTTGGGGCACAGATAAGGAAGAAGAAGTGGTGTCATTGTCCCGTTTTGTGAAAAATGTTGCTACCGGAAAGATCGTAGCTATTGCTGAGGTGGATGTAAGGATCGGTGAGTTGTGCAGGGATATTGGGTCTGAAAACAATAAAGAAACTAATATTATGATTTATACGAAGGACGATCACCTCATATATGAATCAAACAGTTCCGTAGATGAAAATACATATGCGGAAATTCTGGATGGAGAGAAAACGCTTCGATTTTATAATAATATTGCAGATAGAAAGGAACTTATATCAGTTAAAAGCGGAGATAGTTATGGATTAAAAGTAGTATATGCGGAGCCTTATAGTAATGTTTTTGAGTTTTTCAGGGCGTATATTATGATTTTTATTTTAGTGATGTTGCTTGTTCTGGCGCTTACGACTTTTACCTTGTATAAGATTTCACAGCATATGACAGCGCCTTTGATGAGTCTGTACGAATCAGTCAGAAAGGTAAGGATGAATCATTTTTCGGTGAAGATAGAAGAAAAATATAACATTGACATTGTGTCTAAATTAAATGAAGAATTTAAAACAATGTTCAGTGCTCTTTCAGAGTCTGTGGAGAATGAAATTAAAGCGAATTTGCTGGCAATGCAGGCGCAAATGAACCCGCATTTCATTTATAACATGCTTTCTGTCATATCGGCAGCCAGTATAGAGGGAGAGAATGAGAAGGTTACAGAATTATGCTGTCAGCTTTCAAGACTGCTTCGGTATGCAGCTTCAAAGGGAAATCAGTTTGCGACACTTCAGGGTGAGGTGGATTATGCACTTTGCTATTGTAAGCTCATGCAGGCGCGTTACGAAGATAAACTGAAATATGATTTTTCAGTGGAGGGAGAACTAAATAAAATACAAGTGCCGAAGCTTATTATTCAGCCGCTTATTGAAAATGCATTTAAACATGGTTTTACCAATAAGGAAGATGATTATAGAATTCAAGTACGCGTAATAGAAAAAGCAGATCAATGGGAATTCGTCATTTCTGATAATGGGAGCGGAATAAGTGAGGAAAGACAACAGGAAATCATACGTATACTGGAGCAGGAAGCGAGTCAGAACGAGCTGGAGAAATCGGGGCTTGGGATCAAAAATACCATATTCAGACTGCGTATGTTTTGCCGGGAAACCATATATTATCGGATAGAGAACAGAGAAGAAGGCGGCTTAAGGATTACGATTGGAGGAGTATATCATGATAACGATGTTGATTGTTGAAGATGAACCGGCTATTGCAAGAGCAATCAAAAAACTGATTCATTCTTTAACGAGTGATTTTATGGTTCAGGGAATTGCAAATAATGGAAAGGAGGCATTGGAACAGGTAAAAATTCTGCATCCGGATGTAATCATTACGGATATCAGAATGCCGGTGATGGATGGAATTGAATTTATGACGATACTTCGGGAAATGGGAGAGGAAGAAAAACTGATCGTTTTGTCCGGATGTGAAGAGTTCGATTACGTGAAGCAGGCGATGAAAGCTCGGGCGATGGACTACCTGTTGAAACCCGTCATTCCGGATGAACTGATAGAGCTGTTGGATAAGATAAGAGTAGAATTAAAGGAGAAAAAGCAGAGATGGTTATTACGTGAATTATATACATCTGATATATCGGAAGAGGGGATAAAACCGGGAGATAAATATCTGGCAGCTATTTTCTTCGGCAGTGTACCGATGATAGAGGATAGAAGTATGCTTCCGGGTGCATATTGCTGGAACAGTCTGAATTATGCGGAAGAACTGGAAAGGATTTTGAAAGACATAACTTCTGATGACACTGTTATGTGGAATTTTGTAGGGAAAACTGCCGTAGAAAGAGTGATTATATTAGAAAAAATATCGAACGAAGATGTGGAAATGTTCTGGCATAGGGTGTTTGAGGATTTAAAAAAAAGGCTTCAGCTGCCATTTTCCGTGGTCTATAACCAGAGCGGAGTAGATATAGGCAGTATAGGACAGATGCATGCAGTTTTATGTAAATTTGCCCTGAAAGAGACGCATTTTGGAGCACAGAATTTGATTTGTTTCAAAAATGATGATACTGATGAATTGCAGCTGGCAGAAGATGGGGAAGAACTTTTATATTTGCGGCGTGCAATGCAGAAGGGAGATATAGCGCAGATAAAAGATATTCTTTCTAGATTTCTGGAAAAATGTAAACAAGAGAACTGTAAGACGGAAATTCTCTATCAGTATCTTGAAAGTATCAGAATGTATATTATGGACAGTATTCTGAAAACAAATATCCGGGAAAGTGACATACGTATGATTTTGTCCAACAGCTATACCTATGAGATGATTTTTAGTGAATTTGAAGATATACTAAACCAGGAAGAAAAAGAGAAAAATGATGACTCGACCCTTGGACACATTAAAAAATATATAGAGAATCATTACAAAGAGCCTTTGACCAACAATGAACTGGCTAATCGGTTTGGATTGGCACCTTCTTATCTTTGCAAGATTTATAAGAAGAAATATGGTATTTCAATCAGCCGGTATCTGACACAGTTGAAAATTGAAGCTGCCAAAAAGAGAATGGCAGAAGAACCAGAGTGTCTGATAAAGGAGATCGCTCTGGATATAGGTTACAAAGACCAGTATTATTTTTCGAAAGTGTTTAAAAAAGAAACAGGAAAATGGCCAACAGAATTTTTTGAAGAATAATAAAAAATTACATCAAGGCATCCTTTTTTTACATTTCAAATGAAATAGTTTTGATTTATCATGAAAACATGAAAAAAGGAGGTATGTTTCATGAAGAAAAAGTTATGTAGTACAATTTTATCTTTGGCAATGGCATCAGCACTGCTTGCAGGGTGTGGAAGCAGTTCACAGGGAACGGAAGGAGAAACTCCGGCTGCGAACACGGGAACGGAGTCTGAAACAGCGGGATCGGAAGAAATGAAAGATTATTCTGTTACTTTGATGCTGGCACAGTCCAGTTATTCCGAAGATGCTTTCAAGGAAATCCAGACAAAATTTAAGGAACTTTACAACATTGATTTGGAGTATGAGGTAATACCGGATGCGCAGTTCGTCAATTTGTCGCAGGTTCGGATTTCGACTGGTGAAGCACCGGATGTAATATTTGCAAATATACCGTCAGCATATTCAACGTACGATGCAAAAAATACTCTGGTGAATCTGGATGATCAAGCATGGACATCACGCCTGTCTATGGACACCAGTTCAATCGTGGCTGCAGACGGAAGCTTATATGGTATGCCAATCACCGGATATTCAGGAGTCATGGGGGTAATTTATAATGTAGATGTGTTCGAATCCCTGAATATCGAAATACCAAAGACATATGATGATTTTCTGGCAGCATGTGAAACAATTAAGCAATCAGGTACAAATCCTTTATATCTGTCATTTAAAGATACATGGACAACACAGATTATGCCAATGATTTATTTCGCAAATGCGTTGGATGAACGATGTAATGAAGTGTACGCTGAGTTAAACACAAATCAGCTTTCTTTTGCAGATGTACCGGAGTATAAACAGGCATTGACAGATTTTCAGGCACTTTTTGATACAGGATATGTAAATGAGGATTATATTGTAGGAACTTATGATGAGTCCCAGGCCGCAGTGGCAACGGGGGAATCTGCAATGATGGTTTGCGGAGAGTATGCAGTCAATTCCATTCTGGAAAATTATCCAGATGCTAATATTGGAATGTTTCCGTTGCCATACAATGATGTAGATAAGATAATGACGGCTAATTATGTATATGCACTTTGTGTTCCAAAAGCAGCAGCTGATACAGCGGTTTCACTTGATTTTATTAACAAATTTTCACAGCCGGATATACTTGGCATCTATCTGAATGCCAATGCGGTTAATTCACCATATGCGGATGTAACCTCAGATAATATTAACGATGTGTTGAAGGAAATGTACAATGATTATTTGAATCCGGGGAAATATGTTGTACAGGTCGGAGATATTATCAGTAATTTCTCATCGTTGAATGATGATACTATTTTCCCGGCATATATTAATATTTCTCAAGGTGCGGACATAGACTCGGAAATTGAAAGTATCGATGCTACGATGCAGGAGTATGGAAAAAGCCTTGGACTGGAAGGCTTTAACTAAAAATAATGGATGAGTGATCAGGGGATGTCTGAAAAACATCCCCTTTTTGCAAAAGTGGAGATATATTATGAGAGAGAAAAATAGAAATCATTATCGATACAGTTTAACATTACCAGCCATTGTGCTGTATACGCTATTTTATATAATCCCTGTTATATTAGGGTTTGTGATGGCTTTTACAAACTGGAATATCAGAGATCTCAGATCAGCAGAATTCAATGGTATTGAGAACTTTATCACAATATTCGGAGATCAAAATTTTTTACTGTCGGTTAAAAATACATTGTTGTTTGCAGTGACAACTACAGTTTTTAAAGTGATTTTTGGCTTAGGACTGGCACTGCTCCTTACAAACGCTTTTAAACTGCGGAGTTTTATGAGAAGTGTATTTTATATGCCGGCGGTACTGAGTACAGTTGTAATCGGTCTTGTATTCACTGCTTTTTTTGAAGTGGGCGGCGTATTTGACCGTATGGTATCGTTTCTTCATATGAACACACACATTTGGCTTGGAGAAGCACAGACAGCTATGGCATGTGTGATCTTTGTGGAGATATGGCAGTGGTCGGGTTTTTCCATGATGCTATTTATTGCAGGACTTCAGGGGATTGACAGGATTTATTATGAGGCGGCAACGATTGATGGCGCCACAAAATTGCAAAGGCTGCGATACATAACAATTCCGCTTTTGGGACCATCCTTCACGATAACGATTGTGACGAATTTAATAGGTGGTCTGAAAGTATTTGATAAAGTATATGTCTTGACCAATGGAGGACCAGGTTATGCAACGCAGGTTCTGGGAACGTATGTATACCGTGCTTTTTCAGCGGGATTTTTAGGAAAATCAAGTGCGATGAGTCTTGTACTTACTGTGTTGGTGTGTGTGATTACAATCATAATTAATAAGTATATGCGCGGAAGAGAGGTGGATGCATAATGAAAAAGAGAATCATGTCTGTTGTTTGTGAATTACTGATGCTTTTAGTTACATTTCTTTTCTTTAGTCCGCTTCTGATTATGGTATTTGGTGCATTTAAAGATTCAGCTGGTGCTGCGATGTTTGACTTTTCGATTCCAACTACATGGCATTTTGAAAATTTCTCTTTTGTGATAGAAAACGGTAACATTTTACGTTCGTTTAAAAACAGTATTGTTCTTACTGGTTTTTCATCTGCGGCAGGCGTTTTTGTAGCAGCAATGGCAGCATTCATTCTCGCCAGAAGAAAGACAAAGGGATCAGAGAGATTGTACAATTATTTCCTAGTTGGTATGGTTGCTCCGTTACAGATCATCACAACTTATGTGGTGCTTACGGCTTTGCATTTAAAAGGTACATTTGTAGGATTGATATTTGTTTATATTGCTATCAATCTTCCGTTTAATATTTTGATGTTTACAGGTTTTGTAAAAGGAATTCCGGTTGAGTTAGATGAAGCGGCTTTTTTGGATGGAGCGAATTTATATAGAGTATTCTTTAGAATTATTGTCCCGTTGCTGAAACCGATTTTTGCTACAAGTTTTATTATTTTTGTAATGAGTGTATGGAATGATTTCCAATTACCGCTATATCTGTTAAATACACCGGAAAAATGGACATTGCCGCTTACCGTATATAATTTTTTCGGTATGTATTACAGCAGCTGGAATTATGTTTTTGCAGATATGATCATTACGGCAATTCCGATTCTTATTGTATATTTATTCGCACAGAAATATATAGTAGAAGGTATGACGGCTGGAGCAATTAAGGGGTAGTAGAATGGAAAGAGAACTTTTAAAACAAAAATGGGTGAGCGGACCAGTGGAGGAAAATGGACATCTTCCGGTGTTTCGCAGAGAATTTCACATTGTAAAACCAATAAAAGAAGCAATAGTGTATATTTCCGGAGTTGGCCACTTTGAATTGCATGTAAATGGAAAAAAGGCTACAGAAGCTGTGTTGGAAACGGCCTGGACCAATTATGAAAAGAGTGTTGATTATTCCGTTTATAAAATAGAACAGAAGCTGCGGTCAGGAAAAAATTGTTTTACGCTGTGGCTGGGAAATGGAATGTATAATGTGAATGGAAACAGACATACGAAATTTCATCGTATTTTTGGTGAGATAGGCTTCAAATGTTATTGTTGTTTTATCTATATGGATGGCAGTCAGGAAACCTTTGGCAGTGATGAAATCTGGAGAACCCGAAAAGGACCGATATCCTTTTCCTGTGTATATGGCGGGGAGGATTTTACGGAGGGGATTCTTCCGGATGACTGGGAAAAGCCAGAGTATCAGATGGATGAAGATTGGATAAAAGTCCATGAAATAAAAGGACCGGCCGGCTGTCTTATGGAAAAAGATACACAAGACTTGATCGTGACAGCGAAAATTACAGCGGTGGAAACAACGCAGGAACAGGATCAGGGCAGAGTATACGATATAGGCGAGAATATTTCAGGTTTTTTTCATATTCGTTTTCGTGGAAGGAAAAGAATGTGCCTGAAGGTCACTCCATATGAAATGAGAGATGAAAAAGGAATGCTGTCTCAGGCATTTACCGGTTTCCCACATTATTATTTATATCATTGCTGTTCAGATCAGATGCAGGACTGGACACCTAAATTTACATATTATGGATTCCATTTGCTTCAAATAGAGTGGCTGGAGGAACCGGAAATGAAGAATGGAAAGGAGAGTGAAGGCCCTGAAATTGAATTGGTAGAAGGTCAGATGATCACAATGGATATGCCGCTCGCCGGAGAATTCAAGTGTTCGATACCTTTATGGAATCAAATTCATGATATTGTGACGAGAGCGATGCGCTGCAATACAAAATCAATTTTTACAGACTGTCCGCACAGAGAAAAGCTTGGATGGCTGGAACAGCTTCATTTAGTGGGTCCGGGAATACTCTATAATTATGATGCACAGAGAGCAATGAGTAAAATGCTTCGGAATATGAGGGAAGCGCAGACGGAAAAAGGGCTGGTTCCGAATATAGCTCCGGAATATATCAATTTCGCAGAGCATGGTCATACCGGATTTCGGGATTCTCCGGAATGGGGAAGTGCCTGTATCATTCTTCCGTGGTATCTTTATCTCGTATACCGCGATGTAAACATATTAAGAGTGAATTATAATATGATGAAACGATATGTGATGTATTTAAAGAAAAAGAGTAAATATCATATTTTGCATCATGGTTTGGGGGATTGGCTTGATTTTGGAATAAATCCTCCATTTACGCAAAATACATCCGTTTCATTGACAGCAACAGCTATTTATTATTATGATCTGCGTCTGATGGTATCTATCTGTGATGTTTTAAGAGAAAGTGAAGATCAGTGCTTATATGAAGAGCTTTCCAGGCGTGTGAAAAAGGCATTTAATCGGGAATTTTATGATGATCAGGGACACAGATATGAGGTGGGAAGCCAGACGGCAAATGCGCTGGCATATTTCCTGGGAATTGTTCCGGATGGAGATGAGGAAAAAGTATATCAGGGGCTTAAGGATGATATACTGCGAAGAAAAAAACATACCACCGGTGGAGATGTAGGATATCCGTTTATTATACGGGCGCTGGAAAAGGGCGGAGATTCAGAACTGATTGCAGATATGATGCTCCAGACAGATGAACCCAGCTATGGAAATCAGGTAATGTGCGGAGCAACAACACTTTGTGAAGAGTGGAACGGGAATAATCCAAAGCATCCAAGCAGCTCTCAGAACCACTTTATGCTTGGAGCAATCGAAGAGTGGTTTTATGCAGATATTTGCGGTTTTAAACGATTCCATAAAGAACCGGATAACCGGATAGTAATAAAACCATATTTTGATAAAAGACTGGATTGGGTAGAAGCCTGGAATATGTATGATGGGAAAAAGGTGTCATGCAGTTGGAAGAGAACAGCTGGAAAAGTAAAAATTGAGATTGTTTTGCCGGAGAACAGAGATGGAGCTTTGATTTTAGATGGAAGGGAGGAAAAATTGAGTCCCGGAAAGAATATTTTTATAAGATAAAAAGCTTCCTGTATACTTTAAATAGGTCAAGAGATTGACACAAAAAAATACCTCAAGTAAATTTAGATTATTACTGACCGGCAAGTTGGTAAAATCTAAAGAATACAAGAGGTATCCAAAATGAATGTTAAAGGCACAAAGAAGAAAAATCAAGTAGCAACAGCAAATATTTTTGAACAGCAGGAGCTTTTGAAAAAAGCGGAGGTGATCAAGAAAAATCTCACAGCTTCAACCTGGCGTGAGTTGGAAACCAATGGTAAGTTCGATAAAAATGAAAAACTCTCCTTTATCAGTGATGACATGCTTATCTTAGGATGCGATGTAGGCAGCGAAACACACTATCTGAGGGCGATTGATACCAGAGGCAGAGAACTCAGTAAGTCCGCATTTCCGTTCAGCAATGATTCAGCGGGATTTCAGAGTGCAAAGGAATGGGCAGTAAGAATAGCTGCGGAACATGAGAAGAAACAGATAGTGCTTGGCTTAGAGCCGACCGGTCACTACTGGTTCTGCCTTGCCACATGGATGATCTTTAACGGAATCAGCGTTGTTCAGGTGAATCCATATGCTGTGAAGCAGACAAAAGAGGTTGAAGATAACAGCCAGCTAAAGGATGACACAAAGGATCCAAAACTGATTGCTAACCTTGTCAAGGACGGTAACTTCGGTATGCCGTACCTTCCGGAGAAGCTTTATGCGGAGCTTCGCAGGTTATCCATGTTCAGAGACCAGCTGAATGAGGACAGAATCCGGGCAATCAACCGTATGCACAGGGAAATGAAGATTTATTTTCCAGAGTATAAGGATGCGTTTGGAAAGGTAGATGGCGCATTCAGTCTGGAGCTGCTGAAATCTGCACCATTTCCGGATGATTTAAAAGCACTTGACGAAGACGGAATAAGACAGATCTGGCACGAAGCTAAGCTTAGAGGACGCGGCTATATCAGGTCAGGAGAAATCTTAGGGTATGCAAGATCAAGTGTTGGTATCAGGGATGGAGCGGATGCAGCCAAAATAGCGGTACAGTGGTTTGTTAAGAAGATTATGGAACTGGATGAAGAGCTTGCTGTTATAGAGAATCTAATCAACCATAAATGCAAGGAAATACCGCATACAGGCAACATTTTGGAGATATCCGGGATTGGTGAAAACACACTGTCCGGAATTCTTGCAGAGATGGGCGATATCTCCAGATTTGATGATGTGAAGGAAATACAGAAACTAAGCGGATTAGGGCTTGTAGCGTGCAGTTCGGGAAAGCACAAGGGAGAAACCAAGATCAGTCACAGAGGACGCAAACGACTCAGATACTGGTTGTTCCAGGCGGCAAAGTCAGCGGTAGCACATGCTGATGAATTTAAGGAGCTTCACATATACTACACAACCCGAACAAAGAATCCGCTCAAAAAGATGCAGCCGCTGATCGTAATTGCCTGCAAGCTTCTGAGAATCATCTATACGATTATGAAGAAGGGAACCGCGTATGATCCGAAAAAGATGCTTACGGACATTAAACGGCAGGAAAAGCAGGAAGCACTTGCTGCATAAGCACATCAAAATGATTATTCCAGAGCCTTGCCGGGTTGCGGATGATTCCGAAATCGGGCAGGGTTCTGGAAAGAAACCCGATAACGATGGAGTGCAACAAGCACTGCATCAGCACAATGACCAGCAGGTAACGAAACAAGGGAAGCGTCCACGGAATATCCGTACCCTGCGGAAAGGGCAGGTCAGTAAAATCAAAATATAAACAAGAGCTGTAGCCTGCAGTAGTTCACTCCGTAGGGCAATGACCCTGTTAGAAAGCTTAGCAGGCACTCGGTGTATGAGCAGGTGGGACGAAGGAAGTTGGTACACGATACCATTAGACACGGAAGGTTCACCATCATAGTTAACAGAGGATTTATAGCCTTTATAAAGCAAAACAAAGGGACGCTTTATAAACTGCACCCTCATCTAACTATTCAGTACAAGATACAATGACTGTCATACACTTGTGGCTCTGTTTTATGAGGTAAATATTTAAAGAAAAGCCTGAAAAATCAGTGATTTAGGGCTTGACATTATAGGAGACTTCCTGTATAATAAAAAGGGAACTTTTACATATCTTCTCGGTTTACGAAAAAGATCACAGTCGTCAAGTCCGAAAAAGATGCCTATAAGCATGTGCTTAAGGCGATGAAAAAGCGTGATTACAGCACTAGCTATTATGCGGACGGAGCGGTGTATTACGAGACATTTGTACTCGCATTGCAGCATCATCCGGAGTACAATTATAGTCTGGTCATCTGGAAGAGTACCGATGGAACATTTGATTACCGGGCAGGTAATGACCTGAGTGCGGCGCAGATCACGGGTAAAATAAAACAGGCGAATGCAAAGGCGAACGCGATTATTCCCCGGATTATCAGGGACGGAATGACGCGCAAACAGAAGCTGCGTGCGATCCACAATTATCTCGTGAAAAACTGTGTCTACGATGAGAACGTGCGCAGATACGGATATGATGATGCCTATACCGCATATGGTTGTCTGATTGAGAAAAAGGCGGTATGTCAGGGCTATGCAGGTGTTTTTAACCTGCTTGCCGCAAAAGCCGGCATCTGTTCGATCGCCGTTCCGGGTGAAGCCGGTGGCGGATCACATGCGTGGAATTATGTGAAAGACGGAAGCAGCTACCGCTATATTGATGTGACCTGGGATGATCCGGTGCAGGATCAGGGTGCGAAGGCTGCCGTGAAATAGACTTATTTTTACTTGACACAGGCACAATTTGAACTGACCCACACATGGGATAAGGTAGAGAATGCTTTATAGAGTCGGCGGAAATTTATTTACGGGAATACATAACAGATGAAAGGGAGGATACTACTTATGAAAAAACAGCTTACAGCACTTGTTTTATGTATTTGTATGGTATTGTCGGTGCTGCCATTTTCAAGTACACAGGCAGCTGCAGAGGAGACGAGCAGTGTTGGCACAAGCAATATTAGCATCGGAGACTATATCAGGCTGGGAAACTATAACGGGCAGCCAATCTTATGGCGCTGCGTCGATGTTGATGAGATGGGACCGCTCATGCTCTCCGATCAGGTGCTGGCAACGATGGCTTATGATGCCAAAACAAGTGAAAACAGCGCTACGCGTTCGCACAGCCGTAACCTAAAACGTGGGACATATGGCTCAAATCAATGGCGTGACAGCAATATGCGTTCCTGGCTGAATTCCAAGGCGGAAGCCGGGAAGGTAGAATGGCTTTGCGGAAACCCTCCAAAGAGTGGCTTTGTAGGAGAGAATCCATATGACCAGGCAGCAGGCTTTTTAAACGGCTTTAAGGAGGACGAGATCGCAGCGATTAAAACGGTAACCCAGCGTTCGATCGTATCCCATCCGGAATATAATGCGGGAATGATCGAAGGCCAGGGGGCAGATCTGCCTTATGACACAAATATAGAAGCAGCCGCTAACGGATTTGATCAGGCCTATTATGAGAACGTTACGGATAAAGTATTCTTAATGGATGTAAAGCAGATAAACAAAGTCTATCAAAATAACAGCCAGCTTGGAGGCAGTTATCATATTGCTTATAAGGGTGGCGTGAGGTGGCCTTACTGGCTGCGGACTCCGGTGACGGATTGCAACCACGATATGCGCTATGTGGAGACGGATGGAAGAATAGACAGAAACGCTCCGTATTTAGGCTTTTATGGTGTCCGTCCGGCGTTTTATCTTGATACGCAATATTATCAGTAGACTGATTCCCCTTACCGCGGTGCAGCCGTAAATAAACCGGAGGAGAACTTTACAGTTTCCGGAGATGGGCCAACACCGGGGCAGGAGTGGGATGTTTCGCTTGACAAGAGTATACAGTTATATCTTGGACCGAATTATTCCAAGAGCAAGAAATACGAATCTGCCACGATACCTATCCAGGTCATCCAGAAGACGCGCAGCGATAATGAGAATATGGTTGTCGTCATCTGCGGTGAAGGTTACACAAAAGGCGAGCAGCAAAAATTTGTTGCAGCTGCCAAACGGTTATGGGAAGGCGCGATGCAGTATGAGCCATATAAGACGTACAAGGATCGCTTCAATGTATATGCATTATGTACGGCATCGGATAAAACGTACAGTGCCATTGATGGATATGACAGTACATTTTTCGATGTATGGGGAAAGAATATATCCGTGAATGGAAGTCAGTGGAAGAACCATATTTTTGAACGGTGTATCGGACCGGCGTTTATCGAGAAAGTGCATGATGCCCATATTCCGCAGCAGGCAGATCCGAATGTAGATTGGGATTTTGAAAAGTATAAATATGTACATGACTACATCAGCCAGTTCGTACTTCTGGTCAATTCTGCAAATGATTTTGGCGGGGCATTCAACGATCTTGATTACGGATTCCATTATATTGTCAGCCCTGCATACAGCCAGCGTGCAGTCGAAACGCTTACGCATGAGCTTGGTCATGGTCTGTTATGGCTTGGAGACGAGTACAACAGCGGATCTTTTATGGGAGAAGCGTCTGAAAAAACTTCGCTAAACAGAACGGGGATCAGTGATCCTGAACAGGTAAAATGGAGACAGCTGCTTGGCTTCCGGAAGACATACAGTGTTCCTCATACAGATTATGATACGGATAAGATTTATAATTCCAGCCGTGAATGTATGATGCGCCAGACCTGGAATGGTTTCTGCGAGGTATGTAAGCTGCAGGGAAATAAGCGGATGCGCCAGCTGGTCACAGCGGGTCCGGATCTGTATGTGGCAGAACCGGAAGTGACAAAGCGCACAGATGCATATACGAAGCTTTCAGATTTTAGTGATGCAACCGGTTGGGGTTATACAAAATTTGACGCAGACAAAAAGACACGCCTTTTGACAGGGGCAGATAAAATTACTTTCCAACCGACAGAGATGAAGGGGCAGAAGATTGAGCTGCGTACAATCGTGCAGAACCTTTCCGATACAAAGCTCAGTCAGGTGACATTACAGGTATGGGTAAACCATGCTGACGGAACCATTGCTACTGCTGATGGTCAGCCTGTAGCAGCGTCAGAAACGTTCAAGATTCCGCTTTGGACGGAAAAGGGCAATTTCCGCCCGAAGGGAACGTTGGAATATCATGGAAGCGATTTTAATTCCGGTTTGAAAAATTGTTCCCTCTTATATACCATCCCGTCCAATGCAGATCTGCGAACCGGTGACACGGTCGGATATGCAGTGAGGGATGAGCAGGGAACTGTTCTTGCTTACGAAGGAACGCTTCCAAACAAAGGTCAGGATATCTTGCCGGCACCGGAGCCTGCAAAGAGTTATACAGTTACTTTTTGTTATAATGACGGAAGAGAAAATACAACAAAAACGACCGGAATCAATGGAAAACTCGGTGATCTTCCGGCACCGGCCCGTGAAGGATATGTGTTTGACGGATGGTATACGACAGGTGGTGAGAAAGTTGATTTGACAAGAGTATATAGCAGCAATACGGTGTTGTATGCAAGATGGAGTGAATATATCGCACCGTCACCGAATGTTAAGAAAGCTCCGGTCATTCTGCTGGCGGCAAGCCCGGATACAGTGACCGAAGGAGAACAGGTCATGTTAAGTGTCAGCGAAACCTCAGGATTTGGTGTGGATTTAAGCGGAGTAACTTACACGGCAGATCCTTGCCGATATCCGGCACAGGGGAGGCTCAGACGATCCGGCTCGATCAAGCTGGTACTTATACATTTACTGCTCATTATTCCGGTGATAATGAGAAATATCTTGCGGCCGACAGTAATCGTGTTACCGTAACCGTAACGAAAAAAGCGGATGTCAGCGGAGGAACAACGTCAGGAGGTGGATCATCGTCAGGAGGCGGTTCCACGGCAGGAGGCGGATCTTCAGCAGGAGGCGGATCCTCGTCAGGAGGCG
>ERZ779953.269-NODE-269-length-16160-cov-1.53114_pt1 | contig 16160 bp, 15 predicted proteins | sample MGYA00511184_ERZ779953 | MGnify/ENA primary metagenome ERZ779953 (study PRJEB29588, sample SAMEA2163248) | human gut metagenome | biome: human gut; feature: human-associated habitat; material: faeces | place: Denmark | collected 2008/2010 ... | reverse complement strand
AGGCTTTAATTTAAATCAAAAGGGATGCGCAAGATGGACAACAACAAAAGAAATCAAAAGACAATACAGTAGAATCCCAGAGAAGGATAAAGTCTTTCCCGGATATGGAGGTACTATTGTATCTCGAATTGGAAAAAATTTATACATTGATCCAGATTTGACAAACAACTTGTGCATCGGCATTACTCGTTCCGGTAAAGGGGAAATGTATGTTATTCCCTCAATCGATGTTTATTCAAGAGCAGAAAATAAGACATCCATGGTTGTGCTGGATCCAAAAACAGAATTGTATAAAACATCAAAGAAAACTTTGGAAGAAAGAGGATATGAGGTATATTTGCTTTCTTTGGTAGATCCGGAACATTCCATGGGATTTAGTCCTTTAGATCAGGTAATTAGTTTATATGCTGCAGGCGATTATGCCAATGCGGAGCTTTTGGTACAGACTTTTTGTTATTCAATTTTTAATCCGGACAAGCCGATAAATGGTGATACCTTTTGGCAGGATTCGCCTACTTCGCTTTTATCTGCCCTTGTGATTGCCGTAATTGAAGATGTGTTTGAATGGATTAAAGTTGAAAATGCCACAGGAGAAGAGAAAAAAAAACATATTCAAAAAATTAATATGTTTTCCATCATCAATTTGTTTGGAGAATTGGTTAGTCAAACCAATCCAGACAATCCTTATATCACAGGATTGGATATGTTTTTTCAAATGCGTCCGGCTTTGGATCGGGCCAAAATCAAGTTCTTTGGTGTTGAAGTAGCCGGAAGCAGGACAAAGGCTAGTATTTATTCCAGCATGCTTATGAAATTAACGATTTTTACTTATGAAAACTTCGCCAAAATGACGGCGGAGTCAACGATGAATTTAGAAGATATTGGATTTGGAGATAAGCCGATTGCTGTTTTTATTGAAATGCCGGATTATGATAAATCCGCTCATTTCTTAGGTTCTGTCTTTATCCGGCAATTATACTTTGTGTTGGCAAGAAAGGCTACCAGACAGCAGAATGGCCGCTGTAAAAACCGCGTTAAAATAATAGCGGATGAATTTGGTAATATGCCGGCGATTGAAGCAATGGAAAATATCATAACGGTATGCCTGGGAAGGAATATATCGTTTGACCTTTATATACAGGCATATGCTCAGCTAAATAAACTATATGGAGATAATGCCAAAACGATTTCCGGAAACTGCGGAAATACTATTTACATTCTCTCGGATGACGATGATACAACCAAGCAGATTTCGGCAAACTTGGGAAATGAGACAATCGTTGATATGCAGCGAAACGGAAGTCGATTGTCGGCAAATAAAACAATCATGGAAACAACAGCGGACAAACCCTTATTAAATCCCAATGAGCTGGAAGAACTAAAACCGGGAGAATGTGTTATTAAAAGAATTATGAAACGCCGCGATTTGAAAGGAAGGTTGATTACACCACACCCGATTTTCAACAGCTTAGAAAATAAACGACGGCTGCTGTTCCGGTACGAATACCTTACTGATACTTTCCCGAATCCGGACGAAGTGGATATTAGTGATGTGAACAAAGAAGATTTAAGCCATATTAAGGTAAATGAAAGGGTTTGGGACTATCGTATGAGTTTTGCTCTATTCAATTTTACGAGGACAGAAGACAAGCCAGATAAAAAGGAAAAAACGGTAAAAATTGGAGAACTGGAAAACAGTGAAAATTTGATTGCAGCTTTGAAAGAAGTGCTTGGAAGCACGATAAAAAAGAACATGAATATTGATACAGTGATGGATATGCTGCGTGAAGCAGATTTAGATGAGCAGACTAAAGAAAAGTATATGGATTTGTTATACATGGGAAAGGAGGAAATGACAGAATGAAATATGGATTAAAAACAAGGGAAAAGATAGTGTTATTTTTATCACTTTTGATATGTCCGCTTTTTACATGCCAGATACGTGCCTTGGCATTGGAAGATGACCAGGTAATTAAAATATTATCGAGTAATCCGGGACTTTTTCACGAAAATGGAATTGTGGCTAGTGCCTTCCGCTTTATAGGCTGGGGCATTACAAAAGGAATTGCGGCTTTAGCGGATGTGTGTGCTGGCCTTTATGACACATGCTTTGGGTTTATTGATTTTACAAAGTATAAGCCGGTAAAAACATTTATCAATCAGTGGAAACCGGTATTCATCGGCTTAGTATGTTTATCTATTTTGCTGATTGGAATTTTACTTTGCATTGGGTGGGAAAAAAAACCTAAGATTGTTATTAACTTGCTAATAGCGGTAACTGTGGTTTCTTCAAGTACCTATGTAATTAATACCATGAACAAGTTTATCAGCAAAGAAGTACGAAGTGAGATATTAGGTGGACAGAGTTCAGCAGTTGTCTACAGCACGATTGGTAACAATATACATGATATAAAGTGGCTGGAAAAGACGGTTGGTCTTGCCAATCTGAATAAGAAAACAAAGGGCAAGAAAAATGCAGATAAGGTTTATGACACATTTTCAAAAAGCCAGTTTAAAAATCTGGATATTCAGGAAATTCTTGACCCGGAAGATTTCGAGGGAGATGCAGGGGATATATTGAAAAATGGCTTGCAGTCAGAAAGTGATGATAAGAACAAGATTACCTATTCATTGGATGAATTATATGACGGTGTAGCATGGACAGATTTGTTAAATGAATTTTACTATCGTTATACAGTGGATTATGGCGTGATGTGGATGGAACTAATATCGCTTATTATCATCTACTTGTTTATGTCATATAAGGTAATTCGTATCTTATATGAGATTGTAATACATCAATTATTAGCTTATTTGTACTCAGCTAATTTTAACAATAATCAGAAAATTTTGAAGATATTGGATTCCTTGAAAGACAGTTATATCTTATTACTATTTACAACTGTCATAATTAAGTTTTATCTTCTGGCAACAAAGTTTATATCCGGATGGAATGTGTCCGGTATTGCAAAGGGAATCATTTTGTTGTTTTTAGCATTTGCAGTAATCGATGGTCCGAATTTGATTCAAAAACTGACAGGAGCAGATATCGGAGCCAGTGATGGAATGGGAAAAATGATGTCTTTGTTTTATGGCGGACGAATGGCTGCCAGTGCAGCAGGTGCTGTTAAATCCGGAGTAGGTGCAGTAAAAAATGGCGCGTCCAGAGCTTTCTCAAAACCAAATGCGAAAGAAGCATTTAGTGGAAATCCGGCTATGGATGAACAGGCACAAGATATGGTTGATGCCGGAGCGGCAACAGCCAGTGCAGATAATGCGCTTAATCAGCACAATAACCAGTCGAATGACAATAACATGGATAATAAGTCAACAAATCATAATAACCAAAACAACAATGCAACTAATAACCAGAACAATCATGCCGATGTACTGGAATCCGGAGAAAAAGAGGCTGCAAATGGTAGAAATGGAGAGACAGCATCTTCCCAAACACCGGAGAGTAGCAAACAAAAAGAAAATGCAGAATTTGCCAGAGCAGGAAGTCCATCTCCAAATTCGACATCGGCTATGTCCGCTGAGCAGGGTAAGAAGAATGGTGGTTACCAAATGGGGCAGATTGGACATAATCAAACCAGAAATGATGCGCTCAATGGTGTTCCTTCAGGAGGAAATGCCGGCATAGGTTCCGACAGTATGAAGCAAATGGAAAAAGACTTAAGCAGCACAAGAACAGGAATGTCAATGGATTCAACGAATAATATTGCCGGCAATAAACCGATTGAAGCGGGAGGACATATGTTTGACCGGGTATCGGGAAGCGATACATCAAGTAAAAATAATGAGCCAAAGAAACCGGGAAGTAAGGATATATTTGGAGATAATGCAGGGAGGAAAAATTAATGAAGCACATTGTAGTTCAAGACATTAAAAGTGAAACCAAAGTGGGAAAGAGTGTGTATCTTTTTGATTTTTTCTTTTTAGTGACTTATGGTGCTGTATCTTTTTTGTTTGGTAGCACAGTACATGAGATGCTTCGCATCCCATTTTACATTTTCTCTGCTGTTTGTGCCATTTTTCTTACGATGAAAAGTAATTGGAATAAAAAGAGAAGAAATTGGGAGAGCTTGCTCTTGTATATTAGAAGAGACAAGGGGGTTTATTATCCCCTTGTGAATGAAAATGTAGCAACGGAATTGGACAAGAAACGAAGAAAGGAGGCTGTCGGCTATGAAGAAGACAACAAAGAAAAAAAAGCCATCGGTTAGAAAAACCATATTAGATATTGTACCGATTCGTAGTATTTCAGAAAAAGGGTACTACAACATGGATGATGGCAGTTACATGGATTTGCTGCAAATACAATCAAAAGACCTGATTAATTCTTCGGAAGATGAAGTGGAGTATGATTGTCTGAAGTTTGCTAAGTTGTATAGATTGTATGCAGAACCAGTTAAGATTGCATGTATTAATTTTCCGTGTGATTATTCCAAACAGAAAAGGTTTCTGGAATACAAAATTAAAAGCACGAAAAATACAATTTTTAAGGAGCAGTTACAGAAAAAGTTAGATGAGTTGGTCTGGCTAGAAAAACATAATACAACCAGAGAATACTACTATATGATTTTTTCTGAGACAGAAGAAGGCTTAGAAAAAAACATTCGTACCATGTTCAGCGTCTTGGGAAGAGGAAGGGGAGGTTTGGTTGAAAAGATTTCATATGAAAAAAAGAAAGAAATTCTTTTCCGTGTACTGAATAAGTGCGTTATGACAAATGCATAAAGAAAGGGGATAAAACGATGGCTAGGGATAAGAAAAAAGAACAACAGATTGATACCTATTTGTTGGAGAAAATACAGCCACAGGGTGGAATAACCTTTATGGATGCCAAATACATATCCACTGGTGGCGGCTATGAAGCTTGCTTACATATTTTTGAATATCCGAAGACACTAGATGATTATTGGCTGGCTAATATTTGTAATATACCGAATACCGCGGTTTTTATTGACATAGCAACGGATGATGTTATTACAGTCAAGAAAAATATTAATCGTTCCATGAAAGAACAAACTTATCGTTACAATGAATCTAAAAATTTTCAGGAAAGTTATGACGCAAAGAAACGCTTTCAGGAATTAGAAACGCTGTACGATGAAATAAGTAATTTGGGCGAAGTGGTTAAATTGATTCATTCGAGGATTTTTATTTCGGATTCATCCTGGACTAAATTAGAAGAAAAAATTAAAGACATAAAAGCACAACTGGAGAGCAATGGTTACCTTGGTGCAATTTTTATGAATGAGACAAAATCTGAATGGACAAGCATGTTTAAATCGTATGCAAGGCAGGAGAACGAAAGGTTTTTTGTATATGGACAACCGCTGACCAGTAGTGCGATAGCAACCGGTAATCCGTTTCACTATTCTCATTTATCGGATGAGAACGGTTTGTTTTTAGGCAAAACACCTTGTGGTGGTGATGTGCTTTTTAATTTGTTTCTTAAGTCACAAAGCAGACTTTACTACAACTTCCTGTGCTGCGGAACAATGGGAAGCGGTAAATCTACGCTTCTTAAAAAGTTATTGTTACACACCAGTATTGTTGGAGACTTCGTTCGCACATTCGACATTTCCGGAGAGTTTACTACGCTGACTAATGTGTTGGGCGGAAAGGTGCTGAAACTGGATGGCTCGAATGGTATTTTAAATCCATTGGAAATCCTTCGAGGCGGGGATGATGATGTGGTGTCCTTTACCATGCATATCTCAAAAGTAAGCACGATTTACAAATTTCTAGTGGCGGGTGATTACACCACACAGGAAATTATTGAGTTTGAAGAATTGCTCAGGCAGCTATATAAAAAGTGGGGATGGGAATTAAAGAAGGGGAAACTGACTCGTCCGGTTACAGGACTTCCAGCGAAGGAATATCCAATATTTGAAGATATGCTTAATTTTATTAACGATAGAATTGATAAAATACAAGCCGGTACATACAAAGATGTTGAACTGGTGCTCGTGGAGAATAACTTAATATTACTGGATAAGATTCGTAAGGTGATTAGTAGTATTGTTTATACTTATGGAAATCTTTTTAATGGTTATACGACGATTAACAATATTGTTGACGAGCAAATAGTAACTTTCGATATATCCACAATAAAGGATATGAAGCCGGAAGTTTTTGATGCTTTACTGTTTGATATGGTTTCCCTCTGTTGGGACAACTGTGTCACTAACGGCAAATTAATGATGAAAGGCCTTTATGATAAAACACTGGATGACTGGGATATTATACATACGCTGATTTTGATTGATGAGAGTCATCGCTGGGTTAATACTAAAAAACCTCATGCATTGGAAATGATTACCGTTTATCTCCGTGAAGCAAGAAAATACTTCGGAGGAATCGGATTGGCAAGCCAATCGGTGCGAGATTATGTTCCAGAGGGAACGGCGGATAAAGATGTAGACAAGATGAAAACAGTATTTGAACTTACTCAATATAAGTTTATTTTTCATCAGGACTCCAATGTTTCCTCCTTGCTTGGAAAAATTTTTGATGGCGAATTAACATCATCGCAGATAGCAAGAATCTCCAAACTGGATGTTGGCGAAAACATCTTAGCGATAGCCTCGGACCGCAACATCGAGTTTAAGGTTCACCTGCCGGCAGATGAAGAGGCGATTTTTCAAGGAGGTATGTGATGAAGAAAACATTATATACCATCTTAAGTATTGGTATCTTATTGCTTTCCGTGATTTTAATACTTCCGGTGACTGTTACAAGTGTAGTGACAGTCGTATTAGGAGGTGGAGAGGAAGAAGAGGGAGGTAACAGTGGAGATGACAGCGTAAGCGTTTCGGTCTCGTTGCTCCTATCAGAGGAAGTAGAAGCATACCGTAATCAAGTATTAAAAGAAACTGAAAAACATAAGATGGAGGCTTATATTGATTTGTTTCTTGCTGTCATGCAGCAGGAGAGTGGGGGGAATGGCAACGATGTGTTTCAGGCATCGGAAAGTAAGGGGCTGCCACCAAATACCTTATCCACGGCAGAAAGTATTAAGCAGGGAGTCGCATATTTAAGTGCGATGATAAAAAAAGCCGGGTGCACCTCACCCAGTGATATATTACATATAAAATTGGCACTGCAGGGATATAACTTTGGCGGTGGATATATTGATTATGCCATAAAAAAAGACGGGAAATGGACACAACAAAATACCTTTTCCTTTGCAAAACAGAAAAGTGGAGGAAAACGCAATTCCGGTATCCGGGCAGAGCAGTTAGGTCCATGGCGATATGGAGACCAGTATTACACGGCGCACGTGCTTAGGTACTACAGCATGGCATCTGGTAGCAGCAGTGATGAAAGTGCAGGAGACCCAGTGAAGATACCGGTAGCGGAGCGTATGAAGTGGCTGTTTCCGAAAGGAACACCGAAAACGGAACTTGACATGCAGCCATATTTAACTCAGATTGAAGTGTCAATTTATACAAGAAAAAAACAAAAAAGCAAAATGACTTTGACAGTGCACAAAAAGCTGGCACAAGAAATTACAGCAGTCTTTGAGGAAATGGCAAAAATGAAGTTTCCAATCAATCCGGCGTGTACTGCCGGTTATAACTGGCGCAATATGGCATCCAATAAAAATAAACAATCGTACCATTCGTATGGTTCGGTAATTGATGTGAACTGGGAGCATAATGGAGCTACTTATACCGGATGGCCGTATAAGCCCGGGAAAGACAAAATGGCAGTAACCAAAAAGGTAGTTGCTGTATGGAAAAAACATGGCTTTTACTGGGGCGGAGACTGGTCGGCAGCTTACTTTGATCCGATGCATTTTACTTATACAAATAATTAAGGGAGGCAGGAAATAATGGAACGAAGAAAAAAGGGAATTGTCCTTATTCTTATTGCAATATTGATTTTCGGTGTGTTTGCAGGGGTGGAATTTTTCGGTAAAAAAGAAAAAAAAGAACCGGCACAAACATCTGCTACGGCAGCAATTCCGTCTGCAACACCGATTCCAACCAGTGTGGTAACGATTACTCCGAAACCACCGGCAGATGCAGAAACCGAAGAAGATAAAAAAAACACTGCTTTGGTCGAAATACGAGCCGAGATATTACAGCAATTACAAGTAAGTGCTACGGAATTTGAAAAGCAAATTCAGATATTTAAAAATTCTTTTGGTTATGCAGCAGCAAAGCAAGTCAAAGATATGGGAGAGATTACGATTAGTTATACGGAACATACTATGACGATACCCTGTTACATGACGGTGAATAAAAAAGTTGTAAAATTTGATGTGATTTATAACATGAACAAAAAAACATGGCGATTTGAGCCATGGTAATACGAGAGAAGGGAGATTGATACGATGAAAAAGTTATTTATATGTTGTGACAGAGAGGCAAGAGAACGAGTGGTAGAGAGAGCAAAAACAGCATTTGGCCACTCAGTGGCAGTTGTAGAAGATATGAACCGGGCAGATATGGCATATGTCGTAGGAAAAGTTACTCCGGATATGCAGCAAGAGATGAGGGCGTTAGAACAAAAAAATCTTCGCACAGTAAAGGTAAACGAAGATTTCATTAATGAAGAATTGTATGAACAGGTTTTGAAAGGAAAAGTCCATGTTAAGGAAAAAGACTTTGGAAGGGAGCGGTAAATTTTGAAAAAGAATTATGAAATGACAAAAAGAAAAGGAAATCTTGCCTTGTTTGGGGTTGTGTTTTTTTTCATCGCTGGGTATATATTTTTCTTTTCTTCCTCTTCATGGATGCCGGCAAATCTGTCGGCCAGCCTGCTAACACCGCTTAGAGAAAATGTGCAGTGGAGCGAGCGAACACTCCAGATTAGAAGATGGGAATATTGTGAGGCTGAGAAGATAATGGAGGTGGAAATCGACATAGATAATCAGTCATTCGATGGAAAAAATCATTATCGTTATACTGCGATAACTCGAAATAACGACCAGTTAAAGGTTGTAAAGATGATTGAGGATAGCGACTGGATAATCCTGCGAATTGAAAATGTGGCAGATGATTTTGGAGAAATCTCTTTGAGACTCGATATGATGGGAGAACAGGATGACGACAATACTTTGAGGCTATATACAAATGTAAATGCTGTAAAGCGAGTGAATGATTTAAAAAAAAGGGATAGAAAAGGATATCAACTGTTACGCTTAGAGCGGGATACAGAAACCTATCAGGAAGAAATCAGAACGCTGGAACAGAAAAAGAAATCGCTTACAGAAAAAAATCAGCGAATGCAGGAGGAAATTAATCGTTTGCAAAGTGAAGAAAGTTTTCAAACAGACGAGATGAAAGCAGAGCAGACAGATAAGATTACAGAAATTCAATCTGAAATCACATCAAATCAGGATGAACTACAGTCCTATGAAGTTCAGCTGCAAGAAAAAAGAGCGAGGATTGAATTGATTAAGAAACAGATGACGCAATAAGAATTGGAGGTGCTAATTATGCTGTTGTTTGTCGGGAAAAAGGAGAAAGGTTTTTTTACTGAAGAAACCGGAGAAAAGGTTGAATATATTGACGAGGCATTACATATCAAAGACCAGGCAGAAGCAATATTGAGATTTAATGAAGAGGCAACGGTAGTTATTTATGATATTGAACAATATGCGGACGAAGCAAAGGAATTGGTTCACTGGATTAATCGGATTGAAGATGCTTTGAAAATTAAAACAATCATATTCGCGGCCGGATACTCACCGAAAAGTACCGTTTGTCGTATGCTTTGGGATGCCGGAATGAAAAATTTTATATTTTCCATTTATCTGGGAGACCAAAAGGAAGATTTAGAATACTGTCTTACTGGATATTATGAAAATTTTGGCTATGAAGAAAAACGTGGATTTTCATTTGAAGAAGAAGAGGAAAAAGAGGAGTCCGAGGAAAAGAAAAAGACCAGAACGATTGGAATTGGAGTGGCCGGTTGTATTAAAAGAATGGGAACGACTACGCAGGCATTGCAGCTTGTTAAATACCTGCAGTTTGTTGGATTCAAGGCAGCTTATTTTCAAATGAACGCCAGTAACTTTGTAGAAGCCGTTAAAGATGCGTACGAGCAGGTGACAGTGGATGATGAAATTGGTCTTGTAAACTATGCAAAGGTAGATATGTTCTGCAGAACCGATAGACTGCAGGAAGTTCTTAATTTAGATTACGATTACCTGGTGTTTGATTATGGTGTGGCGGGCGAGAATGGTTTTAACAAAATTTCTTTTCTGGAAAAAGAACAACAGATTTTTGTGGTTGGCAGTAAACCGGGTGGTGAGTTTGAAAAAACTTATGATGTGATTAAAAACAACTTTTACAACAATGTGTTTTATATTTATAACTTTGTTGCGGAAGGAGAGCAGGAAGATATAAAAGAGCTTATGGGAGAAAAAGCAGGAGTTACATTTTTTGCTGCAGAAGCCAGAGACCCTTTTGTTTTTTCCGGAGACATGAAAACCTATGGAAGTATTCTATCTCTGGAGGAAGAAAAAGACAGAGAAAGTAAGCCGGCAAAAAAGAAAAAAAGACTATTTGGGAAAAGGAGATAAATCGGATGGAGAGAAAATACGAAAATGTATATCTGGTTACATCACCAGATATACAAGTTCAAAATTTACTTGAAACAATGTCAGATTTAATGGTTGGGAATCTGTATGTTACAGAAAAAAATGATTGGATTGCGGCCGACTTTGTATGTTTTGACCCGGATTTTCGCTGGCATCTGGAATCAGAATCCATAATTATGGATGAAGAAAAAAAGAATTTGATTGAAATTATAGATGGAACCGGAAGTTGGGTATTTCGTTTGTTGGATTAGAAAGGGGTATGAGTATGGCTGAGAAGAAAATTGAAGATTTTGGAGAAAAAATTGGCGGTGCAAGGAAAGATTTGTATGCTCTAAATATAGAATATGCTGGGTGCCGGACATATTATGGTACAGCGTTATGGAGATATTCTTGATTGGAACGATATGGAGAAAGAAAAATACATTACTAAAAAAGAAGCATTTCCGCTTCCGGATTATAAAAAAATGCTGGAAGAAGGAAAAGACAGAGAAGTTATATTTTTTATAAAAAAGGTAAGAGATTCGCTTCCTACTAAGCCTTTGGCAGCGATACCTTATTTGGCTTCTGCAGAACAAAGGAAAGATATTATTGATACAGCGCAGCGGGATTATTTACTAACTGTGAATCGTTTTTATGAAAAGGCTATGTCACTAACATCGCTGAGTGAATGCGCACGGTTTTACGATGAAATTAAAAGTGAGAATTTGCCGGATACAAATTGCTTTAATCGTAAACTGATAAAAGCAACAGATTTAGGAGGCAGACTTGGACTATATCAGTTCCGGCGAGAGTTGGAAAACAAGCAGTTTTTGTTCTCTGAGGATGAAAAGATACTTTCCAATTTTTCTTTTTATCGCTATGATGGACAGAATGTTACGAAAGAGGAATACAGAGAAGGTAAGGAGCGTTTGGTCATTCATGAGAGTGGTTGCTCAACTTATATTTACAATTTTCAAGAGGCAGGAATGACGGACTTGTCAGCATGGCAAAATGACACTTATTTTGTGCTGCAGAAAAATGATCGTGAGATAGTGGCTGTAAATTTACAGGACCGTGATGCGGCGGTGGAAGAAGCATTGAAAATCGGTAAAGAACAGAATCCAGAAAAAAAGAAAAAAACAAAGCGTAAAACACGCTTAAAGCCACCTCAGTTAGAGAATATAAGACCGACTGCAGAGGATTACCGTGGTGGTATGGATATAACCGGTGATGATATGATGCATACTTTCGGTTTCCGCGCCGGTGAATTTGGAAATTGGAACAATAATAATGACAGACAGACAAATCTGAATATGTCATTTGACGCTTTTAAGGATTTAGCGAAGGCACTAAATATAAAAGATGAAGATATTGCGCTGGGCGGCAAATTAGCAATTGCTTATGGCGCACGTGGAAGTGGTTCTGCACTGGCTCATTTTGAACCTAGTGCAAATGTGATTAATCTAACTAAGATGCGTGGTGCCGGTTCTTTGGCTCATGAATGGGGACATGCGTTGGATTTATATGTAGCACGGGCATATAATATGGATTCGTCTATGGCTACCGGTGCTTCTTACTCAGAAATCCGGCAGGGAAAGGCTCCATTTAAAGAACTTATGGATACGATTAAATATAAGAATAATGAACGAACGGAATATTATAAAAACGCAGAAAAACTGGACACTGCGTTTAGTAAAACAGACCAAGGCTATTGGCGAAGTGATGTGGAACTTTTTGCCAGAGCATTTGCTTCCTATGTTCATGACAAGCTGCCGGCAAATACTTCCGATTATTTGGTCGGACATTCAGAAATGATTGCACTGGATGTTCAAGATGGTAATACCGTACAGATTCCAACCAGTCCGCAGGACAAAGAGCGAGAGGCAATCAACCAGGCATTTGATAAAGCCTTGGAAAGCCTGAAGGAAAAGGAAATTTTACATCATTATGTGCGAGAAGAAAAAAAGGAAGTAAAAAAGCCGGAGAAAGAAGAAACTAAAACTGCAGGAAGAGCAGTAGCGAAAAAGAGATATTATACAAATGAAGAGTCGGAACGGATGACAGATTGGCTGAAAGAACACATATCGGTTGTGGATGTGTGCCAGTCATTGGGATATTCTCCGGTACGAGTTGGTCAAAAATACTATTCTCTGAAAGAGCATGATTCAGTGAGAATAGACTTACAGAAGAACTGTTTTTATTGGAACTCTCGCGGGAGAAATGGAAGTGTCATTGATGCCTGCATAGCGTTTGGAGATATGGAGAAAGCAGATGCTTATAACCATTTATATCATATGGCTGGTGGAAGAGAAGCAGTATTTGAAGCAGCTGTTGGAAATCAAGAATTAGAAGTTAAACCAGTTGCAGCAGCAAAGCAAAAACATCCTGAAAAAAAAGAAAAAGAGAACCTTAAGGATGAGCTGCCAAAGAAAGCGGCTCATATGCGGAATGTATATGCCTATTTGGGTAAAACAAGGCAGATTGATGGTAGTGTTATTAATGAGTTTGTTAAAAGACAGATGCTTTATCAGGATGACAGAAACAATTGTGTATTTGTATCACGAAACAAGGAAGGGGAGCCGGTCTTTGCTTGTATGCGCGGCACAAACACATACAAGCGTTTTGTGGCAGATGTGAAAGGCAGTGACTACAGCAAAGGATTTTATGTAGATAATCAGGCAGATAAATTATTTGTTGGAGAGTCAGTCATTGACATTATGAGTAAGATGACACTTTTACAAAAAGATGGAGTGGATTATCACGATTATAACTATCTGGCAATGGCTGGTACACAAAAGCAGGAAGCGATTGAGTATGTTTTGGATAGTAACCAGCAGATTAAAGAAATCTTTCTGGGTATGGATAATGATACCGGAGGATTTAAAGCAGTTACCAAATTGGAAGAGACGCTTTCCGACAGAGACATATTACTGAAAAGAGATATGCCGGATAAGAGCGGTTATGACTGGAATGATATGCTTTGTTCTGCGGCCGGTGGTAAACAACAGGAAGCCATTGAGTATATGGCGTATGCTAAGCAGCATAAAGAAAGTCTGCATGATTTAAAAGCAGACAGGACAACCATTGTTATTAATGCGTTTGGTGGTCCGGGGTCTGGAAAAACAACTTCCTGTATGAATGTATGTGCTGAGTTAAAAAAGCAGGGATTCAATGCAGAGTACGTGCAAGAATATGCAAAAGAGTTGGTATATGATAAAAATTTTGAACTGCTAGATGGTTCAAAAGAACATCAATTTGAAATTTTAAAAGAGCAAGTCCATCGGATGGACAGGCTGATAGGTAAAACCGACTTTATTGTTACGGATTCCCCCATTCTTTTGAACACGGTTTATAACCGGCAGCTAACACCGGAATATGAAAGAATGGTGTCTGAATTAAGCGGACAATATCAGAATTTTTCATTTTTCATGAAAAGAGATGATAGCCAATTTCAGACAGAGGGAAGAATCCATGATTTACAGGAAAGCAAGCAAAAGGATAAGGAAATAAAATCGCTGTTAAAGAAGCACAAGGTGTACTACGGCACGTACGATCATGAAACAGTTGATGTGGTTGTACAAAACGCCATTGCTAATTTTAGGCGCTTACAAAAAGATGAAAAGGGCAAAGAAGACGTACAAAAGAACTTAGAACCAACAAAGGAAGCGGATTCGCCGGAGGCGCAAAACATTAATATTTTTGAAAACCATGGAAAAGACAAGACTGATATTTTTTCCATGGTAAAGGATAAGACAAAGGATACTGGTATCTGGAAAGATGCACCAAAGGTCAGGCAACCAATAAAAATGATGCCTGGGTTGGAACGATAAAACAGCAAGGAGCAATGCAATGAGAGACGAATATTTACTACTAAAACAAGCTGCGTATTTGATTGGGGTAACCAAACAAACATTTGAGTATTACATAAAGACAGAAAAGATTCAGACAGAAATGAACCGTGGCAACCGGATGGTAAAAGTGTCCGCATTGGCTCTTTTTGTGAATGAGCAATTGAAAAAATATGATTTAGCCAAACAGTATTTTGAGGCAGACAGTAAATGGGCTTTTTGGAAACTGCAGCCTAAAAAATTTAATACGACAAATCGTATTGTGGAAGACAGTATGATTGAATATCTGACGCTGCAGCAGACAGCTTATTTGCTAGGATTATCTGCTTACAATGTACGATACCTGATATCCAAAGATGTGTTTCATGCGGTCGCAGAAGTACGAGGAAAGCGGACATTGTACTTTATAAGGGCAGACGAGATATGGTGTTATGTGACGGAGCAAATGTGCCAATATAGTAAGGCTATTGAATATTTTCAATGCGAGAACAGTTATGCCTTCTGGCAGAAATACGAAGATGATTTTAAGACCAACTGGATTAATAAATACAAAGAAAGGAATCAACGCTACTATGGCAAAAAGAAAATTCAAAAATCAACTGGTAGAGCAGATGAAACAGGAGGAAAGGGAAAAAGAACATCAGGAAAGCCTGAAGGAACGCTATGACATTGAAGAGGATGTTGTTGTGGTCGAGAAAAATAACACAATCAAATTTCTATTGAAAACAATGATTGGTGGCGCACGACTAATTATAGCAATTCTGGTTTTTATCCTGGCATTGATTGGATTAACTGCGCTGATTTATCCAGACTCCAGAAGTCTGTTAATACGGCAAGGACTGCAGGTGTGGCAGGAGTTTTTGAGACTGTTATAAAGGGGATGCGAAGATGAAACGGATGAAAGGATGGAAAATAACCGGGATGTTACTGATAGTAACTGCATTAGTATGTTTCGGAATATTAGCCGTTATCGTAACGGACACCGGAGGCGATATGAGCTCTTTTATTAAGACTGTACCGGAGAACAAAAGCCCCAAAAAAGAAAAAATAATGACCCCGGTTGATTGGGACAAATTGTTGGCAACAAATGCAGATGTATATGCATGGATTCGGGTGCCTGGGACCAATATTGATTATCCCATATTACAAGCATCGACTGGAAAAGATGATGACTTTTATCTGCACCATGATATTAAGAAAAACTATTCGTTTGCCGGTTGTATCTATACCAGAAGAGCAAACAGAAAAGATTTATCGGACCGTTTAACAGTGCTTTACGGACATAACATGATCAATGGTTCCATGTTTGGCACTTTACGAAGATTTGAGGATGCAGATTTTTTTAAGAAGCATAAGGAATTTTATATTTATATGCCACAAAAGATTTTGAAGTATCGCATTGTAGCATACATGATTCAGGATGATACAGACATATTGGAACGCTATGAGGCAAATAATGAACTCGGCTTTGAGGCTTATGTAAAAGTATTAAAAAAGGCAAGAAACATCCGAAAAAAAGAAAAAATTAAACCGGATGATTCAATAGTAACTTTAAGTACCTGTGATTCTAATAGTGGTAATCGCCGTTTGTTACAAGGCGTGCTGCAAGAATCACTAACCACAGAAAATTAGGAGGATATGTAATGAACAAAATTATTTTAATGGGGAATCTGACCCGTGACCCTGAGATTCGTTATTCCCAGGGTGAAAATTCATTGGCTATTGCCAGATTTAGCCTGGCAATTAATCGGCGTTTTGCAAAGCAGGGA
>ERZ779953.252-NODE-252-length-16805-cov-1.82591_pt1 | contig 16805 bp, 15 predicted proteins | sample MGYA00511184_ERZ779953 | MGnify/ENA primary metagenome ERZ779953 (study PRJEB29588, sample SAMEA2163248) | human gut metagenome | biome: human gut; feature: human-associated habitat; material: faeces | place: Denmark | collected 2008/2010 ... | reverse complement strand
CCGGAGCCTCTTTGTAAAGATTCTTTTTCATAAACGTGTTTTTTTATGTTTGAGTTTGATGACAAACTTATATAAAATTATGTTATATCGTATAAGTATTACCGGTTTTTCGACTTTTTATATGATATTTGTTGTGTTTTTCGTGATAAATAACATAAATTGGAACTTCATATAATGATAGCATAATATGATTAGAGAGGTCAAAAAAACGGATTATCCGATTCTTGTGGACATTTGGGAAAGTGCAGTGTTGAGCACACACGATTTTCTGAAGAAGGAAGATTTTTTGTACTACAGAGAGCATCTTCCTACCTATTTTCAGTATGTTACCTTGTATGGATATGAACAAGACGGTCGTTTGGTCGGATTTATAGGAGTAGCAGAGAATAACATTGAAATGTTGTTTGTTCATAATGACTACCGAAACAGCGGAGTTGGCAAGAAGTTGGTTATGTATGCCATTGAAAAGTTGCAAGTGTACAAGGTTGATGTGAACGAACAGAATATACAGGCTGTAGGTTTTTACCAGCATATGGGATTTTCGGTTATAACCCGTTCTGATTTGGATGTAGAAGGAAAAGCGTATCCGATTTTGCACATGCGACGATAAGTATGTCTAATAGCTGCTAATACAAACTGAATGTAAATTGGAAATTCAATGAGTTATGAATATTAGAATAAAGCAAGAGGAAAGTACAGAACTATCGGAAATCTGTAAACTAATTGAAGTGGCTTTTGCAAACATGCAGGAAAGCGACCATCAGGAACACCTTTTGGTAGACAGATTACATAAGTCCGATACCTATATTCCGGAACTGTCGCTGGTTGCAAAAACAGATAAAGGAGAAATAGTAGGATATATTTTGTTGACGAAAGTGGAAATCGTTTCAGGGAGTGAAGTTCATACATCTTTGGCTGTAGCTCCACTTGCAATTCTTCCTGAATACCAGAACAAGGGGATTGGAGGGATGTTACTGATGGAGGCACATAAAAGAGCTGCGTCACTTGGATATGGAACAGCAGTTTTGCTGGGGCATAAAGACTACTATCCGCGTTTCGGTTATCGCGAAGCTATAAAGCATGGAATAGAATTTCCGTTTGATGTGCCTTCTGAATATTGTCAGGTTATAGAGTTGATACCTGATACTTTGCACAGTGTAAATGGTATTGTACGTTATCCTTCGGCTTTCTTTGAATAAATTAAGTCAGATTTGTAAAGTGGGTTTGATGAAAGAAGTGTCAGATAATATATTTTTTACAATGAAGGAAAGGATATAACTTTTCAATTCTTATGGGATGTTACTTGACGTATTCGTTTTCGAATTCCCGAACCATTTGTCAATGAGCAGAGCCAATGCGCCATCACCAGTTACATTGCAAGCAGTGCCGAAACTGTCCATGGCAATGTAAAGAGCAATCATCAGTGCCTGTGCATTCTCATCGAATCCCAGCATGGACGACAGGATACCGAGCGAAGCCATGATGGCACCTCCCGGAACACCCGGCGCAGCTACCATTGTCACTCCTAACATAAAGATGAATCCGGCGAACATCTGGAAATCGTAGGGAATGTCCTGCATCATCATCAAGGCCAGGGCGCAGGCCACAATCTTCATGGTACTTCCGGACAGATGGATGGTGGCACACAGAGGGATGACAAATCCGGCGATACCTTCATTCACTCCGTTTTGTATAGTCTGTTTCAGGGTAACGGGAATTGTAGCGGCCGACGATTGTGTACCTAATGCCGTAAAGTAAGCCGGCATCATTCTTCCTAACAGGCGGAACGGATTCTTGTCCACGAACATTCCGGCGATGCAGTATTGGAATATCAGCAGGAAAATATGCAGGAGGAAGATGATTCCGATAATCTTGACAAAGACAGCCAGCACATGGAATACCTGTCCGGAGTGAGTCATGTTGAAAAAGATTCCGAAGATGTAAATCGGAAGCAGGGGAAGTATGCCAGCCTGTATCGTCTTGACAATGATTTCCTTGAAGTCGTTGCACGCATTTTTCAAGTAATTTGTATCCAGATGTGCCAGTCCCAGCCCGACGGTAAATGCCATGACGAGGGCGGTCATTACGTTGAGAGGTTCCGGAATGGCTACTGTAAAGAAAGGGGTAACACCTTTCGCCTCACTGATTTCGGATAAAGGAATATTTCGGGTAATAAGGTCAGGAAAGAAGGTTTCTCCTACACCGAATGAAAGAAAACCAGAGAACAGTGTGGCCCCGTAAGCCAGAAGTACAGTGGCTACCAGCATCTTCCCGGCACCTTTTCCAATATCGGCAATGGCGGGAGTAACCAGTCCGACGATGATAAGCGGAATGATAAAATTCAGGAACTGGCTGAACAATGCGTTGAATGTCACGAACACGCGTACGGGAAGCTCCGGTGAAACCGTTCCGGCAGCAATACCTAGTGCGATGGCAATTAGAATTTGTGGCAGGAGGCCTAGTTTAATCTTTTTCATATCGTTGACCTTTGGGAGCAAAGATAGTATAATAATCCTGAATAAATGATACACCCTGCCTGGAGAAATGATTACTTTTGTGCCCGTGAAAAAATAATTTAACGAAATTATGGAATCGACTCAAAAGAAGATTAACAAAGTAGAGCTTCGAAACTTGCAGATTGAAGACTACGCACAGCTTGCCCAGTCGTTTACCCGCGTATATGCAGATAAAGATGTGTTCTGGACACACGAACAAATTGAGAAACTAATCAGTATTTTTCCCGAAGGACAGATTGTAACGGTCGTAGATGATAAGATAGTGGGGTGTGCACTTTCCATTATCGTAGATTATGATATGGTGAAAGGTGATCATACCTATGCCAAGGTGACCGGAAATGAGACTTTCAATACGCACAATCCGAAAGGTAATATTTTATATGGTATTGAGGTGTTTATTCATCCGGAATATCGTGGATTACGTTTGGCACGTCGTATGTATGAGTATCGCAAGGAGTTATGTGAAAAGTTGAACCTGAAAGCCATTATGTTTGGTGGCCGAATTCCCAACTATTACAAATATGCAGACCAGATGCGTCCGAAGGAGTATATAGAGAAAGTCCGTTCGCGTGAAATCTATGATCCGGTGCTGACTTTCCAGCTCTCCAATGACTTTCATGTTCGCAGAGTGATGCGTAATTACCTTCCGAACGACGAGGAGTCAAAGCACTGTGCAACCTTGCTTCAATGGGATAATATTTATTATCAGCCGCCTACAGACTCGTTTGTGGATAAAAAGACGACGGTGAGAGTCGGACTGGTGCAATGGCAGATGCGTTCATATCAGACGCTGGATGATGTGTTCGAGCAGGTAGAGTTTTTTATCGATGCCGTATCGGGCTACAAGAGCGATTTCGTGCTGTTCCCTGAATATTTTAATGCACCGTTGATGGCAAAATTCAACCACATGGGTGAGGCTCAGTCAATCCGTGCATTGGCACAGTACACAGAGGAAATCAGAGACCGCTTCATAAATCTGGCTATCAAGCACAACATCAACATCATTACCGGTAGTATGCCTTATGTGAAGGAAGATGGTGGACTTTATAATGTAGGTTTCCTTTGCCGTCGTGACGGAACATACGAGATGTACGAAAAGATTCATGTCACTCCCGATGAAGTAAAGAGCTGGGGATTGAGTGGAGGAAAAAGAGTACAGACCTTTGAAACCGACTGTGCTAAAATCGGTGTGTTGATATGCTATGACGTGGAATTCCCGGAACTGTCTCGTCTGATGGCAGATCAGGGCATGCAAATTCTGTTTGTTCCGTTCCTGACCGATACGCAGAACGGATATTCACGTGTACGTGTATGTGCGCAGGCACGTGCCATCGAAAACGAATGTTTTGTGGTTATTGCCGGAAGTGTAGGTAACCTTCCTCGTGTGCATAACATGGACATTCAGTATGCGCAGTCGGGAGTCTTTACTCCTTGTGACTTTGCCTTCCCGACCGACGGAAAACGTGCGGAAGCTACTCCGAATACGGAAATGATTCTGGTTTCAGATATTGACCTGGATTTGCTGAATGCACTTCATACTTACGGAAGCGTACGTAATCTGCGCGACCGTCGTAACGACTTGTATGAACTTCGTATGAAGAAGAACGCGTTGGAGAATAATTGAAGAGTAAAATAAAAGGCATGAAAAATCCCCGGGTTGCATTGAACGACCCGGGGATTTTTTATGCTTACTCTTTGTATAAATCTTCATGATAATCAAACAGCCATTCCGCATCGGCCAATAGAGGATGGTGTTTGTCTTTTTCTGAAAGGATGACCTTCTCCGTCGGAATTCTCCAGTCAATATTCAGTGCCGGATCGTTCCAGGCAATGGCTCCCTCGCTTTGAGGTGCATAGAAGTTATCACATTTGTACTGGAAAATAACTTCGTCACTCAATACGCTGAATCCGTGAGCGAATCCGCGCGGAATGAAGAATTGGCGGTGGTTGTCTTCTGTCAGTTCTACGGCTACGTGCTGTCCGAATGTCGGAGAACCTTTCCGTATATCTACCGCCACATCCAGTACGGCTCCTTTTATGACCCTTACCAGCTTGCTTTGTGCAAAGGGTGGTTTCTGGAAATGCAGTCCACGCAATACTCCGTAACTGGATTTACTTTCATTGTCTTGTACAAAATGAATGGTGCGTACCTGCTTGTCAAAATCTCTTTGGGAAAAAGATTCAAAAAAGTAACCTCTCTCATCTTTAAACAGGCGAGGTTCAATGATGACCACTCCTTCAATCTCTGTCTTTATTACTTCCATTTTTATATGATGAAAATCATTTATTGGTTGTTTCTTTCCAATTCGTCAATTACCTTCAATAGATATTGGCCGTACTGGTTCTTCAGCATCGGCTGAGCCAGCTCACGCATCTTTTCAGGGGTAATCCATCCTTGTCGCAGGGCAATGCCTTCCAGGCAGGCTACTTTCAGTCCCTGGCGTTTTTCGATGACTTCGATGTAAGTGGATGCTTCAGCCAATGAATCGTGTGTACCGGTATCCAGCCAGGCAAATCCTCGACCTAAAGTCTGCACTTTCAGTTCACCGTCGGCCAGGAAACGCTGGTTGACGGTGGTAATTTCCAGTTCTCCGCGTGCGGAGGGTTTGATGTGTTTGGCTACTTCTACGACCTTGTTAGGATAGAAATAAAGTCCCGTTACGGCATAGTTTGATTTAGGATGCTGTGGCTTCTCTTCAATGGAGAGACAGTTTCCTTCTTTGTCGAATTCTGCCACTCCGTAACGTTCCGGGTCACTTACCCAGTAACCGAATACGGTAGCTTTTCCTTCTTCTTCGGCCATGCGTACAGCTTCTTTCAGCATGACAGTAAAGCTGTTGCCATGGAAGATATTATCTCCTAATACCAGACAGGCTGCGTCATTGCCGATAAATTCTTCTCCAATAAGAAAAGCCTGTGCCAATCCGTCGGGGGAAGGTTGTTCTGCATATTCAAAGTGTACTCCGAAATCACTTCCATCGCCTAACAGTCTGCGGAATCCCGGCAAATCATAGGGGGTGGAAATAATCAGGATGTCACGTATTCCTGCTAACATCAGGACGGATATGGGATAATAAATCATGGGTTTGTCGAAAACAGGAAGAAGTTGTTTGGAAACTCCTTTTGTAATGGGGTAGAGGCGGGTGCCTGAACCTCCGGCAAGAACAATACCTTTCATTTCTGTTGTATTTAAGTTGGTTTTCTGCAAAGAAAGCCGTTTTTTGTGAGAACTCAAAGATTAGAGGGGGTAAAAGGGGGTAAAAAGTCGTTTTTGTAAAGAAAAATGCAATTTCCTTTCTTCAGGTATTGCAGGTTTAAAAAATAGTTGTACCTTTGCAACGCATTTGAGAAAAACAAGTGCAGCGGACATCGGTTCCTTGGATGAGTGGCTTAGTCAGCGGTCTGCAAAACCGTGTACGGCGGTTCGAATCCGCCAGGAACCTCCAGAAAGTTTGAATGCACTCTTAGCTCAGTTGGTAGAGCAACTGACTCTTAATCAGTGGGTCCAGGGTTCGAATCCCTGAGGGTGTACGAAAAGAGATTACTATTGTGGTAATCTCTTTTTTTATGCCTTTTTTTCTGAAATCTGTTCTTAAACATAGATAATACTTTTGCGGTCTTGTGTAAAATCTTTTCCTTTGTATCAGGATAGTTCAGCACAGATAAAGTATTGATATGGAAAAGAATATAAAATTCGGGCAACAGTCTACCAAGGTAAAGCAACTGTCGGACCTCATCGAACAGGACATTTTGGTAGGAAAGTATCGCACCGATACGAGTCTGCCTTCCATCAATGCATTGAGTAAGACTTATCATGTGTCGCGAGATACCGTATTCAAAGCCTTTGCGGATTTGCGTGAGCGAAAACTGATAGATTCTACTCCCGGTAAGGGGTACTATGTAACCAACCGGAAAGAAAAGATTTTTTTGTTGCTGGACGAATATTCTCCTTTCAAGAATACCTTATATAATAGTTTTGTCAAGAAACTTTCTGTGTCGTACAAGGTAGATCTCTGGTTTCATCAATATAATGAACATATTTTTAATACTATTCTATGCGAAGCCATAGGACGGTATAATTATTATGTGGTGATGAATTTTGACAATGAGAAGTTTTCTCCTTTGTTTGACAAGATTCCTTCCTCTCGTCTTTTGCTGCTTGATTTCGGTAAATTTGAGAAAGGAAATCACTCCTATATCTGTCAGAATTTTGATGATGCTTTTTATAAAGCCCTGACTCAGCTGACTGCTCGTCTGGAGCGTTACCGTAAAATCGTATTCCAGTTGCCCCAGGAATCCAAGCATCCACAAACTTCCGTACAAAGTTTTGAGACTTATTGCGAGGATTACCATTTTGTAGGTGAAGTGGTGAATGAGGAAGATATACAAGAGGTAGAAAAAGGTGTGGTGTACATTGTTATTCGTCAGACGGATGTGGTGAATGTGATTAAGCGAAGCCGACAGAACGGTTTGAAATGTGGAGTTGATTTCGGACTGATAGCTTATAACGATACGCCGGCATACGAGGTGATAGACGAAGGAATTACCGCTCTCAGTATTAATTGGGAGGAAATGGGACGGAAGGCTGCAAATTTCATCCTTACGGGTGAAAGTGTACAAGAATTTTTGCCGACAGAAGTGCATCTTCGAAATTCGGTATAAGGATGGAAGAAAGAATATTATTATGCCGTAGTTTCAGCACAGTTCAGCATGGGTGGACTTGATTGGTTTGAAAAGAAAATAGATAGCATTAACTTTATAAATAATCGAAACATGAAAAATTATCCGAAAATTGGGATTCGTCCCACTATCGACGGACGTCAGGGTGGCGTGCGTGAAAGCCTTGAAGAAAAGACTATGAATCTGGCCAAAGCCGTAGCAGAACTTATTTCTTCTAATTTGAGAAACGGTGATGGTAGTCCGGTGGAATGTGTCATTGCTGATTCTACCATCGGTCGTGTGGCTGAAAGCGCAGCTTGTGCCGAAAAATTTGAGCGTGAAGGCGTAGGAGCTACCATTACAGTCACTTCTTGCTGGTGCTATGGAGCAGAAACAATGGATATGAATCCGTATTACCCGAAAGCAGTATGGGGATTTAACGGTACGGAAAGACCGGGTGCCGTATATCTGGCTGCTGTTCTGGCTGGGCATGCACAAAAAGGTTTGCCGGCATTCGGTATTTACGGACGTGATGTACAGGATATTGAAGATAATACCATTCCGGCCGATGTGGCAGAAAAGATTTTACGTTTTGCCCGTGCAGCTCAGGCTGTGGCTACGATGAGAGGCAAATCTTACCTTTCTATGGGTAGTGTATCCATGGGTATTGCCGGTTCAATTGTAAATCCGGATTTCTTCCAGGAATATTTGGGAATGCGCTGTGAGTCTGTAGATTTGACGGAAATCATTCGCCGTATGACTGAAGGAATTTATGATAAGGAAGAATACGCCAAAGCGATGGCTTGGACTGAAAAATACTGCAAGAAAAACGAAGGAAAGGATTTCAATGTAGAAGCCAAGACTAAGACACGTGCGGAAAAAGATGCCGACTGGGATTTCATTGTGAAGATGACCATTATCATGCGCGACTTGATGAAAGGCAATCCGAAGTTGAAGGAAATGGGATTCAAGGAAGAAGCACTTGGTCACAATGCCATTGCGGCTGGTTTCCAGGGACAGCGCCAGTGGACGGATTTCTATCCGAACGGTGACTTCTCTGAAGCCTTGCTGAATACTTCTTTCGACTGGAACGGTATTCGTGAAGCTTATGTGCTGGCTACTGAAAATGATGCCTGCAACGGAGTAGCTATGCTCTTCGGCCATTTGCTGACTAACCGTGCACAGATTTTCTCTGACGTACGTACTTATTGGAGCCCGGAAGCTGTGAAACGTGTAACGGGTAAGGAGCTGACCGGACTGGCAAAGAATGGTATTATCCATTTGATTAACTCAGGAGCTACTACTCTGGATGGTACTGGACAGCAGACTGATGCAGAAGGTAATCCGACCATGAAACCGTCATGGGAGATTACAGAAGCTGAGGTTGAAAAATGTTTGGAAGCTACTACATGGTATCCTGCTAACCGGGATTATTTCCGTGGTGGTGGTTTCTCTTCTAACTTCCTGTCAAAAGGCGGTATGCCTGTGACCATGAGCCGCTTGAATCTGATTAAGGGACTGGGTCCGGTGCTTCAGATTGCTGAAGGATGGACGGTAGAAATTGATCCGGAAATCCACAAGCTGCTTGATGAACGTACTGACCGTACATGGCCTACTACTTGGTTTGTACCTCGTTTGTGCGATAAACCTGCCTTCAAGGATGTATATTCTGTAATGAACAACTGGGGAGCCAATCACGGTGCCATCAGTTACGGACATATAGGTCAGGATTTGATTACGCTCGCTTCTATCCTTCGCATACCGGTATGTATGCACAATGTGGAAGATGATAAGATTTTCCGCCCTGCTGCATGGAATGCCTTTGGTATGGATAAGGAAGGTGCTGATTACAGAGCATGTCAAAATTACGGACCTATCTATAAATAATCAATTTTACGCTGCCGGAACTGGCGGATTTTCCGTCCGTTCCGGCTTTTATTTACTATTAAATTAAGAAGTTATGATTCAGAACGAACATATTGAAGAATTTTTGAGACAAGCCCATCGGGTAGGTGATGCGGGATTAACAGTGTGCAGTAGTGGTAACCTTTCATGGCGTGTAGGCGATGAAGTGCTGGTTTCCGGTACAGGTTCATGGGTGCCTTCTTTGACAAAAGATAAAGTGGCTGTTTGCCGTCTGGAAACGGGTGAAATACTCAATGGGGTAAAACCTTCTATGGAAAGTGTGTTCCATTTAGGTGTCTTGAGAGAACGTCCCGATGTTAATGTGGTACTCCATTTTCAGTCTCCATACGCTACCGCAGTGGCATGTATGGAAGATACACCGAAAGATTTTAATGTAACAGCCGAAGTTCCTTGCCATGTAGGAGCGGAGATTCCGGTTATTCCTTATTTCCGTCCGGGTTCTAAAGAGTTGGCTGAAGCCGTGATTGCGGCCATGAAAGACCATAACTCCGTATTGCTTCAGAAGCACGGACAGGTGGTTTGCGGAAAAGACTTCAATCAGGCTTTTGAGCGGGCCATGTTCTTTGAGATGGCTTGTCGCATAATTGTGCTTTCCGGCGGAAAATACAAGACCTTGACAAAGGAAGAGATTGACGACCTTGAAACGTACATTTTAGGCAAGAAGACAAAATGAAAGAAGCATATTTGGCGATTGACTTCGGAGGAGGCAGCGGCAGGGTGATTGCCGGCTGCCTTTCCGAGGGTGAACTCGTGCTGGATACGATATACCGTTTTCCTAACCGTCAGGTACGGATGGGAGGACATGTGTACTGGGATTTCCTTTCTCTGTTTGAGGATATGAAGACCGGCATCCGTATGGCTGTAGAAAAAGGTTATACGTTGAAGAGTATCGGAATTGATACGTGGGGTGTGGATTTCGGACTGATAGACAAACAGGGAAATTTGTTGGGTAATCCGGTGTGTTATCGTGACAGCCGTACGGAAGGGATGCCCGAAGAGTTTTTCTCGAAAGTGGACGTAAAGGCGCACTATGCAGAATCGGGTACGCAGGTCATGGCTATCAATACCTTGTTTCAGTTGTATGCCATGAAGAAGGAAGACAATGCGCAGTTGAAGGTAGCCGATAAGTTGCTTTTCATGCCCGACCTGTTCAGCTATTACCTTACGGGAGTGGCTAATAATGAGTATAGCATAGCTTCTACGTCGGAACTGCTGGATGCCAAGGCACGCACCTGGAATTTCAAGTTGATTCGGGAGCTGGGGCTTCCGGAACACCTTTTCGGAGAAGTGGTTATGCCGGGAACTTCCCGCGGCTTTTTGAAACCGGAAATCAAGGAACAGATAGGAATAGACTACGAGGTAGAAGTGATTGCTGTAGCTTCGCACGATACGGCCAGTGCGGCTAGTGTAGTACCTCTTTCTGCCGAGGGAGAAAAGGTTGCTTTCCTGAGTTCGGGCACCTGGTCGCTGTTGGGAGTGATGAGTGACGAACCGATTCTGACGGAAGAAGCCCGTCTGGCAGGATTTACCAATGAAGGCGGTACGGATGGAAAAATCTGTTTTCTGCAGAATATTACCGGACTTTGGATACTTCAGAAACTGATGCAGGAATGGAAGGAAGAAGGAAAGGATGTAGCTTATTCCACCATACTGCCGGCTGCGGAAGTGGCAGAAACCGATGCTTTGATTGATGTGGACGATACAACTTTCCAGTGTCCGGTAAGTATGGCTGAGGCGATTACGAATTATTGTATCACACATCAGCAAACACCGCCTTCCACGCAGGGAGAATTTGTGAAATGTGTCCTCCGTTCATTGGCGTTGCGCTATAAAACAGGTATGGAAGCATTGAACCGGCTCTTGCCTGAACCTGTAACGAAGCTTTATGTGATCGGCGGAGGAAGTCAGAACAAATACTTGAACCGGCTGACCGAAGAAGCTATTGGCATTCCTGTGGTAGAAGGACCGGTTGAAGCGACTGCTATCGGCAACATCAGGCAGCAAATGAAGTAAAAACACCAAGAGGGCTGTAGACGTCACTTAAAATCTAACACCATGAGTAATACATCAGAAAACAAATCTATATTAAAGAAGGATGGAGTGAGCTATCTGGTTCCATTCATCCTGATTACCTTCTGTTTTGCCCTGTGGGGCTTTGCAAACGACATTACAAACCCTATGGTCAAGGCTTTTTCCAAGATATTCAGGATGAGCGTAACCGATGGGACCTTGGTTCAAGTGGCTTTTTATGGCGGATATTTTGCCATGGCCTTTCCGGCAGCCATGTTTATCCGTAAATATACTTATAAAGCCGGAGTCATGATGGGACTGGGTTTGTATGCCGTGGGAGCTTTGGCTTTCTTTCCTGCCAAGCTGACCGGAAGCTATTATCCGTTCTTGTTGGCTTATTTTGTCATGACTTGCGGATTGTCTTTTCTGGAGACCAGCTGTAACCCTTATATCTTGTCAATGGGAACGGAAGAAACGGCTACTCGTCGTTTGAACTTAGCCCAGGCATTCAATCCCATCGGTTCGTTGATGGGGATGTTTGTCGCTATGAATTTCATTCAGAATCAGCTTCATCCGATGGATACGGCCGAGCGTGCCCAGCTTAGTCAGGCTGAATTTGAAGCAATCCGTGATTCAGACTTGACCATCCTTATCACTCCTTATCTGACCATCGGCATCGTCATTCTGGTCATGCTTCTCGTCATTCGTATGTCCAAGATGCCGAAGAATGCGGATAAGTCTCATTCCATTGACTTTATTCCTACGTTAAAACGTCTGTATGCCGTGAAACGTTATCGTTATGGAGTAGTGGCACAGTTCTTCTATGTCGGTGCCCAGATTATGTGCTGGACTTTCATTATCCAGTATGGTACCCGTCTGTTCATGGCACAGGGAATGGAAGAACAGGCTGCCGAAGTTTTGTCGCAGAAATATAACATCGTGGCCATGGTCATTTTCTGTATCAGCCGTTTTGTCTGTACCCTGATGCTGAAGTATGTCAATCCCGGACAATTGTTGAAAGTGCTGGCCATTGCCGCTTCCTTGTGTGTGCTGGGAGTAATTTTCTTGCAGAACATATACGGTATGTATTGTCTGGTAGGTGTTTCAGCCTGCATGTCGCTGATGTTCCCTACTATTTACGGTATTGCTCTGAAAGGAATGGGCGATGATGCCAAGTTTGGTGCCGCAGGATTGATTATGGCCATTCTTGGTGGGTCGGTACTTCCTCCTTTGCAAGCCGCTATCATTGATTGCAAGACCTTGTGGGGGATGCCTGCAGTAAATCTGTCGTTTGTACTTCCGCTCGTTTGTTTTGTGGTTATCACTGTATATGGCCACAGAATGCGTCGGGAGCATTAAAAAAGGGAGGATAACAAATCTTTTTTCCGGATTTTGCTGGGAAAAAGATTTGTTATCTTTACAATTTTGTTGCAGTATTAAATAAAGTCCCTATCTTTGCACATATTTCACCAACGACTGATGAATGAACTTAAAGACTAACTTGCTATTCATTTTATTATTGCTGCTGTCAGTGGCAGCCCAATGTGTTTTTGGCAATTTTCCGTTTGCCTTTTTTGCCTTTCCATTAGATGCTATTTTAGCCTTACTGTGGATTGCATTGATAGGATATGGCTATAAGGAGAAGCGTCATTCGGAAGCTGTCCGTCTGTGGCTTTCCCCGCAATGCACCTGCTGGACATTAGGCTGGTTTTTGGCCGGTTGTCTGGTGATAGGCTTGTTTCCCCAACTTTCTGCGCAAGAGGCTGCAGAGAAGTCGGGTCTATTTTCTCGTTTGGGTTGCTATAATTTTATGTCTTCCTGGATTTTTGTTACCGGATTATTCGGGTTGCTGACTCATTTGGGAATGATTACTGTAAGACGTTTTTTCACGCCGGGACGTAATCGGTGGCGTTTTATGCTGAATCATGCCGGATTGTGGCTGGCACTCTTTGCCGGATTTATGGGAAGTGCAGAGGAACAGACCTTACGCATTCCGGTATTTCGGGCTAATCCGAACAATGAAGCTTTTACCTCCGAGGGAAATGTGGTATACCTGGAGAAACCGTTGCAGCTGACAAACTTTACTGTAGAGCATTATCCCAATGGTACGCCACGCCGCTTCTTTGCCGAAGTGTCAATGGACGGAAAACCCATACATCTGGAAGTAAACCAGCCCTATTCGGCAAGCTGGGCAGAAGATTATTACCTGACTTCCTATGATGTGCATTCTGCCGAACCGGAATACTGCGTAGTGCAGATTGTGCGTGAGCCGCTGAAATACGTCATGCTGTTGGGCATTGTGATGATGCTGTGCGGAGGGTTACTGCTCTTTTTAGCAGGACCAGACAAGCAGATGAGTAAATCTGTAAGTGAACTTGTTGACTGACTTTATATATAACTAACACTATTCTTGAATGATTACGTGGGATAATTTTTATTTGTTTGCCCTGCCTGCCATCGTTTTATGGGGAGCCGGAGCGGTTTTTGCCTTGTTCTCTAAAGAGCGGAGCCGATGGGCTATTGGGTTGACCTTGTCGGGTATACTGGTGTTTGCTGCCTTTATTACCGGATTCTGGCTGAGCCTTCAGCGTCCTCCTTTGCGTACCATGGGCGAGACCAGATTGTGGTATTCGTTCTTTATGGGTATATCCGGCTTGCTGACCTATCTTCGTTGGAAGTATCCCTGGATATTGTCTTTTTCCACTGTAGTAGGTGCGGTATTTGCGATTATCAATATTCTGAAACCGGAAATTCATGACCAGTCCCTCATGCCTGCCTTGCAAAGCCCGTGGTTTATCCCTCATGTCACGGTGTATATGTTTTCCTATTCGGTGTGAGGCTGTGCGTTCATCTTGGCCTGTATGGGACTTTACAAGCATCGGGAGAATTACCTTGAAGCCGCCGACAAGTTAGTTTATGCAGGATTGGCTTTTCTGACAGTCGGTATGCTGACCGGAGCAATCTGGGCAAAAGCAGCCTGGGGGCATTATTGGAGCTGGGACCCGAAAGAAACCTGGGCAGCAGTTACGTGGACAGGTTATTTGCTGTACGTACATCTGCGCTTGTTCCGCAGGAACACTCCGCGTACGCTTTATTGGATACTGATTGTGTCTTTCCTTTCGCTACAGATGTGCTGGTATGGAGTGAATTACCTTCCTGCCGCACAGCAAAGCGTACATTTATACAACCGTTCTTAGCATTTTAACGTGTGAGATATTTATTGAGTTATTAAAATCTAATCAGTTTCTTATGAAGAAAAGAACAAAAATCATTTTTTCAGTGCTGGTGGTAGCTGCGGTATTGGCCGCAACCTATCGGGTGGTGAACCGTCCTCCTTCAGCCAGTTTGGAAAGCAGTGCTCAGATGGAAGAAATCATTGCGAGCAGCGGATGTATGGCCTGTCATACTGCCAATCCGGAATTGCCGTTTTATGCCAGTCTGCCGGTTGCCGGAAAACTGGTCAAGGAAGATGCTCGTCTGGCCTACCGCTCTTTCGACATGACTCCGATGTTAGAAGCCTTGAAAAAAGGAGAGAAAGTCAGCGAGGTAGATTTGGCAAAAGTAGAGAAGGTGATATTAGACGGCACCATGCCTATGACCAAATATTATCTGGTGCATTGGGGAGCTTCGTTGAACGATACGGAAAAGCAGATGGCACTTTCGTGGGTGAAGTCACAGCGTGCAGCCTTCTATCCGAACCAGCTGGCTCATGCACAGTGGAGCAATGAGACTATTCGTCCGGTTCAGGACTCTGTACCGGTAGATATGCGGAAGGTGATTTTAGGAAATCTGCTGTTCCACGACGTACGTCTGTCGGCCGATAATACCGTATCTTGTTCCTCTTGTCACGGATTGAATACCGGTGGAGTAGACAACAAGCAGTTCTCTGAAGGAGTAGGAGGTCAGTTTGGTGGAGTAAATGCTCCTTCTGTATATAACGCACATTATAATTTCGTGCAGTTCTGGGACGGACGTGCTGCTACGTTGGCCGATCAGGCAGCTGGTCCTCCTTTGAATCCGGTAGAAATGGCTTGCAAGTCGTTTGATGAGATTTGCGAGAAATTGAATGCGGATGCAGCTTTCAGCAAGGCGTTCAAGGAAGTGTATCCCGACGGTTTCAATCAGGCAAACATTACAGATGCCATTCAGGAGTTTGAAAGAACCTTGCTTACACCGAACTCACGTTTCGACAAGTACCTGAAAGGGGATAATGCAGCTCTGACAGCTGAAGAACTGGCCGGATATGATTTGTTCAAGAAATACAACTGTGCTACTTGCCATGTAGGTGAGAACATGGGTGGACAGTCGTACGAACTGCTCGGCATCAAGCATGATTACTTTGCCGACCGTGGTACGGAACTGACCATAGAAGACAATGGCCGTTTCAAGGAAACAAAAGACGAAAGAGACCGTCATCGCTTTAAAGTGCCCGGATTGCGTAATGTGGCATTGACTGCACCTTATTTCCATGATGGAACACAGGCTACGCTGGAAGATGCCGTGATAGCCATGGCCAAGTACGAGGTAGGCGTCGATTTGTCAAAACAGGAAGTCGCACAGATGGTATCCTTCCTGCGCACATTGACCGGAGAATATCAGGGTAAGTTACTGGTGAACGAGAATGACTTGCAGAAATAAGTAAGTACATCTTTTTATTCTATATAAGCCGTTTCAGTCGTAAAGATTGGAACGGCTTTTTTTCTGTTATTTTCCTGCCGTTTTATTTGGTTTGTAAAATAAACTTATTTATATTTGCATTAAAGCAAGAGAGAAGCGCGCCTCCTTGCCTTTATTTTTCGCTTTATGGTTTATAAAATAAACCATATTGAGTTTAAAACCTAAAACTGATTGCCTTATGGAAGAAAAGAAATTATCAGAACAAGAAAGTCTGGAACTGATTTCACAAATGATCCGTTCTACCCGGAAGAATATGGAAGTGGGCAGTGGAAACCAGTTTCTTTACTGGGGATATTTTACTGCGGCACTTTCAGTACTGTTGTTTTTATTGGTGTACTATACAGGCGATGCCCGCTGGAGCATCGGCTGGTTCAGTATGTTTCTGTTCTGGGGCTTTATGCTTCGTATGCAGCGCAAGGAAACTCCTCCGGTAATTACGTATACCGACCGTGCCATTCTGCAGGTCTGGAAAGTGATAGGCAGCCTGTTTGTGCTGACCGTAGTCATCATGTCTTTGCTGGCATTCCACTACGGAGGAGTCAATTTTTCCTTGATGCTACCCCTTTCTCTGCTTTATAGCGGCATCGGAGTTTCCATTACGGGAATCATTATCCGTAGCCGGCTGGTGATGTGGTCACCGCTGGTAGGTTTTTGTTTTGCCATTTACATGTTGATGGCCTATACACTTCATCAGGCTGTTACCATTGACTGGTATCTGTATTTTGGATTGTCGTTTGTGGTCATGATGGTGTTGCCCGGCCATTATTTAAACCGAAAGGCCCGTAACGTATGTTGAAAGAACTGAATCCGTTGCTTCATTCCCAGCTCCGTCTGGCTGTGATGTCGATACTCTTGTAGAAAGATGCTTGGCTGTCAGAAACATTTTGTCGGCATAATAGGCAACACTGCGTTCCTGTTTGTACGACTCTGTAATTGCACGGACAAAACGCTCAAAAAGATCCTCTTTCCTGCTTTTTACTTTTCTGACAGTAGGCTCATTGCCTTGATAGATGCTAT
>ERZ779953.230-NODE-230-length-17460-cov-1.86877_pt1 | contig 17460 bp, 10 predicted proteins | sample MGYA00511184_ERZ779953 | MGnify/ENA primary metagenome ERZ779953 (study PRJEB29588, sample SAMEA2163248) | human gut metagenome | biome: human gut; feature: human-associated habitat; material: faeces | place: Denmark | collected 2008/2010 ... | reverse complement strand
AGAGCCGGTTCTTGAAACGGGCACCTACATTCAGCTTGGTGGCATTACCACCGAAAAACATCAGTTGAACTTTTGTTTGGGGATTGGCATTGACTAATCCCAACTGGAAACCATCTAATTTTTCTTTGTAGTAGTTGAATAGACCTATTTGAAGCCCTTTGGCACGTATGGCCATATTGGCAGCGCCTATTTGTAATCCTCGGGCTGTACCACCCACCACATTGCCCAGGCCGGAAACCTGAACACCGGTCATATCTCCGGCGGTGATGTTGGTAAGGGCGGACATCTGCATGCCATTCAAGTCTTCACCGATTACACTTAGCAGGCCGGCCCCTGAAAATCCTTTGAAATTTCCACCGGAAATATTGGCGAGTCCGGCAAAGTGTATGCCGGAAGCACCTTCTCCGCTGATATTCAACAAGCCGCCTATGGAGGCGCCACGATTATAGTCCCCACTGATGTTTGCCAGACCGGAAATGATGACGCCTTGCGCATGGTTTCCGGTGATACCTACCAGTCCCGAAACGGATACTCCGATAAAGTTGTTGCCATTGATGTTGGTAATTCCTGCTATCTGCATGCCTCGCATGCTTCCCCCCACCATATTTGACAGACCTGCCATCTGTACACCGTTCACATCCCTGCCGGTTACACTGCCAAGAATATTCATGCCGAGGCCATTCAGACGGTTCATGGAGGAGAACACACCCAGATTGAAGCAGGTGCTTCCTATGGTATCAGTCCGCTGTGTGGAGATGTTTTTCCATAAGGAGATATTGATACCTACCGGGCCATGGTCTGTTCGTGGAGAGCGTTGTTTCCGGAAAGATTTTTCGGAGGATTTCTGAATCGTATCCGGCTGTACGCTGCCCGGATTATGTTCTTGGGCAAGAGCTGTCCCTGCAAGAAGCAGGGACACAAGGAGGAGGGAAAGGTTTCGTTTCATACTTTTTTTCTATATTTCGTCCGGCCAGGGAGCTGGTTGGCGGGTGGCACGCAACAGAGGGCGCTGCGCATCCACAGACCGGAGGTAATTACTTAATTTCCGTGACAACTCTTTGACAACTTCAGGCTTCTCTCGGGCCATATCATGTTTTTCACTGATGTCGGCGGGGATGTTGAAAAGTTCCCGTCTACCGTCACCGAAATAATACACCAGCTTCCACTCGCCCGAACGGATGGAGCAAGTGGCTCCGATGCCCGGGCCGGAAGGACCCCAGCTATTGGGATAATGCCAGTAGATATCACGGTCTTTCATTTTACCTTTTCCGGTGAGCAATGGCATGAAACTGATGCCGTCGCGTTGCTGTACGGTTGTATAGTTGTCTACGCCTGCCATCTCAAGGATGGTGGGGAAGAAGTCCTCTATCATCAGGTAATGGTCGCATTGGGTTTGGGGCGCTACGATGCCCGGCCAGCGGACAATCATCGGTTCACGTATGCCTCCTTCGTAGGCGGAACCTTTACCACTATTGAGCGGATAGTTCTGGACATGCAGTTGTCCGGCGCGGGTATGGGCCGCCAAACCGCCATTGTCGGACATGAAGATGAGGATAGTGTTTTCCGTCAGGTTGTTCTTGTCCAGATAGTCCATGATGTCTCCCAGACTTTTGTCCATACCCTCAATGAGAGTAGCATAGGCGGCTTCTACCGGAGGAAGGCCTTTGTCCAGGTACTTCTGGTAGAAACGCATGTCAGGTTGTATAGGGGTATGGATGGCATAGTGTGCCATGTATAGAAAGAATGGCTTGTCAGTCTGCTGTGCATCGTCCAGTGCCTTCATGGCCTCTATGGTAAGGGCTTCACTTAGGAAAGTGTCGGTTCCATGATATTTCTCCAGACCGGGTACGGCAGCCAGCGGGCTTTTACCGTCTGTTTTGTTGCCGAAATTCTCCTTGCCATAGTAGCTGGCAGGTGAACCGGCAGCATGTCCGGCTATGTTCACTTCAAACCCCATTTTCAACGGGTCGGCTCCGGGAGTGCCTTCAGCACCAAAGTGGGCTTTTCCGCAATGAATGGTGTGATAGCCATGGTCTTTGAGTACTTCGGCCAGGGAGGTGACTTGTGTGGTCCGTTCCACGCCAGGCTCTTGACAAATGCCGTTAACGTTCCATTCCGGATAAATCATGACCGAGTCGGGTTGTTCATGGGTAGTGTTCTTACGGAGGGTCCAACTGGTGACTCGATGCCTGGCAGCATTCATTCCCGTAAAAAGGCTGACACGCGTAGGTGAACTGATGCTGCATGCATAGGCCTGCGTAAACATTTTGCCTTGTGTAGCCATCCGTTCCATGTTGGGAGTATGGTACGTATCGTTGTACTTGGTACGCTGTGTCCAAAAGGGGAGGGACGTGTCTTGCCATCCCATGTCATCCACTAGGAACAGAATGATGTTTGGCTGCTCTTTTGGAGCAGGTACGGCATCCCCAGGCGGCATGCCATACGCTTCTCCCGCCATTCCGCATATCGGAAGCATGGCGGATAATAATAATTCGTTTCTCATTTAGATAATAATTTAGAAAGGGTTAGATAGGTTGTAGTTTAATTGTTTTTTTACATTATCCTTTGGCCTCCTGATACAAGAAGCGTTTGATAGATTTCTTCGGCGTTTTTTCAAATTCTTCAGGATAGATTTTCATTTTGAATATCTGGCTGTATGCGGGCAGTTCTGCATTCAGTGCCACACGGTTTTCCTCCATGACGCGTTCGATGTCGTCATTGTTCAGCCCATGGGCAAAGGCATCATCGAAGTCGGGGTAAACCAGACCTACCAGTTTCTCATTCTGCTGCACGATGATGCTTTCGGCTACATACGGCATATTGTTCAGTTTGTCTTCTATCTCTTCCGGGTAGATATTCTGACCGCTCGGACCAAGGAGCATGTTCTTGCTGCGTCCCTTGATGCTTACGTTGCCTTCGGCATCCATCAGGGCAAGGTCTCCGGTGTGCAGCCAGCCGTCTTTGTCGAGTACCTGTACGGTGGCCTCGTCGTTCTTGTAGTAACCCAGCATGACATTGGGACCACGGCAGACAATCTCTCCCGGAATGTTTTCGGGATCGGATGATAGGATTTTCACCTCCATACGCGGTGCGGCCTTTCCGCAAGAACCGGGTTTGAAGCGGGTCCAATCCTCGTAACAGATGATGGGGCCGCATTCCGTCATTCCATAGCCTACCGTATAGGGGAAATCTATCATCTTTAAGAACTGCTCCACTTCCTGGTTGAAGGCAGCTCCTCCTACAATGATTTCTGCAAAGTTTCCGCCAAAGGCTTGAATCATTTGTTCGCGTACGGTCGCCTTTATCTTGTCATTGATGATGGGTACTTTCAGCAACAGCTTCATGGCAGGAGTTTCCAGCTTGGGCAGTACGCTCTTCTTTATAATCTTTTCGATAATGAGCGGAACAGCCACAATCAGGTTAGGCTTCACTTCGGTGAAAGCCTGGAAAATGATTTTGGGGCTGGGCATACGAGTGAGGAAGAATATGTGGCAACCTACGGCGAATTCATACAGAAACTCGAATGCAAGTCCGTACATATGTGCCATTGGCAGCATGGAGACAATCTTGTCACCGGCTTTCAGCGGCAATACTTCGAAAGCAAAAGTGGTGTTTGACCAAAGGCTGCGGTAGGGCAGCATCACTCCTTTGGAGTAACTGGTGGTGCCGGATGTATAGTTGATGACCGCCAGTTCGTCGGGCTGGTCCTTGTGATAACTGACATGCTCCTTGCGGAAGTTCTTGGGGTATTTCTTACCGAACATTTCGTTGAGATGTTCGCGGGCATAGTCCAACTTTTCGCTACGGGAGACAAGAATGTAGAAGTCTGCCATCATCATGATGCCCTCCAGCAGCGGCATGGCACTTTCGTTGAGGTTTTCCCAAACCTGGTCGCCTACGAAAAGCAGTTTGGCTTCGGAATGGTTCACGATGTTGTGTACATTGTCTGCCTTGAACTCGTGAAGGATGGGGACGATTACCGCACCGTAGGTCAATGTTGCGAGGAACGTTACGCCCCAGTGGGAACTGTTGCGGCCACAGACGGCAATCTTATCGCCTTTCTTGATGCCGCTTGCCTCGAAAATGATATGCAGCTTTTCTATTTTGCGGGCTACGTCCTTATATTGTAGGGTTGCTCCCTTATAGTCGGTCAGAGCGTCTAAATCCCAATTTTCCTTTATGCTATTCTCTATATAGGCGATAAAACTTTGTTCCATGATATTAATTGCACATTTGGTTGAAAATTGTGCAAATATAAGGGTTTATATATAGAAAGCAAACTTTTATAGGGAAAATAGTTTTTATGGCGGCTATTTGCTAAAACTCGACAGTTATACCTAAAGTAGGCAGGATAGTGCCGCTTTCCTGCTTGAGGTATTTCATTTTATAGTGCTGTTCGGTAACAGGAGCAGACGGATTTTCGATGATGCCCGTACTCATTATCACATCCGGTTGCTTCAGTTTGTTGCCGGTGATATTCTGTATGTCCAGATAGATTCCTATCATGCAGTGATGGAAGTAGAAGGACTTGTCCACACGCAAGTCTAACTGGGCAAAGTTGGGAAGCCGCCCGGTATTATAGTACGCATAGTCGTAGTAGGGCTGTCCTTTGGCATCCCATGCTTCTACGAGTGATGATTTGTCTTCATCATAGGGAGTGTAGGGGCTGCCGCCTATATAGCTTAGCTTGCCTCCTATGCTCCAGCGCCGGGGCAGGTTGTATGTACCGCTCATGTTGAGTATGAAACGGTTGTCCCAGGCAGATGGAATGAAGTCTCCATCTGGACGGTTGCGGTATTCGCTGCGGTATAAGGTGAAGGAGGATACGAGATTGAACTTGCCGGATGCCTGCCAGCGGAACATGGTTTCCAGTCCGTAGGCCCTGCCGCTGGCTGTAGGGGCGAGTGCTTCGTTGCCGGTGACACCGTAATCGTTTCCTTTGCATGCCAACGGAATGTTGTCTTGGAGGGAAAGTGGCATACGGCTGTAACGCTTGAAGAAACCTTCTGCAGAAACCATGAACCGGTCTTGCAGGTGCCAGTCCAGACCGAGGCTGCTTTCAAAGACCTGCATGTACTTCAAGTTTTTGTTGAGATATTGCCCTTCATTGTCTTTATATCCCAAAGCGGTGTAGGGAGGCAATTGGTGGTAGAGGCCGGTACTTCCGCTCAGGGTCCATTGTTCCGAGAGTTTGTAGGATGCAGAGAGGCGTGGGGAGAACTGTTTCCATAGCTGCCGCATCTTTCGGTTGTAAGTGTTGCCATCCATACGGATACCGGCAGAAAGGGCCAGACGCTTGTCGGCGGTGGTATAGTTGGAAGAGAAGAAAGCCCCCCAGCCGAAGATGTCGAGTGAGGTTTCGTAGATGGAAAGCGTACCCGAATGACTGCCGTATAGTCTTTGCCTGCTGTGGTTTGTATAGATGGAGTTGTTCAGTTCTGCTCCTTCTTTTAGGGTCCATGCTCCCAAGCGCGTTTGGTTTTCGAAACGCAGGGTGGTCTTTTGTTCTGTGGAGCGTAGGCGCAGGGTCAGGTTGTCTTCGGAAGAGTCATCGTTGTTGCGGTATTTCAGATTGCGGTTGTTCAGGTAGTTATGGCTCAGTATAAGGGATTGTACGTGCCTTCCATTGTAGTGTCTGTAAGAGGCTCCGAGAGTGAATGTTTCCTGATGGATAGTGGGGAGATAGCTGAGCAGATATTCGGCATCTTCTCCTTTTTCATCGGTATTCAGTTTCATCTTGTCAATGCCTGCAAGACCAAGCAGGGTCAGCTCGCTGTGCTCGTTGAAACGGGTTTTTGTTTTGAATTGTCCGTCAATGAAATTGGGCAGGAAGGGCAGTCCCAAAGCCTTGAACAAAAGTTGCAGGTAGGACTGGCGTGCGGAGAACAGATAAGTGGTGCGCTGCCCCAGATGGCCTGCTCCGCTGAGCGAGACTTCCGATGCGCCGATGGTGGCTTTGAACGCCTGCTTGTCCGGATTTCCGTCCTTGAGTTGGAAGTCGAGGACGGAACTCAAGGCTCCGGAGCGGTTGGCGGGGAAGGCGCCCGTATAAAATGTAATCTCGCGTATCAGGTCGGCATTGACAATACTTACCGGTCCTCCGGATGCACCCTGAGTGGCAAAGTGGTTGATGTTGGGGATTTCGATGCCATCCATATAAAAGCGGTTTTCGGAAGGAGAACCGCCCCGAACAATCAAGTCGTTGCGATAGCCGATGGGAGAGAAAGAGACGCCGGGATAGGAGCGTACGATGCGCGAAACATCCCGGTTGGCTCCGGGACTTTTCTCTATTTCCTGCAAGCCGATGATACGCATGCTGACCGGGCTTTCGATACTTCGCCGGAAGGGGGAAGGCACCACCACTACTGTGTTCAGCAGATTGGCATCCTCTTCCATCTCTATCTCGATGAACGGGGTTGAGGCTGAAACGATATATTCGGGGGTGGAAACAGTCTGGTATCCTATGCAGGATGCCTCAAGGCTATAGATGCCCGGAGGTACCTGCTCTATCTTGAATGTGCCGAGTGAATCGGTGGATGCCCCTTTCCCGGGGATGCCGGTAACGAAAACGTTGGCGTAGGCCACGGGTTGTCTGGACTGTCTGTCGATGACTTTGCCGCGAACGGAATAGGTCACGGGAGCTATCATGGCATTCATGGTTGGGCTGATACCTGATAAAAGTATCAGCAATATAAACAATACAGTTTCCACCTTGTACCGTATGGCATTCATGGCTAATCAGACGTCACTAATTACTTTCCCAAGTACCATCGGTACATGCGTTGCACACCTTCCTCGATATCAATCTTATGATGCCATCCCAATGCATGTAACTTACCGGGATCGGTCAGTTTGCGCATGGTGCCGTCGGGTTTGGAAGTGTCGAAGGTCAACCGGCCCTGATAGCCTACGGTGTTGACAATCAGCTCTGCCAACTGGCGGATAGTGATTTCCTTGCCCGTACCGATATTGATGTGACAGTTGCGGATTTCCTTGTCGCCCGGCTTGAAGGTATCTTTGAAGTCGACGTGTTCCATGACGAAGACGCTGGCATCTGCCATCTCCTCGCTCCAGAGGAATTCGCGCAAGGGGGTGCCGGAACCCCATAATCTCACTTCTTCTTCGCTGATGCCGTATTTCCGGAGGATATTCAGAATGTCCTCTTTGCTGCTGTCGCCGTTGATGCCTTCCACCGGACGCAGGTTCATGTCGTGGCGTACGGCATCCCAGTCGCCTTGTTTCAGGCAGTGGGCGAGGTGTATCTTGCGTATCATGGCAGGGAGCACGTGGCTGCGTTCCAGGTCGAAGTTGTCGTTGGGACCGTAAAGGTTGGTGGGCATCACGGCAATGTAGTTCGTACCGTATTGAAGATTGAAGCTTTCGCACATTTTCAGTCCGGCTATTTTGGCGATGGCATAGGGCTCGTTCGTGTATTCCAGCGGAGAAGTGAGGAGTGCGTCTTCTTTCATCGGCTGTTCGGCATCACGGGGATAGATGCAGGTGCTGCCCAGAAAGAGAAGTTTTTTCACTCCGTGGCGGAAGCTTTCGCCGATGACGTTCTGCTGTATCTGCAAGTTCTTGTAGATGAAGTCGGCACGGTAGATACTGTTGGCCATGATGCCACCCACAAAGGCGGCGGCAAGGAATACATATTCGGGCTGTTCCTCGTCGAAGAAGCGGCGTACGGCAACTCCGTCGAGCAGATCGAGTTCTGTGTGGGTCTTGCCGATGAGATTGGTGTATCCTTTCTCCTCAAGATTTTTCCAGATGGCAGAACCTACCAGTCCCCGGTGGCCTGCTACATATATTTTGGCATTTTTGTCTAACATTGTTGTCTGAAAGTTTAATAGTTCATTCAAAGCTCTTTGCTTCTTAAATACAGTTTCTTCACAAATTTCATGTCGTGCTCTGCCATGATGCGTACCAACTCTTCAAAACTGGTCTGCCTCGGATTCCATCCCAGCAGTGTTTTTGCTTTGGTGGGGTCGCCCAGCAATTGTTCCACTTCGGCAGGCCGGAAATATTTGGGGTCGACTTCCACGAGGACTTTTCCGGTCTGTGTGTCGATACCCTTCTCATCCACTCCCTGGCCTTCCCAGCACAGAGTGATGCCTACCTCCCGGAATGCCAGTGTCGCAAATTCGCGTACGGTATGCATTTCTCCGGTGGCAATGACGAAGTCTTCGGGGGTGTCGTGCTGCAGGATGAGCCACATGCACTCGATGTAGTCTTTGGCATATCCCCAGTCGCGCCGGGCATCCAGATTGCCCAGATACAGCTTGTCCTGGAAGCCTTGGGCGATGCGGGCAGCCGCCAGTGTGATTTTTCTTGTCACGAAGGTTTCACCTCGGCGTTCGCTCTCGTGGTTGAAGAGTATGCCGTTTACAGCAAACATGCCATAGCTTTCGCGGTAGTTCTTTGTAATCCAAAAGCCATACTGTTTGGCTACGCCATAGGGGCTGCGGGGATAGAACGGGGTCGTTTCGCTTTGCGGCACTTCCTGCACTTTTCCGAAGAGCTCGGAAGTGGAGGCCTGGTAGATGCGTGTCTTCTTTTCCATACCGAGAATGCGTACGGCTTCGAGCATGCGCAGGGTGCCTACGGCATCGGTTTCGGCGGTATATTCGGGCACGTCGAAGGATACTTTGACATGGCTTTGGGCGGCAAGGTTATATATTTCGTCCGGCTGCACACTCTGGATGATACGGATGAGAGAGCTGGAGTCTGTCATGTCTCCATAGTGCAGATTAATGGTACGTTTCTGTTTCATGTCGCGTACCCACTCATCGAAGTAGAGGTGTTCGATGCGGCCGGTGTTGAAAGAGGAAGAGCGACGCAGGATACCGTGCACTTCATATCCTTTCTGCAGGAGGAATTCGGCAAGGAACGAGCCGTCCTGCCCGGTAATGCCGGAGATAAGGGCTTTCTTCATAATGTATGCTTCTTGTTATTATGTCTTTTCGGACTGCAATATTCGTTATTTTCCACGAGATGGCAAAATATAAACTATTTCTTTCCCATCACTTTGTCGATAATCAGTGCGATTGCCCCGTCGCCCGTCACATTGCAGGCAGTACCGAAGCTGTCCATCGCTATGTATAGTGCAATCATCAGCGCTTGTGCCGACTCGTCGAAGCCCAGCATGGATTGCAGGATGCCCAGTGATGCCATGATGGCGTACCCTGGGCGCGGCTACCATAGTGATGCCCAGCATGAAGATAAATCCTGCAAATAGAGGGAAATCATGGGGCATGCCTTGCATTATCATCAGTGCCAGGGCGCATGCCACAATCTTCAATGTGCTGCCCGACAGATGGATGGTGGCGCAAAGTGGGATGACGAATCCGGCAATATCGGCAGAGACGCCGTTCTTCCGACTTTGCTCCAATGTTACAGGGATAGTGGCGGCACTGGATTGAGTGCCTAGAGCCGTGAAGTAGGCAGGCATCATTCGTCCCAGTAGTTTGAGAGGGTTCTTGCGGACAAACAGTGCCGCAATGCTGTATTGGAATACCAGGAGAAAGATGTGAAGCAGGAAGATTACACCGATAATCTTAATAAAGACCATCAGGATGCCGAATACTTGTCCACTGTGCGTCATGTTGAGGAAAATGCCGAAAATATAGATGGGAAGCAGCGGCAATATCACTGCACTGATCATGCGGATGACAATCTCTTGAAAATCGCGTGCCGCATTTTTCAGTACCTCACTTTTCAGATGAGCCAGGCCCAGCCCCAGTGTGAAGGCAAGTACGAGTGCGGTCATAACATTCATCAAGGGCGGGATACCCACGGAAAAATAGGGAAGAATGCCTTGAGACTCACTGACTTCTTCTAACGGCACCCCGGTTTCTATGAGGGAAGGAAATACCGCCATACCGGTGAAATAGGAGAGAAAGCCGGAGAATAAGGTAGCTCCGTAAGCAATGAGCGCCGTGACGACCAGCATCCGTCCGGCTCCTTTGCCGATGTCGGCAATGGCAATCGTGACCAGTCCCACAATGATGAGGGGGATGGAGAAGTTCAGGAATTCACTGAAAATGGCATTGAATGTTACGAACAGCCGTACCAGCGAAGCCGGTAGGAAATTTCCGAAAAGTATACCTAAGATAATGGCAATGATGATGCGTGGCAATAGTCCGATGTGGAAGTTCTTCATGAGCATTGGTTTTCTGTCTGGTTGAAAAATAGGCTTTCGCTGACAAAAGTACTATTTTATTTTCGTAATTCATACGAACAAATGCTGTTAGCATTTTGTTTCCATATAAAGACAAAATTTACATGAATATGAAGAATTTAAATAAAACAGACATTGGACTTATCGGTCTGGCAGTTATGGGCGAGAATTTGGCCCTCAATATGGCAGATAAGGGATGGAATGTTTCGGTATATAATCGTACGGTTCCGGGAGTGGAAGAAGGGGTGGTGGAACGTTTTGTGAACGGCCGCGCCAAAGGGAAAAAAATTGAAGGCTATACAGATATAGCCGAATTTGTAACTTCCATTGCCATACCCCGCAAAATAATGATGATGGTTCGTGCCGGCAGTGCGGTGGATGAACTGATGGAACAGCTGTTTCCCCATTTGTCCGAAGGGGATATCCTGATTGACGGTGGTAATTCCAATTATGAGGACACCAACCGGCGTGTGGCATTGGCCGAAAAGAAAGGCTTCCGTTTTGTGGGAGCTGGAGTTTCCGGTGGAGAGGAAGGAGCGCTGAACGGCGCGTCTATCATGCCCGGAGGCTCTGAAAGTGCCTGGCCTGAGGTGAAGCCTATCCTGCAGAGTATTGCGGCAAAAGCATCTGACGGTACCCCGTGCTGCCAGTGGATTGGTCCTGCCGGTTCCGGTCATTTCGTCAAGATGATACATAACGGTATCGAATATGGAGATATGCAGCTTATTGCCGAAGCTTATTGGGTGATGAAGAATCTGCTTGGTCTGGACAATGGACAGATGGCGGAAATCTTTGCTGATTGGAATGAGGGTAAGTTGCGTAGCTATCTCATTGAAATTACCGCCAACATACTGCGTCATAAGGACAAATCAGGAGGTTACCTGATAGATAAGATATTGGATACCGCCGGACAGAAAGGTACGGGCAAGTGGTCCGTTATCAATGCGATGGAGCTGGGTATGCCGTTGGGGCTGATTGCTACGGCTGTGTTCGAACGTAGTTTGTCGGCACAGAAGGGCTTGCGTGAAACGGCTTCCAAGCAATTTGTATGCCGACGCTCGCAGGCGGTGTACAACAAGTCGGAGATGGTGAAGGATATCTATTCCGCACTCTATGCTTCCAAATTAGTGTCATATGCTCAGGGATTTGCTGTGTTGCAGCGTGCATCCGACGCTTTTGCCTGGAACCTCGATTTGGCATCCATCGCCCGCATGTGGCGGGGCGGCTGCATCATCCGTAGTATTTTCCTGAACGACATAGCTACGGCTTTCGAGGCAAAAGACAAGCCCAAACATCTGCTGTTGGCTCCTTATTTCAAAAATGAAATGCAGCTGTTGCTTTCCGGCTGGAAACATCTGGTGGCACAATCCATGAAAGAGGAACTTCCGGTGCCTGCATTCTCGTCCGCCTTGAATTATTTCTATTCGCTGGTGTCTGCCAAGTTGCCTGCCAATATGATTCAGGCGCAACGTGACTATTTTGGTGCGCATACCTTTGAAAGGACAGACGAGTTGCGTGGACAGTTTTTCCATGAAAATTGGACGGGACACGGAGGAGATACGAAATCGGGTACGTACAATGTGTGAGAAAGGGGGAGAAGATGATGAAGAAATTAGTGATTGTTATATTCGGCGCTTCGGGTGACTTGACGAAGCGCAAACTGATGCCGGCGCTCTATACTTTGTATAGTGGCGGGCGGTTGCCGGAAGGATTCTCCATTCTGGGGATAGGACGCACCGAGTATACGGATGCCCGTTACCAAGAATATATAATGAGTGAATTGAGTAAGTTCGTAGCTTCCAGAGAGCAGGTGGAAGATAAAATGAGGGATTTTTGCAGCCATCTGCATTACCAGACATTGGATCCCGCCGAGGTTGAAGGCTATCATCTGCTGGACGGACGTTTACAAGAGTTTACCGGTGAGCAGAAACCGGACAACCTGCTGTTCTATCTGGCTACTCCACCTTCCTTGTACGGTGTCATTCCCTTGCACTTGAAGGCGGCCGGTCTGAACCGTCCTGATACGCGTATCATCGTTGAAAAGCCGTTCGGTTACGATTTGGAGTCAGCCAGAAAGCTGAATAGCATTTATGCTTCCGTTTTCAAGGAGCATCAGATTTACCGCATCGACCATTTTTTGGGTAAGGAAACGGCGCAGAACATTCTCGCCTTCCGTTTTGCCAACGGAATCTTCGAACCGCTATGGAACCGTAATTATATAGACTATGTGGAGATTACAGCCGTAGAGAATCTGGGTATCGAAGGACGTGGCGGATTCTATGAAGGTGCCGGAGCCCTGCGCGATATGGTACAAAACCACCTCATACAGCTTGTGGCGCTCACTGCATTGGAACCGCCTGCCGTTTTCAATGCCGATAATTTCCGCAACGAGGTGGTGAAGGTCTATGAGTCATTGGCCCCCTTGACAGAGGAGGATTTGGAGGAACACATTGTCCGCGGACAATATACGGCTTCGGGCTCGAAAGCCGGGTATAGGGAAGAGAAGAACGTGGCACCTGATTCGCGTACCGAAACGTATATTGCCATGAAAATCGGTATTAACAACTGGCGGTGGAAGGGTGTTCCTTTCTATATCCGTACCGGCAAACAAATGCCGACAAAGGTGACTGAGATTGTTGTACATTTCCGTGAGACGCCCCATCAGATGTTTCGTTGCGAGGGTGGACATTGTCCCCGCGCGAATAAGCTGATTCTCCGCCTGCAACCCAATGAAGGCATTGTGCTGAAATTCGGCATGAAGACTCCCGGACCGGGATTTGACGTGAAGCAGGTGATGATGGACTTCAGTTATGACCAGTTGGGCGGGTTGCCTACCGGCGATGCCTATGCCCGTCTGATAGAGGATTGCATACAAGGTGACCCTACACTCTTTACCCGCAGCGACGCGGTAGAGGCTTCATGGCGCTTTTTCGATCCCGTGTTGCGTTATTGGAAAGAGCATACGGATGCTCCTTTATATGGGTATCCCGTAGGTACGTGGGGACCTTTGGAAAGTGAAGCGATGATGCACGAACATGGTGCTGAGTGGACTAATCCGTGTAAGAATTTGACTAATACAGATGAATATTGCGAGTTATGAAAAGTTATGTTTACCATTCGGCTACAGCTACGGCACATGCGTTGATTGAACATTTGATTGCGATGATGGAGCGTGAGCCGGAAAAGACCTTTTATTTTGCATTCAGTGGGGGAAGTACTCCTTCGCTGATGTTTGACATTTGGGCCAACGAGTACAAGGAGGTGACTCCTTGGATGCGGATGCGGATTTATTGGGTGGATGAACGGTGTGTGCCGGCAGAGGATTATGAGAGCAATTATGGTACTATGCGCCGTTTGCTGTTGGATGAAGTAGGCATGCCCGATGAATACGTTTACCCTATTTATGGAGTGAACCGCCCGGAGATTGAAGCAAAGAACTATTCGACGCTGGTTTGCCGCACGGTTCCGCTTTGGGGTGGCTTCCCGGCCTTCGATGTCGTTTTGCTCGGTGCTGGAGACGACGGGCATACCTCCTCTATCTTTCCGGGGCAGGAATATCTGCTTTCTTCCTTTCATCCTTATGAGGTGAGTGTCAATCCCTATAATGGGCAGAAACGCATAGCCATGACCGGCTGCCTTTTGTTTGCTGCGAAGAATCTTATTTTCTTTATTACCGGCAAGAATAAGGCGGATGTGGTCCGCGATATTCTTGATTCCGGGGATACCGGTCCGGCAGCTTATGTGGCCCACCATGCCGAGCGTGTGGAATTGTTCCTCGATGCTCAGGCCAATGGCGGGAAAATGTCTACTTAGATGTACCGCTCTCCAGAATGCTTACGATGGAGAATAATGTAAAGCAGATGCCTCCCAAACCAGCCAGTACGCGTGCAGGGACAAAATAGGCATTGTGCAGGCTTGCCATCTCAAACAGAAAGGCGGAGAGAAACAGACAAGCCAGGGCCGTGAAGACCGGAATCTGCGGGATGCGGTTGGCCAGCTTGAAAGTGTTCCGCCAGATGGCGGCAAGTAGTATGACTTTGCTGGAAATGCTGTAGCATACCAGTCCCAGGCCTATCATAATATATCCTGTGGAGGAGAGTGCCGGATTGCTGTTGGCCAAGACCAGAAGTCCCCAGAGAATGCTTATGCTGCCCATTATCAAAACAAGGGCCGGCCATTGTTTCCGTTCAGACTTTGTATAGTTGTTGCGTATCTGGCGGACGATGGTTGCAACCAGCGCCACCAAGCTGGAACAGATACAAGCAAGTCCTGCCATGACATGGCCTGCTACATAATATGCATTGTGCTCGCTGCTTTTTGACAATAGCCAGAAGGCCCATATCCATGCCATTACTGCCATAAGGGTGGCAACTGCTATCAGGATATATCCCTGGGAGGAATTGAATGCATCGGCAGGTTGTAGCTGGTCGGTACGTTCCGAGTTGGCGGGAATGAGGGTGAAGCGGGTGGAGGCTGTGGTAGCTACACAAGCTGTGATGAAACCGACTCCGCAAATCACGTGTCCTGCCACGAAATTGCTTGCCGTGGCAGCTTCGTGCATATAATTCCAACCATAGATTACTGTGAGTACGGCTGCCAGGTAACCAATAACCGGAAGTGCGTATCTGGCTATCGGATTGTAGGTATGAATAATTTGTCTAATGATTGTTGCCGCTGTGGCGAACAAGGCAATGCAAATCATCCCTAAGGAAAATACTACCGGACCGGCCACAAATTTTGCCGAATCCAGTCCTTCGTGGAGCACAAAGGCTCCGTAGCCGAAACAGAAAAGGGCCATCAACAAGGGTATAGCCCTGAAAAGAATACTGATACCGTAATTCATAACTGTTGTTTTTAGAGTTTCCCCTTCAAACAGCGTTTCTGTGGCTTTGTTCCTCCTTTTAAGATTTATTTGTGATGAGAAGTGTTTCCCTGTCCGTATTTAGGGAGCCAGCCTCTCCTTTTTCCAGCTGCCATCCGCTTGTTGGGAATAGAGGAAACGGTCGTGTAGCCTGCTTTCCCGTCCTTGCCAGAATTCAAAACGGAAAGGGGTGACGGCAAAACCTCCCCAGTTGTCGGGACGTTTGATACTTTGCCCTATCCATGTTGCCGCTTCGCGGACGAACGCGCGCATTATCTCCATACGGCTGCCGATGACGTGACTTTGGGGTGAAATCCTCGCCCCGATTTTACTTTTGTAAGGCCTGCTTGCAAAATAGGCGTCAGAATCGGCAGGAGCGCATCTTTCAGCTTTTCCTTCAATGTGTATTTGCCTTTCCAGTTTGTGCCATACGAAAGATAAGGATATATACGGATTTGCAGTCAGTTGCCGGCCTTTTCTGCTTTCGTAGTTGGTGAAGAAGATGAAACGGCCATTTTCCACCCCTTTCAGCAACACTGTGCGTGTAGAAGGATGCCCGTCTGTCGAGACTGTAGCTACCGTCATGGCGGTGGGCTCGTACTCATCACTATGGATAGCATCGTTCAGCCAATGGTCGAATTGCTCAAAGGGATTGTCGTTGAGGTTACCCGGTGTCAGCCTGCCTTTCTTATATTCTCTTCTGATGTCAAAGAGTTGTGATTTCATTATCGTGTGGTTTTATCAGGAGTGATATATTGTTTTTCTATGTAACAGTCTGAGAGGGCTGAATGTTTTTGTTTTTCTGCGGAAAGAAAAATATGGAAGAAGGAAATGGCTGTGTTGATACTTAAAAAAATGGGGGTGTGTCAAAATTCACCACAGATTACACGGATTAACACAGAATGAGCTTAATCTACTGATAATCAAAGATGCTTATCTGTGCAAATCTGTGTAATCTGTGGTGAATACCAGTTTCGACACACCCTCGGATATTGGAGATTACCTTATGAAGACAAGTGGAAAGTGGACACTGGCATGTCTGCTATTGTAATTTAAACATTACGGGAACTGTGAATTTACAACGGACCGGTTTGCCTCGTTGCTCACCGGGTTTCCATTTGGGCATGGTGGAAATCACACGGATAGCTTCTTTGTCCAGATAGGGATCTACGCCTCTTACTACTTTTACATCTACGATGCTGCCGTCTTTGTTGACAACGAATTGTACTATTACGCGCCCCTGGGTTCCGGTCTCTTGTGCAATAGTCGGGTATTTTATACTCTTACCCAGATATTGCATCAGACTCATGCCATTATAAGAAAACTCGGGATTCTTCTCTACAACTTCAAAAATCTCATCCTCTACCGGAATCTCTTCATCTACGGTTGGAGATATGGGTTTGATGATTACAGCTTCACCGATTTCTTCGGAAGAGGCAATGGCTGTTTCTTTCACATTGTCATTATCATCCACAATTGTCAATACCTCGGCAATTGCAGGAGCTTGAGGGGGTGGCGGAGCTACTAATTCGGGTTGCTCCGTGATAGGAATTTCAATTTCCTGCTCAAATACGTTCTCGGTAATAGCACCGCTCATGTCAATCCTAACATCACGCTTCGACCATTCAAATGCAACGAACATGAAGACCAGCACAATTACATAACCTACAAGTAGCCAACTTGACTTCTTGTTTTCCAGGCTTGCTTTGGATGTTTTCTTGATTTCCATAATTTACAAGATTATTACCGTATAATGGTTGTCGCGAAACTAACATTATACAGATGTGATTAGTAAAATCATAAAACATGCGTGCCCACTTGTTTCTGTATTAAAGATAAGAAAATGAATGTTATGTTGGTGTTTGATATGTAGTTATATATAGTTTTTTAAATTTGCTTTGATAATTTTTCTGCTTGTGGATTAAATAGTGTTGATATGTAAAAAGCACTTCCAACGTTCGCTTACGGAGGAAGTGCTTCACACAAAAACTAAACTAGACTTAACTAAACTATTCTATTGGGGGAGTTTCACAACTCCTATCTGTTCGGTGCAAAGATAAAAAAACATATTTTAATATGCAAAAGGATTCTATAATAAATCGACGTTTTTTCCGATTTTATCGACGGATTAGTCGATTTTTTTAGCTTCTTTGGTCTAAAAATTCTTGAAAAGCTTGTTTATAGCTGTCACTTATCGGGATGTAATTCTTTCCGAACACGATGCGGCCACGGTCTATAATACGTATTTTATTCTTCTGAACAATGTAGGAACGGTGGACGCGCATGAAACGCGAGGCAGGCAGAAGTTCCTCCATTGCCTTCATGCTCATGAGAGACAGGATAGGCTTGGGAGAATCCTCCTCGTAGATTTTGAGATAGTCTTTTAGCCCCTCTATGTACAGAATTTTACTCAATTCGATTT
>ERZ779953.221-NODE-221-length-17903-cov-1.724_pt1 | contig 17903 bp, 10 predicted proteins | sample MGYA00511184_ERZ779953 | MGnify/ENA primary metagenome ERZ779953 (study PRJEB29588, sample SAMEA2163248) | human gut metagenome | biome: human gut; feature: human-associated habitat; material: faeces | place: Denmark | collected 2008/2010 ... | reverse complement strand
TGTTTTGATTTTACTAATATACACGGCTGGGCGTGCTTTAGGGGAGCAACTTCCTACAACATAACCCCCGACTTCTCCTTACTTCTCTCAATCATATGATTCAGCTTCTCAAATGGTTTCTGTAAGAACAATCCGATAATCAGCGAAACAACTATATATATTGAAAGAAAAGCGAGATTCTTAATGTAATCATATCTGTACATTCCTGCTATACATTCTCTTAATGCATCCATTGAATATGGGAAGAGCAGGAATCGGTATATTATCTGGTAGGCGTTAGGAAGTACTTCTATAGGGAATGTACCGCCTGAGCCGGCAACCTGTATAACGAGCAGGACAATTCCAAGTGCTTCACCGATATTTCCAAATGCAACAGTAAGGCTGTACATAAAGAAGGTGAATACGAAGCTTGAGAATGCACATGCAACCCAGTAAAGGAATGGGTGGTAACACTGGATTCCTATGTAGAGAAGATTTCCAAGTGTTATAAGCAGTGCCTGAAGCTGTCCTACTGCAAAGAATATAAAATACCTTCCGAAGAATTTTTCATATCTCTTTGCATCTGCTGGAATGTCCGGAGCAGGATGCACAGGTGTGTGCATAATAGCAACAAGTATAAGTCCACCAAACCACAGTGCAAGTATTGTGTAGAATGGTGAAGCGCTTGTTCCATAGCTTTTAACAGCATATACCTGCTCTGTTGTTATATTTACAGGTGCAGAGAGAAAATCTCCCAAAGTATTGGCATCTGCATTTAACATCTCTGATAATAAACCATATGTATCCTGTTCAGTGATTGTGTTTAATGTATTAATTGCGTTATCAAGCTTTGTCTTAAGGTCACTGAGAAGCTCTTTAGTCTGAGTGAGTGAGCCCGATGTAAGCTTAATTGCAGCAGACAGGTCTGCAACATCCATGTTCATGTCAGAATAAAGCTCTGTTAATGAACTCATAATGCTTTGAATCTGGGACATCTGGTTTGAAAGAGCAGATGATAATTCATTTAAAGATTCAGCGGAATTACCATTTACAAGTGCCTGTAAGGTTATTAACTGCTTCTGCTGTAACTGTAATTGTGTATAAACTTGCGGTGCAGCACTGTTTGAACTGCTGCTTATTGATGATGTAAGGTCAGTAATTGCAAGCATTGAGTTAAGAATTACATCGTATGTTGAAAGTGTAGTCCTTGCGGATGTAAGTCTGTTAATAACTGCATCCATAAGAGAACCGGTTTCTTTATCTGCATCTTTGATAACTGAGTCGCCAGTACCGGCAATTGTAGATACAATTGTATCTATAAATGTCTGGTTTACCTGCTGCTGAACTGCTGTTTTAGCCTTGTCTGTTATCTTAGGTGCAATAGCGTTTGCTTTCTGGTTACAGTAATATTTTAACTGAGGATGTTCCATGGAATCACTTAAGAAGCTTATAAGATTCTTGGAAAAATTCTCTGGAACAACGAGGGCTGCATAATACTCACCGCTGTATACGCCTTCGATTGCTTCATCTGATGAAGCAACAAACTGCCAACCAATAGTGTTATTAGTTTTAAGTGCATCAATTATGGTGTCACCGACATTAAGCTCCGTTCCTTCAAGAGAAGTACCTTTGTCAACAGATACAACGGCAACTTTAATCCTGCTTGTGGAAGCCTGTCCATATGGATCCCAGTTTGACAGGATATTAAACCACGAATACAATGCAGGAATAACGGTAAGACCGATAATTACGCATAGTGCAATTACATTTGTTTTTATGTGGCGAAGGTCAGCCCGTATAATCTTAAATATATTTTTCATAACTGTACCTCACTTAAAAATGCTTTGATACTGTCTGTAAGAGAAGTATCAGCCTGTTTTTCCTTAATCTCAATATTGAGCTCATTGAGCTTTCTTGCGAGCTTGTCATCAATATAATCAATAACTATAAGATAAGCACAGAATATAAAAAGTGAGATTACCCAAAGAAGCAGATAAACAACCTTAGCTGTATCCATGGTAAACATAAGCACCATGAATACTAAAGGAATTATCATCATACATCTTAAGCAGACCTTTTTCTTGTGCTGGTTCTTAGCGTGCATATTTTCTGCAAACGCTGTGATTTCCGCAATAACAACATCTATATTAAAATCATCATTTTGCATAAATTCATTTCTCCTTTACATAAAATGTGTTTCTTTCATACGGCGTTCGAAGAACTCGCGTACTTCAAGAAGTGACTTTCTGATTCCAAGTCCCAGAATAAGGGAAATAACAGCATAAGCGCATAATTTCACAAGAAATACAGCGTAATCACACTGATATAATCCGCTTATTGCCTCCCTCATGGCATTGATTGCATAAGGGAATGGGAAGTAAAGGTACACATTCTGGAAGAATTCGGGAAGAAGTTCTATAGGATAAGTTCCGCCTGAACCGGCAATCTGTAACACAATCATAACTACAGCAATAGCTTTTCCCAAATCACCAAATGTAAGAACAAGTGTATATATAAATAATGTAAATACAAAGCTTGTTATAGCGGCTGCAAGCCACAGCATGAATGGGTGGGTGCAGTCAATTTTTAAAATGTACAAATCACCAAGAACAACTACAAGAGCCTGAAGCTGTCCCATTGCAAGGAAGAGTAATGCACGGCCTATATATTTCTGGTGTTCTGTGGCATCCTTGAATTCATCATCCTCATAGTCAACCTTTACTTTCATAAGGGCAACTAAAACAATTCCTCCAACCCAGAGAGCAAGTGTTGTATAGAAAGGTGTAACACTTGTTCCATAGTTAGTCTGCATATAGACGTAGATTTCTTCTACCTGTACAGGTTCTGACAGGAATGACGCTATTGACTGTGCGTCTGAGTTGATGAAATCCATTATCAATTTATATGTAGAAGATGAACTTATATCTCCTACTGAACCAGATATGGTATCAAGTCTTTTGTTGAGAGAATCAAGTAATGTTTTTGTGCTTTCTAGAGTTGTATTAATATTTACTGATATATCACTTACTCCAAGAAGCATCTGCGAGATTCCATTAATATTGTCTCCGGCACTGCTTATATTAGCGGCCAGACTGCTTACGGCATTTTTAATGGAAGCCTTAAGAAGGTTAACATTAGTTCTTATTACAGTCTGCATAATTGTCTGGCTCTTCTGAAGCTCTGTGCGGCACTGTTCAACAACAGACTTGATTAACTGGTATTTTGCCTGAAGTGTTTCAGGTGAATCAGTAAGAATATCGGCACACTGCTGAACAAGGTTGTATGCGATATTCTCCATAGCGTTAACAGAAGCTAGAGCTGACTTTAGGGCGGTGATAACTGCCGGGTCAATGCCATCTACTTTGCTGAGGGAATCAATAGCATCTTCAAGAGCCTTATTCTGGTCTATAAGTTCCTTTAACTGTTTGTTGGCTTTACTAAGCTCAACGCCAGCCTGTCCGACATCAGTTATTGAAAGCTGTACAGCTTTATCAAGAGAATCAAGTGCGCTGTCAGTTAATTCATTCATAGCTTTAAGCTGCGCATCAATTTGATTTGCAATATCATCTGTGACATTATCAAGAGATTTATTGGCAATATCAGCAACATCAGTTGTTCCGGTAAGAACATCTTTAATCTGTGGAAGAACCTCCTGAAGCTTTGCAAGATTATCTGCCAGGTCTGAATTACTCTTAATAAACATGTCAATCATGGTATCGTAAGAATTAATATTGGCAGATACACTCTGTAAATCCTTAACTGTCTTTTCAATAATTGAAGGATCATTTTCAGCTATTTCGTTAAGTCCCTGCATAATAGTCTTAACACACACATCAATGAATTCGGAGTTGATAGTGTTCTGAAGAGTGCTTTTTCCTGTGTCTGTAATCTTGGAAGCAACAGCATTTTTCTTGGAATTCTCATAGTATGTAACTGTTGGCGGATTAAGACCGTTATCAAGGAAATCATACAGGCTTCGTGAAAAGTCCTCACCGACTACGATAACTGCATAGTACTTTCCAGCATTCAGTTTATTCATGGCTTCATCTTTAGTTTCCGGAAAACGCCAGCCTAATTTATCATTCGAATGAAGCTGTTCAACAATCTGTGCTCCCATATTGATAGTGGAATCATCAGATTCAGAGTAGCCTTCATCTTCAGAAACAATAGCAATCTGGACGGACGCAGTGTTTGCGTAAGGATCCCAGTTGGAATATATGTTAAACCATGCGTAAAGCGATGGAATAAGGCACAGACCAAGCGCAATGGCTAAAGCCAGAATATTCCTGCTAAGACCTTTCAAATCTTTTTTGAAAATCTTAAATATCATAACATTCCTCAATTCTTTAATTATCGTTTAAAACTTATATGTATTTTACTTAAGAAACTGGGGAAAATCAATACAGAGAGGATAAATCAGACATATTTAATAAATTAAGAAAGGATATGTATTTATGAACATATTGTATTGTGGTGATAAACCAATGCAGAAGGGGATTCTTTTATCTTCAATGTCTCTTATTAAAAATGTGGATGAACCGTTAAATATATATATTCTCACGGTTGATTACAGGGAAAAAGGTATTAATTACAAGCCGGTTGATAAAGCATTTGCAAAATATCTGAAAGAAAAATTGAATAAATCGGACATTAAAGTAAATATCTTTCTTGTTGATGTTACAAGATATTTTGTTGAGGAGCTGCCAGAGGCAAATATGCAGAGCAGATTTACTGCGTGCTGTATGCTGCGCCTTTTTGCCGATAAGACAGATATTAAGGATAGAGTTCTTTATCTGGATACTGATGTGCTGTGCAGAAAAGATTTCAGGGATTTTTATTATCAGAATATGGATGGCATAGAGATTGCGGGAGTTTCTGATTATTATGGCAGATGGCTTTTCGGTGATGGTTACATTAATTCCGGAGTAATGCTTATGAATATGAGGATGATAAGACAGAACGGGCTTCTGGAGAAATGTCGTGAACAGTGCATAAGAAAGGAAATGTTTATGCCTGACCAGACGGCTGTTAATACATTTGCAACAAGAGTTAATCTGTGCGGACGAAAGTTTAATGACCAGAGGAGGCTGCATGACAACACTGTTTTTCAGCATTTTACAACTACATTCCGGGTGTTTCCGGTGATAAGGACTGTTTCAGTCAAGCCGTGGGAGATTGATAAAATGCATAATATACTTGGGCTTCATGAATATGATGAGCTTCTGGATTCTTATAACAGGGAGCATGAAGAGTACATGGCAGTTTCACGTATTCCTGTGTTTTTCTCTATTAATGAACAGTACGCACCATATCTGGCAGTGTGCCTTAAATCGTTGGCTGTACATGTGGCTTGTGATGAGCGTTACCGCATTATTGTTATGTGCGATAATGTGAAGAATATTACGATGATTCAGCTTCGTAATGTGATAAAGGATTATGAAAACATAGATATTGAATTCGTTGATATAAGAAAGAAAATGTACGAATATTCTGAAAGCTTTGGACAGACAGTTACTGACAGGCAGGAAAACAGGCTTTATTCAGGCGAGTTTACACTGACGATATATTTCAGGTTATTTATTGCAGAGCTTTTTCCAGAGCTTAATAAAGCTGTGTATATTGACTCTGATACCGTAATAAATGATGACATTGCAAAGCTTTATTCAGTTGATATGGGAGATGCAATGTTTGGTGCAGTAAGAGATACATTTGCAGGAAAGAATACAATACTGGCTCATTACATTGAAAATGTAGTGGGAATAGAGCGGAATGAATATGTCAATTCAGGAGTGCTTCTTATGAACCTTGATAAGATAAGACAGGCTCATCTGGCAGACAGATTCTTAAAGCTTATGGCTGAATATCACTTTGACAGTGTTGCACCTGACCAGGATTATATTAATGCTATGTGTGCAAAAGAAATATATTTTCTTGATAAGGAATGGAATGTTATGCCTAACAAGGGCGGGGAGTATATAGCAAGACCGAAGCTGATACATTATAACCTGTTTGACAAGCCGTGGCATTACAGTGAGATTCCGTATGAGGAGTATTTCTGGCAGTATGCGGCGGAGTCGGGATTTTATCCGTTGCTGATTAAACAGCGCAAGCAGTATGGGGATAATGAAAAGAAAGCTGACCGTGAGAATTTAAAGAAGCTTCTTGCAAGGGCTGAGAATATTGCGGACGGTGATGGGGTTAAGTTTTCTGATGTTGTGGGAAGCAGAATTGTTGTGGATAGTGGTTTCGTGAAGGATAGCAGTGATGCTGCAAAATAAATTATGTCGGAGGAGATATGATTGGTGATAGGGAGCAGGTCTATGAAAATATTAGGACGGCTGTAAGCCTTAATCAGTTGAATTCAAAGGTTGAGCCGGGAGACCCTAAGCTGTTACGCGAAGATAAAGAAGCATTACTAAGACATTATATTGATTACCGCACAGCATATGGTTTTTGTGTGAAGAAATATATTGCAGAAGCTATATTTCATGTCGGGACTTCTGCGATGGGGCTTATAACACAAGTTGACGGACTTGAGAATCTTTCTGGAATCAGAGGTCCTGCGATTGTAACATGCAATCATTTCAGCCCGTTAGACCCTGCAATTGTCAGGTTTGCAATGAGAAAAGCTGGATTCAGAAGAATAAGTATTGTTAATCAAGATTCTAACCTTGCAATGAAAGGTTTTGTCGGGTATATGCAAAAATATGCCGACACAATGCCCGTAAGCAGCCTGAAATGGTTTATGGAGACTGAGTTTCCTAATCAGATTAAGAATGCACTTGATGAAAACAAACTTGTACTTATATATCCTGAGCAGGAAATGTGGTTTAATTATCGGAAGCCCCGTCCATGCAAAAGAGGTGCATATCTGTATGCGGTAAAGTTTAATGTGCCGGTGATTTCGCTTTTTGTTGAACAGCAGGTTAAAAGTACACATTTGCACACATTTAGGGTACATGTCCTGCCAGTAATATATCCGGACAGACAGCTTGATGAAAGAACAGCAAGTTTAAGAATGCAGCACACAGACTATGAGCAGAAATGTGCTGCATATGTCATGGCATATGGAAAGAAGCTGACTTACGATTTTGAGGAGGGCGATATTGTAGGAAGATAAAAGCATTTGACGCGGAAAGAATTGAAGTGTATATATATTTGAAGAAATTACAAAGATTGAGAGGAAAATGTATATGAAGATACATTCAGTGGCAGTACTTGGAGCAGGAGCAGTCGGCTCTTATGTTATATGGGGACTTTCAGAAAAGAAGGATATAAGTTTAAGCGTTATTGCAAAGGGCGAAAGAGCGGAAAGACTTAAGGCAGAAGGCTGTCTGATTAATGGAAAGACATACCACCCGGAGGTATTGACCCCAGAGGAAGCAAAAGGTGTTGACCTTCTTGTTGTATCATTAAAATACGGCGCACTTGCAGGTGCATTAGATGATATTAGGGAAGCCGTCGGTGAGAATACAATTGTCATGAGTCTTATGAATGGTGTTGACAGTGAAGAGATAATATCTACCAAGATAGATAAATCACATATCATTTATTCACTTATAAAGGTGGCGTCACACCGCGAAGGTAAGGAATATGTGTTCAATCCTGAGACTACAATAGGCATTATATATGGAGAGGAAACTGCACCATTTGAGAGTGAGAGAGTTGCGGCAATAAGAGATTTATTTGATGGAACAGGACTTAATTACAGAGTGACTGAACATATCAAAGAAGAGATATGGAGCAAGTATAGACTTAATATCTGTAACAATCTTCCACAGGCTATTATTGGAGCAGGTGTTGGCTGTTATACTGACAGTGAGCATATGAAAGCAATCAGCGAAGGACTGCGTAAGGAGGTTGAAACAGTAGCGCTAGCCAAAGGCATTGATATGAGCAGATGCGCAGATAACTCAAGCCGTGGAAGTGCAGTTCCACCAACAGCAAGATATTCAACACTGCAGGACATTGATGCAGGCAGACACACAGAGATAGATATGTTCTCCGGCGCAATGATGCGTATGGGAAAAGAACTTGGAATTGATACACCATATAATGAATATACATATCACATCATCAAGGCACTTGAAGAGAAGAATGATGGCATGTTTGATTATGATGAGAATAGTGAGGCTGTGACTTATTCTAAGTAGTGGCAGACGGATTTAGCACGCATGTGGGGTACAAGACAGAAAATATTAAGATATTAATCATGGCGCAGCCTTTTTAAGGGCTGCGCTTATTGCTTCTATAAAGACGGAATATGTATATCTGTTGGCTGAATCATAGGTTATGTTGGTCGTGCCGGCTTCCATGACTTTAGCAGCAACTTCATCAAATGAAGTTGTGAGCTTAGGGTACATAGTTGTGATTGATTCAGAAAGATTAACAAGCTCAATGCTGTTAATGTTAGAGGAATCAACTGTGACCTGGATATCAACGGGGTTGCCGTCTAACAGAATAGAGGCGGTATATACTCCGGGGCAGAATTTAGGAGCGTCGGCATTATCAAGGGGTGTCTCAATATTAGAAGAAGCAGAAGCATTTACAGTGCTGCTCTTAGGTTTAGTAGTATTCCTGGAATTATCAGAACCATTGCTGCCAAGACGGATAACAGCGAATATAACAAAAGCTATTACAATAGCAGCGATAACCACTCCGATAAGGAGCTTTTTAAATGGAATAACAACAATTTTAGTCTGACTCATCACAAAGAAACCTGCCCTTCATATTCATTATTACAAAATATATGGAGGATATAAGGAGATTATGATTAAAATGTGGTATATTAATTACAAATGTATTGGATAGTGTAAAATGGCACATTAAATTAATGCATGAATGGGGCAAAAACCTACTAAAGCTGCTAAATATGATGAATTAGTAGGTATATTGAGAGAAAAATCAGAGGATAATTAATGCGGATAAAGAAAATTGCCTATTAAATTGATAATTTATGCCAAAATAGTAGGCTTTTTTGATGATTAGAATCGTCTAATATTATAGATGTATAAGAAAAAGACCTACTAAAAGTGTGAACCGTGTTTATTTAGTAGGCGTTTGAGTTGGAAAGAAGAATTACAAAGCAACTGACAATATGTAAAAGACCTACTAGATTGTTAAATATGATGAAATAGTAGGTAATGAAGAGGGGCAATGACTATGAAACGTAGATTTACTAAAATATTTATAACAGCAATCATGATAACGGCAGTCATGACAGCATGTGGACAAAAGAAAAATGTTACAACAGATGATGTATCAGAAAAAGAGATGGCGAACATACAGGAGACTGCAGCACAGGAAGTGACAGCACAGGAGATTACAACTGAAAAAGAACCAGAGGATGACGAATATGTACTTGTTAAGAAATATATACCGGACATATATGTGGAATTAAGATATGCAACAGAGAATAACTTTACAGGGGTAAAGATATACGATTTCACGGAAGCATACCTCCGATATGGAACTGTTAAGAAGCTGGCACAGGTACAAAAGGAATTGAAGCAGCAGGGATACAGCTTAAAGATTTGGGATGCATACAGACCGTTTGAGGCACAGCAGAAATTATGGGAAGTATATCCGGACCCTAACTATGTGGCAAATCCGGCTGACGGAATGAAAAAGCATAATCTTGGAGGAACAGTAGATATAACTATGGTTGCTGCAGATGGAAGCATTATACCAATGCCTACAGAATTTGATGATTTCTCTCTAAAAGCAGACAGGAATTATTCAGATATAGACAATGAAGAGGCTGTGAAAAATGTGATGATTCTACAGAATGCTATGGAAAATAACGGATTTACAGGCTATCAGGGAGAATGGTGGGACTATTCAGATACGGTGGAATATGAAGCGGTTGATTTCGAACCATGATGAGACATGATATGAAAAAGTGCATTATGGTAAAGTAAATGATGGTAAAGTCTATTATAGAAAGATTAGGGGAGTAACACATGTCATTACAATTAATTCTAGGAAGCTCAGGTGCGGGTAAATCGCACTATCTGTATACGCATATAATTGAAGAGTCAATGAAGAATCCTGACAGGAATTATATAGTTGTTGTGCCTGAGCAGTACACTATGGCAATTCAGAAAAGACTGGTGTCCATGCATCCAAGAAAAGGAATACTTAATATAGATGTTGTGAGCTTTGAAAGGCTTGCGTATAAAGTATTTGAGGAAGTGGGTGGGGATAATCTTGAAGTCCTTGATGATACAGGAAAGAATCTGATTATTAAAAGAGTTTTAGAGCAGAACAAGGACAGATTAAAATATTTTGGAAGTAATCTGTCTAATACAGGATTTGTGTCAGAGATGAAGTCTGTTATATCGGAGATGCTTCAGTATGATATCAAGCCGGATGTTATGCAGGATGCGGCAGGTGCAGCATACAGTGATTCAGAGGGAAGTGCAGCACTTCAGTATAAGCTTGATGATATAGTACTTGTATATAACGCATTTGCAGAGTACATAGACAAGAATTATATAACTAAAGAAGAAATACTGGATAAATTATGCAGCAAGGTTACAGAGTCAGAGAGAATAAAGAATTGCGAGATAGTATTTGACGGATTCACAGGCTTTACTCCGGTTCAGTACAATTTAATGACAATTCTTTTATCAATATGTCCGAAGATATATGTTTCTCTGACAATTGATGCATCTGAGCGTGAAAATTCAGTAAGAGGCAGGGAAGAACTTTTTTTCATGAGTAAGGACTGCGTATCAAAGCTTTATAAGATATGCGATGAAGAACATGTGAAAGTCCTTGAACCTGTGTATATTGCAGGAAAAGCAGTACCAGGAAAGAATGTAATTGTAAATGTTAATTCAAGATTTAAGAATTCAGAAGAACTGGATTTTCTGGAACAGAATCTTTTCAGAAACAATTCGGGAAGATTTAATAAGAAGACTGACAATATCGTTATATATGAGGGAGCTGTTGCCAAGGAAGAATTAACATTTGCAGCAGGAGAAATAATAAGACTTACAAGACTGTGTGGATACAGATATAACGAGATTGCGATAGTTACTGCGGACATGGATGGCTACGGCAAACTGGCGGCTAATATATTAAAGCAGAACGATATACCATATTTCTTAGATTACAAGCGCCATGTGACGGACAATCCATTTATTGCGGCAATTAACGGTGCACTTGGAATAATAGAGAATAATTACAGCTATGACAGCATATTAGGAATGAGCGGAATGGAGCGCGAAGATATTGATCTGTTAGACAATTACTGTGTTGCAGTTGGAATCAGAGGCAGGGGAAAATGGCATGAACCATGGATAAGAAAGTTCAGGGGAACAGTCAATAATACTGACCTTGAGAAGCTTAATTCACTAAGAACAATGATAACGGATATGTTGGATCCATTGGAAGAAGTGCTTAAGTCAAAGGAATCTGATGTTGCAGATATGGTAAAGGCTCTTTACGAATTCCTTGTGCGTGAAGATATGGAGCAGAAGGTAAGTGTGCTTAATGACAGCGAGTACACTGGTGATGAATATGCGCAGTTATATAAGAAAGTTATAGAAGTATTAGATAAAATGTATGCCCTTCTTGGAAGCGAGAAGGTTGGTATTAAAGAATTTAACAAGATACTTGCGTCAGGATTTCAGGAGATTAAGATAGGACTTATTCCGCAGACCAATGACTGTGTTGTTATCGGAGATATAGAAAGAACCCGTCTAGACAATATCAAGGTCATGTTCTTTGTCGGAATCAATGACGGCAATGTACCTAAGAGGGCTGATTCAAGAAGTGTTCTGTCAGAAAGCGACAGGGAGTATCTTGAGGATAAGGGAATAGTTATGTCAGCTTCCGTGAGGGAGAAAGCATTTACACAGAGATTCTATCTGTATCTTATTATGACAAAGAGTGCGGAGAAGCTTTACATGTCATATGCGGTAAAAAACAGCGAGGGTGCGGCGCTGATGCCTTCATATATTATAAGAAGCATGAGAAAAATGTTTTCACATTGCCTTAAGTTATCTTACAAAGACACGGCACAGCAGAATTCATATGTGACAATACCGCGGGCGGCTAACAGCTTTGATAATACTGAAATTGCTGCAAATGTAGATGAGGATATTATTGATTCACTTACTGGCGGCAGGCTTGTCGGAAGCGTCACATCTTTTGAGAACTTTGCAGAGTGTCCATTGAGATATTACTTAAGGTATGGAGTTGATTTGAAGGAAAGGGAAGAATTCACATTTTCACCAGTAAACTTTGGCGTCGTACTGCATGCGGTTATCCGTGAGGTGTGCGACGAAATCAAGAAAAACGGTGAGTCGTACTATCTGATATCAGAGGAGAAGCGCCGCGAGATGGTAAAAAAAAGTGTTGCTGCAATTACTGACATATACCAGAACAGTATCCTTAAGGATTCAAGCCGTAATTCATTCATGATTAAGCGGATGGAAGACCTTGCAGACCGCACTGTATGGGCGATGGGTGAGCAGTTAAAATGTGGTGATTTCGTGCCATTTGTATTCGAGCATAAGTTCAATATGGAAGTCGGGGACGGAGACAGAAAGCAGCTTATGAGCGGAACAATTGACCGCGTTGACATATGCGAAAACGGCACAGATGTATATGTAAGAATTATCGATTACAAGACAGGAAAGAAGGATTTCAACATAGTAAAGACCTACTACGGAATTGATATCCAGCTTATGGTCTACATGGAAGCTGCAATGAAGCTTGTGGCGAAGATGCGTCCGGGTAAAAATGTGATTCCTGCCGGAGTGTTCTACTATAACATAAGTGACCCGATTGTATCTGCGACAACAGAGAGTGCAGAAGAGATAGAGGATAAGATTAAGGGTGAACTGCGTCTTAAAGGAATGGTTAATTCGGATAAGGATATTGCCGAGAAGATGGACAATACCGAGGGTACATCACTTAATATTCCGGTTAGCAGAAAGGCTGACGGCGGATTTGACTCACGAAGAAGCAAGGTGATGAATACAGAGCAGTTTAATATGCTTGGAAGATTCGTTGATGTAAGAGCCATTGATACCGCGGACAGAATTGTAGGTGGTGATATCAGGAGAAGTCCTTATAAAGACGGACAGTTTTCAAGCTGTGACAGATGTCCTTATGGGGCGGTGTGCGGATTTTCAGTGGATTTGCCAGGCTGCAATTACAGAAAATTAAAGAAATTCGATGATGAAGTATTATGGAATAATATAAAGGAAGGGGTTGATGAGAATGGAAAGAAAATGGACACCGGCGCAGAAGAACGCGATTGATACAAGAGACTGTAATGTGCTGGTTTCGGCGGCTGCCGGTTCAGGAAAGACTGCTGTTCTGGTAGAGCGAATTATTTCCATGATTACAGACCCTGACAAGAATATAGATATAGACAGGCTGGTTGTTGTTACATTTACAAAGGCGGCAGCAGCCCAGATGAAAGACAAGATAAGAAAAGCACTTGATTCAATGCTTGACGAGAATCCGGGGGATGTGAACCTTTTAAGACAGATAACACTGCTTAACAACGCACAGATAACAACGATAGACAGTTTCTGTCTATGGATAATCAGAAATCATTTTCCAGAGGTTAATCTGGACCCGGGGTTCAGGATAATGGACGAGGGTGAGAAGAAGCTTATTGAAAATGATGTGTTAGAAGATGTGCTTGAGGAATTCTATGCCGAAGCAGATGAAGAATTCTTTAATCTTGTTGATGCATTTGGCATGGGACGGGACGATTCAGGGCTTGTGAGCATTATAGATAAAATATACCGTTTTTCAAGAAGCAATCCGTGGATTGATGAGTGGTTTGACGAGTGCATGTTAGTTTATGATGATGAGACTTACGATAATCCTGCAATTAAGGAGCTGTATGATTCAATTAAAAATGCACTTTTCGATTACCGTGATAAATACAACAGATTAGTAGATATCTGTTCTGAGCCGGCAGGACCTGCAGCATATACAGGTGCTTTGCAGTCTGACCTGCTTGGAATTAATGAGATGATTAATTCACAGGATTTTGGAGAGCTTGGCAGAAGAATAAGAATATTTTCATTTGAAGCCCTATCAAGAAAGAAGGATGCAGGAGCAGACCCGGATATTAAAGAATATGTCAAGGGGCAGCGAAAGTTGTTTAAAGATTACATAGGACGGCTTAATGATAAGATATTCTTAAAAGATGATGAAGGAATATTTTCAGACATGCAGGGAGCAGGTATTCAGATACGGACTTTACTTAAAGTGGCAAAGGTGTATGCCAAGCGTGTTTCAGAGGTGAAGCGAGAGAAGGGAATAATTGATTTTAATGACATGGAACATCTTGCTCTTTCAATACTTGTAAAGAAAGAAGATGGAAAGCTTGTATACACAGAGACTGCCGACAAGCTTGCGAACAGATTTGAAGAGATACTGATAGACGAGTATCAGGATTCCAATCAGTTGCAGGAGGTTATTCTTAATGCGGTGTCAAAGACGAGACTGACAGGTGAGAATAACAATATATACATGGTTGGTGATGTAAAGCAGAGCATATACAAGTTCCGTCTTGCCTGCCCGGAGCTTTTCATAGAGAAGTACGATACATACGGCGAGACTGGCGATAATGTTAGAATTGAATTACAGAAGAATTTCCGAAGCCGGGAAAATGTACTTGAGTGTGCCAATGATGTGTTCAGTCATATTATGAACAAGAATTTTTCAGGAATCGGGTATGACGAATCTGTAAGGCTTAATGCTGGGTTTCCATATCCTGAATACAGTGACAGTAATTATGGTGATGAAGCCAACAAGAGTACAGATGTAATTCTTATATCTTCAGAGAATGAAGAAGAAGCTACGACAAGAGAGCTTGAGGCAGACAGGCTTGCAAAGCTGATTGAGGGAATAGTTGCTTCTGGTGTAAATGTATATGATGCAGATAAGAATATATACAGACCGGCAGAATACAGGGATATTGTAATTCTTACAAGGTCAGTTACAGGTTGGGCAGATACATTTGCAGATGCCCTGATGGACAGGGGGATACCGGCGTATACAGATTCGTCAACAGGATATTTCAGCGTGCGTGAGATACAGGTAATCTTAAGCATGCTTACAATAGTAGATAATCCGGTTCAGGAGATAAGCCTTGCGGCGGCAATGATGTCTTATTTTGGAGGATTTACGGCAGCGGAGCTTGGAATGGTGAGAAAGCTTGGCAGGGAGCATGCAGATAAGAATACACATAACAACCTGTATGAACATTTGAAAGCAGTTGCAGTGCTTGGCGGAGCAGATAAGATACAGGAGACGGATGTTAAGCAGCTGTCCGGCAAATGTGCATTATTCCTTGCAAAGCTCACAGAATACCGAGACAAGAGCAGTGTTGAGTCACTATATGATCTGTGCTGGGAGATGATATATGATTCAGGCTACTACGATTATGTGGGAACAATGCCTGCCGGAGCACAGAGACAGGCTAACTTAAATGTCTTGCTGGAAAGAGCAGCGGGATATGGAAAGTCAAGTTATTCAGGTCTGTTTAATTTCTTAAGATATATTGAAAGACTTAAGAAGTTTGACGAAGATTTTGCAGAGGGGGCTGCCAGCCTTGACAATGAGAATCTTGTAAGAATTATGAGTATCCATAAGAGTAAAGGTCTGGAATTTCCGATTGTAATACTTGCTGGGGCGCATAAGAGCATTAACTTTATGGACGCAACTGCGCCTGTGCTTGTAGACCAGAACTTAGGAATTGCAGTTGATTATGTTGACCTTGAAAGAAGAACGAAGACACCTACTATTATTAAAGGTGCTATGGCAAGAAGAATTGTAAGAGAGTCGATAGCTGAGGAAGAGAGACTTCTCTATGTTGCAATGACAAGAGCAAGAGAAAAACTCATAATTACCGGAGTTGTAAAAGATGCAGACAAGACACTTGATAAATACAGGGGAAGTGCAAAGCAACTTGCAGCAGATGGAATGTTGTCTTTCGCGGACAGTGAGAATATAAAGAACTATCTTGATATGATAATGCCAGTGTGTCTTATGGATTCAGATAAATTGAAAGGCAGCTTTAAAGTGATGGTTGATGCCGGAGAGGATTCTTGGGCTGATGTGGATGAAGCCGGGGAGATGGCTGGTGAAGCGAATGCTGTTAGAATCGGGGGACTGGCTGATGAAATTATGGAAGCTGTGTCTTATCCTTTATTAGAGGAGCTTCCGGAGTATGTTCCTGATGATAACGCAGCCGGAAGGATGAAGCTGACGGTTTCGCAGCTTAAGGCTATGCAGGCGGATGATGATTCAGAGGAAAATGCTTACATGGATGAATCTGTGAAGACAGCACTTAAAAAGGAAGAATGTGATGAGACAAACAGCATAATTCCAAAGTTCATAAGCGGTGAGGAAGTTAAGCTTGCTGCTAATGAGCGTGGTAGCGCATATCACAGGGTTATGGAATGTCTTGACTATTCAGTGAGTGTGAACCTTGATGGAGTTAAAGCAGATATTAACAGAATGTTAGAAACAGGCAAGATGAATGAATTACAGGTGAAAAGTGTCAATCCGTGGGATATATATACATTTGTACAATCAGATACAGGCAGGAGAGTTGCAAATGCGGTGAACTGTGGCAGTGTCAGAAGAGAACAGCCTTTTGTATTTGAGTACGAAGGACAGCTTATACAGGGTATAATTGACTTGTGTTTTGAAGAGGACGGAGAACTTGTGATTGTTGATTATAAGACTGACAGGGTTATGAAGGGCAAAGCGGGGGAAAAAGAGCTTGTCAAAAGATACGCAATCCAGCTTGATTACTATGCAAAAGCGCTGGAACAGCTTACCGGAAAAACTGTAAAAGAAAAAATTGTATATTCATTTACTTTAGGAAAAGAAATAATGTGTTAAAATTACGAAAAATTTTCTCTAACATGTAAAATGCGGTTGAAAATATTGTACAATAATGGTAATATAAACATGATTTATGAATAAAACATATAAAATTTGCACAAAAATGTGCATAAAATGGAAAAGGAGAGGAAAAATGAAAAAGCAAGTAAAAAAATTTATGAGTGCATTACTTGCATGTGTAATGGTGGCAGTGTCAGTTATAGTATTTGACATGAATCCAGTACATGCAGCTTCTGGCGCAATAACAGAAGCATCAGGCTGGCTTGAGACAGCATATGTTAAATGGACACCTGTAACAGGAGCTACAGGTTACAATGTATATGTTAAGTCTGCAAGTGCCTCAGATTCAGCTTATGTCCAGTTGGACGATGAGCTTATCAGAAAGTATCCATCTTACATGAGAGCGGATGCTGTAGGATTAAAAGCAGGCGATTATGTTATGAAGATTGTTCCGCTGAACAATGGCAAGGAGAATACATCAGCTGCTATCGTTTCAGATAAGCTTACTGTAAATGCACATGACAGAAGCGGATTTACATTTTCAAGTAATTCACCGGTAAAGAATGGCGTTGGTGCATATAACAACGATGGTACATTAAAGTCTAATGCATCTGTTCTTTATGTTACAGAAGCTAATAAGAATACAGTTAAGATGAAGATTGGTAACACAGAATATACAGGTGTAGCAGCTATTACACAGGCAATTAAGGCTAAGAATAACTGCCAGCCAGTTGCTATCCGTATTATCGGTCAGGTTACATTAAGCGGACTTTCTTGCTCAGATATGAGATCAGCATATGCTATTGGCGTTAAGGGAGCAGATAACGTAACATTTGAAGGTGTTGGTGATGATGCTACATTATATACAGCAGGTGTTGCAGCATTCCAGTCAAGCAGCATTGAAGTAAGAAATCTTGGCCTTATGAACTGGGGCGGTGGAAAAGATGGAGATGGTATAACTCTTAAGCAGTCACTTGGTGTATGGGTACATAATAATGATGTGTTCTATGGCGATGCTGGTTCAGATGGTG
>ERZ779953.219-NODE-219-length-17969-cov-3.40119_pt1 | contig 17969 bp, 18 predicted proteins | sample MGYA00511184_ERZ779953 | MGnify/ENA primary metagenome ERZ779953 (study PRJEB29588, sample SAMEA2163248) | human gut metagenome | biome: human gut; feature: human-associated habitat; material: faeces | place: Denmark | collected 2008/2010 ... | reverse complement strand
GTTTGTCAAAAGACTTTTGTGCTTTCTGCTTCTCGTTGTCTTGTGTGTAACTGACTTCGGCAGACAGTTTGCCGAGTGTATCGTAAGTCAGGTCCAATAGAATGTTTTCATCCAGTTTATCTGCCTCCTCGGCAGTCATGAAGACGTCAAAGGGAGTATCTTTATAAAGTGGAATATCGTAACCGAATGGCTGTTTTTGTGCTATGTTTATATAAAGATTCAGGTGTGATACGACTTTCTTGATGAGCGTGCGTGATTTTAGGATTTCCACTTCATTGTCAAAATTGCTGGTCATGGAAAACATACCGAAATCCTGCATAGCGGCTAAAGCATTGTTAGCGCTCTTCTTATTGTCATCTTCTTTAATAAGTACAGAAGAGGCTACTTCGTATACAGGAGCCTGATAGCGTAGATAAATGAAGGCGAGAGCCATGCATATCAGTATACTTGCAATAAACCAGGGCCAGTGGATGACATATTTAAAAAAGAGGGCTTGAAAATCTGTCTTTTCCTCTTTCTCATCAAAAAGGTCATCGTATAAATCTTCTTTCATCGATATGTAGGGATTAATGATTAGCGTTTAACTTTTAACTTTTAATTATCTTGCTATCGTCACAATCAAGCTTGCCAGCGAAACGAGTGTACCTACTACGGAGAACCAGATGGTGGTGCTGTTGCTGATACTGGCATTTTTAGCTTTGGTCTTGTTTGGAGTGACATAAAGAATGTCATTTTGTTGCAGATAATAATAAGGAGAATGAAGGATATTTTGCTCATTTAGATTCAAGCTTATGATATTCCGCTGTCCGTTATTGTCTTCGCGGATAAGCTTGACGTTACTGCGTATACCGTAGACCGTCATGTCTCCTGCCATGGCGAGTGCCTCAAAGAGATTTACTTTCTCGTTGTTGATGGTAAATGTACCGGGATGGTTCACTTCTCCGATAACTGATATTTTGTAGTTGGACATGCGTACGGTGACGATGGGAGTCTCTTTGAGGTAAGGGCGAAGTTGCTCACGAACCAGTTTTTCCGCTGCGGTTTTAGTCAATCCGCCTATCTTTAATTTACCTATGACGGGAAAGTCTATCTCACCTTCATTATTGACCAGGTATTGCTGTAGGGTGGGCTGTGATGTGACATAGGTACTATTGGCTTGAGCCACATTGATAGAGGTCTGCATGGTTAGGTTGAACGGTGCCGCTGCTTGCGGGTCGCTAGTGTTGACCGTGATGCTCAACAGGTCTTTCGGCTGAATGCGTGCATCATAGAGGGTATCCTGCTGGTTTACTTCATTAATGACAATTTCCTTATAACCCTTATCTGTAAGTGATTCGTAGCTTTGCAAATAAGGTACTCTTTTATAGGATTGGCAACTTGCCAATGTAAATGCCACCATTAGGATAGTTATGCTTTTCTTGTTTTTCATCACTATGTCTTTTTTATTTTAATTCTCATTTTTTTATTTTAATAGGCTTCCTTCTCGCCCCGGACGGCATTTCTGACTGTCTTGTATATGATGTACAAATCCAATAGGAAAGTCCAGTGTTCCAGGTACCAGACATCACGCTGTACACGTCCCTCCATCTGCCAGAGTTCTTTGGTTTCACCACGGTAGCCGGTGACTTGGGCCCAACCGGTGATGCCGGGCTTTACCAGATGTCTGACCATATATTTGTCGATAAGGTGTGAATATTCTTCAGTGTGTTTCAGCATATGGGGGCGTGGCCCTACAACGGACATTTGTCCCAATAATACATTGATGAATTGGGGAAGTTCGTCAATACTGGTTTTACGGATGAAATCTCCGATTTTTGTTTTGCGCGGGTCATTGGCTGTGGCTTGTAGTTTGTCACTATCTATGTTGACACGCATTGAGCGAAATTTGTAACACCAGAATTCTTTTCCGTTTTCTCCGCTTCGTTTTTGTTTGAAGAAGATGGGGCCGGAAGAAGATAGCTTGATGGTTGTACCTATGATGATATAGACAAAGGGAAATACGGTACAAAGGAAAGAGAGGGAGAAAAAGAGGTCGAAGGCTCTTTTCAGCAGACGATTTTCCATTTGTGTCAAAGGTTCCTCACGGATAGTTAGTACGGGAATATTGCCGAACAGCTCGAAGTGCATGCGGCGATGCAGGTAATTGCGGATATTAGGCACACTGTAGAAGCGAATCAAGTGATTCTCGCAATAGTTGATGATAGGAACTATCTCATGACTGCGTGCAGAGGGTAGACAGCAATAGACTTGCTCTATATGATGTTGCTGTAAATAAGTGACGACTTCTTTAGGTTGACCTAAATAGGGGATACTTTCAGGAAAATCATTGGAGGGTAAATCGCAGAAATAGCCGCTAATGCGGAAACCGGTAGTAGGATCTCCTGCCATTTCTTGATAAAGTTCGGCCATATTCTTGTTGCTACCAACCAGAACGACAGTACGTGAATTACCTCCATATTCCCTATATCTTTTGAGAAGATACCGAAACATAAGTCTATAAACAGCAAGACAGATAAAAAATATACCATAAAAACAAGCGAAAAAGCGGAGTGAACTGGTGCCGATTTCCGCTAGAGTAGCCAGACTTATAAATAAGGCTGCGTGGAAAATCGTGTTGCGGAAAGCTCGACGTACAATTCGTTCTGGTCGTACAATGCGTTCATGCAGTATGACTCCGTTAGAATAATTGCAAAGTAGATAGACGAGATTTAATAATACCAATAACTGTGGCAATGAATGTGTAAATTCATTGCCCAGTGTTTGGTAGTCAAAAATGTGATATAGCGAGATGAAAATGATGTTCAGTAAGCATAAGTCGCCAAAGATAATGACGAACTTAATCACTTTATTGAAATGGAGAACTTGTTTCATAATTCACACTAATTCAATAGCTTTTTGCTCTCTCAATGGTATGGAAAGAGAAAAACCTGTTCATTTCTGTTTGTTTAATAATTCTCTTACTTACAAGGTAATGGATACCAATACTCTCTTACTTACAAGGTAAGAGGTCGTGTTTTATTTAGAAGATAATCTTATAAATCAGCCATTAAAAGGTGTTTTACATTAAAAGACTATATATGTAATTAAAATGTAAAACGATATTTTATCTCATAATTAAATTTAATTTTTGAATTAAAAATAGATGTGTTTATGTAAATATATAAGACTGAAATACAAGTGGCTGCAATGTGTCTTATATCTATATATGAGATAAATATGAATTAAAAAATAAATCTATTTTTTACGATTGTAGTAATCTTTTTCATATCTTTGCAGCCACAAAATATATTCTCTTACCTTGTAAGTAAGAGAATAAAATTGACGAATAAAAGTACTCCTATACAAATAGGAATACTTTTACAAATTCTTGCTTTTAGGGCTTTTTCTTTTTGTTTGGATGAATTGTCGCAATCACTTTTTTATTTGCTTTACTCATCGCATTGTTGTCAAAAGAAGCGAGGTAAACATGAGTTACCTTTTCAGAAGTATGTCCTAAGCTTTCACTAATCACAGAAATGGCCACTCCTTCGTCTTTAGCTATACTTGCCCAGGAATGGCGTGATATATAGAATATAAAAACAAAACACAAGAAAAATGCAATTATTGCACAATATATCAATGTATATCAGGTTTTTATAAAAAGAATGTAGAATTGCATTTATTGTTGATTTTAGCCATCGATAGTGTTATTTACAGTTTTTATGTTACTATTTTGTTGTGCAAAAAAGCACCTGTTTTCGATTAAAATCACTATCTTTGTAGAAGAAAATAAGCAATTCAAGTATATGGCTCGTACCAAGAAAATAGAATCAACCCCTGTACGCATCCGGTTCAAGGAACTGGAAAATGGAAACAAGTCTATCTATCTCGATATTTACTACGAGAAGAAGAGGCGGTATGAGTTTCTGAAATTGTACCTTATCCCAGAGAATTCCTCGGAAGCAAGAAAGCAAAACAAGCATACAATGAAAGCTGCTGATGCAATAAGGGCACAACGTATTCTTGAAATATCGAACAATAGAACACCCGTAACCATTTCAGAAAAGGCAAAGGTTTTACTGGTTGATTGGGTAAACGAGTATAAGAACAGAAGTATTCAACAAGGAAAGACATCATCAGAAAACCATGTGCATTCAGCCTTAAAACAATTGCGGAAATACAATGCCAAAGCTCGTTTGTGCGATGTGGATAAGGATTTCTTGGATGGCTTTGTTGAATTTATGAAAGGGCAAAAAGCAAGGCGTACCAAAGTTCCTTTTGCCAAAAAAACCATATCCAATTATCTTGGGGTTATCATTACAGCCTTGAATATGGCAGTTGATGATGATGTGTTGTCTGTAAATCCCGGATTGGCTATTGACAGGAAAGCCATTTGCGGTGAAGAAACTCCACGCGAGTATCTGACTATTGATGAAGTCCGCAAGCTCATAGAAGCGGATGCACCAAGAGCAGATGTGAAAATTGCATTTTTGTTTTCCTGTTTCTGTGGATTACGGTTAAGTGATGTCCGTGCCTTGCAATGGAAAAAAATCATTGAAGATAACGGGAATATTCACATGGAGTTGCGACAAAAGAAAACTGGTCGGATGCTGTACTTGCCACTCAACAAGCAAGCGCAAGCCTATCTGCCTCACACTAAGAGAAGTGCTGAAGATTATGTATTTTCTCTGCCTTGCACTTCTACCATTGATTTACAGTTGAAGAAGTGGGCCCAAAATGCAGGAATCAATAAAAAACTGACCTATCACATGAGTCGGCATACTTTTGCAACAATGGAGCTTACCATGGGGGCAGATTTATACACAACTAGTCAGTTACTTGGTCATGCCGATGTGGAAACAACACAAGTTTATGCGAAAATCATAGATGCTAAAAAAGAAGCCGCTGTATTACTAATAGATTCTCTATTCTAATATTTATAGTCAAACAGAAATATATTGCAAATTTTGCATGTCGCAATTATCTGTGTATCAGTCATAGCAGAAAGAAATTTTTCGTAATTCAATTCTGTTTGACCATGACAATCTTATTTCTATTTTTAAATTATACAGTATGTATTGTTTAATTAAAAATACTGTGTATATTTGCATTTTGTAGAAACAGCCTCTTTATGTCTGTTCCTCAGAAAGCTATGTTATCCATTATTGTATAGTAACATTAATCAAGATAACAAAATGCAATTAATCTTTTCATGAATAATAGTACAACAAAGGTATATGGCACGTACGAAAAAGCAAGTTAAAGTAAAGGAACCTGTCCGTTTACGTTTTAATGAACTCAAAGATGGCAGGAAGTCCATCTATTTGGATATTTACTACAATGGCCGGAGAACTTACCAGTCATTGAAACTCTATCTTGTACCAGAAACGGATGTGTCGGCGCAAATCCAAAATGCCAACACACTCGCAATAGCCAATGCCATTAAGACCGAAAAAATTTTGGACCTGACCAACAAGATAGCAGGTATCACAGACCGTTCGTATAAAGCGAATATGCTTTTCACGGACTGGATGAGAGTTTATCGGCAAGATGTGGAAAAACGGGCTTCGGCATCTGCACTTATTTGGGTAGATCGGGTAACTAATGAATTGGAGAAGTACGATAACAGTGTTACCCTTGCAGAAATAGATAGGGATTATATTATGAGATTTCTCAGCCATTTACTAGATAGACCTGCACTCACACGTGACCATAACCAACTGGCCAAAAATACGGTTTTCCTCTACCTCTCTTATATACGGGCTGCACTGAATTATGCAGTTAAGGAGAACCTGCTCCAGTCAAGCCCATTCAAGAAAATCAAACGGGATATGCTTTCAGGTTCGGAAGCCAAACGTGAATATCTTACAGTAGAGGAAGTAAAACGTCTTATTGCAACTCCTTGCCGTCGGGATGATATGAAGGCTGCATTTTTGTTTTCCTGTTTTTGCGGTTTGCGCATTATGGACATCAAAAACTTGTGTTGGAAACACATTAGTAAAAACGGGAACAGGTGGCAGGTAGAAATACGGCAGTATAAAACCGGCGCATTGTTGTATTTGCCATTGAACATGAATGCACGGAAATGGATGCCGGAACAAGGGGATGCTTCTTCTGAAGACCGTGTATTTCCCAAGTTGAGTATTTGGTATAAAAGCATACTTCGCGATTGGGCCACAGATGCCGGAATAGAAAAGAAATTTTCATTCCACGTGGCGAGGCATACGTTCGCAACGCTGGCCTTGACCGCAGGGGTTGACATCTATACGACAAGTCAATTATTGGGTCATGCCAATATCAGACACACTCAGAGGTACGCACAAATCATCAATTCTAAGAAAGACCATGCCATCTCCCTTTTGGATGACGCATTTATCCAATAACTTAAAACAATAGATTTATGAAGCGTAACCGTAGAAATGATTGCCTTTTTTTAAAACAAGAGATTGGCAAACAAGCCGCACAAGAGTGTCGGAAATGAACGTGATGAACTTTTTGCCTTGCTGAAAGAAGCCTCTTTTACTTATCGGAAGGAAGTTATCGGTGAGAGTAAATTGTATGAACTGTATGTGGAGGATTTTCTGAACGGTCATTATTATAGTGACCACCGGGATGCCGCCGGGAAAAACCGACATCGGAAAAACATCGGTATTCTCAGAGGAATACTGACAAAACGTAAAGACCTTGTGGAGCTATTCTTCTCCAATATACTTTTTGCTCCTAACCGCATGGATGAGTTGCTTCGTCTGTTCAACACAACGAAAGCATCCTCCGGTCTGAAAGAAGAACCGGATAAGCCACGCCCTGAAACGAACCTTCCTGCCTTGTCTTTGGGTAGCTTTTTGAATGACAATCAACTGAGCCTCATTGCGCATTGTGCTAATGAGGCTCAACTTTTCACTACCCCTGTGAATGCAGGCATACTGCGTTCTCTTTTGGAAGGCACGTTGCATCAGCCGTTGAAGTCTGCCAATAACCGGTTGGTAGCTTTCTTTTTCGACCGGTTATGTCACCACCGTCTCATTCTCGGACGTTGGGAACATCTGTTGGAACAGGCCGGTTCCATATTGGGTTCCAAAGACGGCCGTCCGCTCAAACACGGCCAGTATTCCAGTGCACTTAGTCTTGCCAAGAGCAATCCAAACAGTATGCAGGAGGTAATCAGCCAATGCGTACAAGCTGTCAGAGAAATGACAGAAAGAAACACAACGGATAACAAGTGACACAGAAAAGGATAACAGTTCGGATAACACTTCCGAACTGTTACTCTCCTTTTTACAAGCATTGAAAAACACATATCTACCTTTGCCCCGAAGCGATAAAGTTTCGGGGTATCACTCCCCCATGTCTAACTCAAAAAAGAATACAAAATGAACCAACAAGAAGAAAGAAACTGTGTAGCGGTGTCCTGTTCATCATGTTTCCTGAAGCTTAGTATGCTCCAGAAACAAACGGAGAAGATTGAAAATATGCTGTTTTGCATCAAGAAAACACTCAATTTCAAAGAAGCCTGCCTGTATATGGGGCTGTCGAGAAGCCAGTTGTACAAACTTGCCAAGAACGGGCATATCCCCCACTACAGACCGTCCGGTAAACTGTTGTATTTTAACAAGCAGGAATTGGACGAATGGCTCTGCCGGAACCAAGTAGAAGAAACCGAAAAAAACTGTCCAAAGGAGATGCCGGACAGCATGAATGAATGTGTTGAACCCGATAAACAATTTGCATCATGACAGAAGCCGGATTTCTTGAAACACTTAAACGGGTAGAAGATGTGGCCGTCATCCTGACCCGAATGGAAGATATAAACGTAGTATTGGGCAAGATAACCACCATTGAAGCCTTCATTGATCGTTTCGGGACGCTTGAAGCCTTGATAGAGCGTTTTGAAAGCGTGGAGAATCAACTCTATTACCTGAAAGATATGCTGAATATTGATGAAGCCGCCAAATACCTGAATATCTCCAAAGGGCATATGTACCGGCTTACCTCCAACCGTGACATATCCTACACCAAACCGAATGGCAAGAACATCTTCTTTGAAAGGAAGGAACTGGATGAATGGAAACGGCGCAATCCAGTCCTTTCACAAAGGGAACTGGAAAGACAGGCTGCTATAATGACCGCCCATGACCACACCGGCAAGCCCAACCATAAAAAGAAAGGGGGAAAGCCATGATACCGACCCACCTGCTTCAAACCGGAAATGACATAGATCGTTCGGTTTATGAACAAATCCTGCAATTCATCCGCCTACGTGTCACCGAGACCTACGCTTTTCCGCCGGAAATTGTCCGTGTCGATGACATAACCATTGCCACGCTCGGCAACTTCAGTGCTTCGGTCGGTAAGCCCAAAAGCAAAAAGACTTTCAACATCACGGCAATTGTGGCTGCAGCGTTGTCGGGCAAAAACGTGTTACGCTACAACGCACATTTGCCGGAAGGCAAGCACAAGGTGCTTTATGTAGATACGGAACAAAGCAAATGCCATTGCCACAAGGTGCTTGAACGCATCCTGAGACTGGCCGGGCTACCTACTGACCGTGAAACGGACAACCTCGAATTTTTCATGCTGCGGGAATACAGCCCCAAACAACGCCGACAGATTATCAACCATGCGCTGGCTTCCGATCCGGGTATCGGTTTTGTTGTCATTGACGGCATCCGTGACCTCCTGTATGACATCAACAGTCCCAGTGAGTCTGTTGATTTGATAAACGACCTCATGCGCTGGTCAAGTATGCACGACCTCCATATCCATACAGTATTACATCTGAACAAAGGAGATGACAATACGAGAGGACATATTGGCACAGAACTGAATAACAAAGCGGAAACCATTCTGCAAATCACCAAGAGCCAGTTTGACGGTAATATCAGTGAAGTAAAAGCCATGCACATTCGTGAAAAGGAGTTTGAGCCGTTCGCTTTCCGCATCAATAACGATGCCTTGCCTGAACTGGTGGGAGAATACTCGTTTACACAAGAGCGTAAGGGCTTCTGCGAATCCATTTCCGATGTACAACACGCCCAGGCTCTCAGGCTGGCATTCAGCGAGGGGGACATAACCGGATACAGACCGCTTATCAAAGCGCTCCAACAGGGATATACCGAAATCGGCTTCAAGCGTGGCCGGAACATCTGCATTGAACTGAACAAGTATCTGATGGGGCGTGGCATTATCGTGAAACAGGATAAGAGCTACCATTACAATCCGAAGGTGCTGGAGTATAGCGGCTGTACCTCCGATAAAGAGGTTTAGTTTAACGTCGGTGTATATATAAGATAAACTTTATTAAACCCGAATAGAAACACAAAAGTTATTATGAACATAGCCCAGACCAAACAAATAGATATTGTGGACTTCTTGAAAGCAATCGGTTGTTTCCCTACAAGGGAAACCGCTTGTGCGGCATGGTTCCGTGCCCCGTATAGGGAAGATATGACACCTTCATTCAAAGTCAATAAAAATCGGAATATCTGGTATGATTTCGATGCGCCCATATAGGCTACACAATAAATATCTCTATGGCAAGAGATTAGGTTAGAGTTCAACAGACCTATCCTCAACGACTTAGCTGGAGGAGAAATCCAAAGGTGACAAAAGCATGTCGGTAAAGTCATTAGTCAGCTAAATACCAAGCTGCGACTGCATGGCGAGAGGAAAAGACAGACACAAGGATGAAGCCTGATTGGTTGAACGATAGTTCTGCTGCACACGTACCAGCCCCGACGAAAGGTATTTGATTCACGTCGGGCTGAAGCACCCCATGTAAACCGAAATTACAATGGAGCAGGAGCTGGCTTCAGAGCAACCACAATAAGTGGAATAGGAACGTAAGTCGCATCCGACAGTCTGCCGAGCCAAACAGTTATTGTGAAAGCGAATGGGGATTCCCTAAATCAGAATGCCGTAAGGCTATGGGCATAGGACCCTGAATATCTGACATGGGAACGGAGCTTCCGTAGTAGTCCGAGCAAGGGAAAGCCTTGTACATGGCGAAGGGAAGCAGTTAGATAACTTAATACAAATAATGGAAAATGTGTGAGACATTATGAGAAGTCCTGAGCAAGTATTAAAAGCTTTAAACAAGCATGGTAAAGTTTCGGATTACAAGTTCGAAAGGCTGTACCGTATCTTATTCAATGAGGAGATGTTTCATGTTGCTTACCAGCGTATTTACGCCAAACCAGGCAATATGACACCCGGTACGGATGGGAAAACCATCAATCGGATGAGTCTTCAAAGAATAAACAAAGTCATTGCATCTTTGAGAGATGAGTCTTACAAGCCTAATCCGGCAAAAAGGATATACATACCCAAGAAAAACGGTAAGAAAAGACCGCTTGGAATTCCTTCCTTTGAGGACAAACTTGTACAGGAGGTGGTGCGCATGATTCTTGAAGCCGTCTATGAAGAGGTGTTTGCAAACACCTCACATGGATTCAGACCAAACAGAAGCTGCCATACCGCATTGACCCATATCCAAAAGACATTTACAGGTACAAAATGGTTTGTGGAAGGAGACATTAAAGGATTCTTCGACAACATAGACCACAATGTATTGATTGCAACTTTGCGGAAACGGATTGCCGATGATAGATTTCTAAGGCTTATCCGCAAGTTGTTGAATGCGGGATATATTGAAGACTGGAAGTTTCATAATACAAACAAGGGAACTCCACAAGGCGGTAATATCAGTCCTATACTGGCAAACATTTATCTTGATAATTTTGACAAGTATATGGAAGAATACGCCCTACGCTTCAATAAGGGAAAAGAAAGACACATCACCAAAGAATACAAGCAACTTAGCGATAAGATGCAACGCATCCTTAAAAGCATCAAGAACATACAGGATGCAGATGTCAGATTACAGCTTAGGGATGAGTATGAGAAACTGAGACGTGAAAGGCAAAAGATTGAGAGCAGAGACAGTATGGATGAAACATACAGAAGGCTTCGATACGTAAGATACGCAGATGATTTCCTCATTGGTGTTATCGGAAGCAAGGCAGAGTGCGTTAAAATCAAGTCGGACATTACCAAGTATATGGAAGAAAACCTCAAGCTGGAACTGTCACAGGAAAAGACATTGATAACAAACGCACAAAAGCCCGCGAAATTTCTTGGCTTCGATGTTTCAGTCCGTAAGTCTGATGCTATCAAGCGGGACAAGAACAATGTGCCAGCCCGTTATTACAACGGTAAGATAGTCCTAAAGGTCGCCATAGAAACGGTGCGGAACAAACTGGAAGAATACAGCGCCATCAGATACAAGGTAGAAAATGGCCGACAAGTTTGGTTTGCAAAGTTCAGAGGCAATCTTATGAAGAAGAAAATCGAGGACATAGTGGCGGCATATAACTCTGAAATCAGAGGGTTCTACAACTACTACTGCATTGCCAACAACGTGGCATACGCGCTCTCAAAGTTTGGATACATCATGGAGTACAGTATGTACCATACCATTGCAGGAAAAACCAATAGCACTGTAAGCAAAGTCATTGACAAATATAAGGTTGGGAATGACATTATAGTGCCATATCAGGATGCAAAAGGTAAATTACGGTACAGGAAATTCTATAATGAGGGATTCAAACGTAAACCACCAATGTACTATACGGAGGTAAACGACTTATCCTACACAATCGCAATTCCACAGCCGACACTTACTGAGCGATTGGATGCGAGAACATGTGAATTATGTGGAAAAGTCGGACCTGTAGTCATGCGTCATGTCAGAAAGCTAAATCAGCTTAAAGGAAAAACTGAATGCGACAGGCTGATGCTTGAAAAGCATAGGAAGACATTGGTTGTCTGTGAAAAGTGTTATGCCAAAATACACAGCCATGCTAAATAAAGTCATGTTATCAACGGAGAGCCGTATGCGTGGAGACATGCAAGTACGGTTTGGGGGCAGGTACGGGAAAACCTACTGCCGAAAGGCAGTAAGGCGTTCTGTACCGAGCCTACGACTTGCCCGGAGTGGCGACATCATAGACTTGGGTATTCTTATCTATCATACCAATGATATATCCCGTGTACTGAAACTGATAGAAAACGCCACCCCGGGAGTACCTGTCAAGGCAAGAACATTCCTGCCCTCTTCTGAGGAAAGGAATGAGATCTTGCGGAACATCCAAATCGGTGCGCTGACTTCGGTAGCCTTGAAGTCCTATCTGGCTTCACGGGGCATTGATATGGAAATCGGAATCAGGGAATGCTGGGAGATACACTATACCTGCCGTGGAAGAGCCTACTTCGCTATCGGTTTTCCTAATATAGCCGGTGGATATGAAATGCGCAGTCCGTACTACAAAGGGTGCATTGCACCTAAAGACATATCAGTGACCAACACCACAAAGACCACTTTGGCATGTTGCCTGTTTGAAGGCTTTATGGACTTTCTTTCTTATTTGACACTAGTAAAACAAGGAAAGTTGCCGCCTCCGTGCAGACAGCCGGATTTAATTGTACTGAACTCGGTGAACAACCTGTCCAAAGCTCTGTCCCGGTTGAAAGCATACAAGAAAATCTATTGCTTCCTCGACAATGACGATGCCGGACGAAAGGCGGTGGATCTGCTTCGGGAAATGAATACGGCTACGGTATATAATGTGATGGAGGCGTTTCCTTATTATAAGGATGTCAATGACCTGTTGCGCGATAAGAAAAGGATGCCGTGAATTGACTTTAAACAAAAGAATCATGTCCTACACAAGTTTATGTGCTGGATATTTTGTATTTTTGCCTAACAATTAGAACAATGGAACAAGAACGATTTAAAGAAATACTGGAAATAGGAGAAACCATTCGGGTGGAGTTTAAACGCTGTGGAAATGGCATTGAAAGCGATACCTATGAAACGGTATGCTCTTTTCTCAACCGTTTTGGCGGTGATCTATTTTTAGGCGTGACGGATTCCGGTCGTGTTGTCGGCGTACCTGAAAATTCCGTATCTTCAATGATTAAGAATTTTATCAGTTGTGTCAGCAATTCGGATTTGATAACTCCTACTGTTTATTTGGAGCCCAGACCGCTTCTCTATGAGGGTAAAACCGTGATACACATTCATGTCAATCCGAGTGCAGAAGTCCATTCCTATAAAAAGGAGATATTTGACCGGGTGGATGATGCGGACGTACACGTGACCAGCACCTCACAAATAGCGATGATGTATATCCGTAAGCAAAGTATCTTTACAGAACGGAAGGTATTTCCATATATAAAAGTGGAAGATTTGCGACTCGACCTTTTGCCGACTATCAGACAAATGGCTGCTAATTCCGCTAACGGTCGGCATATTTGGCAAAAGACGGATGATATGGAGTTGTTACGCTCTGCCGGTCTGTTCGGTACGAATCATGAGACAGGAAAGCATGGACTGAATCTTGCAGCCGTATTACTGTTAGGTCGTGACGACGTTATAAAAGATGTGGCACCGGCTTATGAAACGGATGCTTTGCTTCGCCGAATCAATATAGACCGGTATGACGACAGGGAGATTGTATGTACCAACCTTGTGGAAAGCTATGATCTGTTGATGGAATTTGCCCAAAAACATTTGCCGGATCCGTTTTATCTTGAAAATGAACAACGGATAAGCCTGCGTGGAGTAATATGCAGGGAAATGGTATCAAACATACTCATCCATAGAGAATTTTCAAGTTCTTATCCTGCCAAATTCGTTATTGAGAATAACCGTATATACACGGAAAATGCTAACCGTGCCTCGTGGTCGGGTGAGATAACCCCGGAAAATTTTGAGCCGAATCCCAAAAATCCAATCATCGCCTCCTTTTTCCGCAATATCGGATTGGCCGACAAACTCGGTTCCGGTGTGCGTAATATTTTCAAATACGCCAAGTATTATCAAGGTGGGCATCCCCATTTTTTTGAACAGGATATTTTCCGTACAAGTGTTGAGTTTGAAAGTGAGACTATAAAAGTGGCAGATGCGACTATAAATGCGACTATAAGTGATGCTGATGCGACTATAAACGCGACTATAAGTGAAGAGGATTTGCAGATGTTGAGACTTATTCAAGCCAAGCCTGACATCACCTATACGGAATTGTCCGAACAGTTGAATTTGCATCGTGCTACGGTTGCCAGACGTATCAAGAGCCTTGCGGAAAAAAGAGTCATATCGAGAATCGGTGCCAGAAAAACAGGTGCATGGAAAATTAATATTTCTTTATAAAACAGGAATATATAAAATGGAAGAAGGTATCTACTCTGATACCTTCTTTCATGTATATTAATCTGTTATCTCACAAAAATAATCCAACTCGTCGCCTTTTAGATTCTCCATTGCATATTGTTCGGTCTGTTCCCAAAGTTTTTCATACAGTTCTGAAAATTGTGGTTTTGTTTCATGGTGTTGCCATACTTTATGGTTGAGTACCAATGTTAGCTCCGTGAGATACTTACAATTATCTTTCCATTCTTCAAACGCACGGTTGAAGGTGTTCTGAATACCTGCAAGTCCAAAATGGTCGGCTATCGTAAAATCGTTCCAGAAGGTGGTCTGCAACTCGTAGTCGTTTTCTTTCATAAATTCTCTGAATGTCATGTCATTTCAATTTTAGGATTTTATTATTAATCCCCTGCCGCAATTGAAGTGCAGGGGAATTTCTTCAATACCGGTATCAAGCCGATAGCAGTATGGGCATAATCAATGCTACGGTTTCCATCTGGTCATCGTCGGTTACAGGGGTGATAACACCTGCACGTTCTTGCGTGCTTAACTTGAACTGTACCTCTTTGGTGGTGATATTTTCCAGCGTTTGTTTCAAAAACTCCGCTTTGAAGCCGATGCGCAAATTGCCGCCTTGATAGGCACAAAATACCGTTTCTTCAGCATGGGTGGAACAATCAATATCCTTTCCCGAAAGCACCAACGACAATCCCGAAAAGTTCATGGCCACCTCGCAACGTGCCTTGTCCGCAAATACGCTTACCCGTCTGACGGCCGCCAACAGTTCGTTTTTGTCGAGAATGGCGTTTTTGTCACTATCCGTGGGGATAACGGCATTGTAGTTGGGGTATCTTCCCTCTATCAGCCGTGTGCGGAAATAGTCTGTTTCTGTTTGGAAGGCCATTTCACGGTCAGTAATGAATACCTGCACTTTCTCATCTGACTTACTTGTCATACTGCGCACAATCTTTGCAGCTCTTGAATGTAACAGGAAATTGTACTCTTGTCCGTCATCCTCAACCTTGTAAATGTTCCGTACCAACATGGAGCCATTGGTAGCGGCACATTGCAATTCATCGCCCTTCTTAGTGAAATAGATGCCGCAAAATATAGGACGAAGGTCATCGTTGCCAACGGCATATAAAGATTTGCCGATACTATCATTCAAGACAGATGCTTCGATAGTGGCCTTCACGTTTTTCTCCATTGTGCCAGGAAGGACGTAATCCTTTGCCGGAAATCCCACCATGTCGAACTGGCCGTTGTTGTAGCGGATAACTACCGACAAATTTTCCTCGTCCGCTTCAAAAGTGACAGGCTGGTCTCCTAAATTCTTCAACGAATCAAGCAAAAAACTCGCTGTGACACATATACTTTCGCTGTGTCCGTTAGCTCCGTCCATATCTATGACAGGGAGCGTGCTGCATCGGCTACAATCCATGTCGGATGCCGTTATTCTCAATACACCGTCTTTGAGTTCCAATAGGAACGTGGAATAGATAGGCAATGCCACCTTACTGTTCATTACTTTTGCCAATGCAATTAACTTGGCGTTCAATTCTGTTGCTGAAATTGTGAACTTCATAACTGATTTGATTTATTTCCCTATCATCGGGAGCCTTTGCCCCTTATTGTGAGGAAGTTATTTATGGTGCTCCGACTTGGCAGGTGCGTATGGCACAAACTTTTTGGTTGAAATACGCTTTTTACGCGTGTGGAAAAAGGAAGATTTCAATCACTGGGGCACTGATTATCCGAAAATCCGCTGCCTCCCGCCCTAAAAGTTTGGAGCAATCAAAGCAAGCCTGCCGGAACTTTGCGCCAGAAATGCCTCCGCTCAATGAGGGCATAGATGTGTATGATTCATATCTCCTTGTATATAAATGGTAGAGAGCGGAATACCTGTAATTGTGGTATCGGAGTATGATTGACAGTCTGATTTTTCACTGCAATCATAAACCCGGTTAAAAAAGGAGGCTTTGTTGCTTTGTCTTTCATCGTGTACCTCTATTTCATTATTCCTTTGCGGCATCAATCGAACAATCAACGCATAAACACAATACGAAATGAGTCCATTTTTGACATTTGCCATTTGCCTGAGCATCGCCTACCTCCTTTACTACGGTGCCAACATCGGCAAGGATTTATACGCTACCGGAAAGCAACTTACTTCCAACGAGGAAGTGTTTGAGATTGAAGACGTTCCAGTTGAAACCGCCGTCTCTGTGAATGAACAGGGAGACGGCTTTTTTATTGGCGATGCCGAACCGGAAGAACCTGCGGAAGTGCTTGACCCGGAAAAGGAAAGCGAAAAGAAAGAAACTGCCGAGACAGAGAGACGCATTGCTTCGCTGCAAGAGAATCTGGATGAAGCGGACGTAACGAGCGAATACGGCATCAAAGCCCCAGAACTCCATGAGTTACTGGAAGGCAAGAAAGCTTCGCTGTTCAAACCCGAAATCAATGTCATCCGAAATGTATTGTAAGAAGATTATCCGTTATAGCCTGCCGGTGTCGTGCCTCCTTTCGGCGCAGTCCGTTTTCGCCAAATGTGGCGGCGTGGATTACAGTTGGGGAGCCGATGCGCTGGCACTGATGCACGACTATGTAGTGACCATGATGCTCTATGTGCTGTATTTGACCTATGCCATTGCTGCACTTGTTACTATTTACGCCAGCCTACAAATCTTCATCAAGATGAATGCCGGCGAGGAAGGTATCGTCAAGGAGATACTCATGGTTGTGGGAGCCTGTATGTTCATGATTGGAGCCTCTATCGTGTTCCCAGCTTTCTTCGGCTATCAAGTTTAAAAAATACTCATCTGCGCAGAGAGTACCATAATGTCTAATTAAAAACAAGAACGAATGTTGCAAAAAATTAAGAAAATGATGAAGGGCATCTGCTCTTCCGAAAGAATCAAGATGCTTTCATTTATGCTGCTGGTCGGAACGGTGACAGCTTTCGCCCAGAACGCGGCCGGTGACTACTCCGCCGGAACGACCGCCCTCGGCACGGTGACGGACGAAATCGCCAAGTACGTGCCGTATGTAGTGAAACTGTGTTACGCCATTGCCGGCATTGTGGCCGTTGTGGGAGCAATCAGCGTGTATATCAAAATGAACAACGAGGAACAGGACGTGAAGAATATCTTAGTCCTCCAAAAAGCGTTTGAAAAGACAAGAAAGCAAATGAAAGTAAATGCGCTAAGTATCAATGCTTTAAGCGATAATTTGAATTTTCCGATGTTTGCCAAGCTCACTCTTAAAAAGACATAAAAGACTGTTTCTTGTTTCCGTTTTGTTTCTCGTTTCTCGGTTTGTTTTCTTATCTTTACATCAGTTTTCCGAAGTAAGGGAAGAGAAAGAAAAGCAAATGTCAGCATAGGAAACCATATCTGACATGAACTTTCAACAAGAGGGAGAAAAACCCTCCAATGTAGCAGAATACAAAAACAAAATAACACTTTATACATTATGGCAAGACCAAAGAAACAAGTAAAGCTGAAAGAGCCGATAAAAATTCGGTTGAAGTCGCTCGCAGATGGCAACAAGAGCATCTATCTTGACATCTACTATAAGGGAGTGAGAAAGTATGAATATCTCAAACTCTATCTCGTTCCCGAAATCAATCCCATTTGCAAGGAACAGAACAAGCAGACTATGGCGGTTGCAGAACGCATCAAGGCAGAGCGCATCAAAGCCCTGCATGGTCACGGCATACAGGACTGGGAGACAGTAAAACAAGGCTCGATGCTTCTTACCACATGGATAAAGAAGTATTGTG
>ERZ779953.218-NODE-218-length-17982-cov-2.08596_pt1 | contig 17982 bp, 15 predicted proteins | sample MGYA00511184_ERZ779953 | MGnify/ENA primary metagenome ERZ779953 (study PRJEB29588, sample SAMEA2163248) | human gut metagenome | biome: human gut; feature: human-associated habitat; material: faeces | place: Denmark | collected 2008/2010 ... | reverse complement strand
GATCCGGCAGCACAAAACAAAGCCGAAGTTATTCTGTGCTATCCCGCTATCCGGGCGATTTGCAACTATCGCATCGCCCATAAACTGTTAGAATTGGACGTCCCCTTGATTCCCCGTATCATTACCGAAATGGCTCACTCCGAAACCGGAATCGACATCCATCCGGGTGCGCAAATCGGACATCATTTTACCATTGACCACGGTACGGGTGTCGTAATCGGTGCGACCTGCATCATCGGCAATCACGTAAAACTATACCAGGGTGTCACATTGGGTGCCAAGAGTTTCCCTTGCGACGAACAGGGAAACCCCATCAAGGGTATTCCACGCCACCCGATACTGGAAGACAATGTGATTGTCTACTCCAATGCCACCATTCTGGGGCGTATCACTATTGGCGAAGGAGCTACCATTGGAGGTAACATCTGGGTGACGGAAAGTGTACCTGCCGGTGCCCGCATCGTACAGCGAAAGAGCAAGGAAAATTAAGGAGAAAATGCCTGCCCGAAAACGCACTTACGTTTACTCCAAAACGCAAGGACGTTTGAATCCAAACGCAAGTACATTTCATCTAAAACGCCCTTGCGTTTCAATCCAAACGTAAAGGCGTTTTAGCGTAAGCACAAAGACATCTTATTATTGATGGTTGAAACGGCCGTTTTTTACTTAGGAATCTTAAAAAAATAACGTCCGCAGTCCCGGAAAATTCACCGGAAACTGCGGACGTTTTTGTATATAAAATAATAAGGATGCTTAGAAAGCCTTATGGTAGAGCGCTTCAATATCTTCTACTGAAGTCGGACGCGGGTTACCTCCGGTGCAGACATCATTGAATGCATCGATAGCCAACTGATGCAAATCTTCTTCCTTCACACCGATTTCATGCAACTTCTGTGGAATACCGATGCTCAAAGAAAGCTGGCGAACAGCTTCTACCGCAGCTTTTACACCTTCTGCTTCGCTCATGCCGGTAGTATCTACTCCCATTGCTTTGGCAATATCCAGGTATTTCGGTGCGGCAGGAGATTCTGCATTGTATTCCATGACGTAAGGCAACAGCAATGCGTTGGCTACGCCATGCGGGGTGTCATAGTGTGCACCGAGAGGATGAGCCATAGAGTGAACGATTCCCAGACCTACGTTGCTGAATCCCATTCCGGCAATATACTGTGCCTGCGACATGGCTTCACGAGCTACCGGATCACTGCCATTGTCTACGGCAGCCTTCAGGTTCTTGGCAATCATTTCAATGGCTTTCAGTTCAAACATATCCGACATCACCCAGGCTCCCGGAGTAATGTAGCTTTCAATGGCATGTGTCAGGGCATCCATACCTGTAGCGGCAGTCAGTCCCTTCGGCATAGAATACATCAGTTCAGGGTCTACACATACCATTTTCTTGGTAGCAGCCTCATCAATAATCACATAGTTGATGGTTACCTCAGCCGCAGTTCCGGCAGTAGTAGGCAGAGCAAAAGTCGGCACTGCTTTATGATGCGTATCTGCTACCCCTTCCAATGAACGCACATCGGCAAATTCCGGATTGTTTACTACGATACCGATACCTTTCGCTGTATCAATAGAAGAACCTCCACCCAATGCGACGATAAAGTCGGCACCGGAAGCCTTAAAAGCTGCCACACCGTTCTGCACATTGGCAATGGTGGGGTTAGCTTTTACATCACTGTATATTTCGTAAGGAATACCTGCCTTTTCGAATACTTCCACCACCTTGTCGGCTACGTGAAAACGAATCAGGTCCTTGTCAGTCACAAAAAAAGCTTTCTTGAAACCTCTACGGCCTGCTTCTGTAGCAATAGCTTCACGACATCCGGCACCAAAATAAGAGGTCTCGTTTAAAATCATTCTGTACATAATTTCATGGTTTTTAAAAGGTTAGATTAAATTATTTATTTCGGAAGATGGAACACATCCGTCAGTTCCTGCATTTGTTCTTTCGTCATACCGTCCGGTTCAAATCCCATGCAACGGGCATTGATATAAATCTGGGCAGCCTTGGTCAGCACGTCAATCTGGTCGAACGCATCCATTACATCGGTACCTACGGCAAACACACCGTGTTTTTCCCACATTACCACATCGTAATCGTCCAGCTCCTTCAGTGTCGCATCTGCCAGTTCTACTGAGCTCGGCATCTTATAAGGCACGATACCCAGTCCACGCGGGCAGAATGCCTTTGTTTCCGGAATCATACTCCACAACAGATAAGTCAGCACATCCTTTTCCAGAAACTTCGGAGTATGACTCATTGCCACCAGTTCGATGGGGTGTGTATGTACGGTAGCCTTTTTCTGGCCACCTTCTGCAATCAGCGTATTGTGAACAGTCAGGTGAGAAGCCACTTCCGAAGTCGGCATCACCGGCTGGTCAGCAATAATGACATAGCTGGCACAATCGTCGCAGATACGAATCACAGAACCGTTTTCCATCGGCCAGCGAGCCAGGTCGCGCATACGTTTCTGTGTACCTTTACAGAAGAAATAACAACCTTTCAGATGCGGTAATACCGCTCCAATCTGTTTCGGTTCACTGATGGCCGGCATCTGACAGATTTCATCGTCTACAAACTCTGTTACATTGATTGTGATATTTCCACCGTTGCGTTCAGCCCACCCTTTTTGCCACAAATATCCGGCCACTTCGGCCACTTTATTGATTTCACGGGCTAAGCCCAGACGTCCTTCAAGAATTGATTTCATCATATTAAATTTAAAAGTTTATTTCAATAACTGCGGAAGAAAAGAAGATACAATCAGGACAATCAGTCCCAATACCAATACCCAGATGGTCTTTGCAGAACATCCTTTCCATTCCTTTAAAATAATTCCCCACACATTCGAGAATGTCACGTTCAGCGACATCAGAATACACCAGGAGAACGTAAGCAGTACCGGTGAAGCTACTAAAAAGCCTTTTCCCAGACTCAAACCAAAGAACTGGCTATACCATAACACACCAGCCAAGGCACAGAACAGAATGTTGTTCACATACAGCGAAGTCTTTCCATAATCACTCCATGTCTTATTTTTCGCATTCTGATAAAGACAGTACACCATGTTGGTAAGGAAACCTCCGGCAGTCACCATCAAAGTGGCCGGCAGAGTTTTATACACTTCCGCACTTTCCGGAAAACACAAGCTCTGTCCGAATCCTAATCCAATACTGAAACAGGCGCTCATGAAACCGGCCAGTAAAGCTACGAAAATTCCTTTAGTAAAATTGAAATCTTTCACAGCTTTTTTCTTTTCTTCCTCACTTAAAGTGGCCGACTTCATATTTCCTGCATAACCGATGATACCGATACCCAGCAAAGTCACAATCACTCCTACAATAACCGGCATGGTCAATTCCTCTATATGCCCCGTAAAAACAGGAGTCAGGATAGTACCTAATCCGGCACAGGTACCCAGTGAGATAGACTGTCCCAAAGCTACCCCCAGATAACGCATACTCAAGCCAAATGTCAAGCCCCCTACGCCCCAAAGCACACCGAAGAACATTGCCCAAAGCGCATCGGCGGGATGAGCCGCATAAACCTCAAAAAGACTGTGTCCGTCCGGAACAGCCAGCAACGCGCCCAAGAAAGGAAAAACAAGCCAGGCAAAAACTCCCTGCACAATCCAGTAAGATTCCCAGCTCCAGTTTTTTATTTTATTGATGGGTACATAGCTGCTCGACTGGCAAAATGCCCCCACTGCAATAATCAACAATCCGATAATGATTTCCATAGCCTATAAATTAAGCCAGCCGGACGACGGGCAAGATTAGCTTTCCCGCCATCCGGCTGTAAAATTAATTTCTCTTGGAAGTTACTTCCGCTTCATATTTTTCAACTTCAGCAATGTATTCCTCGCCTACAGGTACATTGTTCTTCAAGCAGAACATATCCCATACAGCTCCCCAAGGCAATGACTTGCATTCTTCGAGCAATGCCAGACGCTGGAAGCCACGGTCTGTTTCTTCATAGTCACGCAGCGTGTTCAGCGGTTCGAGCAATGCCTGCAACAGGCACTTCTGTGTAGCACGCATACCGATTACATACGCACCGATACGGTTGATAGATGCATCGAAGTAATCCAGACCGATGTGTACACGGTTCAACGCATTGCAACGTACGATTTCCTTGCACAAGTCGAGTGTATCGTCGTTCATGATGGTTACATGGTCTGAGTCCCAACGAACCGGACGGCTTACATGCAACATCAGTTCCGGTACATAGAGCAACAGAGAAGAAACCTTATCAGCCACACTTTCAGTCGGATGGAAGTGACCGGTATCGAGGGTAATCAGTTTCTGGTTCTGTACACCATAACCAATATAGAAGTCGTTAGAACCCACTGTATAGCTTTCCAGACCAATACCGAAAACTTTTGATTCGATGCAGTCCTTCATGTGATCGTACTTCTGTGCAAAAATCTGGTCCAAAGAATCTTTCAGCAATGCACGGTACTTCATACGGTTTACGGTAATGTCCTTGCTACCATCGTGTACCCACAAGTTCATGATACATGCATCTCCCTGACGCTTACCCATTTCTTCAGCAATGGCACGGCAGCGTTTGGTATGTTCAATCCAAAAATCACGGATAGCCTTGTCAGGATTTGACAAAGACAAGTTGCCCGACTTCGGGTGAGAGAAAGAAGTAGAATTGAAATCCAGTTTCATGTCATTCTCTTTCGACCACTGCATCCAGCCTTCAAAATGTTTTACTTCCACCTGGTCACGGTCAACAAACTGTCCGCCGAATTCACCATAGATTTCATGTAAGTTCAAGCGATGTTTTCCTGGTACGTAAGAAGCAGCCTTCAGGATATCTGCACGCAATTCCTCAATGTTACGAGCCTTTCCCGGATAATTTCCTGTAGCCTGAATACCTCCGGTCAGTGAACCCTGTGATTCGAATCCGGTCACATCATCTGCCTGCCAGCAGTGCATGGACATAGGTACAGACTGTAAAGTCTCCATTACGGCATCCGTATCGATACCCAATTTGGCATAGCGTTCTTTCGCTATTTCATACACATTGATAATCTGTTGTTCTTTCATGGCAAATTATTTTTTAATGATTGATATATATTTCTGATAAGCTTCATTCCACACTTCCGCATCCGCCGGTGAGAAATAATCCGGTTCCACATTGACGGAAATCACATTACGCATTTCCTGCAACGTACTTACTACTCCGGCAGCTTTAGCCTGAAGCATGATATTTCCAATTGAAGATGCCTCGCTCGGTCCGGCCACAACCGGCAGGCCGATGGCATTTGATGTAAACTGATTCAGCAGTCTGTTGCGTGAACCTCCTCCAATGATATGCAACTTTTCAATCGGATTTTCGGAAAGTTCACGGAACACATCGAGTACCTCACGGTATTTCAGTGCCAGGCTCTCAAAGATGACACGGATAAACTCACCATGTGTCTGCGGTGCATTCTGTCCCGTACGTGCACAATACTCACAAATGGCTTTAGGCATATCCTGTGGATTGGTAAATCCCGGATCATCCGGATTGATGAAGCAGGCAAACGGGAGAGCAGCCTGAGCCAGTTCCACCATCTGCGGATAAGTATAATCCGTTCCTTCCTTATGCCATTTCTTCAGACATTGTTCTACAATCCACATACCTGTGATATTCTTCAGCAAGCGAATGGTACCGTCTACTCCTCCTTCGTTCGTAATATTATAGTGAGTTGTCTTTTCGTTCACAACCGGACCATCCGTTTCAATTCCCATCAATGACCATGTACCCGAACTCAGGTAAGCAAAGTTCTTGTTGGCAGCCGGTACAGCCGCTACGGCAGAAGCAGTATCGTGTCCGGCTACGGCAATTACCGGAACCGGTTCTATCTGAAGTTCTTCACACAAATCCTCGGTCAGCATACCGATTTTGGCCCCCGGTTCCACCATATCCGCAAACAAGGATTTGCTGACACCCAGCACTTCCAGCAATTTTTCATCTAATTTGCGTGTTTCCGGATTCAGCAACTGAGAAGTCGATGCAATGGTATATTCTGTCACCATCTTTCCCGTCAGCAAGTAAGAAAGCGCATCCGGCATGAAGAGCAGGCGACTGGCATGTGCCAACCCGAAATCCTTCCGTTGCTTCAAAGTGTACAACTGGAAAATACTGTTGAAGTCCATGTGCTGGATTCCCGTCTTTCCATACAGCTCGTCTGCCGGCATCACCTTTTCAAAGAACTCTTCCTTCTTGCCGATAGTCTGCGGATCACGATACGCATACGGAAGTCCAATCAGTGCTCCTTCCTCGTTTACAAAAGCAAAATCTACTCCCCATGTATCAATACCGATAGAAGTGACAGGCACTTTTTTCTGCGCTACGGCAGCCAGTCCTTTCTTCAAATTCTCATACAAGGAAAAAATATTCCAGTAAAAATGTCCGTTGAGTTGCAGCATCTGGTTCGGGAAGCGGGTCACTTCCTCCAATGTCAATTTATCACCAGTCAGTGTTCCCAAAATGGTTCTTCCGCTGGTAGCTCCTAAATCAAATGCAATAAAATAGTTGGAATTCATGATAAAAGCTTATTGGGTTAACTACTGTGACAAAAGTAGAAAGAAAAAATTCCCTTCTTGCGGAAGAAATGACCTTAAGATATAAGTTTTTGATTTTTCCTTTCTTTCAGTATTCAGAAGTTTATCATTGATTTTTTATCTTTGTACGGAAAGAAAGAAAAGATGGAAAAACACAGTGTAAACTATAAATATCTGGTACGAAGTCCGCGCGACATAGACTGGGGAATCACCGTAGATACCGTAGGCTCGGAACCCATTCCACCCAACTATACGGTATATCCTCCCCGTACCGGACACCCGGATACCTTTTATTTCACCCCCTCCCGCGGACGTGTGCTGGACAGCTACCAGCTACTATATATCACTCGTGGAAAAGGTTATTTCTATACCTCTCCCGATACCTTTATCGAGATTAAGGAAGGTGACATCCTGATTCTCCAGCCTCACGTATGGCACAGCTATTTTCCCGATAAAAAGACCGGCTGGCAGGAATACTGGATCGGATTTCAGGGAATCAACATGGACAGTCGTTTCCAGAACAACTTTTTTGCAAAAGACCAGATTGTTTATCACATCGGTGTGCAGGACAGTATCGTAAAACTTTACGAACAAGCCATCCAGGTGGCCATGGAAGAAAAAGCGGCCTGCCAACAATATTTGGCCGGTATTGCCAATCTTATCTTAGGCATGACCATGTACTACTCACAGAACTGCGAGTTCGATAACAAAGCCACCGAGCAGATTAGCAAAGCCAAGGTATTCATCCGCGAGAACCTGTTAAAAGGCATCGGTCCGGAAGAGGTCGCCGACTCCCTGCACATGAGTTATTCCTGGTTCCGCAAACTGTTCAAAGAATATACCGGACTCTCTCCGGCACACTACATTCAGGAACTGAAAATCCAACAAGCCAAAGATTTGCTGGCCACCACCCAGCGAAGCACCAAAGAAATAGCCTATTACCTGACCTTTGACGATATACCCTACTTTACCAAGGTTTTCAAGAAATACACAGGATACACCCCGCAATCCTACCGAAAAAAATTCGGAAGAGAATAAAAAGCAACCTCCTTCTGCACTGAAGAATCACTCACCGCAAGCAGAAGGAGGTTGTTTTGTTTTATACCGATGTATAGCCGGGAATTATTTCACTACAAAATGGTAAGTTCCCGACAACAATTCCGCCTTACACATTCCATTCTGATATGTCACTTCTTTTATGCCCTCTTCTCCAGCTTGGAGTGTACAACCGTTTTCAGTTACGCTATCCATAGAAGCAGTAGGCAAATAAAGCGTCGCACTGGTATTCGCCGGAACCGTAAATGAATACCTCACTTCTCCATCCTTCACCTCCCATGCGCTTTCTATACGTCCGTACAGCGAATCATAATATCCTCTGGCAAAAGTCATCTTTCCTGTAGGGTCTACCTTCGGACAAAGCACAAAATGCTTGAATCCCGGATGGTTCTCATCCCGCATAATACCTAGTGAATAGGCATACATCCATGCCCCGACAGCTCCAAAAGAATAATGATTAAACGAGTTCATCCGATTGTTCTCTCCAAATCCATCGACATGCGTATACGAGTTCAGGCGTTCCCAAATGGTAGTAGCTCCCTGCTCCACAGAATACAGCCACGAAGGATAAGTAGTCTGTTGCAACAAGTTGTAGGCTACCTCATCATATCCATTATCTGAAAGCGCCTTGCTAATCCATGCCGTACCAATAAATCCCGTCATCAGCGAATAAGCCGGATAAGTCTTTCCATCGTCCGCCACATTCTCCCGCTGCACCGTATGCGCCAGATTAGCTGCAAACCGCTCTTTCCATTCCGGATTCACAATGCCGAAAGACAAAGGAAGCACATACGAGGTCTGTATATCCACCAGTTTTCCCTTTTCCGGACCGTTTGCTCCCGAAGAAATCGTTTTCGCCGTCTGCGAGTCGATATATGTACGGTTAAAAAACGACTTACGTTCGTCATACAACTTCTCAAACTTTTCTGCATCCTCCTTTTTACCTAAAATTTGAGCCACTTTTTTCATGATGTCCAAATCATAAAGGAAGTATGCCTCCCACATCAGTGTCTTGTCATTCTTGTTATCCTCCGGTCCCAGCCAGTCACCCAAGTTTCCCCAGACCTTTTCCTGCTCCAGTACGCCCGTCTCCGGATTGATATTCTTGGTCCGCACATAATCCACATAACGGCACATCGCCTCATAGTGCTCTGCCAACAAGCTCTTGTCACCATATTGCTGATACACTTCCCACGGCACTGTAATACCCGCACTTCCCCACAACAAACCACCAAATCCACCACCTAAAGGAGCTACATCCGGGAAACGGCCATCCTCACGCTGTACATCTCTCATGGCACACAAATAACGACGCAAGAACTGCGGAACATCTGCCAGATAAGTAGCCGTACGGGAGAACACCGATATATCACCCGCCCATCCCAAACGCTCGTTACGCTGCGGACAGTCGGTCGGGATAGAGAAGAAATTGGCATAAGTAGACCACACAATATTGTGCCACAACTGATTAACCTTCTTATTAGACGTTTCATACTTGGATGCCAGTCCGTCAATCGAACTCAACACCACTCCTTTCACATCCTCTAACGGCAAAGCCTGGTCTATGCCCGTAATCTCAATGAAGCGATATCCATGATAGGTAAATCTCGGGGCAATCGTTTCATTTCCTCCTTTCGTGATGTATTTATCCTGCGCCATGGCTGCACGGATATTTTCCAGCATAATCATTCCCTCGTTTCCAGCATAACGCGGCAAGTCGGGATATTTTACCTCGGCATAACGCAGATTGATTTCCTGTCCTGCCTTCATTCCCTTGAGTGTGATTTCAGGCACTCCCACCATGTTCTGCCCCATGTCGTACACAAAGATGCCCGGACGAACCTCTTCTACCGATTGTGCTATCAGCTTCTGAATGGCTTTTACCGTCTGACCGTATTGAGCTACCAGGTGGAAATCGGAATAATCATCGACTTTAGGCATTGTTCCCCCACCTAACCGACTGACATGACCTTCCAGTGAAACTTCTACTGCTTTCTTCCAGGTCGAATCATCATATCCTGCTTTCGTCCATCCTGCAATCGCTTTCTCTCTCAAGGCATCATATACCTCTCCCTGAAAGAAACTGCCATATACCACAGGCCCCTGATTGAAATACTTCCACGTATCCGGAGAAGTTACTATCGTCTGTACCTGTCCATCTTCATAAGTCACGACCAACTGCGCCAGCAATGACTGACGGTCGCCAAAGAAATTCCAGTTTTCTCCGGCATAAGTTGCTCCTCCGCTCCACCATCCTTCAGCCAAAATTGCTCCAACGGCATTCTTACCTTTCGCAATCAGTTTTGTCACATCGTATACCTGATACAGATGCGTTTTATTATACTGTGTCACACCCGGGTTAAAATAGTCCTCTCCCACGCGCTGTCCGTTGAGATACATTTCATAAATACCCCGGGAAGTCACATACAAACGCGCCTTACGAACCTTATCAGAGGAAGTCTCAAACTCCGTACGCAACATCGGCATAGCGTTACGGCTGGGATTCTGTACATAGCACTTCTTTACGCCTTTCAACAGTGTAGCATCCAAGGTGACAGAAGCTAACTTGTTCTCCGGACTTCGAAAATTGCAAATATCCGTTCTGACTCCTGAGAAATCAGTTGCGTGCTCCAATGCATACCCCACATCACCGACTACCGGAAACGCCACGAAATCGCCTCCCTGCCCCAAAGGATTCAGATTCACTTCTCCAATCTGCACCTCTCCTTTTTTCAGTGTGGTGAAACCCAGATTGGAATACAAAGAGAACGTATGCGACTGATATTGATTCTTCGCATTCAGCACATCAGCGGGCAACATAAAAGATTTCAAAGGAACAGAAGGTTTGTCATCCGGCCGATAACCGGCACGATAAATATGTACCCAAGCATTTCGTCCGTCTTTCAAAGGAGACAAATCGAATTCTATTTTTATGTATGACTCATCCTTTCTGCTGGCAATGTGATAGATGTTCTTATTCGCATCCATCAGACGTTCATCGTTGGCACCATACACAAATGCTATCTTGCGCGACCCAGCCTGTTTTTTCATCTGAAATGAACAATCCAGTCTGAATACTGGCAAATAATGTGAATAAAGCACCATATCCTCGTCGCTGCCTCCAATCCAACGTGCTCCGTTCCAGCCCTCTTTATCATCAGACGTCATCAGGCTTGTCTCAAACCAAGCATCTTTTTCCGCAATTTCTCCCTTATTGTTCCAGATTTTTACTTTCCAGGTATAACGGGTAGCCGGCTTCAACGCTTCTCCCTGATAAGTCACATGCTGGGATACATCCGTTGTCACTTTTCCGGAATTCCAGACTACCTTTCCAACCTCATCCTTTACCTCTAATTGATAAGCTGTCTGATATATGCCTCTTTCGTGTGGATTACTTACAAGTTGCCAACCGAATCTGGGGACTGTTACATCCAAAGCAAGTGGATACTGATAATATTCTACTTCCAGTTTCTGTAACCCCATTGAAAATGCTGGAAAAATTACCATGCTACATAAAAGATACAAACAAAAAAGAAATCGAAACCCCATAATAAACATTCAATTTTACATTATGTCATACTGAACAAATTTAGAGATTTTATTCTCAGGAATCTTTCTCTCTATTATAAAAAAAACTCATCAATAAACAGAAAATGTTTTGGAATATTCTATGTCTCTCAGCCCAGAACCCTACGTTTCCCTACCCGAAAACATACGGTTCCGCCTTGAGAAACGTACGTTTTCCGTACGCAAAACATAAAACATATACATTCATTCTCCAGTCTACACAATGAGACTTTTCTCTTTATCCCTCCCCCCTCACAACACCTGAATTTGGTATCTTCAGATGAGATTTTCCTCAAAAAGGCAAATTTTTATCGTTTTTCGATAAAATATTTCTGTTTTTCTTTTGCAGTTCAAAAATAATATCTACACTTGCATATCGAAAAACGATAAATATTTATCGAATACAAACGCAAACAAACACTATTATTTACACACAAACACGTACAATTATGAAAAAGACATTCACAAAAAAGACACTGGTAGCAGGAATCGCTGCTGCATTGATGACATTGACAGCCACAAATGTAAACGCAAAAGAAACCTTCATTTACGGACAGAACCAGCAAAGCCTAATTGTTTCCACCTTGAATGAGGACGGCAAAACACTTACTCCCAAATGGAAGTACGAATACCAGTACGACACGTTGGGAACCATGACCGAAAAAAAAGCTTACCGCTGGGATGCAGAACAAATGACCTGGACACCAGCTTATCTGCTGACCTGGAGAACTGAGGGGCCAACCCTTCAGAAGCTTTCTGAAAACAAATAAACTAACCATTTAAAAACGCACACATTATGGGACGCACTATCAAATTATTACTGTATTTCTTCGCTTACCAATTAGCTTTCATGGGAGTAGCCATCTGTGGATATATGTTGTATCAAGGCAGTTATGAGGTTCCACAGACACCCGACAGCCTGTATACAAACCTTATCATGCTGGCACAAATCCTCTCCACCGCGGCAGTAGGTATCCATCTGTTAGTAGGAAAATATGTGGGACTGGACCAAAAGACCTGGGAGTATCACAACTCACCTAAACTGTTAGCAACCTCAGTGGTATTTATTGTAGCGATGGGCTTATGGAGCAACTATTTCAATGAGCTGGCCGACTTACCTAACAACATGCAGGAGGCGTTCGAAATGATAATGCGTAACCCACTGGGAATCATTTCCGTGGTCATCATGGCTCCCATTGTAGAGGAACTGCTGTTCCGTGGAGCCATTCAGGGACATTTACTTCGCAAATGGAAACATCCGGCAGGAGCCATCGTACTTTCGTCATTGATTTTCGGAGTAGTGCATGGCAACTGGGTACAGGCTCCATTCGCCTTCGTAACCGGATTGGCACTGGGATGGATGTATTATCGCACAGGCAGTCTGTTGCCCGGCATCCTGATGCACTTTGTCAATAACAGCGCAGCCGTAGCTTCTTTCTTATTAGCAGACGATCCGAATGCTACCATGGTTTCTACTTACGGACAAACGGGAGCTGCGCTTATGGCGGCTGGGGGAATGGCTCTTACCATCATCTGTGTGCTGTTCATTCAAAAGAAACTGGTTCCGCAGCCGGCAGTATGGTATCAGCCTGATCAGGCAGAAAAAATTGAAATAGAGAACAATACACTATCTTCACAAACACATTCACACAATGAAAACATTTAAAATCATTGGGGTAACAGCCCTATTAATCGTACTCTTTGAGTTCATAGGCGGCTTTAATGACGGCTGGAGCGATGTAGATAAACTGGCTCCCATCAGTATAGAGTCTGCAGATCCAGCTTTTGACAAGATAACTGCAACTACCTTCGATGTATTGCCCGATTCAGCCATACAAACAGCCAACTCGCAAACCGGCACAAATGTTCCCACCGGATTCATGCAATGCCATTCGTACATCGTACCCAGCGGACTGACAAATTTCACTTATATACTGCTTGGAATCACAGGGCTGATATCCTTTTATGGACTTTACAACCTCATCCGTCTGTTTATCTCTATCATCCGCAAAGAGGTATTTACATCCATCAATATCCGACGGATACGGTGGGGAGTTTATCCTCCTATTGCCTATCACCTGGTTAAGTATTTACTTAACTGGAGTGAAACACGTGATGCCATGGCACAACTTACGATTCCGGGGTACACCATCCAACCCGCATCTCCTTTTGAGTTCAGTTGGATAGGTATATTGTTGCTGATACTTCTCACGGAAGTATTTGTAGTAGCGGTAAAACTGAAACAAGAAAATGATTTGACCATTTAAAATCTTCATCTGCATTATGAAAAAGAGACTGAATATATTCTGTGTATGCATGATTGCTGCTTTCCTGTTGTCCGTTTCCGGGAATGTATATATGCTTGTAAAAGTATTTATCAACGGAGTGGAAATTGGCATGAAAGCAGCTCAAGGAGAAACAATAGATATTCCTGAGTACAAAATGGCTCACATCCTGCCTACTGACATGATGGAAACGACTGGTACGGTTACCAACCTGAAAGATGGCAAGCAATTAGCCATCAAACCACTCACAACTCTTATTGAATGCCCTTACACACATTCCAATTCTTGGCTTGAAGCCCTGCAAGGAATTATCGGACTCATAGTCCTTGTCGGGTTTATCTATGCCACTATCTATTTCGCCAAACTGATGATACACATCAACCGGAATATCGTGTTCGACTGGAGCAACGTAAAACACCTGCGCCGCGTAGGATGGAGCCTGACAGGAATGTGTGCGCTTTCTTTTATTAGTGTCTGGATTTCAAACCACCAGCTTGCACAATGCATTGAACTGGCAGGAAGCAAATTGAATATATTAGTTCCCTTCTCTGATTCCACACTGATTTTAGGCTTTATCGCCCTCTTAGCTTCAGAAGTGTTTGCCATCGGCTTACGGTTGAAAGAAGAGAATGAATTGACTATTTAAATTTGAATGGAAAGATGAAAACTATTAATACTAAATGGAAAGCTGTAATCGGTATCATTCTGACCATGATACTTACCTTGATGCTGCTGACCATCATTTACTGGTTGTTCATCGAGCAACAGATAGAGACACGTACCCACCGCGTGTTAGTCATGATGGGAATGATTTACGGTGGAATGTACCTACACCATGTACTGATAAAACGCTATACTTGCTGGTGGAAGGTATTGACTGAAAAAGAAGAAAACTAAACTGAATAATTTATGCCGATTATCGTAAATCTAGATGTGATGATGGCGAAACGAAAGATTTCGCTGGGAGAACTTGCTGAAAGGATTGACCTTACGCCGGCAAATCTCTCTATTTTAAAAACAGGAAAAGCCAAAGCCATACGCTTCTCCACTCTGGAAGCTATCTGCAAAGAACTGGACTGCCAGCCGGGAGATATATTAGAATACAGAGTGGAAGAATGACTCTAATATGCAACAAAAATGCACCTATTCGAGATAAAAGCTCTCGGATAGATGCATTTAAATTACCATTCAAATAATTTGCTTCTTGATAATAAGCAGGCTCCTATAACTCCAGCTTTAGCTTGTAACTTAGACAATACAACAGCCGAATCTTTGCTTACTAAATTTAAAGAATACTTACGTATAGCAGTCTTTATAGGTTGTAAAATATAATCCTCCGTCAAAGCCAAGGTTCCTCCAATTACAACTAATTCCGGATTAAACAAATTTATCAACCCGGCGAGATAGCGACCTAACTTACGGCCTATCTCCTCAACCAGTTCAATACACAGAATATCTTCCTTGTTGGTCGCATCTACGATTTCTTCTAATGTGACAGACGTTTCTCCTGTAAGAATCCTTTTTGAAAGAATAGAACTTTGCCCACTTTTCACTTTCTCACAAAGAATCCGATGTAAGGCTGAGCCTGAAACTTCTGTTTCCAGACAGCCTTTTTTCCCGCAACGACAAATTATCTCGTTATCAAACACACTAAAATGGCCAAATTCACCTGAAAAACCGGAACGGCCTGTATAGATTTTCCCATCAATAATAAAAGCAGAACCTAGCCCCCAGCTAATATTGATAAAGACAATATCTTTTTCTCCTTTCACAGCACCCTTCAATAATTCTCCATAAGCCATTGCACGAGTATCATTATCAATACTAACAGGAATCCCTATTTTTTCACCCAGAATCTCTGCCAAAGGACGTTCTTCAAAATTAAACATACTGAAACTATATCCTTCTTCAGGATTTACCCGACCTGAAATATTTACCCCAACCTGAAGGATTCTCTCTTTGACAGTTTTATGCTTATCAATAAAATTACAAATATGCAGAGTCAGCTCTTCCAGACTTTCTAATGTATTGGATAGTCGACATTCAACTCCCATCTGAATATCAACCATATCGCCCGTAAAATTCATCAGACCAATGTTCAAACAAGAAGCTTTGATATCGACTCCTATCATATAGGCAGAATCAGGATTCAAGCCATAGAGATTGGGAGGTCTACCCTCACTGGTCTCTTGTTTTCCATAATTCATAATATACCCCTCCTCTACCAGTTCCATCACAAACTTAGTCACAGTAGGAATACTCAAATCTATATCTTTTGCCAAATCAGGGATAGTAGATGAATGATTATGCATCAGATAAGTGATGATACGCTTCTGAGTAAGCATATTTTTTGTTCCATTCCCTAATCCTTCTATTAATCTTTGTACCATAGCTACAGTTTTTGGGGTTAAACCTATAGTAATCTATACTCTGAGAGATTAATATTCTCTTTTAATTTCCACAGTTCTTATTAATAAATTATTACATTTAAGAGACTCAAAAATAGAAATTCATTATTAACTATTCCTGATAAGTCGGACTGCTAAAATAATAAAATTAATAATGCCAGACAATAAAATAAAGAATTAATTATATCAGGATTACCTTAAAAAATCTCTCACTAAATAGCCATAGTCTTAAATATTATGCTTATTTTAGCATGCATGAGTTTATAACCTTAACCTGATTAAAAATGTTATGAAAAAATTACTTCTGATTTTAGGCATATTGATTGCCCAATACACAATAAGCATGGCACAAGTTTCCACGCAGCTTCCTGATTACCCTATAACAAAAGGCATATCTGCACCTTTCGCTGGCTTTATAAAAAACTGGCTGATTGTAGGTGGAGGTTGTAACTTCCCGACGACTCCTGCAGCTAAAGGAGGGAAAAAAGCCTATTATAATCAATGTTATGCATTGGATATTCATGCCACATCTCCTCGTTGGAAAAAAATCTCTGATCTTCCCTATCCTGTTGCTTATGGTTGCAGTGTGGAAACTCCCCAAGGACTGGTCTGCATTGGAGGAATGAATGCAGATTCTTGTCTTACCAGCGTATTTCGAATTCAAAAAGATTCTTCTTCTGAGAACTTTCTAATTTACCAACTTCCTTCTCTTCCTGAAACAATAGACAACGCCTCAGCCACAATGTTAAATGAATGTATCTACATCACAGGAGGGAACCAACAGTTACGACAAAACGTATTATACAAACTGGATTTAAAGGCATGCGACAAATGGCAAAAACTATCTTCTTTCCCCGGTCCTCAACGAGTACAACCCATTCTGGTCAATGATGGGAAAAAACTTTATTTGATTGGAGGTTTTCAAGCCCCATCAGATTCTTCTGCCAGTATCCTTTCACATGACATATTATGTTATATTCCCAAAACCGACAAATGGGAATATGATTCTCACATACCTTATCAGGAAAACAAAGAAAAACGCTGTATGGCAGGAGGTAGCGGTATACAGACAGACACACAACTTATCCTAACAGGAGGAGTTAATTATCGCATCTTCAAAAATGCACTGGACGGAAAAGCTGGAAAAGATTATTTAACCCACGCTCCCTCTTGGTACAAATTTAATGATGATATTCTTTTTTATGACTTTATCCATAAAACATGGACCATAAAAACAAATATTTCAGGTATGGCACGTGCAGGAGGCATTCTTCTGCATCATAAAGATTATTTATACATGATTTGTGGAGAAATAAAACCAGGCATACGCACACCAAAAATTACAGTTTATCCTCTCAAAGAAGAAGAATAATTTCAAAATAAGCATATAAAGCCTTGTAATATAAAAATTATATCCTTATTTTTGTGGTTATTAAATAAACTAATTTATTAAATACGATATTATGGAAAAGATTATTGGCTTAATTGATGCCCCGTTTACCCCGTTTTATGAAAATGGTGAAGTAAATTATGAACCCATTGCTGCTTATGCAAAAATGTTAGCAAAAAATGGACTGAAAGGTGTGTTTATCAACGGTTCATCTGGTGAAGGCTACATGCTGACCGAAGAAGAACGTATGAAACTGGCAGAAGAATGGGTGAAAGCTGCTCCCGAAGGTTTCAAGGTAATTGTACACGTAGGAAGCTGCTGTGTAAAAGCAAGCAAAATGCTGGCCGAACATGCTCAGAAGATTGGTGCATGGGGTATCGGTGCCATGGCTCCTCCATTCCCGAAAATTGGTCGCATTGAAGAGCTGGTGAAATATTGTGAAGAAATTGCAGCTGGAGCCCCGAACCTTCCTTTCTATTATTATCACATTCCAGCATTCAATGGTGCTTTCTTACCGATGGTAGAATTACTGAAAGCTGTAGACGGACGTATTCCTAACTTCGCAGGTATCAAATATACATACGAAAGCATTTACGAATACAACCAGTGCCGCTTGTACAAGAACGGGAAATTCGATATGTTGCACGGTCAGGATGAAACAATTCTTCCATCATTGGCTATGGGTGGTGCACAAGGTGGTATCGGC
>ERZ779953.211-NODE-211-length-18165-cov-1.90398_pt1 | contig 18165 bp, 10 predicted proteins | sample MGYA00511184_ERZ779953 | MGnify/ENA primary metagenome ERZ779953 (study PRJEB29588, sample SAMEA2163248) | human gut metagenome | biome: human gut; feature: human-associated habitat; material: faeces | place: Denmark | collected 2008/2010 ... | reverse complement strand
CGGTCATAGCGGATGGAATCGGCAGTGCCAATACGGGTAAAGTGTGTGCACAGGTGGCAGCGGATGCGATTCTGGATCGTTATGAGCCATATTGCGAGCTAAACGATCCGGTATATTTTTTCAGGACATCGTTTCTGGAGGCAAGCCAGCGTATCCAGAGAACGATAGGAGAGCGCAGAGGCGGTGCCAGCACCGGCGCAGTGTTTATAAATCGCAGCCACCTGTATTATGCGGTGGCAGGAGATATCCGTGTCGCAGTCATGCGGGGCGGGGAGATGATTCCGCTGAGCAAGGGGCAGACGCTGGATGTTCTGGCGGCGCAGGCCTATGAAGACGGTAAAATATCCAGACAGGATACGCTTTGGAGCATGGAGGAGAAAAAGGTCTGGAGTTATCTGGGACAGGATGGCTTCCATGAGATAGAGGTATGTGAAAAGCCTGTGCTGCTAAAGCCGGAAGATAAAGTGTTATTGATGAGCAAAGGGATCTTTGAGGAACTTTCCTGGAGAGAAATAGAGGATATCCTGATCGACACGGATGATTCCCAGAAATCCGCAGACTGCCTGATCCGTGCAGCAGAGCAGAAGGGAAATCCCCAGAGGGACAATGGAAGTGTCATACTGATACAAAGGTTGGAGGCTTAAATGAGACGAATCAATTCTGATTTTCAGACGCTTCATATATCAGAAGAGGGACAGAAGCTCTCTAACCGAGACTATTTCGGTTATGTGGAGATGGATGATTTTGCCTGCTATGTATTGGCGGACAGTCTGGATGACGAACCGGCCGTTAACAGTGCAAGATTGGTAGTAGACAGTATTATCCGTGACTTTACGGAAGCACCCACGATGGGAAAGGGCACTCTCCGGCGATATCTGCTCAGAGCACATACAGAGCTCCTGAAGCAAAGAGCGGGAATGCATTTAAAGGTTGCTGTGGTGGTGGCAGTGACCGACTACCGGACGCTTCGCTATTGTCATGTGGGCAACAGCCGTCTGTACCTGATCCGGAACGCCCGGATTCTGGAACAGACGAAGGACCAGTCGCTGACGCAGAATCTGCTGGAACAGGAACGGATCCTGCTGGATGAGGCCGCAAGGCATGAAGAGCGCAACAATCTTTATTCCTTTCTGGGGGAAAGAGGAAAGCCGGAGATACAGATTTCCCGGAAAAAGAAGCTGGAAGCAGGAGATCTCCTGATACAGCTTACCAGAGGCGTATGGGAACAGTGTGGAGAGCAGGAACTCCTGCGGATCGTCAATGACGCCAAAGAGACAAAGGATATTCTGGATCAGGTGGAAGACTGTATCCTGATGGAGCAGAACAGTAGAAGTATCGACAATTACTCCATGGCTGTGACTGCTGTAAACAAGGTGTATCAGTCTCCGAAAAAACCGGTTTCCGTCAAAAAGGTTCTGATGATCGTCCTGCCTGTTCTGTTGGTGGTGATTACCGTCGGCGTGACCCTGTTTCTGCGGTACCGCAGTATTCAGAACAAAACGCAGTCCCTGTTGCAGTATATGGAAAGCGGTGAGGAGTACCTTGCCTGCAGTAACTTCCAGAAAGTGGCGGAAGAATATGAGGCAGCGAAAAAGCTGGCCGACAGCCTGCATAAGGAGCAGGAATATCGGGAGGCCGATTCCTATACGAAACTGGCAGAGCAGGTGATCTTAGCGGATGAAGCATTGAGCGCAGCGGAATATCAGAAAGCACAGGAACTGTATCTTGCAGCCAGACAGATGGCGGTGGAAAACGGAAATGTGGGACTTTCCTATATTGAGGGACAGCTTAACCGGACGGAAGGGTACATAGAAGTGTTTGATCTGATTGCTCAGGGAGAGAGAAAAGAGGAGTATGACAATCTGACAGGCGCCATTGCACTCTATCAGGAAGCAAAGGAAAAGGCTGCAGCGCTTTACTTCATGGATGGAAAGAAGGAAGCACTGGAGTTACAGATGGCAGCGGAAGAAACGCTGGAAAAGGAACAGTTAGCGGCGGAGAAACGCCTGCAGGAACAGATCGAAGCAGAGGCGGTCAGCCGGGCACTGGATCAGGATCAGAAGACAAATGACCAGCAGAACGCCATAAATATGGAGAATCAGGGAAATGAACTGTTGGCCCAAGGCAGTTATGAAAGTGCCATTACCTTTTATCGTGTGGCCCAGGCCTCCTATAAGCAGCTGGGTCTGACGGAGCTGGCCGACGGAATTGATAAAAAGATGGAAGCTGCCCAGGCCGGAATTGCAGCAAAGGAAGCGCAGGCGGCAGAGGCGGAGAAGCAGAAATCAGAATAAGGATGTGTGGAAGGGGAAACAGATGGGAGAAAGCATGAGCCGGTATACTTATACCCTGAATCCCAGTCAGGGAGTGACGGAGAAACATACCTACAGACAGAGTGAACTGGAAAAGATGACGACATTTCACCTGCGTGAAATATGCAGAAAAGAGCGTCTGGTGGTTTCTTCTGCCAAAAATGACGACAAGGATGGGCTGATCCGTTTGATTATGCGGTTCAGGGGACAGAAGGAATACCGACATATCAGAGAATTCTGTGAAGGCGGAATGGAACGCATACAGGAGTTTTTGAAGCATCAGGTCATCCGTTTTCTGGAGACTCCGGAAGTGGATATACCCGGTACCATTACGATTTTCCATGATACGGAAATGAATGAACTGGACGGCTACCGGATCAAATCTGAGGAAAAGCTTTTCGCCGGAAATCTCCTGCTGGTGGATGAGGCATTTAAAATATATACCTGTTTCTACATAGAGGAAATAGAGGATGTGGCGTATCTGTTTAAGGGAAAAGGGATGCCGGTATGTCCGTTGGAGAAGCATCAGTATTCCATTCTGTATTTCCCGAATGAAGCAATCTCGGAATTTCTGTATGACTGTTATTACGGAAATCATGTCTTCACGCCCGGACATACGGAGGCTGTTCGCATTCCGCTTCTGGATGTTCAGGAAAGACAGATTCCCCAGGCCGATCTGCCGCTGGTGATCGACTTTGGAAGCTCCAATACCACCATGGGAATCTGTCTGTCGGATGGAAGTATGCGGATCGCGACGGCGAAGGGAAAAACGATTATGCCCAGTGTGATCGGTGTGCAGGAAAAAGCGGGCGGAGAAACGGAATTTTTGTTTGGCTATGATGCACAGGAGATGAACAGGCAGAACTACCGGGATGAGGATGCAGCTGTATTTTATGATATCAAGCGGTGGATCAGCGATGCAGACCGGGTGGAGAGCGTCATATTAAAGAGTGGATATAAATACCAGTTTCCGAGAAAAGAGATGCTCCGTGCCTATCTGGATCATCTTCTGGAAATGGCGCGTCAGCAGTTTAAGTGCAGCTTTACCAATATTCAGCTATTGGCACCGATCCGGCAGAAAGAGAAGTTCCGGCGGGTGTTCAAGGAACTGCTTCCGGAATATACCGTGAACTGCGAGCTGGACGAGGGAATGGCCGTATTGTTCCACAGCATTCACAGCATGATCCGGGCAAAGGAATATGAGGAACGCAGATGGTATCACGCCCTTGTGATTGACTGTGGCGGCGGAACCACAGATTTAACTTCCGGGCGGTTCCGGATTGAGAATAACAGGGTGTCCTATATCATTGATCTGGAAACACGCTATGAAAACGGCGACACAAATCTGGGCGGAAATAACCTGACCTACCGTATTCTTCAGCTTTTAAAGCTGCGTCTGACGGAAGAACTGGGATTTCAGACGAAAGAAGCCTTATTCATAGGGGGCGCAGAGGAAGGCAAATCCGCTTACGAGGAACTGGAGAGACGATACCTTCAGGCAGAAAAGTGGCTGCCTACCCGGTTTAAGGAGTATGAGGGCAGGAGCAGGGAGCAGTATTTCTACGTCAAGAATAATTACTACTACCTTTTTGAACTGGCAGAACAGGTGAAAAAGCTGTTTTTTCAAGCCGGATTCTGTTACAGGCTGAAAATATCCACGAATAAGGGAGAGGATCTCTTCTTAGATAAATGGAAGCTTTCCTTCTGTGGAAAAGGAGATGGCGGATCCGCTGCAGAGCAGCTGGAAACGATTTCCGGACCTTTGGAAATCTGTCTGTATTTACATGAAATAGAGGAACTATTGAGACCGGAAATATATGGACTGATGGAGCGTTTTCTCGATCAGAAATTTGAAAAAGGACAGCTTGCGGAATATGAGATGATCAAGCTGACGGGGCAGTCCTGCAAATCGAGACTGTTTCTGGAAGCGCTCAAACAGTATGTTCCGGGAAAGCGGATACAGGGTGTCCGGCGGGACGATGCAGGGACGGAACTGAAAATGTGCTGTCTGGAGGGAGCACTTGCTTACTTTATGAACTGCAAGCTGGGATACATGAAGGTAAACGAGAACTATAGAGTAGGCAGCCTGCCCTATGAGATTATGGCATATACCCATGAAAAGGAAGAGAAAACCCTGATTAAGAGTCAGGATACGCAGAATGTGATCGGATACATTTCCCGTTTCCACATCGGAAATCAATTGGATCTGTATCTTAATGATGAACAGGGGGAATGGCTCAGGACATACCATTTTGCCTATGACACTTCTAAATTTGAGAAGACTACCCAGAAGGAGATCGACGAGGATTATGCGGGTACGGTGATTCAGGAAGAAACAGATATCATTTTAGAGGGAGAGATGAAGTTCTTTGTATGGGTTTCCAAGGAACGTTGGGGATTTGTGGTGCTGCCCATCCTGAGAGATCAAGAGGAACTATATAAAGGTGCAGAAACCTTCTTCGATTTTGAAGACGATACCTGGGAACTGAATTTCTTTGACGGAAGGAAGTAGGTGTGCATTATGGGGTGGTCAGGTCAGGAAGACGGCATGGACGTAATGAAAGAGATAATCCAGAAGGAGATACAATCCATAAGCAGTCTGGAAGAAAGGGTGATCTTCAAGAATCTGATGGAAGGAGTCTTTTTATCCCTGTATGACAAGAATCGGGAGATGTACGAGGGATTGGAGCGCCGCATCAAAGAAGAATTGGACTATGACAAAAACCGCTATTATGTAAAGACAGGCATTGTGGAGAGGGAATTTTTCGATGCCTCCCACCATCTGCTGTCACCAATGGATGAAAGTGATCTGGCAGAAAAACTGTATGATATGAAGGAAATTCTGCGGGCGGTGGAAGAAGAGGGAGCGTTCCGGCTGATGAAAGTCATGTTACGCTGCGATTTTCTGGAACAGCAGAAACTGCTGGCATTGCAACCTGTGTTTGAAGGCGTCATCGAGACCGAAGAACCGGAGAAGGAATGGAAGGTGGAGATCCGTCTGCGGGAAAATCGGGAGTATCTGAAAAAAATAGAATACCTGTATCTGTTGTTTACCAGAAACGGCATACCCTGGCAGACCGCCAATGCACCCTATCTGTATAAGATGGCGGACATGATCGTGACCGGGCTCCCGGAAGGAATTACCGGCAAAGAGAAAATCAGGCGGGTAACCATCCAGTTTGGAGAATACAGCAGTATGATTCAAGAAGATGTCATTCCGGTATGGAATATTCAGAGACTTGAGCTGGACAGCATCGGTTTCCCCATACCCTGCGGAGACCATCAGAATTATGAACACAGCGTTTCCCTGAAGAAGCATGGAATAAATCATGCATATCTGGTGGAGGATGACAGGAATGTACAGAGTGTCAGTCAGGAAGGGGAAAGATTACGAATCGTATGTAAAACCGGTGAAGCAAAAAAATGGGGGATCTATCAGATCCGTTCTTCCCAGGAGCAGAAGATAGACCGCTATACCTTTCCCATCATGGGAAACGGCCGGGAAGAAAGCTTTGCAGAGAAATACCAGAGAAAGTGGAACCAGCAGATCAGGACCAAAACAGAGCTGGCGCATTTCATAAAGGGATTCGGGCTGGAGGATTATGTACGTTATCAGGACTGTCAGGTAGAGGACGACTTTCCGGGCAATAGGGAGACATACGCGGTGAACTGCTTTATTCCGGATGAGATCCGGCTCAGATCAACGCAGAAGAAACTGGTTCTCTATTTCCAACCGGGAAAACAGGAGAGGTGGCTGCAGAGAGATATTCTGAGTTTTCTGGTATCTGAGGTACAGCGGATCTATCCGGAATATGACTGTGGGGGAATATTGGTATGAGGTACCTCTGGGAAGTACTATTGGAAGCGAAAAAGGAACAGATTCCGGAAGAGAGACTTCGGTTTGTCCATGCGCCACAGGGCGGCGGGTATATGGAACTGTCCCTGCCCTGTCTCAACCAGACCTGGCTGGGAGAAGAGGAGCAGCCGGAAGACATCAACATAGAGGTGAATACCTATTATCGCTTTTATGACATATTCTGTGAAATGTTTCCACCGGATGAGGCAGAGTTCCCCTCACTGCGGGAAAGTCTGACAAATTTATGCCTGCATATGCTGGCACAGAATGATATCAGGATGGGCATGACAAGGGAAGATTACCACAAGAGACTTCTTGCAAAAGAGATTCTGGACGGAAACTTCGGAGAAATAGCAGGAAACGTATTCCGGTCAATGAGCAGCAAAGAGCAGGAGATATTGCTGGGCGGATGGCTGAACAGCTTCCGGACAGGCAGTGTCCTGCCGGTTTTTCTGGATATGGTTCATGGTCTGGTGGCGGACAGCATCGTCTATCACAACAACGCCTATCCGGATGAGATTCTGATCTATACCGGATGGAAGAGAGAGCGGAACCTGGAGCAGAGGATCCGATTCCTGATCGATACGTTTCTGGACATCCGGTATCGGGTGGAAATCTTTTATGAATATCATTTCGGGATAATCGGAGTAGAGGAGACGATGCGGATCGGGGAGATTGCGATCTGCTGAAGGGAGAGAAAATGTTTCAGAATATTTATCCTGTGTTTGAACCCAAAAGACTTTTAAAAAAAGAGATGTTGGAAAATCTCAGGGATTTTCCCAGAAGCCTGTTTGGATTTCAGTATCAGAATTACAGTGATGGAATTCTGTATGGATGTGACATTACGGGAACGGAGACAGGGCTGATTCTTCTGCCGGGAATATTGTGTTACAAAGGTGTGCCCTATTTTCTGGAGAGACCATATCCTGTTTCGTGTAAAGCAGAAGGAAAAGTGGCATATGTAAAGGTACATTTCTGGGATAAGACCATCGGCAGCGGCGGTGAAGAGTATTTGTCACAAATCATTGTGGATGAACAGGAGCCGGATGCAGAACAGGAACTGGAGCTGGCACGGTTTAAACTTCAGGCGGGAGCAAGACTTCGCTCAGACTATGTGGACTTTTATGATTACGAGACCGAATTTGATACGGTGAATCGTATTTACGTGCCTTATGCCGCACCGGATCATCCCGGCATCTGGCCGCAGATTTTAAAGAGCTTTGCAAGAGAATTATTAAAGTATGCTGTGACAGATCCGTGGGATTGTGCATTCTGTCTCCAATGTCTGCAAAGGAAGGAAGCCATGCCTTATGAGGCGGTCCGTGCCTATCTTCATGCAAGGCTGGGGCAGAATAAGGAATACACAAATATGCAGATGTATGGCGCATTGAAGAGAATTCTGGGTGAAGCGGGCGGAAGGGAAGAGATTCCCGGACAGACCCGAAAGAAAGAGGGAACATTGCTCATGCTTTAACGGTGTGAGGGAAAAGGAGGCGGCAGGCATGGAAAACGAAATGGATTTGTCCATAGCACGGTTTATCAGAGAGCAGCGGGAACGGGAAGAACAGGAGGAAAGAGAACGCCTGCGGAAACAGTATGATCCCAGGGAGCGGATTACTTATACGCTGGAGGAGATGATAGAGGGGATACGAAGCGGACGACAGTATCTCTATACATTGTTGCTGGAGTTTGAACCGAAGGACCTGTTGGAAGGACGGTTGACGGTTCCTTTTATTAAAAATTTCTATGATGTGGAGCAAAATGAAGCCGAAATGATTCTTTTGGCAAGCAATGCACGCAAGGTTGTTTTTAATGTATCTGATGCACCTTGCACAAAAGTGAAGATGCCTCTGAATAAATGGATCGAGCAGACCAAAGAAGCCATGAAGGATATGCACATATATATTAAGCCCGGGAAAAAGGCGGTGGTAGGAAATATGGAATATTTCTGCTATACGGCGCCTACATCCAGAGGACGTCTTTTTAACATCGTCTTTCGGTTGAAAAAAGGCGGCAGGATATATGCGGGAAACCTGAATTGCTCGGAGGAAGAGCAAAAAGGCATGGGACTGTTGCTAGAGGCAATGGTGCATGTGATTGAGGAAATGAACCGTTAGAAGGGAGGGAGCAGCGTATGGATGCGATTACCTATGGGAGTCTTTTTCTGATACTGGGAAGTACGCGTCTGTCGGTTTTGACATGCTGCATCAGTGAAAATCCCGGGAAGCACGGATTCCTTTCCGCAGATGCAGAGACGCAGGAGGAACTGAAGGATTATCTTCTGTACGAGGAAGATGGTCATATCGGATTATTTGTAATGCTCGGAGAGACCATAAAACCGTTGTTTTACGGCACGGTGACCTGTATGGAAGTAAAGGCTCAGGGAGGAAGGTGTGTGCTGCATCTGGAGGCACTGACGGAAAGCTATCAGATGGATCTTACAGTAAGGAACCGGTCTTTTCAGGACGTAGCCATGACCTCCCACCAGTTAATTCAAAAGATATTGGAGCCTTATTCGCAAAGTCAGATTCTGTTCTCCATAGAAGATAAGGCATTAGGGCAGATTATGGTGCAGTATCAGGAAACGGATTGGGAATTTCTGAACCGTGTTCTTTCCGCGTATGGTGCCAGTGCGTATATTGCAGGCAATGAACCGGGGATTTATCTGAGAGTAGGATTGATGGATACAGAGGAGGATGCAGACTGGGATCTGCTTCCCTATGTTCTGCATCGTAATGCTGCGCCCAGAGAGACAAAAAAAGGACTGAAAGGGCAGATCTGCTATCAGATAGAGACATATGACATTCTTCCATTGGGAGAAAAAGTGCTTTTCAAAGGGAAAGAACTGTATATCGGAAAAATCGAAAGATTTTTCCGGCAGGGACTTTTTGTCAGCAGATATTATCTGTATTTTGCAGAGGGACTGAGGAAGCTGAAATATTACAATCGGTTCCTCGGTGGAGTATCCATAAACGGGGTGGTTACGGCCGTCAGCAGGAATCGGCTTCAGGCACAATTAGAGACGGATGCTTTGGCAAATTACAGGAAAAAGTATTTTTTCCCCTTTTCTACAGTGGCAGCATCTCCGGATGGAAGTGGATGGTATTGCATGCCCAGACCGGGGGATCAGGTAAGGATTTTCTTCCCCACCGCAGATGAGAAGGAAAGCTATGCGATTGCAAATATTCAGGGAGATTCGTCGCCTGCATCTGACAGTCCGATGAGCAGGCCTGATCTGAAGGATATTACCATGCCGGATGGAAAGGCTGTCCGGTTTATAGAAGGCGGAATACAACTGGCCGTTGGCGGAAATAAAGGAACTGTCACTCTGACAAATGATGGAAACGCCGAAATTGTTACCGATGATGACATTGAAATCAGCGCGGCGGAGGCAGTGTGTTTCAGCACGGATGGAATGATGAGTGTGACAGCGGGATCCCGGATACAGTTTATCAATGATGCGGGGGGAAATATTACCGTAACAGACGAAACAGTGAAAATCGATGCTGCTATGATTATCAACAATTAGCGGAGGGATATTATGTACAGTTTGCATGATATAGAAGTAAACGGGCTGGATCTGGCAGAGGTGTTGGAGTGTGAAATAGAATCCCGGGCAGGAGAGCATAGTACGCTGGTGATCCTTGCCCGTGTGACAGAAGAAGAGTTTGTATTTGAAATCTCAGATTGTCAGGATCTTGAAGTACTTCTGCGCGAAGGAGAAGGCAGGAAGATCCTGTTCTCCGGCATCCTGACGGATATTCAGATAACGGAAAGCGGTCAGGTGAAGACTGTACGAATAGAAGGAAAGAGCCGCAGCTGGCTTATGGATCGGGAGAAACATTCCCGTTCTTTCCAGAACGCTAAGATGACTTTTCAGGAGTTAGCACAGGAAATACTGGCAAATTATAAGGATGCTGATCTGATCTATGCTGCTGCGGGAAAGGCGGTTGGAAGTCTGATCGTTCAGTATGAGGAGACGGATTGGGAATTCCTGCAGAGAGTGCTTTCCAGGGAAGGTATTATGATCACTCCGGACTGCCGACAGCCCGGCTTAAAATTATATGCGGGAGTTCCGGAGCTTATGGAGTCAGCATTTCCCTGTCATATTCTGGATATGGAAAAGGATATGGACGGATATTATGAGCTGAAGGCAAACGGCAGAGAGGTGCATGCATCGGATTTTACCCGCTATACGGTCGTTTCAGAACAGCTTATGGGAATCTTTGATCCGGTCCGGATACAGGGAAATCCTTTTGTGGTTTATGCATGCAGATATTCCTTTGAAGATCAGGAGATGCAGGGAACTTATAAATTACAAAGTGCAAAGGGGCTTACAAGGCCTGTGATCTATCCCATGCATTTGATCGGGGTAGCGCTGAATGGCAATGTGGTGAACGTATCAGGTACAAAAGTGCAGGTAGCAATGGCAATTGATGGAAACAGCAGGAAACGTGCATTGTACTGGTTCCCCTATTCCACCCTGTCTGCATCCTCAGATGGCAGCGGATGGTATTGCATGCCGGAGGTGGGAGATGATGTGCGGATATATTTTCCTTCCAAGGCAGAATCTGAGGCAATTGCACTGAGTGCTGTAAGTAATTACGATGCACCGCAGAGTGGAGAAGATCGGATGAGCGATCCGGACAACCGGTATCTGCGCACCAAATCCGGGCAGGAGCTTGCACTGGCCCCGGGGTATATAAAGCTTTCCTGTGGAAGCAGCATCCGCAGTGACAATTCAGACGGATGGAAAGGTCAAAATACAATCTCAGTCTATGGTGAAGGCAATGGCACAGGAAGAGATTGCGATTCATGCGGAGGAGCAGGTGACGCTTCATGTATCGGAACAATTTATTATGCATAGTCTGAGCGGCGGACAGATTGTATCCAGCAAAGGCAACGTTATTATGCAGGGAACAGAAGTAATCGTGGATTAACATGTTTTGAAGGAGAGACAGATGGACAGAGAAACGGCTTTGCAGAATTACAGAGAAGCGGTATCGAGAAAAATAGCAGCATTCCGCAGCCATATGGGGGATTCTGTTCTGGAACATGCCGAGGATTGGGAGGCTGTGGTAGAAAAAGCCATGAAGCTTCTGGGAGAGCAGATGGAAAAACAGGGAAAGGAGTATGTATGTTTTTTGTATTTTTCTCTGTTGAAGTCAGATACGATCAACAGAAACTATCGGGTTCAGCTTCACGGTCTCGATATGAGCTGGTATATGGATAAGGAACCGGTTGAGGTGTATGTGGATGTAAAGGAATTGCTTACACCTTTGGATGAACTTTGGAATGAGTTAGTTTGTGCCAATCAGGGATATGGTGTCTCTGTCAATGAATATGACATTCAGAATCTGCTGTTTGATGAACTGACCATTATGGACAATATGATCTGTCAGGTGCTTCGCTATCGTCTGCGGGACTGGGAGAAAAAGGGAATCTTTGAGCCTGTTACCCGTTCTCCCTATTGGGTCCTGAGGTGGGGGGAATATCGTGATCAGACCGAAATACTGGTTCAGACGGACCGGGTGGAAAAGGATCCCGGCGTCTGGAAGACCGAACTGTCAAAGGCAGCCAGAGAGCCGGAAAAGATGGTGTTCAGTTATTGGTATAAAGGCACCTATGCAGACAGAACGATCCGGGACATGGATATGCGCTTTATTACGTTTGAGGAAAGCACCGTACAAAACATTGTATTTCAGAACTGCAATCTGGAAGGAAGCCGTTTCCCCGGAACCAGACTGACGGGATGCAGCTTTGAAGGGTGTAATCTGTGGGGGGCAGATTTTCGGGAGTGCACGTTTGAACAGACATCTTTTGCCGGAGCTGAACTTACTGCCGCTGTGTTCCCCGCAGAAAGTGTTCCGTTTCTGGAAATCAGTGCAGAGCAGCTTCAGGTAATCCGTCTGGACAGGGAGGAAGAATCATGAGGTATTTCTTTATTACGCAGGACAAAAATCTGCCGGGATCTATTCAGTATCGTGATTTTGATATCAATGGGAGCCGTCATGTGTTTTCGAAAGAGGACAGCAGCCAGTTGGACAGTGTTGTGGCATTGTATCTGGCAGGGGATGGCAACGAGGCCAGATGGGATTTTCTACAGCATCCGGTAACCATGTTCTCCAGAAGATTCCGGAATATTCTGGATGCGTATGAACCGGGATTGTTCTTCCAGGAGGTAGTTCTAATCCACAAGGAGAGTTCCCGGCAGTACCGGTATGTACATACGTTAATGGATCAGCTGGATGCGGTGGGAAGTCAGACGGAATATTATCCCAACGGGACGGTAAAGCGTCTGGTTTTAGACAGCGGGAAAATTGGACAGCATAACCTGTTCCTGCTGAAAGGGAACCAGAGAAAGGATCCGATTGTCAGTCTGCCTCTGGCAGAGAGCCTGCTGCGGCGCAGGCCGATGGGAATACACTTTGAAGAAGTGGAGGTGCAGTAAATGAGTGAGATACAGCCAAGTCTGGGAGAACTGGAGGATGCACAGAATACTGCCTATGAGAATTTCTTCACAGCGCGGGATGCTGTTACGGCCGCCGATGAAGCGGTATGTCTGGCAGAGAAAAAGTATATGAACGGTGAAATCAGTGTGGAAGAGTGGGAGGCAACGTTACAGGAATTAAGCGATGCACAAGTGGCTGAGACAGCGGCAAATGAGAACTATGAAGCTGCGGCAGCGGGGGCGCAGGCGGCAGCGGAAGCGGTGGAGGCCAAAAAACAGGAACTTCGTGACAGCCGTGTAAATGACACCGCTTATGTGGTACATTGTGCCCGGATCGAGTGCCCTTTTGGTATGCGTGAAAGCTATCTGGCACTGGATGCTACCCATGGGGTACTGACGCACCAGATACCGCAGATGACGGTAAAAGATATGATTCTGAATACAAATATCATTAACTTCGGTGGATGCCACAGCAGGGAGAACCCTGATGTTCAGGCGGAGATTGAAAAAACCAACGCCATCATAGAATCCAAAAAAGACTGGCGGGACGATGTGGTGGGCTATTTCACAAAGAAATGGAATGAGCGTGTAACAATCATAAAAGCAGGGATCGGTCTTGCAAAAAAACTATTAGGGATGAAAAAGAAAGAAAAGACCGAAGAAGAAAAGCTGGAAGAAATGAGTTCAGATTTTGTTGGTGAGTGCAAGGCCCAGTTCCCCGCGGACGGAGAATGGCTGGAAGGGCATGAAAAGGTATTTATTAATGGGGAACCGTTGCTGTTGCGCAGATGCAGTATCATGTGCAGTTACGGAGGATGTGTAACGATCTTGCTTTCGGGACAGCCGGAATAGGAGGAAAAAGGTATGGAGCTTGCTTATCAGGGTCTTTTCATTCGACTTCCCTTTGAAGGTGCGGTTGGAGTAGAAGCATTTGAAATGAATGCGTCATTTAATGACCATGTCACATTAAGGCTGTTACTTCTGGTGGAAGAAGAAAAGATAGAAGCTCTCATTCATGGTATTGGGGATGGGGATGATATAGAGGTATATAAGGCGGAGGCTGATGGGCTTTTATATGCCGGAAAGATTACAGACGCTAAAATGGAGCAGGATTGCAGCCTGCACCTTTTGCAGCTGGAAGCAGCTTCTTATACCATGGAATGGGGGCTTGCACCGGTAAGCCAGAGCTTTCTGAACTTAGACACAACATACAGGCAGGTTATGGACAAGGTCCTTAAGAATCAGAAGGATGCGGAAATTCTGGACTGTGCTACCAAAGGTGCTGTGATTCCTGATTTCCTGCTTCAGTATGAGGAGAGCGACTGGAATTTCCTCGTGCGTCTTGCCAGTCATTTTCATACCTTTATGGTACCGGACTGCCGTGCGGCGCATGGACGGGCCTATTTTGGAATTCCGGATCTGGGGGAAGAATATGTCCTGAGCGATGAAGAGTTTACAGAGATCAAGGATATGGACCAGTATTATCGTCTGGGCAGAGAACAGAAAATCCTTCCGCAGGAAACCCTTAAATGGAAAGTGACTGCCAGGCAGGATTTCTGTCTGGCACAGAAGGTACGCTTCCGGGGGATCAGTGCCATTGTCACAAGGATACAGTATCAGACGGTAGAAGGAGAACTTGTACGGACTTATGAACTGAGCCGGAGAAAGGGTGTGTTATGTGCCCCTGAAAAGAATCCTCATATTTTCGGTATGAGCATCCCCGCTACGGTAAAAGAGCGTTCGGGAAATTGTGTCAGGGTGCATTTCCATATTGATCCGGAATATGATAATTCCCCTAATGTAAAATACTTTACTTATGCGATCGAGAGCAGCTTTATCTACTGTATGCCGGAGGTGGGAAGTCAGGTACATATTTACTTCCCCGGGGATGATGAGAAAGATGCTATTGCAGTTCATGCCATCCGGACATCCGGCGGTTCCTCCGCATCCGGTTATGCACAGATACCGGACAACAAATCTTTTTCCAATGTAAATGGTGCGGAACTTTTGATGACTCCATCTAAGGCTATCGTATCTGCCGATCAGGAAAAGCAGACCTGTGTCTATCTGGATACGGATGGAAATGCCCTTATCACAGGGAAGAAGATTTGTCTTCATGCGGAAAAGAACCTGATTGTGGGCGATCCTGCAGAGGAAGACGGACAGGCTTCCAGACAAATGGTGCTGGAGGCGGAGGAACTGACGGTTCAGGTCGGAGGGAACGGTTCTCAGATCAACTTAACGGATGAGGCACGGATTATAGCAGCCTTTGTAAAGATGGATGCATCGGACCGGTCGCCTGCTGCAAATCCGTCTCTGGAAGAACTCAGATCATCTGTAACAGCAAATGATGAGACCAACAGAAAAAATATCAATGAAGATGTCAGCAATGAACTGGTGGAGAAATTCGAGGAAGGCAGAACCAGTATTCTGAAAGGGATCGTAAAAGTGGCTGCCACAGTTGCAACTGTGGCGGTAGCACTGACCGCAGCCACCGGCGGTGCTGCGGCAGTTATTATTGCAACCGTGGTGTTGGGAGCAGCTACGGCTGCATATGCTGTAGCAGATGTGGGAGAAGGAATAGACAATTACAAAAAGGCCCAAAGCGGTGATTTAAGTCAGGGACACAATTTCATGCGGGATGACGTATTCGGTGGAAACGAGCTCCTGTATGAACTGGTGAGAGCGGGTACGGAGATTGCCTTCGGTGTTGTATCCGGCTGTGCAATAGGTAGTGCATTTAATAAATTGATGACAGCAAAAAAATTCATACATCTTGCTAAGGAAGCAAAATGTCTGAAGGCAGTCATGCAGATAGGGGGAAATGTCCTGGATGGTATTTTTGATGATCTGGCACGGACAGGAGAGATCAATCCTGCCAGGACACTATGGAATATCGGGATAGGATTTGCACAGGGCAGTACCGGCAGTGGCATCCGTGACGGACTATTGAGTAAATTAGGTATTGAAGGATGTTCCTTCGGAAACCATCTCATTAAGACATTTCTGGGCGGTTTTATTGACACCGGCATAGATGGGGTGGGTTCTGCTCTGAGTGAACAGGACTTTGATCTGAAGAGCAGCCTTATCCAGAATCTTTTCTTTAATGGACTGGACGCTTTTATCAGCGATCCTGTGGACGCAGTCACGGGAATCTATGTCATTCAGGCTACGGATTTCCTGCTGGCCAGCGTGCCCTTTGCCCTGAAACTGGAACGGTCCTATTATTCTACCAATAATACGGTCTCTGTACTGGGGCTGGGATGGAAATTCCCATATGCCAGCAGGATATATCGGGATACAAGGGATGTGGAGCATACCCGGGTTCATCTGGAGACCATCACGGGTCATTCTGTGTGCTACGAGGAGCAGGATGGCCGTTGGGTGAACCAGAGCAAGGGAGCATCCAGATTCCTGATGGAAGTACAGGAGGCAGAGATAACCGGACAGGAGCGGTATGTGCTTACGGATGTGGTGGACCATACCCTGAGTGTTTATGATGCCAGAGGACTGCTTCAGTCTGTGGAATATCCAAATCAGCAGCGCTTAAGCTTTGCCTATGGAGAAGAGGGGCTGGAACGGATCGTTACGCCCCTGGGCAATGTACTTCAGGTAGAGTGCCGGGGTGGGCGTATTCTGCAGATTACGGATGAGATCGGACGCAGGACCCAGTATCGCTATGAGGGCGATCTTCTGGTGGATGTGGTGCATACGGACGAGGGGATTACCCACTACGAATATGATGAAAACGGACATATTTCTTCCGTTACGGATCAGAACGGAAGTTGTTATCTGGAGAACGAGTATGACGTGAAGGGCAGGGTCACCCGTCAGAACTTTTCAAGCGGTGTGTACCAGACCTTTACTTATGATGATATTCATCACAGGAATACCATTTATTACAGCGAAACGGGCAAGACGGAGATCTATGAATACAATAACCGGTTTCTGAAGGAACGGGTAATTTATGAGGATGGTTCGTTTCAGACCTATCAGTATTCGGATGACAACTTAAAGGTGGAAGAAATCAGTCGTCTGGGCAGCAGGAAAGAGTGGGAGTACGATGCCTATGGAAGAAGCATCCGGGAAAAATTCCCGGATGGCTTTGAAGTGCACCATGAATATAATGAGCACCATGATCTGGTACATACATGGGACAGCGACGGAAGAGAGACCCTCTATACTTATGACCAGGAACACAATCCGGTCAGGACGATGGAAAAGATCAAAGAGGGCAAATGGAAAGAAACGGCCCGGAAGTATGATTTCAGGGGAAGATGCATTCTGGAGCGGGATGCCCTCGGAAACGAAAGCCTTAAGGAATATGAAGCCAACCGGGCATACCCCAGCCGTGTCATTACGCCGAAGGGGGAGGAGACTGCCTACGGCTACGATACCGTAGGCCGCAGACTGTCCATCAGCAATACTTACGGCACGGTGGAGCTGGCTTACAATTCCAGAAACTTTGTCACCAGCCGCATCGACGGGGAAGGCTACACCACCCGTAGATTCTATGACCGCATGGGCAATCTGACCACTTACTATCCACCCGTGCAGTGGGAAAAGAAAGAGAGCGGCTATGAGTACCGCCACGATTTTCTGGAACGTGTGGTAGATACCATATCTCCCCTGCAGGAACATCACCGTGTATTCCGTAACTTTGACGGGGACATCACCAGCCGGATCCATCCGGTCAGCTATGCCCTGAAAGGCGAAGAGGGAGAAGGAACCCGCTATGAGTACAATTCTGACGGGAACTGCATCCGTATCCTTTATCCGGACGGAGGCGTGGAGCGGAGATTCTATGATGCGGATGGCAACATGATCAAACAGGTACAGCCGGAATCTTATGATGCAGATTCGGATGACGGCAATGGATACCGCTATGCCTATGACGCCTGCGGCCGGATGACAGAAGTACAGGATCCCGAGGGGAACATCCTGCACACCTACGAGTACAACGGGCACGGACAGATCCTCCGGGAAGTGGACGGCGAAGGAAAGGAGGTCATCTATACCTATAATGATCTGGGCTGGAAGATCCGGGAACAGATAAAAGTGCAGGAGACCGATCCTGCGCTGTACCGTGTCATCGCCTATACCTATGACAGTCAGGGCAATAAGGTGGAGGAGGCCTACGGACAGCAGGAGGTGGAAAGAGACGGAGAGCCGGATGGCTGGCACCGGATCCATTTTTCCTACGATAAAAACAATCATCTGAATGTAGTGAAAGATGACTTTGGGGCAAAAATGCGCTACGATTATGACTGTCTGGGAAATGTAACGCTGGAAGAGCGTGTCATTGCGGACGGTGTTCATAGTGTCATTCATTATGCCTACAATAAAAACGGGTGGCTTGTTCAGCGGACGGAGGAAATCCAGGGCAACGGCCCGGTACAGGCCGCCGTTACAAGATATGCCTACGATGCCAACGGCAACCTGACAAAGATCACCACCCCGAAGGGCTCCGAGATCCACAGAAGCTACGATGCGGACGACCGCCTGACCGAGGAGAGAGTCCTTGACAGAAAGAACGGTATCGACAG
>ERZ779953.210-NODE-210-length-18222-cov-1.93015_pt1 | contig 18222 bp, 19 predicted proteins | sample MGYA00511184_ERZ779953 | MGnify/ENA primary metagenome ERZ779953 (study PRJEB29588, sample SAMEA2163248) | human gut metagenome | biome: human gut; feature: human-associated habitat; material: faeces | place: Denmark | collected 2008/2010 ... | reverse complement strand
TCCACACCACCACCCCCGGATTGTGCGTTGCAGTTGCGGATCTCAGAGCCGGAACCCATGGTGAATGTGCACCCCGGGGAGACAGACACACCGCCGCCGTTTTTTGCCGCGCAGCCGATAATACTTCCGCCCGTCATGGTGAATGTGCTGCTCTTGCCGATGGAAGAGTCATAAGCAAGGTGTACACCGCCGCCGAGACCACCTGCCGAGCATCCGACGATGCTGCCACCGGTCATGGACAGTTTACCGCCGACATTAACAAGCACACCGCCGCCATCACTGTGGGCAAAATTACCGCCACCGCCCGTAATAACCCCACCAGAGACGATTTCCGTGCCGGTGTCTTTGTCCAGTTTCCATAGGCCACATCCCCACATATCTGTATAGTTCGGGTTAAATTTATGTTCTTTGTTGGGAGTGCTGTCCGCAATTGTCAGATTGCCGCCCGACTCTACCTTGATTACGCTGAAGCCGCCGGTCATTTTCAGTACATTACCGTTCAAATCCAGCGTCACAGTGCGGTTAACTGTCAGAGTACTGCTGATTTCAACATCACCCTTCAGTGTGATCCTGGAAATACTGCTATCTGCCAGTGCAGTCGCCAGTTCTTCGGCTGTCGCCACCTCTTTCACACCGTTTGCAATCGGCAGTGCTGTGTACAGCCCGTTCAGGGCAGCTGCCGCTTCATTTCCCGATATACTTTCTGGGGAACTCAGCTCCTCTGTGGATGTCGGGGGATTCAGCATCTGTCCGGTTTCTGCTGCCGATACCGGCGTGGAGACCAGAGAAAATACCATGGAACTGCAAAGCAGCGCCGCATAGATCCGTCTTCTTTGTTTTTTCATTTATTTTTTCCCTCCCGTTGTTGTGATGCGTTTCCTTTTCCCGTGCCTTGTCCGCGGTGTTCTCTTTCCCGGAGTCTGATACACAGCACAGTGATCATGACCGCCGTGGCGAAAGAAATTACCCCCACCAGCACATAACCGCCGGCGTCTTCATGCAGCAGGATAGAACCGTACATTCCCCGGGCGGTGATCTGCGTCTGACCGGCTGCTGTGTGCACCGTTCCCACAAGGAACGCAGACAATGCTGTGCACAGGGCAGACAGCCGGCAGATCCCGCGACGCTCCTTCCGGTGATATTTTTCAAGCACCCGTTTTTTCACCAGTTCGACCCGCTTTTCTGTATCATACATATCGTTGAAAACCTCCCTTCGGAAAGTAAAATCATAAAATACGCATGCCCTTCATCTTATTAGGTACAAAAAAACGAAAAAACTCTCACCTGAAAATCAAATTTTTTCAAAAAAGTTTTCAAAAAAAGGAGCTGCCGACAGCAGCTCCGCAAAAGACAGGATTCAGTTGTGACTCTGGGGCAGGCGGACAATCAGTTTTCCCACCGTCAGGATCAGCACAGGCAGAATGTATGCGATATACTGTATCGCACCGCCATAGGCGATCAGAAGATTATAAATTGCATGAAAAGTGATGGCAGCCCCGAGCAGACCGCAGGTTCCGGCGATCTTCAGCCAGGTGCGCTGCCATACATATGCCAGTCCACCGCCGACGATGGCACCACAGATCACGTGCATGGCACCCGTTCCAATGCCCCGGAAAAAAATAAAGGAAAAATGTCCGGCTCCGTTTTGAATCAGATAGCAGACATTCTCAAAGGTGGCAAAGGAAAGTGCAACGATGATGGCAGCATTTTTTATCGGCACCGGTTCAGGCTCAAATACAAGAAGATAAAAGAGCAGCGGCAGGAGTTTCATCACTTCTTCTACCACAGGTGCGATCTCTGCGGTGGCGGCAATCGTATCTGCTGCGTAAAGAGCGGCAAAGAAGGTATTGATGTAAGCGGAGAGCAGGCATGCCCCCATTCCTGCAAGACAGCATAGAAAGAATTTGGCCTGCCGCCTACCCATGCACAGGGCGGCGATCAACAGGGGTGAGGCCATACAGATAAATACATTTTCAATATAGGTCATGTCCGCACCGCCTTTCCTGTGGCAGGCAGCAGCCCGAAAAGGCAGAACGTCAGCAGAAGATCACACCAGCAATAGGGACTGAAGATAGAGTCGCCCGGCCAGAAGCAGCCGGAGGTCCACAGAGCGTATTCTACCGCAACATAGCAGAGGATTCCGATGTGAAAATACCGCAGGTTCCGCCCTTTTCCCGTCTGTGTCTCTGCGTAGACAAGACCGTGGATGGAACGATAGGAGACAAGGATCATCATGCCGCACCAGAGCAGGTTGGAGAGAATGTCACCAAAGGTACAGTAAAATGCGCACAACGGAACTCCGATCAGCGGAGCCAGCAGGGATTTCCGACAGGAAAAGCTTCTTTCCTCCGGGGAGGAGAGAGTATATTGTAGGAGATAGAGAAAAATAACGCTGGAGACCCAGCCGAATTCCGATACATAAAAGATCCGTGGTGTTTCGGAAAACAACAACAGATATAATGTCCAGTACAGGGAGCCCAGTGCGAAACAGCCATAAAAGCAAATCAGCAGAAAATATGACAGTGTCCGATGCCTCAGATAACGAATGCCGCTCAGACAGAAGCCCAGCAGGGTGACGAAAAATTGCAAAAGATTAATGATCAATTCCATTGGCGCGGTCCCCCCTCTGCTCTGCCTGATCTTCTTTGTCCAGCAGATGGACACGAAAACACAGGATCGTCACGCATACGCCGAGAAGAAATGAAAGCACCCCTATTATGATATATTCAGGTGCAGCACCTCCGCCGAGGATCGTTGCCGCCGTTTCATATCCGGAGGAGTTCCCAGGCACCATTTGCCCGGAAATCCCGGACATGACAAAGGAAGCCCCGAAGATCACCGCAAGGCATGCCGCTATGCAGGAAATAGCAACGATCCGCCGCTGCTTTCGTCTTTTTTGTCGTTGTTTCTCTGTAATCCTTCGTCGGACTTCTGCGATCCGTTCCTCATGACTCCGCATTTGTAATTCCCTCCCGTTCCAATAATCCCCGCAGACGCTCTTTTCCCCGGTACATTATATTAGTGATCTGCTTCACGCTTTTCCCCATAACTTCAGCGACCTGCCGGTAACTCATACCCTCAAAATAGGTCAGATAAAGAGCTTCTCTGTAATCCGGATTCAGTTCACCCATGCATAAATGCAGGATCTGATTCCGTTCTTTTGTCCGGATCACCTCATCCACCAGTTTCCCACCTTCCGGCTCTTTGGTCAGATCATCAAGACAGAAGTGATGTCGCCGGATGCTTTTGTGGCGCAAAGCCATATGCCGCGCCGCTTTATACAGGTAAGCCCTGAATCCGCCATCCCGGATAGGGGGTCTTTTGGCGAACAGGTAGGAAAATACTTCTATCATCAGGTCCTCCGCCTCGTGAATGTCATGCAGATAGCCGTTGATGTATAAGGTCAGTGGGTTGCCGTATTTTTTCATCAATTCTATCAACCCTGTTTCATCGCCGCTCAAATATTGTCGGTATAATTCTTCATCGGAAATCATATCGTGTACATCCTTTCCACTGTAGCCGGCGGTTCGTCCCTTTGTAATCCCGAATGTGTATGGAATTGCGTAAGCTGCATGCCTACGGATTGCTTCGTATATTAAACATCATTATATGCGAATAAGGTAATATTTTCAAGTTATGCATTTCCCGCCTCCTTTCCCGTAGCCCCGCCGCTAGGGAAAAGAATAAAACAGCTATAAAAATAAAATAAGAGAGTCCCCACAAAGTGGGAACTCTCCTGAATGTTACAATCTGTTGTTACATTGAAGTATTAGAAAGACGCTGTAAAGCATGTTCGGCGATCAGTGTGGAACAATGTTCCTCAAGAAAAGTAAGGCTTGCCGGTGTGGAACGCTTGGGAATACCGTATTCAGAGATGACATTGCAGACACGGTCGAAGACCTCGCGATCTTCTTCGCCCTGCGTCAGGATCAGATAATACCCGTCGGTACCCTCTTCGTGATACAGAGTGCTGAGCCCATGATAATGGCTTCCGGCTATTACTGCCGCATTGATCACCTGTTTCAGAGATTCCATACGGAACAGGCGGGAACGTACACTGTCACTCTCCTCGGGAGCGGACGCGGAAGGAGCTTCAGGAGCGCTTGCGGTATTGTCTTCGCTCTGGATACGGCGGAACAGATCCAGAACCTCGTCTGCAGTGCTCTCATCACTGTCCTCATCACTTTCTTCCGTAACGGAAGGAGCAAAACGGGAAAAGCGGGTATCCAGTTCATCCGGGTCTTCTACTTTGGTAATGATCAGCACGATGCAGTCCGCATTCAGCGGGATGGCCTCGATCATCAGAGGGATGTCTTCGGCTTCAAAGCCAAATTCAAAATTGGCCTGCTGCATCATGTCACGGAATAGGGATTTTGCCTTTTCCGTACCGTAGGCAAGCTCACTTATTTTTAATTCGCGGCTGGCGAGATCCTCGCGGGTCAGCGTGCAGCGAATCTGATTTTCATTTACTTTTTCTATTTTCATGCGACAACACTTCCTTTCTGCCTTCGCATTGGTATGGTATATAGCTTATACTTTCCCTATATTTTAGTCAATAGAAGCCTTTCACAGTTTAAAAAAATTTAATAAAAGAGCTTGTCAAACAAGGCATTACAGTATATAATCTCACCTATAGATGCCTCTGATACTCCGGTACGGAGAGGAGGCTGACGGATTTCTTATTTTCTTGTTGATTTACGAGGAACGATTCGTTCCGTTTCATCCCATTTTTATTTGTATTCACAAAACGATGGAGAGCATTTATTGTTTTGTAAAATATAGTATGGAGATGTCTTACAGGCGTATACGTGTCTGGTCATAATATTTCAACGAAATTTTTCACAATCATAATTCCAATGTTTTATTTGAACTACCTTAAAGAAGTACCGTCAGAGGCATTTATGTTCATAAAGTACCGGAAAACGCAGCAGAGGGATAAGTGTTTCACGAATACTTTTGGTCCAAAACTGCTGTGGATGGCCCGGAACTGTCATTTAGGAGGTGTCAGCGCCCGTATGGCCGGAACGGTCAGAGGGGAAGGAACATACGCTGCGGGACCGCAAAATGGGATTGCCTCTCTGGCTGTGTCCTGCAGTGTGTGACTGAATGAGTATTGTTCCTTGTATTATATGCGGGAATTGTGATAGAATAAGACTGTTCTGCCGGGAGACGGACGGAACGAAAGAAGAGGCAAGAACAATGCGGGGAATCCCCTGCGGATGGGAGCACATATGAAGAAAAAAGTATTACCGGTGATCGTGGCGATCCTGCTGATCCTTGTGATCGGTGGCTGCGCACTGGGCAAAGTGCTGTTGGATAAATATTCCTACAGCAAGGAAGAAGCCGACTGGAATGAATTCTATCAGGTGTCAGAGAACGACAGGAGTGCCATTATTTTACAGAATGAAATGGTGGAGGAACAGGCACTGATCAAAGACGGTGTGTGCTATTTCGACCTGGCAACTGTTCATAAATATATGAACGAAGTATTTTATGCGGATATGACAGAGAATCTGTTGTTGTATGCTACTCCGACAGAAGTGATCCGGACAACATTCGGAGAGACTGCATATACGACAACGGAAGGAACACAGGAAGCCGGTTATGTGATCAGCTTCGCGGACGGAGATAACGTATATGTGGCAGCTGACTATGTAAAACTGTTTACGAATTATTCCTATGAATGTTATGACAGACATGTACAGGTCAATACCGAATGGGGAACCAGACAGGTAGCACAGCTGAAAAAGGATACCGCAGTCCGGCTGAGAGGCGGCGTAAAGAGCCCGATCCTGACACAGGCAGTCAAGGGAGATACCCTTGAGATACTGGAACAGATGGAGACCTGGAGTAAGGTAAAGACAGCGGATGCAGTCATCGGATATGTGGAAAATAAACGCCTGGGTGAGATCACGGAGGAGACGGAAACACCGGTGACAGATTATCAGGCACCGGAGTATACATCCCTTACCGCAGACAGCAAGATCTGCCTCGGCTGGCATTCCATAGGAGGTGTCGCAGGTAATGATACCTTATACTCTATGGTGTCCGGCACGAAAGGAATGAACGTGATCGCACCTACCTGGTTCAGTATGACGGATGAAAACGGAGCGTTCCGAAGCTTTGCAACAGCGGGTTATGTAACGACCGCCCATCAGATGGGACTGCAGGTGTGGGGTGTGCTGGATAATTTTAATTATGCGAATGAAAACGGCATATCTATCAGTACATTGAATATGCTGTCATCCACCACGGCCAGACAGAACCTGGTGAAAAATGTGACGGATACGGCAGTGGGACTGGGACTTGACGGGATTAACGTGGATTTCGAACAGCTGAGCAGTGACTGCGGACCGCATTATGTGGAGTTCTTAAGAGAACTGTCCATAGAGTGCCGCAATAAGGGACTGGTACTGTCAATCGATAATTATGTACCTTTTAATTTCAATGACTACTATCGCCTGGATATTCAGGGAGAAGTTGCGGATTATGTGATCATCATGGGATATGATGAGCACTGGCACGGAAGCAAGGATCCCGGAAGTGTTGCAAGCATCAGCTATGTATCGGACGGACTGGATAGAACGCTTCAGGAAGTACCGGCGAATAAAGTAGTGAATGCACTTCCCTTCTATACGATCCTGTGGAAGACGGAAGGAACGGATGTGACAGACGAATATATCACAATGCGCAATGAAGCAGACTTCATGAGTAAAGCAGGCGTGAGTGCAGAATGGGATGAAGTGACCTGCCAGAATTATGCGGAATGGACTTCCGGTAGCGTAAATTATCAGATCTGGCTGGAGGATGCGGAATCCATTGCTGTGAAGCTGAATATGATGACTACCAAGAATATCGGTGGAGTGGCAGTATGGAGACTCGGCTACGGAACACAGGCAGCCTGGGAACTGATCAACGCCTACCTGCAATAATAAGCAATATAAAATGCCTGGCCGTTTTGGCCAGGCATTTTGTGCTCTTATAATGTAATTATGCGTTTTTCTTACGAAGTGCATATCCGGATACAACACAGAAAACTGCGGCAACCATCAGATAAATAGAAAGAGCGCTTTCACCGGTCTTAGGCACATCATCGTATGCGGAAGAGGAAGCGGGCTGCGCAGTTGCAGCGGGCTGCGCAGTTGCAGCGGGCTGAGCGGCTGCAGCAGGCTGTGCAGCTTCAGTGGCGGCAGCGGGAGCGGTCTTGCTGTAATATTGTGCATCGGTTCTTAAGGCGCCATCCTCGGTGTACAGCTTATTGGCTGCAAAATTGTAGTAGTCATAATAAGTCTCCATGGTCTGACCGTCTTTGGCAGACAGATGATTTACCGTACCGACAACGTTGATATAGGCATGCAGATTGTTGTATTCATTGCCGTAGCCGTACATTTCCAAAGTGTCAACGTTATTATTGAAATTAACGCGTGCACCGCCGTATACATAGGCATGAGATACATCACCGTTAATTGCCGCGGTAGTACCGTCCAGAACATAGACATTGTCATAACCTTTTGCGGTGATGACAGGAGTCTTGACACTGTTCTTGATCGTCAGGTTGCCCAGACGTACGGGAACATTCAGATTCAGAGGGTTACAGTCGACATCATTCTGGACTACGATGTAGTCACCGTCTTTGATTTCCTGCATCATATAGTAAAGCTCGCGGTCCTGAACTTCTTCGGACCATGAGGATGCAGGCTTGAAGCGCCATTCACCTTTGGAGGGGGAAAAGTTCAGAACATAGGTGTTGGGTTCTGCTGCTTTGGCTGTGATCTTGCCGAATGCGGGAGCAGTCAGGCACACAGCTGCAAGCGTAAGCAGTGTAACGATTTTTTTCAGTTTTTTCATAAGAAAATCCTCCTGATAGATTGTTGGTTATTCCTGTATGGGAAGGTAGTGATCGCCGGGTTCCGTTTCCTTGGCAACGACTACAAACCGGCCCTGCTCTACGTGATACACGCAGGTAGACAGTGTCAGAAAATGATCTCCGAACTGTGCGGTAACACCGGTATCATACTGGGATAACTGCTTGATATTGTTATAAAAGTCATCAAATTCTTCCCGGGTATCCGCCTGGAAAAATTTGTAGAACTTAAATACCTGATCGGTCTTCCGGTAGACCTGGGAACGAAAGACAGCAATGACTTCGTAATTGCGCTGACATTCTTCGGTGTACAGGATAATATTTTTGTGATTTTCGTAAAAATCCGGATCCTCATAATCCGTGAGATTGCCAAACATGGCACCGGATTTCATGTTGTGACCGTGAATGATGAGATTCGTGGAAAGGGGATCCAGGCAGCTGTCCGTATCTAATATGAGGCAGCCGTTTTTATTCTCGCTGCCGTCGAAAGCACGATACAGATAATAGGACTCATCTCTCGGAGTCCACATCACCGGATAATCGATCCCGGTGCCGGGAATCTGCAGCCATGCGCCCATGTCTTCGTTGGCAAGAAAGCTGTCGGCGTAAGGATTGGGAACCCTGGTGACCTCTTCCGGAGCGGGAACCGCTTCTTCCGCGGCGGATTCCGTCGTAGCAGTTGCAATGGTCTCAGGTTCCGAAGAAGGAACGGTCTCTGCCGGAGACTCAGTGGGTCTTAAAGCTTCCATGTGCCGGTCCTCCATGTGACCCCTCACGAAGAGAATAATTGCTGCCAGGATACAAATTCCGGCCAATATAAATAAGATTACGGAAAGTGTTTTTCTATTCGATTTCATGTGTTTATTATACGCTGAACAGGCAACAGGATGCAATAGGTTAAAACAAAAGGATTTCTTAATTTTGGAAGATTTTGCATCGGGAAGATATTTCCTGCGGAAAATGCACATAAAATCATATAGAATACAATAAGGCGGCTGAAAAAATGGAACAGAAGGCATTGAAACTGATCATGGCAGGGCTCTTAATTCTGTCGATGGCGCTGACCGGCAGGGAAGCGGCAGAATATGTTGGTGCGATGCATGCGGTAAATGCTTTGCGGGAGACGGGAATGGGGGCAGATGACTCCGGGAGACTCTGCGTGGTCGTCGATGCCGGACACGGAGGAGACGATCCGGGGAAGATCGGCATCAATGGGGCACCGGAAAAGGATATCAACCTTCAGATTGCTCAAAAACTGAAAAAATATCTGGAAGCGGAAGATGTGGAAGTGGTGCTGACCCGGGAGACGGAGGACGGATTGTATGATGCGCATGCTTCCAATAAAAAGGTACAGGATATGAAACGCAGGATAGAAAAAACCGATCCTGTTTTGACGGTAAGTATTCACCAGAACAGTTATCCGGAGGAATACGTACATGGGGCGCAGGTGTTTTATTATACCGGAAGTATGGGAAGCGAGACACTGGCTTCCGGCATTCAGGATCAGCTGGTACGGGGACTGGACCCGGAGAATCATCGCAAAGTCAAGGCCAACGACAGTTATTATCTTCTGAAGAAGACCAAAGGAACCATCGTGATCGTGGAGTGTGGATTTTTGTCAAATCAAGCGGAGGCGGAAAAGCTTTGCGATGAAGAATATCAGGATCGTATTGCATGGCTGATCCATAAGGGAATTCTGCGGTACCTGAAACAGTATCTTTCCATTTTATCGTATCTATGATATACTATTCCCAAATGCATTAGAACATAGAAGGTAAAAAATATGAATACAGAGATCATCAAGATTCAACCCGGAGACGGTCCGGTCAGTGAGGAAGATGATGCAAAACTGAAAGCTGCCGGAGAGATTTTACGGCGGGGAGGTCTGGTGGCATTTCCTACGGAGACAGTATACGGTCTGGGCGGAGATGCATTGAACCCGACATCCTCAAAGCGGATCTATGCAGCGAAAGGCAGACCCTCGGATAATCCACTGATCGTGCATATTTACCGGTTTGAAGACATTTACAAAATAGCAGGGGATGTGCCGGAAGAAGCACGCAGGATCGCCGATGCTTTCTGGCCGGGTCCTCTTACCATGATCCTGCCGAAGTCAGATGCAGTGCCTTACGAGACCACCGGAGGACTGGATACGGTAGCCATCCGTATGCCATCACATCCGGCGGCACAGAAGCTGATCGAGTACAGCGGCGGATATATTGCGGCACCCAGTGCCAATACTTCCGGGAAACCGAGTCCTACCGTGGCCAAATATGTCGTGGAAGATATGATGGGCCGGATCGATGTCATTATCGACGGTGGAGAAGTGGGAATCGGACTGGAGTCCACGATCATTGATCTGACGGTGAGTCCGCCGCAGATTCTCCGCCCCGGATATATCACCCGGGAAAAGCTCAGTGCGGTGTTGGGAACGGTGGACACAGATGCCACGATCCTGCGGGCAGACAGTGGACAGGCCCCCAAGGCACCTGGGATGAAATACAGACATTATGCCCCCAGGGGTGAACTCACCATTGTGGAAGGTACGCCGGAACAGGTGAGAGAATATATCAACCGGGAAGCCGCAGCGGATCATGCGGCAGGAGAGAAGACCGGTATTATCGGAACGGAAGAAATGCTTTCCGGGTATACGGCAGATGTGGTAAAAAGTGTCGGCAGCCGCAGGGATGAAGACAGCATTGCCAGACATCTGTATACGATCCTGAGAGAATTCGATGATGAAGGTGTCACCAAAATCTATTCTGAGGGATTTTCCACGGATGGTTTCGGACAGGCTATTATGAACCGGCTGCTGAAAGCGGCGGGGCATAAGGTTGTAAAGCTTTAAATTTCATTTTAAATATTAAGGAGAATAAAAATGATAGCAATCGCAAGTGATCATGGTGGATATGATCTAAAAGAAAGAGTTAAAAAATATTTAGAGGAGAATAATATTCCTTTTCAGGATTTTGGATGCGACAGCAAGGCAAGCTGTGATTATCCGGTATTCGGGCATGCGGCAGCGAAGGCTGTGGCAGACGGTACCTGCGAAAAGGGCATTGTGATCTGCACGACCGGTATTGGTATCAGTATTTCAGCTAATAAAGTAAAAGGTATCCGTTGTGCATTGTGTTCGGAGCCGCTTTCCGCAAAAATGACCAGGCTGCACAATGATGCCAATATGCTGGCAATGGGAGCAGGCATCGTAGGAGAGAATCTGGCACTGGAGATCGTTGAGACCTTTTTGAACACACCCTTTTCCGGAGAAGAGAGACACAGCCGCAGAATCAGCCTGATCGAAGAGATCTGAGCTGGGGCGCAAAATACAACCAACAACACTAAAACACAGGAGGACAATCATATGTCAAAAGTAGTAGTTATGGACCATCCCTTAATTGAGCAGAAGATCGGAATCATCCGCAGAAAGGAAACAGGAACCAAGGATTTCAGACAGAACATCAGCGAGATCGCCATGCTGATCGGCTATGAAGCTACCAAGGATCTGAAGCTGGAAGAAGTAGAGATCGAGACTCCCATCTGCAAGACTACCGTAAAACAGTTAAAGGGTAAAAAGCTGGCACTGGTACCCATCCTGCGCGCAGGCCTTGGTATGGTAGACGGAATGCTGTCCCTGATCCCGGCTGCAAAGGTAGGACATATCGGACTGTACCGTGATCCGGAGACCTTAAAGCCCGTAGAATATTACTGCAAACTGCCTGCAGACTGTGCAGAGCGTGAAGTATTCGTCGTAGATCCCATGCTGGCCACCGGCGGTTCTTCCATCGCAGCCATCCAGCTGCTGAAGGACAAGGGATGCAAGAGCATCCGTCTGCTGTGCATCATCGCAGCACCCGAAGGTGTGAAGGCTATGCAGGAAGCACATCCCGATGTGGATATCTATATCGGAGCAATGGATCAGAAGCTCAATGATCACGGATATATCGTTCCCGGACTGGGAGATGCTGGAGACCGTATTTTCGGTACCAAATAAAGGAGACACCAATGAGTGCCAAGCGCAGTGACTATATCAGTTGGGATGAATATTTCATGGGGGTAGCCCACCTGTCGGGGATGCGGTCCAAGGATCCGAATACCCAGGTGGGAGCCTGCATTGTCAGCCCGGACAATAAGATTCTGTCTATGGGATACAATGGGTTCCCCAAGGGTTGTTCCGATGATGAGTTTCCCTGGGAGAGGGAGAATGACAAGGATAGTAATCTGACAAAATATCCCTTTGTGACACATAGTGAACTGAATGCAATTTTGAATTACCGCGGAGGATCTTTAGAGGGCACGAAGCTGTACGTGTCCCTTTTCCCCTGCAATGAGTGTGCGAAAGCCATCATTCAGGCAGGGATCCATACCGTAGTATATGACAGCGACAAATATCGGGGAACACCCTCCAACCGGGCAGCCAGGCGGATGTTTGATGCGGCGGGAGTGGAGTGCGTTCCATACAGCAGGACAGGACGTACGATACATATCGGGGTCTGAACGACAGATTAAAGGAGTATGAACGGTTGAAGCGCCTACAGAAGACAGCTGTACTGCTTGCAGCGGTGATCCTTGCAGGAGCCTTTTCTTCAGAAGACATCAAAGTAGAAGCTACCAGCAGTACCTGGCAGCAGATTCAGAAGGAACAGCAGGAGAAAAATGAACTGCAGAACCAGCTGAATCAGGAAAATGATAATCTGGAGAACCTGAAGGGAGAGCAGAATTCCCTCAAGGGACAACTGAATAATCTGAACGGTCAATTGACGGAGGTCAGCAATAATCTGGCGGATCTGGAACAGCAGATCGCGGATAAGGAGCAGGAGATCGCAGATACCCAGGACAGCCTGGAGAAAGCAAAGGCTACCGAAGAGTGGCAGTATGAGTGCATGGTGATCCGGGTCCGGGATATGTATGAACGGAACGAGACCAGCTATATCAATGCGATCCTGAGTGCCCAAAGCTTCGATAAACTGTTGAATGCTGCGGATTTTTTTGAACGGATCGCTGCCTATGACCAGAAAAAACTCAAAGAATTCGAGGAAAACCGCCAGCTGATCGAAGAGGAAGAGGCAAGGCTTCAGACAGAGAAGGCAGAGCTGGATGATCTGAAATTAGAAGCGGAAGCTGAAAAAAGCAAGGTATCCGGTCTGATCAGTCAGACATCCAACAATATTGCCAAATATGCCGGAGACATCTCCGAAGCGGAACAGAGAGCCCTGGCATACGAAGCGGAGATCAAGAAAAAAGAGGATAATCTGGAAACCCTCAGAAAAAAGCTTGCCGAAGAGATCGCTATGTCCCAGAAAGCGGCAAATGCCACCTGGCGGGATATTTCCGATATCTCTTTCGAAGAGGGAGACAGATATCTGTTAGCCAATCTGATCTACTGTGAAGCGGGAGGCGAACCCTATGACGGTCAACTGGCGGTAGCCAGCGTTGTGATCAACCGTGTCAGAAGTTCGGTCTATCCCAACACGGTGGTGGGTGTGATCTATCAGAACAAACAGTTCTCACCGGTAGCCAGTGGACGGTTGGAACTGGCTCTGGCTGCGAATAAGGCCACGAGCCGTTGTTATCAGGCGGCGGATGAGGCAATGTCCGGAGTGACGAATGTAGGCAATTGCGTGTATTTCCGTACCCCAGTGGAAGGACTGACCGGCATCAGTATCGGTGGCCATATATTTTACTAAGGTGAAAGTGATAATCTATGAAAATCAACATCGTAGAACGAGAAGGGTATTCCAACAGAATTATGAATTGGAAGATCTATGTGAGGAAGGATCTGACAGTAGCCAAGGCATCGGAATATTACTATGAATTTATCGAGGAAAATTCCTTTCGTCCGGTGAGTGAACTGGTGCTGCCGGAAGATGGTGAATTGTTGAAAGAGGCTGTTGCGGCGGAATTGTTCGCTCCACTGGAATTAATGACAGTTCTCAGCAATCTCAAAGATAGTACCCGGAATGTGTATCTGCGTATGGAACAGAGTGAACAGACAGAGGACGGAATTCCGTTGTATCAGATCACACTATCGGATCTGCATGATCTGGAGAATAGAACGGTACAGCTGGAACAGAGCATTTTAAAGTATCGTCATTTTATGACATTGGAAGATGTTTATTACTTTGAGTATCTGATCGACAGTGATCATATCACAGTGTATAAATATGTCAATGAACGGGCAATGAATCAGTTTGAGGGTCCGTTGAAGGATCTGATCCGGATGGAGGAGAAAACACATACAGACAGTAACATTGCCAAAATGGAAGAACATCTGCAGGCGTTTTGTGCCCATTTGCGTAATGGTGAAGATTCCTTTGAAATGAAATTCAACGGTCAGGATGAAGACGAGAGAATGTGGACGGTGAGAGCCTCCCGGATTCCGAAAAACCGGAACATGCTGGCCGGTATCATAGATTCTGACAAAAACCGTGAGCAGGAAGCCTACTATCTGACTCCGGCAGCCAGGGATGCCGGAACAGGTCTGCTGAATAAGCGGGCATGGACGGAATATACCATCGAACAGCTGAATCGGAAGGACGGTCGGGTCCGCTGGCTGGTGATCATTGATGTTGACGAGTTCAAACATATTAACGACACCTATGGACATATCTTCGGAGATCAGGTGATCCGTGGAGTGGCAGAGATCATGCAGGAGCTGGTAGGGCAGAGAGGTGTCATCGGCAGATTCGGTGGAGACGAGTATGTGATTCTGTTAGAGAAGGTTGAGACCAGGGAACAGTTGAAGACCCTGCTTAAGACCATTGCGAAGGAACTCAGGCTGGCATTCGATCCGAAGATCCATGTGACGGCTTCTATCGGTGTGTCGGAATATCCGGTGGATGGAACGGAGTATGAGTATCTGATGCGCAAGGCGGATAAAGCTCTGTATCTTGCCAAGGAAAAAGGCAAGAACCGACATATTATATATGAAGAGCGGCTGCATGGGAAGCTGGAGACCGACGATATGCAGAACATGGCTATGGCCTATGCAGTATCCAAGGAGAAAAAACGGGAAGCTATCACAGAGATGATCACGGAATTATGTGTATCGGGCGTGAACGCTATTGTGAAAAGTGAAGAGCGCCTGCAACAGATCCGCAGTCTGTTTGATCTGGATGGTATTACCGTTTTCTCAGACAGAGGAAACAGACTTGTCTGCAGAAACGGCAACTATATGGCAGAAGCTCCGGACGGTCGTCCCGGGTTTGAAGATGAAGGGTATCTTTCGCTGTTTGGCGATGATGATATTTTTGTAGAATCCAACATGATAAAACTTCGCTCCCAAAACCCGGCAGCCTATGCTGTGACACAGGAGCAGGAGGTTGGGGCTGCCCTTCAGTGCCTGTCCAGAAAAGAAGGAATTCCTTATACAATGGTCAGTTTTGAAGTGTTCAATCGTAACCGTAAATGGTCCGATAAAGACGTTACCCTGCTGACCTTGCTGGGACATTGCATCGGAGATTTGCTGAATTATTCAGAGTAAAGTAAACACATGAGCAAAAAGTAAGCACTGCAAGTGCGGTTTTGCGAATGCGTTACTCTGAATAGTTCAGTAATTACAGCCCACTTTTCTCCAGGGGGCTTTGCAGTCTGTCGAATTTGTCACGATAGATGATCGTGATCAGGTTGTTTAACTGGCGCAGGCAGGCAGTCGTCTGTGCCTGCGTGATCAGACCTTTTTCCAGTGCCTCTGCCAGCTCGTCCAGGTCAACAACATGCATTCTTCCGTCGGGATAGAGGATAATGTCAGCCAGCAGATCGGTAACGATCAGGGCATTGTCCTCCGGACGGCGGGTGTATTCTACAATATCGCAGTACCAGTACAACAGAGACCCGTCATGACGGTAGAACTTGCTGATCTTGAACCCTTCCTTCAGATAATAGCAGGAACAGCCATGGGAAAAAGTAGTCTTGGGATTCAGTGTTTTCCATTTTGTCAGAATATAATCATCGTTCTGTTCTACGATAATATCGTCTTTTAACAGAATACATTCTTCCGGGATCAGTCGCTTCCGGTAGATCTGAAGTTCGTTATTCATAGCATTTCTCCTTTGTATCAATTGATAGCGTTCAAAGTTCCGGGAAAGGAATAAAAGGCAGTGGCGGCACGGTGTGAAGACACAATGTCTTCTCCATCCAGATCATGTCATGCCATTCCCCCTGCTTGAAGCCGGAAGCATGAAAATGAGCCACGGTCTTGTAACCGTGCTTCTCATGAAAAGCAATACTGGGCGGATTCGGATAAGTAATGCAGGCACATACATTGCAGATATGTTGTGCTGTCAGATATTCCTCCAGCTTCTGATAAAGAAGGCTGCCAACACCACTGCTTCGAACATCCTGACTGATATAAATGGAGGTTTCCACAGACCAGTTGTAAGCAGCACGTCCTTTGAAGGCGGAAGCGTAAGCATAACCTATGGGAATACCGCTTTTCTCGGCCACCAGATAAGGGTAACGGGCGAGGGTATGCCGGATGCGTTCGGCGAATTCCTTCACGGAAGGAACCGTGTATTCAAAAGTGATCGAGGTGTTCTCCACATAGGGAGCGTAAATGGCAGCCAGGGCTTCGGCATCTTCCGGTGTGGCGGTCCGGATCTTAATTTCATCATTGGCAGTGGTCTGCATTTCGGCAATCCCTCTTTCTGTGATCATTCATAATTTCTGTAAAATAGTTACTCAAATAGTACTTCCGAGAAAGTATCCGAGTCAATCTTTTTTTAGGTGGAATTTATATTTTTTTTACGATTTCAGCAAGGGGATTTTACTGGACAGAGCGTTCAGATTTCGTTATAATGACTATAGGTTTGTCTTGTGGGGACAAAATATACTTAAAAATGAACAAAAATATATGCTTAGAGCAGAAATCAACACGGAGAGAAAGCAGTGTCAAGAAAAAAGAAACCCTATGACAGAACCGTATTCCGTTCGATTGCGCTGATCATGCAATTCGGTATCAACATGCTGGTGCCGATCTGCCTGATGTCGGCGGTGGGTGTCTGGATGGACAAACATTTCGGAACGAACTTCTGGATGATCCTGCTTTTCTGTATGGGAGCAGTGGCCGGAGGGCAGAATGTATACCGTATGGCCAGGACAATTTATGATGACAGCGATGAGAAACACACTAAAAAAGATAAATAGAACCGTTTTGGAGATGGACTTAGGAATCCTGTTTCTGGGAGTGCTGGCACAGATCATCGGAGCCTTTATCGCGAAGGATAAAATGATGTATGCAGGGAGCCTGTGGCTCGGTGTCCTGCTTGCGCTTGCAGCAACATATCATATGTACCGTTCCCTGGACCGGGCGCTGGATCAGCCGGAGAAGACTGCACAGAAGATGATCTTCCGCGGATATATCCTGCGTTATGTGATACTGATTTTTATATTGCTGGTGCTTATGAAGACAGAGGTGATGAATCCTCTGATCTTCTTTTTCTCCTATGTGATATGTATGAAAGTAACGGCGTTTCTACAGCCGCTTACCCATAAATTATGTAATAAAATGTTTCATGAAACGGATCCGATTCCCCAGGCGATGCCGGAGGAGACTGCCGGAGGCGAAAATGCCCCGGAGAACCCGGAAGGAGCCGAAAAGAACGGAGAAGTGACAGAACAACAGAATAAATAATAAGGAGGTGAAACGATGGAACATGGAATTTTGTTATCCGGTGCCGATAATATCGATTTTATGATACATGGCGTGTTTAAGTATTCCTTTTTCGGTCATGAGGTATGGATAACGACCACACATGTGTGTGTGTTGATCGTCATGTTGATCATCATTGGTTTTGCTATTGTCGCCAACCGCTGTATGGCCAAAGCCAGAGAAGTGCCGGAAGGCTTTCAGAATGTGGTGGAGCTGATCGTGGAGAAGCTGGACGCCATGGTGGATACTCCCATGGGCAAGGCGGCACCGAAGTTCTATAACTACATTGGAACGATCTTCATCTTCATTCTGGTGAGTAATATTTCCGGTCTGCTGGGACTTCGTCCCCCCACAGCGGATTATGGTGTGACACTGCCCCTCGGCGTACTGACTTTTCTATTGATTCATTATAACCAGTTCAAGTACCAGAAGCCGAAGGAGATCTGGGAAGGCATGTGTCCCCCGCTGCCGCCCTGGCTGCCGATCTGGCTGCCCATCAACCTGATCAGTGAGATCGCTGTACCGATTTCGTTGTCTTTACGTCTGTTCGCAAACGTATTGTCCGGAACGGTAATGATGGCATTGATCTACGGATTGTTAGGTGTGATCGCTACGGCGTGGCCCGCAGCGTTGCATGTGTATTTTGACCTGTTCTCCGGAGCCATCCAGACATACGTATTCTGTATGCTGACGATGACTTATATCGCAAATG
>ERZ779953.201-NODE-201-length-18718-cov-2.87103_pt1 | contig 18718 bp, 14 predicted proteins | sample MGYA00511184_ERZ779953 | MGnify/ENA primary metagenome ERZ779953 (study PRJEB29588, sample SAMEA2163248) | human gut metagenome | biome: human gut; feature: human-associated habitat; material: faeces | place: Denmark | collected 2008/2010 ... | reverse complement strand
GTGTCAATCTGCTGATTGACATTCAGGAGCGGATGCGTCAGGGCAAAGGCCCCGCCTATGAACGCTGGGCCAAGGTGTATAACCTTAAACAGATGGCTGCCGCGCTGCAATATCTGAAAGAGCACCAGCTCTTTGAATATGACGATCTGGCTGCAAAAACCGACGCCGCCACAGAGCGTTTTCACACGCTGGCCGGGGACATTCAACAGACCGAGGCGGAGCTTTCCCGTGTGTCCGATCTGATGGCCGCCGTGGTGCAGTACGCCAAGACCCGCCCCGCGTTCGATGGGTACAAGGCCGCCAAGTACAGCCGGAAATACCTTGCCGAGCACGAGGCGGAACTGGCCGACTACCGGGCAGCCAAGGCGACAATGGCCGAGCTGCTGGGCGGCGAGAAGCTCCCCAAAATGGACGTACTAAAAGAAAAACGCCGCCAACTGGCAGCGCGGAAAAAGGCTCTTTATTTGGAATACCGCAAGGCCCAGCAGGATATGCGGGAGCTGGTGGCGGTTAAGGGCAGCGTGGATCACCTGCACGGGCTGACGGACAACCAGCGCAATAAGGAGCAGGCCCGTTAGGGACGGCGACGCAGACAATGTTTCTTCTGGTCACGGTGGCCAGAAGTCCAGCGGGTTTGGGGGCACCCCAACAAGCATTTCCGCAGCGCGGAAATTGCAAGTGTCAATACACTTGCCTTGCTTGCCGCTAACGCGCTCCCCCGGAACCCTCGCGAAAAACGGAGGCAGCGCCGTTTCTTACGCTTCCTCCGTTCCACGGTTTTCTATGATTGCATTGATAATCCCCTCGACGAGCCGTAGTTCGTTCTCACTGAGAGAATTAAGCAGAATACCGATCCGCTTCTTTGCGGCTTCATCGGCTCCCATGTCGGGATAAAAGTATTCGTCCACGGAGATACCGAACATTGTTACCATTTGGAAAAAGGCGTTTAGGCTCGGATGCTGTCCGTCATTTTCGTGATACATAATGGTACGCGGATCGCGGTCAACAATGTATCCTAATTGCTCCTGCGTCATGCCTTCACGCTCACGGGCTTTCTTGATAGCAAGTCCGATCCCGTGAAAGTCAAATTTGCGCTCGTCCCGTTCAATTTTCATAGCATCACCACCTGATGTAATTTTACATTTCGGGTGATAGTATTTGAACGAGATAACGTTTCATTAAACTGACTATTTTATTTCACGCAAACAACATTGAGATTTCAGGTGGAGTCGATTAGAATACTGGTAACACTTCTGGATGACCAGTTCAAAAAATTTTTATTTTCTTTGTAATGTTTTCTGCTAAATCCATAGTACATGGGTGAGGCAGGAAAGGACGGTGATATAATTGGACGATAGCAAAATTATTGATTTGTTCTATGCGCGCTCGGAGCAGGCAATCATGGAGCTATCAACAAAATACGGGGCTGTTTGCAGCAAGGTTGCAAAGAATATTTTGAACAATTCGCATGACGCAGAAGAATGTGTCAACGACGCTTATTTGGGTGCATGGAATACGATACCGCCTCAAAACCCAAACCCGCTATTGACCTATATCTGTAGAATCGTTCGCAATCTGTCGATTATGAAGTACCACGCCAATACAGCGATCAAACGAAACAGCTTTTACGATGCTGCATTGGATGAATTGGAGGACTGTCTTGCTTCTTCTGAAACTGTCGAGGACAAGCTGACCGCCAAAGAACTTTCTGATGCTCTTGATCAGTTCCTTGATACGCTGGATCAGGAGAACAGGGTAATGTTTGTACGGCGATACTGGTACTCCGATTCGATTTCAGAGATAGCAGAACGATTGCACATGAGCAAAAACAATGTATCTGTTCGCCTTTCCAGAACACGGGAAAGATTGAAAAACTATTTGAAGAAAGAGGGGTACATCCTATGACACGAAAGGATATTTCCGATGGTGTTGGGAATATCAGCACCCGGCACATCCAAGAGGCGGCAAGTTATATGGCCGCAGAAAAAAAGGTCAGCTTTTTCAAGAAGCCTTTTGGCAGATCAATGATCGCGGCTGTTCTCGCGCTGTGCATACTCGCTGGAGGCATTAGTATTTTCTCTCCCTTTGGCGGTATGGTTGTAACTGCCTATGCACATGGGACGGACGAGGAAATTACGCAGGCCGGTGCAGTCATCAACACAGGTACGATCAGCGACAGCGGCGAAATGACAGGGCATCCGCTGATGTTCTATCTTTCTGGGAAAGACATTTCTACTGTCCGTTTTTCCTGCAAAAACCAGCAAATCAATTTTATGGACTGGACGGAAAAGCGGGATGAATTTGGCCTTGCTCAAAACTTTACGGTTTCCTATGGCGAGGATGAAAGCGAATACTATTATCTCTTGATTGACTGGGTTCCCAATGCCACAATTCGGGAACTGACTGACAATGAGGACAGTACGATTGCAGCTTTGCCGGAGGAAATGCGGAATGATATTATCGTCATGGAGATTACATTTGAAAATGGAAAGACTCTGACAAAAGCAATTACGGTTTCTCTTTTAGAGGACGGAACTTTCTTTGCCAAGTTTGACGATTATGAAATTACCGCAGAGGACAGCTTTATTGACCGTCCCGATAGCGAAGCAATCGGTGCCGCACCTGTTATAGAGGATAATTACAAAGAAGCAGATCCGAATGAACCAGAGCAAATTGTCATTCCAAATAGTATTACTTTCACAGGAACAATCATTGACAATGTGATTGAAAGTTTAGTTCCCATTATTCTTGTTGATGTCGAGGAAAATTCAGGACTAAGCTATGATAAAGTGCTGTTTGAATTGACAGAGGAACAAAAAGATTGGGAATTAAAAATTGGTACGCGGGTACAAATAGTCTGCTCGGACATTTTTCAAGAATCGACTCCCCCGATTGGCAATTTAATTTCTATTACAGAAGCAGCACCCAATGATGAGTTGAAAATAGCAGATGAAGCAGCCAGAGCCTATTATGAGAATACAGTCTTTGACGTTGTTTCTTTGGAATTAAAGAGCCAGACAGAAAATGAAATTTCTTTTTCCGTCTGCGTGAGCAAAGGCGGCATCGTGCAGGAGCCTGATCGAACGATCTTTTTAGAGTTCGTCAATGGCCATTGGGAAGTTGTCAATGAAGGCTACTGATTGGATTCTCTGTCCTATTTGCAAGAACAAAACGCGTACAAAAATTCGCCCCGATACAGTGCTCGAAAATTTTCCGCTTTACTGTCCAAAGTGTAGGCGAGAAACCGTCATCAATGTAAAACAATTTCATACTACAGTCACCATATCGAAAGAGCCAGACGCATAGACGCAGAGCCGATAACCCGTTGTCAACAGGCACACGGTTTATCGGCTTTTTTCCTTTGATAGCACTCTGCGCTGGTATCACAACAAGACCGTTGCAATCGGCCTTGCGGCGCAAAGCGGCGGTTTTGAAATATTGTATTTCAAGCCGCCGTTTTCCTTTTGAAAAAAAGGATTTACGGAGGGTGTGATAAAGTCGCCCTTTTTTAAGGATACGGCGGTGTCCGAGGAGGTATGATCTGCACCAGCTAAAAAAAGCATAGCCCCTCCATCGGAGCAGTCCGGCTTTGGATGTGAAATTAAATATCATGCAATAAGAACTTTACTTGCTTGCGCCCGTATAGCGTCCTGCTGTGCGGGCGTTTTTATATGCCCCTGCTTCTGGTCACGGTGGCCAGAGGCTCCAAGGTGCCGGGGGCCGCCTGTTCTCCATTTCAATCCGCACTCACCAACCACCTTTTGAAATGGAGGACAATTATGACGACTATCAACCTGAAACGGTATTACCCCTATATGACCGAAAATGTGATACTGGAAGTTTCGGACGAGATCGCCGCCGCCCTCTCGATGGGAGGCCGTCTATGCGACAGCTACAAGCGGCAGAAGCGCAGAAATGGCGAGTGCTCGCTGGACACCGATCCCGGCTTTGAGGCCGACGTGCTCCGCCAGCCCCTGACCCCGGACGAGTACATTGAGGCGCGGGAAACCACCTTTGCCCTCTATGACGCGCTGGCCCAGCTCCCGCCCACGCAGGCCCGGCGTGTGTACCAGCACTATCTTCTCGGCATGAGCAAGGCCGAGATCGCGGCAGCCGAGGGCGTTGGCCGGAGCCGCATCTGCTGCTCCGTTGAGCGTGGGCTGGCCGCTATGAAAAATAATTTGAAAAAATCTCTGTAAGAGGGAGTACATTTGCCCCCGAAACCTCCTGATAGGTGAGAGGAGTTTTCTTCCTCGCCTTGAAAACTGAATAGACAGTATTCCCGATACGAAATCCGCGTGATAGCGACGTAAGGTGCGCCGCCACGACAGCCAGTTCAGGAGGTGATGGACAAGCTGGCCGAGCGATCAACGCAGCCTTTGACCCGGTGCTGGCAAACCGGGCGCGAGGACAGCGCGGAGGATAATGAAACTTGCTCACGCCCTCCCACAGACTTGAGGGGGAGTTCCTGCGGTATGCGCCAGCCCTCCACGGGCAGCGATGCTGTGGGGCTATGCAGCCGAAGCCATCGGCGGTCTGGAATACTCCCCGTGCCGGGGATGCGTGGCAAATACGGCACACAACAATCATACAGGGAGCCGTCAAACCGGGTCTTTCTGTCTTATGACAGCCCAAACCATTTCGGCGCGGCGGCTCCCTCTTTTGTGGATTGAAACGGAAAACAACTGTCCCGCTGCTTCTGGTCATCGTGGCCAGAGGTGGGGCAAGGTCAAAGGACGGCGCTTTTGTGCCGTCCTTTCACGTTTCCCCACGGACAACGGGAAACCATCAAATCTATTCACACCGCTGATTGTTATAGGAGGTTTTCAGATGACGGAGGCAAGAGTCGGCTATCACAAGGAAGTCAAAACCGCGTCTTTTCAGGGCAAATCCATCACCGTGGAAAACCTGACCCCGATGCTCTCTCCCCGAGCACGGGATAAGCGCAAGCGTGAAATTGAAAGCTGTCTGTATGAGGTCTTTGTGAAGTATGCGCCGGGACGGGCGCAGATGCACTAATGCGGGACATCCTTGAGATGCGGGGCTGCCAGAGGTATAATATAGGTGTAAGGTTTGGTAGCTCCTACACGGAAAGGAGCACCAAATGATTATTCGTGAAGATGCCATTTATGGCAGACAGTCCGTTGACCGCAAGGACAGTATCAGCATTGAAAGCCAGATTGAGTTCTGCAAGTATGAATTGAGAGGAGGCAATTTCCGCAAGTACACCGACAAGGGCTATTCCGGCAAGAATACCGACAGGCCCAAGTTCCAAGAAATGATGGCCGATATTCGCCGGGGCCTGATCAAGCGCGTGGTGGTCTACAAGCTGGATCGTATCAGCCGTTCCATTCTGGACTTCGCAACCATGATGGAAACTTTTCAGGAATACAATGTCGAGTTCGTTTCTTCCACGGAAAAGTTTGACACGTCCACCCCGATGGGGCGGGCCATGCTGAATATCTGCATTGTGTTTGCCCAGCTTGAACGTGAAACTATCCAAAAGCGCGTGACCGATGCCTACTATTCCCGCTGCCAGCACGGTTTTCACATGAGCGGTGCGGCCCCCTACGGCTTCCAACTGGAGCCGACCACCATTGAGGGCATCCGCACAAAAATGATGAAGCCTGACCCGGAAACGGCAGATATTGCAAAGCTGATGTTTGAAATGTACTCTCAGCCCGGAATTTCTTTCGGGGACATTGCCCGTTACTTTGCCGACGAGGGCATCCTGATCTACGGCAAGGAAATGAAACGGGGCTTTATCTCCCAACTTTTGAGAAACCCCATTTACGCACAGGCTGACCTCGATATGTACGAGTTCTTCAAAAGCCAGGGTACGGTGGTAGTCAATGAAGCTACAGATTTTGCCGGGACAAACGGCTGCTATCTCTATCAGGGCCGGGACGTGCAGGAAAGAAAAAACAAGCACCTGAAAGATCAGATACTTGTTCTGGCTCCCAGCGAGGGGCTGGTATCGTCTGATACATGGCTGCGCTGCCGGAAAAAGCTCATGGCAAACAAGACATTCCAAGGCGGGCGCAAGGCAAAGAACACATGGCTTGCCGGAAAGGTCAAGTGTGGCCGCTGCGGGTACGCGCTTATGAGCGTCGGCAATCCAACAGGTGTTCAGTATCTCCGCTGCTCCAAGCGGGCTGACAGTAAAAGCTGTGACGGCTGCGGGACGCTCCGCACACGGGAATTTGAAAGGTTTCTGTACGGCGAGATGGTCAAGAAGCTGTCCGAGTTCCAGACGCTGACGGCAAAGCGGGAAACGGTCAATCCCAAATTGACCGCGCTGAACATGGAGCTTGCCCGCGTGGAGGACGAGATTGAAAAGCTGCTGAATACTTTGACCGGGGCTAATGCGGTGCTGCTGTCCTATGCCAACAGCAAAATCGAGGAGCTGGACACACGCCGCCAAGCCCTGACAAAAGAGATCGCGGCGCTGTCAGCGGAAACCATGTCCCCGGAACAGATTGAGCGGTTGTCGGTCTACCTGAACCAATGGGAAGAAATTGACTTTGAGGACAGACGGCAGGTTGCCGACGGCCTGATCTCACAGATCCGCGCAACCGACGAACACGTTTCGATTGAGTGGAAAATTTGACTTTTACTTATCCATCGCACACGACAAAGGGCTGTGTGCCCTTGTCAAGCGATGTAATGGTGATAAAATCCTTCACATCAGTTTTTTCGGTTATTTTCACATGCGCATATCGCTGGAAAAGCAGCGCCAGCGGCTCTGGCGGCAATTCTTCAACGCGCAGAGCCGGGAAAAGCCCATCGGCTAATATGGGACGGGAAATAAGCAGAACATCCCATCCGACGCCTCGCAGCATCTGCAGATCTTTCAGATGCTCTTTGCAGACATTATCTATAATCACAAGCACATGCTGACTTGAGGCTATTTCGGTTAGCGCACGCAGCTTTCTTGGCAGGTAGTCTTCCAGCGATTCATCGCTCATCTTCTGGATTGTATTCACATGGACGAGATTATCATCGCAAATCGCCTGCGTTGTGTTTCCGCTCGCATAAAGCCAGAGAACAGCGCCATATTCTACACGATGCTCCGCGAGATAGGCTCTCGCGAGCGTGCTTTTTCCAATGCCACCCATGCCATACAGATTGAAAATGTGATGTTCCGGCGTGTGTAAAAGCTGATTCAGAGATGCCAACGCTTCTTCTCGTCCGGTAAAAAACACAGGGGATGATATAGAAGATGACAAAAGCCATGGCTTTGTTTCGTCTGACAACTGCAAAATGATCTGCAGCTGCTCGATTGCCTGATCCGCGTTCTGATACCGGTCGGCATAATAGCTGGCCAGCGTTTTATGGAAGAACGTTGTGAGTGCGGAAAACACACGATCCTGGAACTTCTTTGCGGCATAAGTCATCTGCGCATAATCGTAAACAGCCGCAGAATCGCAATCGAAGGCAGAGGGCGTCTTGTGCCACAAGGCATAGAACAACACGGCACCCAAGCTGTAAATATCAGAGTGTTTTCCAAGCTGCCGAAGTTTTCCGGTCTGTTGCTCCAGTGAGGCATAGCCTTTGGTATAGGAGATGCGCAGCTCGCTGGGGTTATTATTCTGGATGGCTTTCTCAAATTCTTCTGTGGAGATTATGGAATCGAAATCAAAAAGCTGCACCAGATCCAGAGAACCCTCCAGCGTCAGGATGTTATCCGGCTTCAGATCCAGGTACAGGTACCCGGCGTTATGAATGTGCCGCAGCGCTTTTGCTGCTCCGATAAGCAGGGATACACAGTCGTGCAGCGTATCGCCCTGATGCTCCGCGAATGTACGCCCATTCATGTAGACTGAAACGATATAGACCGTACCGTTTGCCTCATAAATGTCGGACGTGTTTGCAATGACATTTGCCAGTCCATCCAGAGAGAAAAGCGCGTTATTCTTCTGATAAGCGGCAATCAGACGTTTTTTCGCGGCATCAAAAGCCTTGCCATCATCGGCAGAGGGATGCAATGTGCCATCCTCATCCCGGGTCATTTTCAGCGCATACGGATAGCATTCCTTGATACGCACCAGTTTATAATTTCCCAGATTGTCGGTATAGGAAGCGTCATACACAATGCATGAGCAGCCCCGTGCAAGTTCACGACGAATGGTGTATTCGGTATAGCCTGTTTTCGTACTGAGTTTCAGCACAGTGCCTGGGGTCAGCACAATTCTGCCGTTCACGATTCTTCCTCTTTTTCAGTTGCTCACATTCATCATATCTCAGACGCTTACGAGGTTGGATTTACTGGTGCTTTTCCAGCACGCCGGTAAGCAGTTCATTCCAGATGTAACGAAAAACGTACAAAGGCTCTTCGCACTTTGCGGCATAAAAGAAAATCCAATCATAGGGATTGCCAACGTAGAGTTCCGGGTAACCAGAATTGATCAGGTGCTGATTCATGCTGGTAATGCAGCGGTCAGCATCGCCGGAGCCGGCTTCATAATTGCCTTTGCTGAGGGCTTTTCTGACCCAGTAGGTGTAAAAGGTCAGCAGTACCAGCCATTTCCGCACCCGCTCATAAGAAACGATCTCGCCGCGAAGGATAAGTTCAATGCCCTGCCTGTCAGGGAAGGAGTCCTGCGCATTGTCATGAAGCCTTTCCAGAATCGGTTTGATTGAACGGTCTGTGGCAAGCCGTTTGACTTCCTTCTTGTCCAACTGGAGAATGGCCAAGTAGGCGTCATACGATCTGACGCCGGAGGCATTCGAGCGAAGTTTACTCTTTTCACCGGTAGCGGCATCATCATGGATGGACGGCAGCGATTTTCGTTCTTGTATCAACAAACCGTCTGGGCCGGAAACCTCTTCCCACAGGCGGCGAATAGTCTCATAGGCTGTCACGTTGCTGCCTACGAATTTGTCGATGTTGTCGTTAAGCCAATGGATGAGATCGTCTTTGTCTTGCAGATTGTTCAGTTCTGCGATGATGGAGCCGGTATAAACGATATCTCCGTTAGTTTTTTCTTTCCCAGATAGAGAAACGCTGATCTGAATATCCATCGCGTCAGTCCAGGTCAGGCCATTGTTCAGGCAAAAGTAATATATGGCTTCCGGCATCTGATGGCAATTGAAACTGCGCTCGCGGGTAAAAATGCGGCGGAAGAACTCATCCGTTTCACCACCGTCCAAGCCGAAGGCAAAGCAGATTTGAAAAACTGTGTCCCGCTTGATGGGCTGCTGCAGAGTAAACCATTCCCGTACTTCCCTCGGCGCATCCATGTCGGCCTTCGCAAACGCGGCGCGGATGAAGGCAACCTTGGCATCAATGTCAGAAGTATCCCCCTGATAGCCGTGTTCCGAAATGAACTCAGTTATAGCGGCAGAGAAAGGCCGAAAGAGCCGCACCACTTGGAGCAGCTCTTCCATGAAGTTATCATCTTCCCAGAAAATTGTCTCCAGAGGTTTCTGAAGAACAGAGGTATATGCAGGCATGGTTTATCTCCTCAATCTTCTGACCATCCGTATTGGCTTTTTTCAATGCCCGTTGGACAACGCCAAGGTCAGACAATCATTTTCCAATTCGGTCATCCATTTGTCACTGCCCAATCTGGAGGACAACATCATATACTGGCTGAACCTGTTCGGGAGTTGCCAGCGTAATCAGGATAACCACAAGCATAATCCTCAAACAGAAGCTCAGTTCCAGTCAAAGGGATGCCCGTTGATAAATTCGATCACTTTATCAATCGCGCAGGTGTTCCCGTGAGCCAGCGAGTTTCGCAAATCATGAAGAAGTTCAATGCGGGAACGGGACTGCTCATCTGGGATGTAAAGCAAGTATTGATAGGCGTCAGCATCTCGCCTAAGCTTTGTCATGCGGTATATCGTCCCAAGCTCTGCGTTATCCGGATCAGAGACGGTTTCGCCGAACTGGTAAATATACTGTGATCGTCCAGTCCGAAAATCATGGTACTTTTCGCCCAAGGCCTCCTGCACCTGTTTTCTATACCTCTTAATAAAGGAAACTCTCTCGATTTCAAGCAACGGGAAGAGCACTTGCAGCTGCGCCTTCCAGATTTGTGCATCAATAGCAGATATGCTTTCTTTGCGAACCAAGCTGAGGATATGCAGGTTGCTGCTTTCAGCACGGCGCAGATAGGCTCCGTCTGCGGCAATTTTCCGCATGCCGATAATCGGCTCTTCGGCTGTGAAATCGCATGTATCCATGAATGCCTGAGAAGTTTCAGCATCCGTGTTGCACAGCAATGCGCACATAACAGCGGCGTACTGCTGCCAAATTGCCGAATAAGTGCCTTTCTCTCGATTGAGATAAATGCTGTTAAACAGGGTCAGGTCATAACGCTTGATGGTATCGCCATAACGAATTACAGCGAGATTGCGGCGCTCGTTTTCTTTGTCTGTCCACCGAGCCTCCAGAACAAACCTGCCGTCTGAATCTTTCACCGGAACATAGTCCCTGCAAAACTGGAGCCAGCGCTTTTCCTGAGAGGCATTCATTCCCTTAATCCAGAGAACCCTGTTATCAAGCACCTGCTTGTCGAGGATGTACTTCTGTAGCTTTTCTCGTCCACGATAACCGGCGGCGATCTCAGGAAGCGCATACCTTTCCATAAGGTAGCGTCCGATATCGGCAATATCCGGACATTCATCTTCTACATCGATGAACTCTACATAGAAGGACTCCATGTCCGGCATCTGATGCATGCCCGTCTCAATGCTGGCGCGCATCTCATCACGCCAGGGGAGATCATCCGGCACGACGAGGCAGACGCTGCTTTTATTGTGCAAGGCGCGGGAGACAGCGTCACAAAGGTTCCGTGGCCCGGTGATAGATGTCCACCAGAATTCAGACCACTCAGGCATTGTTCGCAGCCTCCTCATTGTAAGTTTCAATGTCATGTTCCAAGATCTCAAGGCTTGTCCCGATAACATCGATGAAAGAGCGCCGGCGGAGCAAATAACGGTTTTCTTCAGCTGTGGGACGGCTAAGGATTCCCATTTCCTCCATTTCATCAAGTAGAGCCACAATCTCCCGCTCCGAAAGTGATTCAAGGCAATGGATATCGTACATGTCCTTTACTTCACAGATCGAAGCAACATCAAAGCCGCTGCTGATTACGGAGTAGTTGTTGCTGTACAGATGATAGAGAACGGTAATGCAACGAGCCAGCATATAATACCGGTCGTCCATCTCAAGCGTCCACCGGAGGCGATCCTTGATATTCCGATTTAGGTCTCTGGAATTCATGATGGACGCAAGCTGATCATCATGAAGATCAAACGGCGGGTTCCCTCTCACGGCGTCATAATACTGGGTATAATGCGTAACGAGGGTCTGAACCAGCGTGTATCCGAAGAACTGGATGATGCCAGGATAGTAGTTGGTGTTTGTCAGGATTGTATCCACATGGGACTCATTAGAAACGCGGAAACCAAGGTAGCGCAGTGGCCTCACCAGAAGCCTCTGGGCATCTGTCGCAGTAAGCGGTTTCACGCAAAGCGGTTCGCCGAGCTGACCGAAGAGACCGTTATTACGGGTCGCATTCTTTGCGCGGCATACATTATGAAGGCCAGCAAGCACAAACTTAAACCGACGATTGCTTCCACGTTGAAGCTCAATGAGAGGAAGAATTTCATTATAGCTTGAGGCACTGATGGAATCGAGGAAATCATCTGTTTCGTCGAGCAGGAGCCGCAGGATTGCAATCCGATCATTATCGAGCAGACGGCGAATCTGGGAACAGAAGTCTCGGATGGTAGCGCAACGATTCAGCTTGAAATCATTTTTTTCGAAGACGTCGTTACAAGCCGAAACGAGGATATCCAGAAAATCTTGCTCACCACGATGCCCTTTGAAGTCTGCTTTGATGGCGAACTCTCTGCGGGCAGGGTTATGATCAAGGTGCATTGCGCGTTCCAGCAAAGCCGTTTTACCAAGCTGACGACCGCCGTATACGATGGATGCGCCTGCCATATCCCGGATGGAAGCGAGTTCACTTACGCGGCCAAAGAACATTTCATCAGCCGTAGATCCGGAGCCGTTGGTAAAAGGCTGATAAATTGTATACGGCAGTGTGCATTGCAGCATTGCCGGGAGACGTTCGTTACTGGATTGCATAGCAAGGTACAACGCCAGCACCCGGTCGATAACGAGGAAGGACGCCTGACCGACATTTTTCTGGGTAAAGACGTATTTTGCCATTGCCCGGCGATCCGCTGTAGAAAGGTCAGCGTCAAGAAGCACAATGAACGTACTTGTGATGCCCAGCTTGCAAGCATCATCAATAAGTTGGGTCGCTGTCCTTTTTCCAAACAGACATACGACTTCAATCTGTGATTTCATCTGTGTGCCGAAGATGGAAATGGGGTGGCGATAATCTGCCAGATTCTGTTCTGCTTTGTGCACTGTAAGCGTGCAGCAGACCTCGTTGCCTCGCGTCGACTTGACGCAGCACTCGACATGAAAGCCGAGAAGCTTAAAGTACTCCTGAATGTTCTGAGCATTGACGGACTGCTTGCCAACCGGCCACTTTTCAATGAATCGCCGGGCGTCTTCGATATGACGGGTTGTCCACCCCTCCGGCGTATTTTTTTTATATACTGCACGGCCCATCAAGGCATCGGGTCTTGCTTATTCCTCTCGCAGAAGCCATACAGGCGGGGAAATTCATCATCAGATATAAATCTCAGAAAATGTTCTATGGCGTCATTACTTGTTTCAAAAGGCAAGTCCCTTTCCCCATTGCGGAATCGATGAATGTAATCTTCCGCAACCGCATAGTTTTGCTCCTGAGAAATCAGACGCTCGGCTTCGGCGATGAGTGGGCTTTCTTCATCGGCACGGAGCATTGCTTTTGCCTGATCAAGCTGGGCTCGGACGTCATGCATGCTCTGCTGTGCAGTTTCACGGATCTGCGCCCTCAGAGCATTCAAAAAACCTCTCCAACAGCCAAATGCTCTGTGGTCGTAGAAAAATTTCTGGAAATCAGACGCTTCTGGGTTGGCGAGCATGGCAAGTCGCTCACGATCATTCTCACTGATGCGATTATAGGCGTAAGAAATCTCCAGCTTTTCCCGGAAGTTTCTCGCCTGCAGGTCTGCGCTGTTAATCGCATCGCGCAGACCGTCACTGGTGAGCACATACTCTTTGGGATCGGCACCAATGAGGCGACCGATTGCTTCCATCTGACCAAAGTTATCATACAAAACGGAATCCGGGCTGGCCTCAAGGATTCGGTCGTATACGATTTTCAGGTCATACTCCGTGCAGGCGATATGCTGCAGCATCATTCTCCAGGGTTCTGCAAACTCAATCGCATTCAGATCATCGTTGAGGATAAGTTCACCGTGATCAATAACCAGCATCCCGCTTCTGAGCAAAGTGGTAAAGTCAACACCGCTGCCTTGGTTTTGAAGCTTTGCCCGAATCAGTTCGAGGGAGGCTTTCATAATTCCATAAGCGGCAGAATAAGGTGCAATATTGATTTCGGAAAGAGAATCCTCGATAATATACAGAACTTCACTCCGAATGGCGCGAAGCTTTTCTATATCCGGCTCTGATTCTGTGTTGGTTTCATCAAGCCAATCCCGGAGAAGATTCAGGCGTTCTTCGAAAGCGTGGAGAAGGTGCTTTCGCGCATCGTACTTGATTCCCATGCGGCGGCTGGAATACTTCTGCGCAGCCACACTCCACTGGCTGTCCAGCAGTCTCTCCAGCGTTGAGATATCAATATCATCATCTTTGCAGTATTTGTCCAGTTCGGCTTTGACCAGTTCCCTCATGCTGATGTCATTGTCTGTAACAATCTGCAGAGCAGTGTGCAGATCGGTCTGTGATCCAAAACATAAATCAATCAGTTCAGGAACACCGTGAATCATGACTTTGACCGTTGGCGGCTTCAAAAGTTCTATGGCCTGTGAACGGATGGAATTCATGTGTTCCTGCCGTATCTTTGAGTCGCCCAATGCGGCAAGATTGGCAGGCGAAAATGCTGTGGGAACAAGTTTTACCCCTTCCATCGCCTTGTGATAAAGCGGCTTCAAGACATCGAGACCGGGAAACTGGGATTCATATTCTGTGAATGCGTTGTTGTACAGTGCGGCGAATGTATGGTCATGCGCATGCGCAGGGAACAGCATGCCGTAAATGTACGCGCACAGCTTTGTGACGGGGGTGAATTCCGTTCCGTCGGCAAATATGCCTGACAGCGCGACCCCTGTGCTGGCGCCTGCCTCACGAAAAAACGGAATAGCAGCATGAAGTTGAAGGTAAATGTTCCGGCACAGCGGGAAGGCATCATTTGATGAAAGCACTTTTGCAAAAACAACTGCTTCCACAAGCTGGTCATGGCAATTACGGACATCATGAGACCGGACGCCCTCGTTCAAAAGCTGATGAATCAGAATTGCCATATTCTCATCGCTCGGTATGTTTCCGTTGGAAGCTGCGCTTAAAAGCCGTCCCGCAATTTCCGCGGAAGACAGATTTGCAAATTCATCAATGGTGACTTCAGGCTCAACTCCCGTTTCTTCAGACAGGTCGTCAAGCCATAGGCCCTCGACAGGTTCAGCCGCGGGGATGGCAAGTTGCTTGACAGGAGCTATTGGTTCTATAGGGGCAGCAGCGGTTTCAGAATCAGTTGCTTCTGCCTGCGATACTTCTGGATGGGAAAACGACTCGCTTGCAGCATTTACATTGGAATCGACTGTTTCAGGAAGGTCATGATTTTCTTCTTCAACGTGTGTGATGGCAATCCAATTTCCTTCTGACCAATGGAACAGACCGTTTGCGGTCAGGCAATAGTGAGGCTGATCTCCCACTTCATCCATGCCGGGCAGGTCGCCCGCGCAACAGAAAACGCCTTCATTTTCAGCGGGAACAGATGATCCAAAATCGTCAGAATCGACAATTTGAAGCGGAAGGAGGCTGCCATCATCCATTGTCAGATTCATAAGGAAATAGCACTTTTCACGATTCCAGGCGCTTGTCTCGAGTTTCTTGGCAGACTCCTCATCGGCATCCAACATTTCAATGACTTTGGAATACTGATCCACCATTGCCATATGATGTGCAAACAGCTCCAACGGCATATCCTGTTTGCCAGTGAAATAGATTTGCCCGATACTTTTCAGGTGATAAATCCGTTTAAGGGTGGAGGATAAGCCGGATTTTTGCAGGCAATTGCCCATCAGTTCTGTGAAGCAAAGGATGTTCCTGCCGGCATATTCATATGTGCAAAGCAGACCTTTCCTCTCTAAGAAAGCAAACGATTCGATGCACTGCTCCCTTGTCACCGGTCTCGGAAGTTGAGCAAGCGCTTCAAAGGCGCATTTTTCATCCATAAGCCCGGTAAAAACCAGCTTATTGAGCAGAAAATGGAAAACATCACCCGTCCGGCTGATCATCTCTCGAAGCTTTTGCTCTGAGGGCAGTTTTGTTTGCTTGATGGGATTAATCGGATGGATATATTCTTCATCCTCTGCGGTTTCATCTGACGCTTCTGACATCTCCGACAGAGCGGATTCTTCAGATTCTTGTGCGTCGGAAGCATACCTTGCTGCAAACTCTTCGGGGGTCAGCGTTTCAATCTCAATATCTTCCGGAGTCTCCGAAGCGGGACTTTCGACCTGTGGTTCTTGGGCTGCTGCCGTAGTATCAGGGAATTCAGAAATCTCAGAGGCGCTTACGGGTTCGGCTTCAGCAACGGACTCATTGCAGGGGGTATCAGATACAGGTGCCTTGTCTACATTCACTTCACGAATATAGTATTTTTTCTCGTGCAGTCCTTTGACAATTCGGGGGCTGAAAGCAGAACTATCCAAAAGCTGATCATACAGTTCTTCGTCGGAACTGAGATCCGCCTTTACGCCAGCCAGGAACAGCTGGAATGCCGAAACATCCGGAGACGGAGCATGCATTTCCGCTGAATCCATGCAGGCAAGAATATCCTTGGCATCCCGAATGTACACTTCAATGGCATCCATGTACTTTTTCTCATCTGAATACACACGGATGAATTCATCAAGCACAGCACGCACTGCCTTTTTCCGGCTGACAACGCTATTCTTCCATACTTCCTCATATTCACATACAGGGAGCTCGCCTTCGGGCAACTCCTCTGTAAGAACATGATCTGGTAACGTCCTGCGAATATCGTCGTATGCTGTGCGCAAAGACGACAGCGTGGACGTTATCTTCTGGCACAGTGAAGGGGCAGGCGCGAATCCATCCCGCATCTGGCTTATACCTTTTTCCAGTAATGCCTGTGCCTCTGTACTCAGTTGTTCGAACTGATCAAACAGCTTTCTCATGGGTGTTCCTCCGATCTTGTGTTCATAGTTGCTATTACGGGTGGCATCTCAGCTGTTGTTCACTGAAGTTTGAACTTGCAAGCTTGAATTCCATCTGTAGTCACGATTACCAAAGCATCGATATTCCATTCAGTCACTGGTTTATAGTTCGCTCCAAGCGCTCCTAACTGAATGTTGAAGGATCAATTCCCTTTACTCCCTCTACTACAGGCTCATCCAATCCGATAAAAGGCAGCCCCAAAGGATAAGGAAATTTCCTCGTGGTGGTAGAATGAAGATGAAAAAACCACTCAATGTCCCGCCGCGAGAGGAGATGTTTCCTGAGTACATTGTAAAGCAATCAGAAGAAATTTGCAAGAGCCTGAAGCAGTTACGGTTCAGAAAAATTGCGCTGCTCCAAGCGGTCGGTGAACAAAACCGTTGTGCGTTGAGCGTTTGCAACAACATCCTGATATTGGTTGTCCAGTTCAGACAGCTTGGCAATATAGTTTGCTGCGTTTTCCTGATAGACAGGCGCGTTGGCAGCATCCGCTTACACAGCGCATCGGCGATGGTCTGCGTCAGCGTTTCCGCGTTGCGCAGAGAAAGCCAGACATGCTCGTCATATTCGGCTTCCTCCTCGTCCTCATGCTCCGTCAGATGCTCGCAGATTTCCTCACCCGTCAGATCGGCAGGGAAGAACGTGGGCCAGGAAGTTTCCGGGTCGATAATCGCATAAAGCTCTCGTTGCGCATTTTCAGATGAAAATGCACTGCGGCAGCCGGTTCAATCATATGGTCATTGAACACGATATACGCCGGTGCGCCGGAATCCTTGTCCACAGCTTCGAAGCGGTACATGGCGGCTTTGGTGCCGGTAGACCAGTTCTGAATGTAAAGGCCGACGTAATTGTAATCGGAATCAACCTTTTTGCCGTCTGTATACACAAACCGCAAATTGCAAGTGCAAGTTGGACACCTTCAGGTAGAAAGAGGTTCTAAAATCAACCCAATTGGGGCTTACGCAGCCGTTCAGGCTGCGTAAACGGTATCTAGGAAAGCCTCAAACAGTTCCTCCAGCGTGCAGTATCCCAGATTCCTGCGAGGGAGACCGTTGAGCGCATCTGCGGCCCAGAGAATCTCCTCATCTGAGAAGTTCTCAATGGAGACTCCTTTGGGGACATATCGACGGAGCATACCGTTTTGCCGCTCGTTCTGCGCCCGTTCCCAGGATGTGTAAGGGTGGGCAAAGTAAACCTTCGTCCCGAACTGTTCTGTTTGGGCAAAATCCGCAAACTCTGGTCCGTTGTCCACAGTAATTGTCTTGAATATTTGGCTGAAGAACGACTCTCCGAAGTCCTCACGGAGCTTTTGCATCGCTGCATTGACCGCCTCGCTGGTCTTTCCGGGAATGCGAATTGCAAGGTAGTGCTGTGTTTCCTTTTCCAGCAATGTCAGAATAACCGCCTCCTTGCCTTTGCGTTTTCCCACCACTGTATCACCTTCCCAGTGGCCAACCTCCAGCCGGGAAGATGTAATTTCGGGTCGCTCATCTATGGTTGCTCCGTATGCTTTTTTGCGCTTAGCGGTGCTTTTGCAACACTTTTTCCGTTTCAAAGCCTCGGGAAGCTCCAGCGGCTGCAATACCAGATTGCTTGCCCATATTTCATTGTACAAGGTCTTGGTGCTGACCATTTCCGTAGGCAGAAACAGCTCATGCTTGCGTGCATAGCCCACACAGGCATCCAACGACCATTTCTCCTGACGCACCTTGTTTACGGCCCACTGAACAAAGGCGCTGCATTTACATATGCGGTGTGGCTTGTGGCTGTTTGCTCTGTGCGTTTGATATACAAGCATTCCGCGTTTTGCGGAGTAGCCGGGAGTACGGCCTCTCCGGCCGGTTCTGGGCCGCATGCCGCGCTTCAATTCGTTAGAAACGGTGGTGGGTGAACAGTTCAAATATCTGGCAATGGCTCGATTAGACTGTACCAGCTTCTTCATCGCCTCAATTGTGCCCCGATCTTCTCTGGTCAAATGTTTTCCGGGCTTGCGTTCCGCTTTATTTGTGCTATACTGGGTGTGATCCATAGTGATTGCCTCCGGTGAATGGTGTTGGGGAACTTCATTCTACCATACGGGAAGTCACTATGGATTTCTTTTTTTCAGGTGTCCAACTTCATTTTACAACCGACCGTCTAAAAACGCGGATGCGAACCGCACAAAAGTGTGATAGAATCATACCGTCGAAAGATACAGAGAGGCTCCCGCGCACGGCGCGAGGGGCTTTTTTCGTACCGTTCGATAGAAAAAAACGTGCGCCAGAGGAGCGCACAGAAAAGAAAGGAAACATATGAGTAACCAAGAAACCTATCAGGAACAGATTCAGTTCCCGGCTCAGCAGGAGCTGAAACACCTGCGCACCCGATGCGGCAAGGCGTATG
>ERZ779953.199-NODE-199-length-18790-cov-1.89437_pt1 | contig 18790 bp, 16 predicted proteins | sample MGYA00511184_ERZ779953 | MGnify/ENA primary metagenome ERZ779953 (study PRJEB29588, sample SAMEA2163248) | human gut metagenome | biome: human gut; feature: human-associated habitat; material: faeces | place: Denmark | collected 2008/2010 ... | reverse complement strand
AGACCTCCGCCAGAGTCATGGAAATGGTGGAACTGGTACCCGTGACCAGAGCCCATGCCCTGGAGGATGAAGAAGTATCCAAAATGAGCGGGCAGCTGTTTGCTGTGGCGGAGAAGGGCTATAAGCTGGATCTGATCCAGGCACTGTTTGGATCGGTGGGTTGGGCGGTATTCCAGATCTTTCAGGTGATCTGCCTGGCATTTACCGGATATCTCGCCATCGGTGGGAAGATCCAGGCCGGTGATATCACACTGTATCAGAGTTATTTTGCTACAGTGGTCAATCAGGTATCTTCTATCGTTACCCTGCTGCCCACTATTGCAAAAGGTATCGAATCCGTGAATTCCATCGGTGAGGTATTGCTGTCTGAGGATATCGAAAACAATGAAGGCAAGGAAAAACTGGAGCAGGTGACCGGTACTTTTGACTTTGAAGATGTATGTTTCCATTACAAAAACAACGAGCATAACGTATTGAACCACTTAAATCTTCATGTGAAAGCGGGAGAGACCATTGCACTGGTAGGCGAGTCCGGTGCCGGAAAATCCACGATCTTAAACCTGGTCATCGGTTTCCATCAGGCGGAGAGTGGAAAAGTCCTGATCGACGGCAAGGATTTAAGCAAAATCGATCTTCGAACATACAGAAAACATTTAGCGGTAGTACCTCAGACATCCATTCTGTTCTCCGGAACGATCCGCGATAATATTACCTACGGCTGTGAAAATGTCTCAGAAGAAGAATTACAGAACGTGATCAAGGCTGCGAATCTGTCAGACTTGATCGCATCCCTTCCAAAAGGTCTCGACACTATGGTGGGAGAACACGGCGGCAAGCTATCCGGCGGCCAGAGACAGCGTATTTCTATTGCCAGAGCACTGATCCGGGATCCGAAGGTTATCGTGCTGGATGAAGCAACCTCGGCATTGGACAGTATCTCCGAAAAACTGATCCAGCAAGCGTTAAACAATCTGACGGAGGGGCGGACAACGTTTATTGTGGCACACAGACTGTCAACGATCCGGGATGCCGACAGGATTGCTGTAATCGCCGACGGACATTGTATGATGAGCTGATGGCTCTGAAGGGAGAGTTCTACCAGCTAAAACAGATCCAGAGTTAAAACTACTTGAAACATATGTTCGGCTATGGTATGATAAACATATCGTAGCCGAATTTTATGTGCTATGATTTGGCAAGCCAGGAAAGACGAGGATTTAACATACATGTTTGCATATATAAATGGCTTTTTGGAAGATGTTACGGTAGATAACGCGGGGATCGAAGTCAACGGCTTCGGAATCAATGTCCGGATCTCTGCGGACACGGCATCGAGACTTCCGGGAATCGGAGAGCAGGTCCGACTCTATACATATACCTATGTGAAGGAAGATGCCTTTTTATTATATGGATTTCTCTCAAGGAGCGATCTGGAGATGTTCAAGCTCTGTATTACGGTCAGTGGTATCGGACCTAAGGGAGCACTGGCCATATTGTCTGTTATGGATGCAGATTCTCTGCGGTTTGCCATTATGTCCGGGGATGCCAAAGCGATATCGAAGGCACCGGGCGTAGGCACCAGAACGGCGCAGCGGCTGATCCTGGAATTAAAGGATAAGATATCCATTGACGATACGCTGATCTCCAGAGAGATTGCAGCAGGCGGTGCGGAAGGCATCCTGACCGCAGGAAGTCTGCATATTGACAGTGAGAAGAAAAAGGAAGCTGTGGAAGCCCTGGTGGCATTGGGCTACGGACAGGCAGAGAGTTTAAAGGCTGTCAATGCCATCGAAGATGTGGAGGCCATGGATTCCGGAGCAATCTTAAAGGCTGCCCTGAAAAAATTGTTTTAAGGAATGAGAGCAACGACTATGTCCAGAAGAATGATAGAGACAAATATCACAGAAGAAGATATTAAACTGGAAGGCTCCTTACGTCCCCAGACGCTGGACGATTATATCGGTCAGTCCAAGATAAAGGAGAATCTGAAGGTCTATATTACCGCAGCAAAACAGCGTGGGGATGCACTGGATCATGTGCTGTTCTACGGCCCTCCCGGACTTGGTAAGACCACCCTTGCCGGGATCATTGCCAATGAGATGGGTGTCCATATGAAGGTGACCAGCGGACCGGCGATCGAGAAGCCGGGAGAGATGGCTGCCATCTTAAACAATCTGGAAGAAGGAGATCTGCTGTTCGTGGATGAGATACATCGTCTGAATCGTCAGGTGGAGGAAGTACTGTATCCCGCCATGGAAGATTATTGTATTGATATTATGATCGGTAAGGGCTCCAGTGGAGCGACGACCCGGGCAGGACTTTTGACAGCACCTCTGCGGGATCGCTTCGGAATGATCCATCATCTGGAATTCTATACCATAGAGGAATTGCAGCAGATCATCATGCACTCCGCAGGAATCCTGGATGTAGAGATCGAACCTGCCGGAGCAAAAGAGATGGCCAGGCGAAGCCGTGGAACGCCCAGACTTGCCAACCGTATCTTGAAGCGTGTCCGCGATTTCGCACAGGTCAAATACGACGGAATCATTACAGAAGAAGTAGCCAGAACCGCACTGGATCTTATGGATGTGGACAAGATGGGCTTAGATCATATCGACAGGAATATCCTCGTGACGATCATCGAGAAATTTAACGGTGGTCCTGTGGGACTGGATACCCTTGCAGCTGCCATCGGAGAAGATGCCGGCACTATAGAAGATGTCTACGAACCTTATCTGATCAAGAATGGGTTCCTGAGTAGAACACCCAAGGGTCGTGTGGTAACAGACCTGACTTATCGTCACCTGGGGATAAAGCTTTAGAAAATCAGGACGCATAATTGGTTATTTTTTGCTTGCCACTCGATATAATCTGATATATAATAAATCTTGTATTATATTTTTTGCAAGATGGCACATATTGTGTTTCCAAAAGATTGTTAAGAGGGGTGTTGACAATGTCTCCGAAAACAGATACTGAAGTGCTCATAGGTGGTAAAGTATTTACTTTAAGCGGCTATGAAAGCGAAGATTACATGCAGAAGATTGCTTCCTACATCAATAATAAAATGACTGAGTATGGGAAACTGGACAGCTTTCGAAGACAGTCTTTGGACAGACAGAGCGTTCTGCTTCAGCTGAACATTGCAGATGATTATTTCAAAGCCAAAAAGCAGATTTCCATTTTGGAGGAAGAACTGCAGGGGAAAGAAAAGGAACTCTATGATCTGAAGCATGAGCTGATTTCCGCGCAGATCAAGCTGGAAAATGCGGAAAAACAGGGAAAAGAGCTACAGAAGCAGTTGAACGAAGATGCCAGAAAAATTGTTCGTCTGGAGACAGAACTAAAGGATAAATAAATTGATAGCTGTCCGTTTTCGGGCAGCTATTTGTATAAGCGTGTATCATACGCAACAGAGGATGTCTATGAGAAATAAAAAAGTGGAATTACTTGCTCCCGCCGGGAATGCGGAAGCATTTTACGGAGCCGTACACGCGGGAGCAGATGCAATCTATCTGGGAGGAAATCGATTTGGCGCACGTGCATATGCTGAGAATTTTTCGGAAGATGAACTGGTGGACTGTATCCGATATGCTCACCTGTTGGGCAGAAAAGTATATCTTACCGTAAATACCCTGGTAAAAGAATCCGAGTTCTCTGAGCTTTATGAATATTTGATGCCTTATTATCGCGCCGGCCTGGACGGTGTCATCATTCAGGATATGGGTGTATTTGCCTTTATCCGTGATGCCTTTCCGCAGATGGAACTACATGGAAGTACCCAAATGACGATCACCGGTGAATATGGTGCAGAATTTCTGAAAAAGCAGGGTGCCTGCAGAGTGGTACCCGCCAGAGAACTGAGTCTGGAAGAGATTCGTCGTATCAAAGAAGTAACCGGAATGGAAATAGAATGTTTTATCCATGGTGCCATGTGTTACTGTTATTCCGGTCAGTGCCTCTTCAGCAGTATCCTGGGCGGGCGAAGCGGCAACCGCGGCAGATGTGCCCAGCCATGCCGACTGCCGTATACCGTAGGTGGTAACCGCCGTGAATGTTATCCTTTAAGTCTGAAGGATATGTGTACCATTGAGAATATTCCGGAACTGATAGATGCCGGAATCGATTCTTTTAAAATAGAAGGCCGTATGAAGAAACCAGAATATGCCGCCGGTGTAACCGCTGTTTATCGGAAATATATTGATAAATATTATGAGAAGCCCGGGGAAAAGCTTTCCATTTCAGGGGAAGACCTTCATCGGTTATCCTGCCTTTATATTCGCAGCGAACGGCAGAACGGCTATTATCATAAACATAACGGCAAAGAAATGGTGACTCTGAACAATCCTGCCTACAGTGGCAGTGATGAGCAGGTTTTGGAGCAGATTCGTGAAAAATATTTATACAAACATCTGACACTTCCGGTACAAATGAAGGCTTCTTTTCTCACCGGAACCGTTGCAAAACTGACTCTTCGTTGTGATCAGACAGAGGTAACCGTTACCGGAGAGACCGTCCAGGAAGCAGCAAAACAGCCGATTACTGTGGAAAATATTTCCAAACAATTGGGAAAATTGGGAGGAAGTAATTTCCATTTAGATGGCACCATGGATATCCGGGTAAGTGAAAATGCATTCTATCCTCTGAAGACAATGAATGAACTCCGGAGAAAAGGGCTGTCGCTGTTAGAGCAGAAACTGATTACAGCAAACGGCTTCCCTTATACCAGAGAGGTACAGAAAACTTTTGACATTACCGGAGCACATAACGGACATATGCAGAAACAAAGTGGATTTTCGTTATATCTCCGAACCGCAGAGCAGTGGAACGGGTTTCTGAGATCGTCTTTTCTTAAAAAACCGAAAGAACATACTTCGTTACGAATTTATGTTGACAGTGATCTGTTCCTCACCTGGGGGGATACTATCGCAGAGCACTTACAAATATTAAAAAAAATTCCAGCAGAGACAGTGCTCGCTCTGCCTAAAATCATTCGCTTACGCGACAGTCGGTATCTGAAATTGTTGGAGAAAAGCATTCGTGACAATTTAGAAGCTGTTGACGGATTTCTTGTAAGTTCCCTGGAACACGTTGGTCTTCTGCAACAGTGGGATTTTTTACAGTCAAAAAAGAGGTACGGAGATCATGGTCTGTATCTTTGGAATTGCCGCAGTATAGAATTCTGGACGGATTATCTGGACGGATTCTGCCTACCGTTAGAACTGAATTATGCGGAGCAGAGGCAGCTCGTGAATGGGATTCTTCCTGCTGAGAAATTTTTGTACGGTCGGATTCCCATGATGGTGACGGCTAACTGTGTGACGAAGACTACCGATCATTGTCGCCGCGAGGAAGGTTTCGGAATCACAGAACTGACAGATCGTTACCATAAAGTGTTTCCGGTAATGCGAAACTGTACGCATTGCTATAATATTATCTATAACAGTGTTCCTTTCTCCCTGCATAAAACAGTTGCAAAATGGAAGGACAGTTTTTGTTGTCGTTTGGAATTTACAACAGAATCGGAAAATGAGACCTGGAATGTACTGGAGTATTTTTACGGAAGCAGAACGGATCTGCCTTATACGGAATATACCACCGGTCATGAAAAACGTGGCGTAGAATAGAGAAAGGGATCCCTAATTCATGCAGGAATATGTAATAGAATTATCTAAATATTTCATAGCCCTTTTTATGGTGCTCTATACCGGCAGCTGTTTTTATACTTTCCGCTACCCGGTGGGCGAATATTCCAAAGGAATCTTTATATTGCAGAATATTTTAATGTTTCTGGTACAGGTCCTTTGTTTTTTGGATCTGTCTCTTACCGGCGGAGATCTTCAGTATTTATTTTTCTTTGCATTTATACTGATTTTTCTGTTCGCAACGATTACTATGGTTTCTCTGATCTACGAGAATATCAATAGGCTTTTGCTCAATAACATGTGCATGCTTTTGGGCATCGGCTTATGTATGGTATCCAGACTTTCTTTTGATAAAGCGATCCGACAGTATGTGATTGTTCTGGTATCACTGATCATGTCGCTTTTTATACCTTTTTTGCTTGGCAGAATTCACTTTTTCAAAAAAATCACCTGGTTATACGCAACACTGGGAATTGGTCTGCTCAGTACGGTATTGATTCTCGGAGAGGTAACCCATGGGTCCAAAATATCTTTTACCATGGGAGGAATTACATTTCAGCCTTCGGAATTTGTGAAGATCCTGTTCCTTTTCTTCCTGGCGGGTGCATTGTGGGAAAATGTGTCCTTTCAGCGGGTGTTACTGACTGCTGTGATTGCAGGAGCTCATGTAGTTGTCCTGGTCGTATCCAAGGATCTGGGAAGTGCGCTGATCTTTTTCATTGGTTTTGTATTCGTTGTTTTTGCCGCAACGAAAAATTATCTCTATCTGGCGGCCGGAATGATCGGCGGAGGCGCAGCCTCTTATCTGGCATATCTGTTGTTTGATCATGTACGGGTCAGAGTTCTGGCATGGCAGGATCCTTGGAAATACATCGACAGTAAAGGATATCAGATCACACAGTCGCTGTTTGCCATCGGAAGCGGAAGCTGGTTCGGCATGGGATTATTAAAAGGTAATCCTACCGCGATTCCGTATGTGGAAGCGGATTTCATTTTTTCATCCATTTGTGAGGAACTGGGAGTTATCTTTGGAATGTGCCTGATTCTGATCTGTATCAGCAGTTTTTTGGAAATGATGCGGATTTCGGTACAAATTCACGACCGCTTTTATCAGCTGATCGTATATGGCATCGGTATTATGTATATTTTTCAGATTTTTCTGACGGTTGGCGGAGGAACCAAGTTTATCCCTCTGACAGGTGTAACGTTGCCGTTTATCAGTTACGGCGGAAGTTCCGTTATGACTACGATGATCATGTTTTTCATTATACAGGGAATTTACATCCGGCTTCAAAAGGAAGGTGAGCGCAGAAGTGGCAGAAAATAAAAAAACGCAAAATCACAAACGTATGGGAAACCAGCGAGAGATCTGGATCTCTGCAGGTGCAGTCGGTGTGCTGTTTCTGTGTCTGTTTCTCTATCTGGGACATTTTGTGGCCACGAGTGAACAGGACATGATCAACAACAGCTATAATTCAAGACAGCAGATACTGTTGTCGAGAAATTATCGGGGATCCATCTATTCCAGAGATGGAGAGGTACTTGCGGAGACAATCTTGAATGATGAGGAAGAAGAGAGCCGTAACTACCCTTACAAAAATCTGTTTTCTCACATTGTTGGCTATTCCACACAGGGCAGAATGGGTGTTGAAGCGCTGGCCAATTATTATTTGATCAATACAAATACTTCCTTGAGTAACAAGGTGAAAAACGATACTGCCGGAAAAAAGAATCCCGGGGATAATGTTTACACTACACTGGATGTTAAAATTCAACAGGTGGCAAATGATCAGCTGGATATCTATCGCGGTGCCATTATTGTAACCGAAGTGTCTACCGGGAAGATTCTTGCCATGGTATCCCATCCGGATTTTGATCCCAATTCCATCGGAGAAATATGGGAGGATCTGGTAGATAACGATTCCAGTACCGTACTGGTCAACCGGGCTACACAGGGATTGTATCCTCCGGGTTCTACCTTTAAAATTGTGACGGCATTGGAATATATTCGGGAAAATCCGAATACCTACCAAAATTATTCTTATACCTGCAACGGAGCTTTTCGCCTGGGCAATAGCAAGATCAGCTGTTATCACGGCTCCAGTCATGGGACGGTGGATTTTACCAGATCTTTTGCAAAATCCTGTAATTCGTCCTTTGCTAATATCGGAATGAGCCTGGACCGGACTGCTTTTCAGGAGACATTAAATGATCTTCTGTTTAACAAAGAGCTGCCATTGACACTGAATTATGCCAGAAGTTCAGCGCTGGTATCCGATGATACTCCTCCGGCGGAAATGATGCAGACCTCCATCGGTCAGGGTAAGACACAGATTACTCCTATGCATCTGAACATGATCACCTGTGCCATAGCCAACAACGGAGTCCTCATGAAACCGTACGCGATCGATCACGTGGAGAATGATGAAGGAACTGTCATTAAAAGTTTCAAACCCAGCGAATACGGCAGTCTGATGTCAGAAGAAGAGTCTGCGATTCTCAGACAACTGATGACTGATGTGGTCCAGGAGGGTACCGCGTCCAAGTTAAAAGGACTTGAATATACCGCAGCCGGAAAAACAGGTTCCGCGGAATATAATAATATTAAAGGTGACAGTCATGCATGGTTTACCGGATTTGCTCCTGCAGAAGATCCGGAAGTGTGTGTAACCATTATTGTGGAAGGTGCCGGCAGCGGCGGAGATTACGCCGTGCCCATTGCAAGACGTATTTTTGACGCGTACTTCAGCGAAAAACAGTAATCGGAGGTTAAGGAACATGATTGAGGCTATCAGCTGCGGCGGAGTCGTAATATTTCGCGGAAAGATTTTACTGCTCTATAAGAATATCAAAAACAAATACGAAGGCTGGGTTCTTCCGAAAGGAACGGTGGAACCCGGTGAGACCCATGAAGAGACCGCATTGAGAGAAGTATTGGAAGAGAGCGGTTCCCGGGCATTTATCGTGGACTACGTCGGGAGAAGTGAATATTCATTTACCGTACCGGAGGATGTGGTAGCAAAAGAGGTTCACTGGTATCTTATGAGTACCGACAGTTATTACAGTAAACCGCAGAGAGAAGAATATTTTGCGGATTCCGGTTTTTATAAATATCATGAAGCATATCATTTACTGAAGTTTGCCAACGAAAAACAGATTTTGGAAAAAGCTTATGCGGAATACCAGGAAAGAAAAAGGAATAATCAATGGATGAATTGATTATTCCCGCTTCTTATTTTTATTTATTATATTTATACGTTTTTAACGATTTCCAGATCGGTTCTCTGCAAAAGATCCACAAATTCATTTTTTTCATTTTTCAGAATCGGGCGGGAGAACTTATTGGGATGAATGATCAGGACTTCCCAGACACTTCCGTCATTCAACTGCACATTGGTACCGATTTGTGCATCTGCGATCCGTTTCATGATCGGCATTAACAATTCCACATCATACTTGTCCAGACTCTTTTCGAAATTCCCCAAAATCTGTAACGGTGTAAGTGCGTTGCGGTAAGTTCTCGGCGATGCCATTGCAATATAAGCGTCAATGATCGCCATATATCTGGCATAGACATCAATTTTCTGCCCCGACATATGATAAGGATAACCGCTGCCATCCAGACGTTCGTGATGCATGATCACTGCATTTTTAACATGTTCGTTTAAATCCTGGTTACGTACGGAAGTATAGCCTACCACCGGATGCGTTTTGATGATCTTGAATTCTTCCTCTGTGAGTTTTCCAGGCTTCCACAACAATTCATAAGGAAGCTGCAGTTTTCCGATATCATAATAGAATCCGCAAAGAATCAAAGTGTTTTTTTCTTCTTCTGACATAGAGAGCCAGTCGGCGAACGTACCTGCCAGCAGTGCAGCATTCAGGCCCTGCGTATACGTCAGTTCATCCTCACTTGGCATAAGGTTATACAGATAATCCAGCAATACGGATCCGGAAGTAATATAATAGTATAATTCTTGATATATGGTAAGTAGAAAAATATCCGCCGGCTTTCTTCCCATGACCAATAATTGTTTCATGGCCAGTTTATACTCAGCCAGAAAAATCGGATAAGCACGTTCAAATGCCTTAAAATTGGAATCAAAGCGAATTTTCTCATAATGGGTCGTGGCGAAATCAATATCCTCCATAATCGTAACGCATACCAGATTGTATCGCTTTAATTTTTCTATGATCTGCGGAGTTACTGTGGTACCGGCAGGATAAATGACATGATTCTGATCCTGAATGTCTTCTCCGAGAACCATATCCGGCTGAAGCTCCATCTTCGTTATAACTTTCAATGGTTTTTCCTCCTCATTAGTACTGATTACAGTATAAAATATCATCCGGAAAAGTCAAGCGACAAAAATTGTAATATAGAAGAATCTATGCTATAATAAGCTCATCTTGGCAGCAATAACCTATGCTGCAGGGCAGGTTAACAAAAAGGAATTTATTTATGGCAGGAAAGCTTACGTTTGCTCCCAATCTCTATCTGGGAGAAAGCATTGCATCTGAAAAACTGGATAAACTAAAAAAGAGACTGGGAAAAAAACCTCTTTTGGCAAATGTCTATCTCATTACTCCGGCGAAGAACCCGGCCGATCAGCTAGATATTTTTGATGCCAGGCAACTCATACAGCCTCATTACAAAAAAGAAGAATTTCTGATTCTTGGTATTGCAGCGGGATATGAGGAGGCATTGCAGCTGATCGAACAGATCACAGGAGAATGTCTGGACGCCAGAGGCGACTGTAATCTTCGGGAGTATTTACTATGTTAACGATTCTTTTTAAAATATTGGGCATTTTAGGAATTCTGTTGCTGGTACTTCTGGGGATTGCACTTACGGTAATACTTTTGGTATTGTTTTTCCCTCTTTGTTATAAGGCATCCGGACAGAAGAGTGCCGATGAAATGCGTTTTTCCGTAAAAGTCCGATGGTTATTCGGTCTGGTGCGAATCTTTTACAATTATCCGCAGCCGGGAAAGCTTCTGGCAAAGATCCTTTTTTTTACCGTATATGATTCCTCGGACGAGAGAAAAGAGAAAAAGCACGTTTCCACCGGGAAGTCCTCAAAAAAAGCAGTGGTTCCTCCCACAACGGAAATACCACAGGAAGCTGTGCCTCCCGCTTCCGATCCGCAGCCATCTGTGAAAGAACCGATTCCGGAGCAAAAAAGCACGAAAGAAAGAGGCTTTTTTAATAAAATCCGGTACACAGTCGGTAAAATATGTGATAAAATCAAACATATTCTGAATAACATTACTTTTTATAAAGATTTATGGAATGACCCGGAGACCAGAGGATTACTACGGCATGCCGGAAACCGTATCGGTCATATTCTGAAATCATTACGTCCGCGAAAACTGGAACTTACGGCCCGCATCGGCACCGGATCACCGGATACCACAGGCTACCTGTACGGAATCTACGGTATGATACTTCCTCAATTGGGAAAAGACATCTGTATCACTCCGGATTTTGAACAGGCAATTTTAGAGGGTAATTTTAAAACATCCGGCCATTTTACCTTAGCGTGTGTATTGTTTCATACCATTTGCCTGCTTATGGATAAGCGGCTTAAGCTATTGCAGCATAAAATCAGACAATTTCAAAATAAAGAAAAAGAATAACAGATTAAAAACAGGAGGTTTAATATGGCAGAAAAAGATAATCAGTTTCAGGGGGTTGTGGAATCTCTTTTAAAAGGAATGGATACCGTGCTCTCCACAAAGACGGTAGTAGGCGAAGCTACCAAGATCGGAGATACCATTATATTACCGTTAGTAGATGTTACTTTCGGTGTCGGAGCCGGTGCGGGGAATAATTCCGAGAAAAGATCCGCATCCGGAGCCGGTGGTCTGGGCGGTAAAATGACTCCCAGTGCCGTACTGGTGATCAAAAACGGTTCCACCAAGCTGGGCAATATCAAAAATCAGGATACTGTTACCAAGATTCTGGATATGATTCCCGATATTGTAGATAAATTTACCCAGCCGAAAGAAAAAGAAGGAATGTCGGATGCCGAAGTTGTCGATATTGCATTCCCCGAAGACGGAGAAAAGCCTTCAGAAGATAAGTAATAATTTTTATACTCTGCATATAATAAGATGAGAATATGAATAGCGGGTCTTTTATGAAAAAAATCATTGGCCTGATTCTATTTTTTGTAGCTATCGGCATGTTGTTGATGATGGTGATCCACAATCGGCTCATCGGATTGATCATATTGGCACTTCTGTTGTTTGCAGGGTATTATCTTTTCAGCAGTTGTGAGTAAGAGGGTTGAGCATGATTGATTGGGAAGAAATCATCAGGACAGAAAGTACAGAGGAACTGAAAGAAGCCAAGCTCTGGCTGTTTCAGGAGAATATGCGTTTGCAGCAAGAGCGTACCGAATTAGAACAGGCAAAGGACAAATTCCTCGAGGAACGTGTAACACTCCGGGATGAACTGGATGCTTTGAACCGTCGTACGGTTATGGAACGAAAACGTCTGAAAGAAGAAAGTCTGTTTTTTGAGAAAAAAATGGCAATTCTGCAGGACGGCTTCCGCCAGTTGGAAGAGGATCGGAAAAAGCTGGAAAAAGAGAGACGACTTCTCCGGGAAGAAGAGGTCAGTCCAAAAGCTTCTGACGAAGACGGCACCGAGAATACCCTTACCGTAGTACAGCTTTTATTTCGCGGTGTCAATAATCCATTGGCATTACGGAAGAGATATCGGGATCTGATCAAAATCTTTCATCCGGACAACCTTTTCGGTGACGGAGAGCTGGCTGGACAAATCAACAAAGAGTATTTAAAAAGGAAACAGGAAGAGCGGTTTTGGTAAAAAATAAGCCAGAAATGAAATTTATCATTTCTGGCTTTCTAAAATCCAATATTATCGTAGAAGATTAAGCTCTTTCAACTTTACCAGATTTTAAGCAGCTGGTGCAGACATGCATTCTTCTAGCTCCGCCGTTAACCTTGCACTTAACGCTCTTAACATTAGAGTTCCAAATTGCGTTGCTTCTTCTATGAGAATGGCTTACGTTGTTACCGAAATGAACGCCCTTACCGCAAATATCACATTTAGCCATCTTGACACCTCCTCGATCTAACGCGCATCTTACGCTTACTTTTAATCAAAATTTTTAATAAAACATATGTGAAATGCTCACAACATTGATATATTAACAGAAAAACAAAATAAAAGCAAGCAAAAAATATTTATTTTTTTTATTTTTATGTTTCTTTTTCATAACAAAGCTGTTAAAATACATTTATATATGTCTGAGTCCGGGAAAATCCGGCCGGAGATATCGGAAGAAACAATTGATCCGAATATAAAGGAGGTTCTGTATGAAAGGTTCTTCTATGAATACCCATATGGGAAATATTGTCATTGATAATGAAGTCATTGCACAGTATGCCGGCAGTGTGGCGGTAGAGTGCTTTGGTATCGTAGGTATGGCCGGAGTCAGCATGAAAGATGGCCTGGTAAAGCTGCTGAAAATGGACAGCATCACCAGAGGTATCAACGTGTCCCTGGACAACAATAAACTGGTTCTGGACTTCCATGTGATCGTAGCTTACGGCGTCAGCATCCTGGCTGTCACCGACAATCTGATCAGCAACGTAAAGTATAAGGTGGAAGAGTTTACCGGTATTGAGATCAAAAAGATCAACATCTATGTTGAAGGTGTAAGAGTGATTGATTAAGGAGGAAGTAATTGTGGCTTTACAACAAATCGACGCTAAGATGCTTTCCAAGATGTTCTTAGCCGGCGCCAAGAATTTAGAGAACAAGAAAGAATGGATCAACGAGTTAAATGTATTTCCCGTACCCGACGGAGATACCGGTACCAATATGACTATGACGATCATGTCTGCGGCAAGAGAAGTTTCCGCACTGGGAGACGATGCCGATATGGCTGCTTTATGTAAGGCAATCTCCAGCGGTTCCCTTCGCGGGGCGAGAGGTAATTCCGGTGTTATTTTATCTCAGTTGTTCCGTGGATTTACCAAAAGTATTAAGGAAGAGCAGGTTCTGGATATTCCTGTTCTGACCCGTGCATTCGAAAAAGCGGTAGAAACTGCATACAAGGCTGTTATGAAGCCAAAAGAGGGCACGATTCTGACCGTAGCAAAAGGTGCTTCCGATAAGGCAAAGGAACTTTGTGAGGACGGTGCGGATGATCTGGAGCAGTTTTTAGGTACTGTCATCGAACACGCCCGTTATGTGCTCAGCCAGACTCCTGAAATGTTGCCGGTATTAAAGCAGGCCGGCGTTGTGGATTCCGGTGGACAGGGTCTGGTAGAAGTATTAAGCGGTGCTTATGATGCCTTTTTAGGTAAAGAGATCGATCTGACCGTAGCTCCTGCGGCTGCTACGAAAGCAGAAGATACCAAGAGTTCTCTGGAAGTACAGGCAGAAGCAGAGATCAAGTTCGGCTATTGCACTGAATTCATTATTCTGTTGAACAAGCCTTTCAATGTAAAAGCAGAGATGGATTTCAAGGCATTCTTAGAGTCCATAGGTGATTCTATTGTATGTGTTGCGGATGACGATGTTGTCAAGGTACATGTACATACCAACGATCCCGGTCTGGCAATCCAGAAGGCATTGAAGTATGGTGCATTATCCAATATGAAGATTGACAACATGCGTTTGGAACATCAGGAAAAACTGTTCAAACTCTCCGAGAAAGAAGCGGCACAGAAAAAGGCGGAGGAAGAGAAGGCTGCACAGCCTGCCAAGGAGGTAGGATTCCTGGCAGTCTCCGTAGGTGACGGCTTGAGCGAACTGTTTAAGAGCCTCGGCGTAGATTATATTATCGAAGGCGGTCAGACCATGAACCCCAGTACGGCAGATATTTTAGACGCTGTGGACAAGGTAAATGCAAAGACCATTTTTGTCCTTCCGAATAATAAAAACATCATTCTGGCAGCAAACCAGGCAGCGGAACTGATGACCGATAAGGAGCTTTTAGTCATTCCCACCAAGACCATTCCTCAGGGTATCACTGCTGTGATCAACTTTGTTCCGGAGTTGTCTGTGGAAGAGAACGAAGAGACCATGCTTCGCGAGATCAAAAATGTCAAGACCGGTCAGGTGACCTATGCGGTGCGTGATACCGTGATCGATGACAAAGAGATCAAGAAAGACGACTTCATGGGCATCGGTGACCAGGGTATCGTAGCTGTTGGCACCGACATGGTAAAAGTAACTCGTGATATGATTGCAGAACTGGTAGATGAAGATTCCGAACTGATCAGCATATACTACGGCTGTGACGTGGCAGAGGATGCTGCGGAAGCGCTGCGTGCGGATCTGGAAGAGGCTTATCCCGCCTGCGATATTGAATTACAGTATGGTGGACAACCTATTTATTACTATACTGTTTCTGTAGAGTAAATTGAAAGTTACGAGCCATGCAAAAATAGAACGGAATACCTCGGTGGGAGCTTGCTCACACAAGAGGTTATTTCGTTCTATTTTTATACGGCGACAGCCGTCAATGAAATAAATGTGGAGCGCCCTTTGCGACACATTTATGAATTGAGTGCATGGCTCGTAACGTAGGGTTGCCATAAAATCCACGAACTCCCGGAACATGCGATACACATGTCTCGATGTAAGGTCTCCGGATGTGAATTTTCTACGAAAAGTGATGAGTAGTTCTCGTCATGACGGGGCCGCCTACAGTCGACATCCATGTCGACAATCGGCTGACGCGGACATCGTGTCCGCTTTCCCCCTGTCTTTCAGCACTTTTCTAGAAAATATCAACATCCTCCGACAAACATCTTCGACATGGCACTGCATATTACGGGAGTTCTGCGTTTTGAAAAGCTTTCAAAAAACCAGTAGCCATCTTTCTATTGCTTTGGTGGAAATCGTATCAAAATAGCAAAATCCGTACAAAAAAACTTCTAAATCAAACATTTTTGTACGGATTTTATGATTTTTTCCATTTCAGCGAAAATAACCTCCTATATAAGCCTAAAATCTCCTGTTTTTGTATTTTTTCAGCCCAAAATAGCGATTTTAATACAAAAAAGCTTGCCTCTTCACACACAGTATAAAGTCAAAAACAAAAACAGCGACTTGTGAGCAAGCTCCCAATCACGGTTCTTATTTTGCCTATGCGCGGCTATTCTTTCGTAACTCTCAAGTTAGCAAGTTCTTAAAAATTCTACTATTTATACCAAAATCAGCCAAAATAGAAGAAAAATGCATCTGTAAATAAGTGGATTTTTGAAAAAATATTGATTTTGCACTGCATAGTGGAATATACTTCTTAAAAAGATAAATTCGTCCACTATTTTGTCTAGTCATGCCTTAAATAGTAGAATTTAGGATGCATAACAAAAGAGACAGCGTTATTTGCAAAAAGTGGAAACTAAAATAGTAAAAAAAGAGGATATAAACAACTTGTAAGGAGAATCATCTATGAGTGATGCAATTCCTGTGAACAGAATAAAAGGCGTGGGAGAGAAGACAGCGGCTCTGTTCGGCAAGATCAATGTCTATACCGTAGACGATCTGATCCGCCATTATCCCAGGGATTATGAGACTTATGGTGCTCCGGTATCCATTTTGGAGACATCCCCTGGCAGTGTCCAGGCAGTCTACGGTCAGATCACCGCTATCCCCAATGTGAAGAAAGTCCGCAATCTCTCCATCCTCAACGCCATTTTGAAGGATGACAACGGAGATTCCATCCAGCTTACTTTTTTCAATATGCCTTTTTTAAAAAAAGTATTAAAACCCGGTGGATTCTATCTGTTCCGAGGTCTGGTTCAGCAACGTGGTACCCATAAGTTCATGGAACAGCCCCGGATGTTTACCTGGGACGAATACATTCAGAAATCAGGCCGTCTCCTGCCCCGATATGCCCTGACCAAAGGACTGACCAATCAGACGGTGCAAAAATCTGTGGCACAGGCGCTGGAATACTATCCACCGGAAAAAGAATATCTGCCGCAGGTGATATTACAGAAATATCCCATGCTTTCCCACAGGGAAGCTGTCTATGCCCTGCATTTTCCTGAGAGCAGAGAGGAACTGTTAACTGCCAGAAACCGTATGGTATTCGAAGAATTCTTCTCCTTTTTACTGGTACTTCGCAAAAATAAGGAATTGGCGGCGAAGACAGAAAACCATTTTCCCATGTACGAGACTGCGGATACAGTGCGGTTTTTAGAACAGCTGCCGTTCCCGCTGACAAAAGCCCAAAAAAAAGTCTGGGGTGAGCTCAGGGAGGATATGGGAAGTCCTTATGCCATGAACCGTCTGATTCAGGGAGATGTCGGCTCCGGTAAGACGATCCTGGCAGTGCTGGCACTTCTCATGTGTGCGGCTAATGGTTATCAGGGAGCAATGATGGCCCCTACTGAAGTACTGGCAGTCCAACATTTTGAGACCATTTCAAGCTATGTAAAAAAATATGGCATTGCTTTCCGTCCGGTGCTTCTGACAGGCTCTATGACGGCGAAGGAGAAACGGGAGGCTTATGCAAAAATTGCTTCCGGAGAGGCTAACCTGATCATCGGAACCCATGCGCTGATCCAGGAAAAAGTGGAATATTCTTCCCTGGCGCTGGTAGTAACGGATGAACAGCACCGCTTTGGTGTAAGGCAGAGGGAGACATTAGCCGCCAAAGGGAGTGTGCCTCATGTGTTAGTTATGAGTGCTACGCCGATTCCCAGGACATTGGCCATTATCCTATATGGGGATCTGAAGGTCTCTGTCATTGATGAACTTCCTGCGAATCGTCTGCCGATCAAAAACTGTGTTGTAGGGACTTCCTATCGACCTAAGGCTTATGAATTTATCGCAAAAGAGGTGGCTGCCGGCAGACAGGCTTATGTCATCTGTCCTATGGTGGAAGAAGGGGAATCGGAAGACCTGGAGAATGTAGTGGATTATACAGAGAAGCTCCGGGCAGTTCTGCCTCCTTCCGTACAGGTGGCTTATCTTCATGGGAAAATGCGCCCGGCAGATAAGAACCGTATTATGGAAGAGTTCGCTGCTAAGGAGATCGATGTCTTAGTCTCCACCACGGTAATTGAAGTAGGCATCAATGTTCCCAATGCCACAGTGATGATGGTGGAGAATGCGGAGCGCTTCGGTCTGGCACAGCTGCATCAGCTGCGTGGGCGTGTGGGACGTGGGGAATTCCAAAGCTATTGCATTTTTATCAGCACTTCCGAAGCCAAAGAGACCATGGAACGATTACAGATCCTGAACCATTCCAACGACGGTTTCCATATTGCTTCCGAGGATCTGAAACTGCGAGGTCCGGGAGATATCTTCGGCATCCGGCAGAGTGGTGAATTTGCATTTGTACTGGGTGATATATATACAGATGCAAATATTTTAAAAGAGGCTTCAGATGCCGTGGAACAGTTGCTTGTATCCGATCCGGAGCTGACAGATGACGACAGTCTGGCATTGGTGAACTATTTCAAAGAACATACCGCAGTAAATGTTGTTGACTTTCGGACCATCTGACAGTAAAATTATTTTTATGTTCAAAGTTTTATACTTAGGATCAGATAATTTATGTTAATTTATGCAAAGGGAAGGTTTAGATACCAGAATGTCAAAAATCGCAATTGTAACCGACAGTAACAGCGGCATTACACAGGCAGAAGGAGCCCGTCGCGGAATCCATGTTCTGCCCATGCCTTTTATGATCGATGAAGTCACATACTATGAAGATATTGACCTGACCCAGGAGCAGTTCTATGAAAAGCTGAAATCCGGTGCCAATATTGCCACCAGCCAGCCGTCTCCTGACAGTGTCACCAGCCTGTGGGACAAGCTTTTACAGGAATATGACGAGATTGTACACATTCCTATGAGCAGCGGTCTGTCCGGTTCCTGTCAGAGTGCCATGGCCTTTGCGGCAGATTATGATGGCAGAGTTCAGGTCGTGAACAACCAGAGAATCTCCGTAACCCAGCGTCAGTCTGCGCTGGATGCCCTGCAGCTTGCAGCAGCCGGTAAAAATGCGGCCCAGATCAAAGAATTTCTGGAAAACGATAAATTCAACAGCAGTATCTATATTATGCTGGATACTCTGTATTACCTGAAAAAAGGTGGACGGATCACTCCGGCGGCGGCAGCCATCGGTACCATGCTTCGC
>ERZ779953.197-NODE-197-length-18919-cov-1.75413_pt1 | contig 18919 bp, 18 predicted proteins | sample MGYA00511184_ERZ779953 | MGnify/ENA primary metagenome ERZ779953 (study PRJEB29588, sample SAMEA2163248) | human gut metagenome | biome: human gut; feature: human-associated habitat; material: faeces | place: Denmark | collected 2008/2010 ... | reverse complement strand
GGGAGTTCAGATAATGATGAGAATTCAACTGTGGTCAGAGACGGCAGAAATTTATATGGAAAGAGTCTGGTAAAGATTCCGACACCTAAGTTTGTGGTGTTCTATAATGGAGCACAGAAGCAGCCAGAGAAGATGACGCAGTACTTATCGGATTCTTTCGAACAGAAGACAGATGATCCGGAACTTGAATTAAAATGTAAAGTTTATAATATCAATTATGGAAAGAATCGTGCTATAATGGAAAAGTGCAGATGGCTGGATGAGTATATGATGTTCGTCGATAAGGTCAGGGAATATCATAGAAGTAAAGATGAAGACGATCTTGAAGCTGATATTAATAAAGCCATAGACTACTGCATAGAAAATGATGTTCTGAAAGAATTTCTTTTGGAGCGCAGGGGAGAGGTGACAAAGGTTATGGCACTTGATTATACATTTGATAAACAGTTAGAGATGGAGAGAGCAGATGCTTGGAAAGAAGGAAGAGTGGCAATGAGTAAGCTGATGAATAAGCTGCTAGATGATGGAAATATAGAAGAAGCAAGGCGTGTAACAGAGGATGCCGAATATTGTGAAAGACTTATGAAAGAATATGGAATAATATAATCTAAGCTGAATAATAAGTAACATGAACCAACCAGATTATCAATATAACACATGAGGTCTGGTTGGGATTTTTATACAATGAATATATATTGATAATTGTTTTAAGATACTATAATCTTAAAAGCTACACGAATATATATTTAAGTATTGATAGCGAAAGGAGGCGGTATTTATTGTACAGTAGTGTATTGAGTGGGGTATTATATGGATTGAAGGCAGAGATTGTACGGGTTGAGGTTGATGTTGGCAATGGTATTCCAAGTTTTGAGATGAGTGGTTTTCTTAGCAATGAGGTTAAAGAAGCGAGAGAAAGAGTAAGGGTTGCTATCCGTAATTCTGGGTATGAGCTTCCTCCACAGCGCATTGTGGTAAATATATCTCCTGCAGATATCAGAAAATGTGGCACAGGTTTTGATTTGCCAATAGCACTGGCTATATTATCAGCAAATGGTTACATAGATGAAGTTAATGTTGATAATATGATTATACTTGGTGAGTTGAGCCTTGATGGAAGCATTAATGGTGTAAGCGGGGTACTGCCATGTGTATGTGAAGCAAAGAAATCCGGAATAAGTAAGGCACTTATACCAGTGTCTAATTATAATGAAGGCAGAATTGTGGAGAAAGTGAATATCATTCCGACTAACAGTCTGAAAATGGCGGTGCAATATATCAATAATGGTATAATTGAGAACCAGAGACAGGATAATCCAGAACAATGCCGTACAACAGATAAACAAGAAATTAATTATGCAGATATATGTGGACAGGAGGCTGCAAAGAGGGCGACTATGATTGCTGTTGCCGGGATGCATAATATCATGTATATCGGGCCGCCGGGAAGCGGAAAAACTATGATGGCAAAACGTATTCCATCTATCATGCCTGATATGACATTTGATGAAAAATTAGCTGTTACCAATATATATAGTGTTGCAGGACAATTAGGAGAGTATGGCGGGCTGGTTGAAGACAGACCATTCAGGGCACCATATCACAATGTAACTAAGAGTTCATTCTTTGGTGGAGGCATGTTTCCAAGACCAGGAGAGATAACTCTTGCGGGTAAAGGTGTATTATTTCTTGATGAGATGACGGAGTTTAAGCCAGAAATATTAGAAGGATTAAGGCAGCCTCTTGAAGATAAGGATATAACAATTGTCAGAATGGGCAGGACATATACATATCCGGCAGATTTTATGCTTGTTGGAGCGATGAACCCGTGCAAATGCGGTTATTATCCGGATAGGAGCAGATGCAATTGCTCAGAACAGGATATTAAAAGATATATTGGGAAAATAAGTATGCCACTATGGGATAGATTTGATATGTGTATCAAGACAGATGAAATAGGATACGAACAGATAAGGTGCAGCAGTGATAATGGTAATGTGCCAGATTCAGAAAGCATGAAACAAGCTGTAATGCGTGCAAGATTTGCCCAGCTTAAGCGGTTTAATGGGATGAATATAAAGTATAATTCACAGATGAGTACAGGAGATATGAAGAGATTTTGCAGACTTGGAGAAGAGGAAGAAAAATTAATAAAAAGGATATTTGCAAAGAAGCGTCTGACTGCAAGAGGATATTCAAAGATATTGAAGACTGCAAGAACCATCGCAGATATAGATGGTAATGTTAATATAACAACAGCTAACATAAGCGAGGCGTTCTATTATCGTGGAATACCAGAGGTGACAATACATTAAAGAAGCAATACACTAAGCAGGAGGTTTATCTTGAAAGATGATTATTATTGGTTTTGGATTAATAATATTACAGGAATAGCTAACATTAAGCTGAGATATTTATTTAAGGTATTCGATACACCAGAGGATATATATAAAGCATCAGATAAGATGTTTGAAGGTGTCATGGGAATAAAACCTGATGATATATATTCTATAAAGGAATCTAGAAAAAGTGAGTATATATATAGGGAATATTCTGAACTGGATAAGAAGAATATTAAATTCACATATCCGGGTAAATATAATTATCCTGAAAGATTGATGAATATATACGATTATCCTTATATAATTTATTATAAAGGAAGTCTGCCACAGTCGGACGTTCCGTCAGTAGCAATTGTCGGGGCAAGGAACTGTACAGAATATGGGAGGTCAGTAGCAGGAAGATTTGCAGAAGATTTTGTAGACATGGGAATTCAGGTTATAAGTGGAATGGCACTTGGGATAGATGCGGCGGCACAGAAAGGTGCTGTTAGAAAAGGCGGTTATAGTATGGCTGTTCTTGGATGCGGGGTTGATATATGCTATCCTAGAACTAATATCGAATTATACACACAACTTGAGAGCAATGGTGGGATTATTTCAGAATATTCACCGGGGACACCGCCTAAAGCAGGTCTGTTTCCTATGAGAAACAGAATTATTAGTGCAATGTCAGATGCACTTATTGTAGTGGAGGCAAAGCAAAAGAGCGGCTCACTCATAACGGCAGATCAGGCACTTGATCAGAATCGTGATGTTTATGTCGTTCCGGGAAGAATTGGGGATACTCTGTCAGAGGGGTGCCTTAAACTTTTGAAAGAAGGAGCACAGCTGATTACATCATCTAAGGATATATATGCAACAGAATCCATTAACAGATATATTAATTGTAGCAAAAAAGATGATAATTGTAGGAATAGTTTGAATAATAATGGTATATTTGAAGAGAAATTTAAAAAATCAGGACTTGCAAGCCCTAAGAATATGGTGTATAGTCAAATCAATTTGTTTCCAGTAAGTCTGGAGATGATAGTTAATAATTCTGGATTGAATCTTGTAGAGGCGGAGGGGATTCTGCTTGAATTGGAGTTAGATGGACTTATAGAAGAGGTTTCTAAGAATTATTATATAAGGAAGCATATTTGATATGGAGGGTTATTAATGCATAAGTATTTGGTTATAGTGGAGTCACCTGCCAAGGTAAAGACTATCAGTAAATTCCTTGGGGCAAACTACAAGGTAATGGCATCACAGGGACATGTAAGAGATCTTCCTAAAAGCCAGATGGGTGTAGATGTTGAACATGATTATGAACCTAAGTATATAACAATCAGAGGGAAAGGAGATATTCTTGCTGCTTTAAGAAAAGAAGCGAAGAAAGCAGATAAAGTATATCTCGCAACCGATCCCGACCGCGAGGGAGAGGCTATTTCATGGCATCTGGCAGCGGCACTTAAGTTAGAAGACAAGGATATATACAGAATAACATTTAATGAGATTACCAAGAATGCTGTTAAGGCATCGCTTAAGGAAGCAAGAAAGATTGATATGAATCTTGTAGATGCACAGCAGGCAAGAAGAGTTCTTGACAGAGTGGTTGGGTATGGAATCAGTCCACTTTTATGGGCTAAGATTAAGAGAGGACTTAGCGCCGGAAGAGTACAGTCAGTTGCATTAAGAATGATATGTGACAGAGAGAATGAGATTGATGCATTTATTCCAGAAGAATACTGGACTATGGAGGCTTCTCTTAATATAAAGGGAGAAAAGAAACCACTTGTTGCAAAGTTTTATGGGGACAGAAACGGAAAAATTGATATTAAGAATGCAGCACAGATGCAGAAGATTCTTGATGAAGTCAAAAACTCTGGTTTCAGTATAGAAAGTGTTAAGAAAAGTGAGAAGATTAAGAAATCTCCACTTCCGTTTACTACAAGTACACTCCAGCAGGAAGCTGCCAAGACACTTAATATGTCTACAAAGAGAACTATGAACATAGCACAGCAGCTTTATGAAGGTGTTGATATTAAGGGCAGAGGAACAGTAGGTCTTATAACATATTTAAGAACAGATTCTACAAGAGTTGCAGATGAGGCAAAAGTTGCTTCAAAAGATTATATCAGTGAGAATTATGGGGAAAAGTATCTTCCACAAAGTTCTAATGCCAAGAAGGATGATAAGAAGATTCAGGATGCACATGAAGCAATCAGACCAACTGATCTTTCTTTGTCACCGGCATTAGTTAAGGAATCATTGCAGAGAGATCAGTTCAGACTTTATCAGCTTATATGGAAGAGATTTGTTGCGAGTCAGATGGCACCTGCACAGTATGAGACAACTTCTGTAAGAATAGGAGCTGGTGAATATATATTTACAGTATCAGCATCAAAGATTGTTTTTGATGGATTTATGTCTGTATACAAGACTGATGATGATAATGAAGAAACTAATACACTTGCTAAAGGACTTGACGAGAATTCAGTCCTTACACTTGATGATGTGAATGGTACACAGCATTTTACACAGCCACCTGCACATTTTACAGAGGCATCACTTGTAAAAGCACTCGAAGAACAGGGAATAGGACGTCCAAGTACTTATGCTCCTACAATATCAACAATAATTGCAAGACATTATGTAATTAAAGAAAATAAAAATCTTTATATATCAGAGCTTGGCAATGCTGTTAATAATATTATGATGACAGCTTTTCCTACTATTGTTGATGTTAAGTTTACAGCTAATATGGAGTCTCTTCTTGATGGTGTTGCTGAGGGAACCGTGGAATGGAAGGAAATTATAAGAAACTTCTATCCGGATCTTAAAGTTGCGATTGATGAGGCAGAAAAAGAACTTGAACATGTTAAGATAGAGGATGAGGTTACTGATGTTATATGTGACAAATGCGGCAGAAATATGGTTATTAAGTATGGTCCTCATGGTAAGTTCTTAGGTTGTCCGGGATTTCCTGAGTGTCATAATACCAAGCCTTATCTTGAAAAAATAGGTGTTGCATGTCCAAAATGTGGAAAAGATGTTATATTAAAGAAGACTAAGAAGGGCAGAATGTTTTATGGTTGCGAAGGATATCCAGAGTGCGATTTTGTGTCATGGCAGAAGCCTTCAGATAAGAAATGTCCTAAGTGTGGCGGATACATGATTGAGAAGGGCAGTAAACTTGTATGTGCTGATGAAACCTGCGGATATGTCGAATCAAAGAATGATAAAGAGCAGTAGCTGATATATGTGAATTGCTTTTTAAAAGAAGGATGGGGGATTTACAATGAGTGTTCAGCTTCTCGACAAAACGAGGAAAATTAATAAGCTGCTTCACAATAATCATTCTCACAGAGTGGAATTTAATGATATCTGTGAGGTGCTTAGTGGAATATTAGAGTCGAACATTCTGGTTATAAGCCAGAAGGGTAAGATACTAGGAGCGGCTTCATACAGCGGAATTGACAAAATAGGTGAGCTTATAACAGCTGATACAGGCGGATTTGTTGATAATATGCTTAATGAAAGATTGTTGGGAGTGTTATCAACTAAAGAAAATGTTAATCTGCTTACATTGGGCTTTTCAGGTGGAAGTGAACGTAAGTTTAAGGCTTTAATAGCTCCTGTTGACATAGCTGGGGAAAGACTTGGAACATTATTTATCTATAAATGTGTTGCTGATTATGATATAGATGATATTATTCTATGTGAGTATGGTGCAACAGTTGTAGGATTAGAGATGATGAGTTCTGTTAATAATGAGAATGCAGAAGATGAGAGAAAGAAAAAGATTGTTAAGTCAGCAATAAAGACATTATCGGCATCAGAACTACAGGCCGTCAAAGCGGTATTTGCACATATGGATGGAATGGATGGCATTCTGGTTGCAAGCCGAATAGCGGATGATACAGGAATTACAAGATCTGTAATTGTTAATGCACTTAAGAAGTTTGACAGTGCTGGTGTTATATCAACAAAATCTTCTGGAATGAAAGGAACAAAGATAAAAGTTCTTAATGAAGTTGTATATGATGAATTAAAAAAACTTGAAGATTGAGAGTATACATTGTATAATTGATAGAGCTTAAAGGATTGAGCTTGAGATGATGGGATGGATCCAATGTCTGATTGGGTTCATCTTTTTGTATAAGTATACATATTGATACATGATAATCCAATGAAATGTGGCAAAATATGAAAAAAATCTTGTTTTTTTTATATTATAATTTATAATGTATGTAGTGTTTTTATGTTTTCGTAGTAGGCATATTTTGTGCTTATTGAATAAGAAAGGAAATAAATATGAGTACAGGCGCTTTTGGATATGTTAATTTGTTAAAGTCAGCGGCAGATGCGAGCTGGACAAGAGAGGAAGTTCTTACTAACAATATAGCTAATGTTGATACACCTAATTATAAAAGGCAGGATGTTGAATTTAGTTCGTATCTTGCCAATGCACTCCAGCGTTCAGGAAAGAATTCAGCATCTCTTACACAGAGAGTTAATAATGTTAATTATAATGATCTGGCTATAAGGACTTACACTGATAACAGCACATTATCGTATAGAACTGATGGCAATAATGTAGATCTTTCAACAGAGAATGTTGAACTTGCTTCAGAACAGATTAACTATAATGCTCTTATTGACAGTATGAATAATGAGTTTTCAAGATTTAAGGCAGTGCTTAAATAATATATAATGTGATTGATATATGGAAGGAGAACAGGACTATGTCTATGTTTACGGCATTTAATATTAGCGCATCCGGAATGACAGCCCAGCAGTTAAGAACGGATGTTATATCAGAGAATATAGCTAATGCAGACACAACAAGAACGAGTGATGGAACTCCCTATGTAAGAAAAGCGGTTGTGTTTACCGAAAAGACAATGACTGGTACAGCACTTGGAAAGTCTTCATATGGTACAGGAGCATATTCAACATTTTCAGATGCATTAAGACTTGCCAATGGTGGTGTTGTTGGAAGCGGCGTTAAGGTGACATCTGTATATGAGGATACATCAACAGATATGGAAAGGGTATATGATCCTTCACATCCGGATGCTGATGAGAATGGATATGTTACATATCCTAATGTGAATGTGGTTCAGGAGATGACAGATCTTATAGATGCATCACGTTCATATGAAGCTAATATATCAGCATTTAATGCCAGTAAATCTATGGCAAGCAAGGGACTTTCAATAGGTTCTGCTACATAACATATGTGGATAACTGGTTTAATTCATATGATTAATACTATATTTGAACAAAAAGAGGAGATTTAACATGGATCTTACTAGTGCAATAGGAAGCCTTGGCGGTGATTATGTCAATAAGGTTACATCGGCAATGAAAGATAATGCATCACTTAGTACATCTAAAAGCAAAGATTCAGATACAACATTTGATGCTATATATGACTCAGTGGCAGGGTTGCTGAACAGTACCAACTCATATGTGCAGAAAGCACAGCAGGCAGAGATAGATTATGCTCTTGGCAATATGACTAATACTCATGAGCTTGGAGTTTATCAGCAGGAGGCTAATATTGCTCTGCAGTATACAGTAGCAATAAGGGATAAGGCATTGGAGGCCTATAACTCTATTATGAATATGTCAATGTAATTAGGGGTTTTATATGGATAAATTAAAACAGATTCCAGCCAGATTTCTTGAAATATGGAAAAGCTGGTCCAGAAATCAGAAGATAATAATTGTGAGTGCTGTAGCTGTATTTATTGCGGCGGTTGTTGTTATTGCAGTTGTGTTATCAAGACCAACATATCAGGAACTTACAAGATGTGAAGATTATAATGAGATGAATACAGTTACTTCACTGCTTACAGATAATGGGTATACATATCAAATTGATAATATGGCAGTTAAGGTAAAGGAACAGGATCTTACTAATGCTAAGATGCTTATTGCTTCTAATGATATTAAACCTTCGGGATATTCATTAGATGATGCTCTTAATAGCAGTCTTACAACAACAGAGTCTGATAAGAATAAGAAGTATGCCAAATATCTTGAAACTAAGTTTGAAAATGATATTACTTCTTTAGACGGAATCAAATCTGCATCTGTTACAGTACATTTGTCAGATGATACGAATTCATTCTATTCTACAAAGAAAGATACAACTGTAGCCGTTACGATTGATACTAATAAGACAGTTGGAGAAGACACAGCGGAAAGTATAGCAGTTCTTCTTGCAACAGCAGTAGGAAGCAGCAATACTAATGGTATTACAATTATTGATACATCAGGAAAGACATTGTTTAATGGAGCTGATAATTCGGGTTCAGTTTCTAATATTGCTTATTCAAGCAAGTTAAAGTATAAGTCACAGATTGAATCAACGGTAGCAGCAAGTGTTAAGAATACAGCACTTTCAACATCACTGTTTAATGATGCAACAGTTGCTATTAATCTTGATCTTGACTGGGATACTGTGAATAAGATTGCTACTGAGTATACAGCACAGGAAGGCAGAGAAGAAGGTCTGTATGATACTTCTTATGAACTTGAATCGAATGGAACAAATGGTGCAGGTGGAACACCAGGAACTACGAGTAATGGAGAAACAGGAACAACCTACGATCTTACAGATGGTACATCAAGTTCATCAACATATACTGTAAAACAGTATCAGTATCTTCCTAACCAGCTTGTTACTACAACTAATAGTGATCCTGGAAAGATAGTATATGGTACTTCTACAATGGCTGTAACGCTTATAAAGAATGTTATTTATAATGAAGAAGATTGTAAGAATCTTGGATATCTTGATAATATGACATGGGATGAATTCAAGGCTCAGAACGCAAATCCTGTTCAGGTTAATGTTGATAATGACTGGATGAATATGTTTTCAAGTGCTACAGGAATCTCAACTAATAACATTACTGTTTTAGCATATAATGTACCTTATTTCTATGATGCACCGAAGACTAGCGTATTAAGCCGTGCTTCATTCTGGATTCAGATTGGACTGGCTGTTGCTATACTTGGTATTCTTGTGTTTATAGTTTTGAGAAGCGCAAGACCACTTACAGTAGAAGAGAAGGAACCGGAACTTTCTGTAGAAGAAATGCTTGCTTCAACTAAAGAAAACCAGCCTTCTGTTGATGATATTGATCTTCAGGAGAAGTCGGAGACGAGAAAAGCTATTGAGAAGTTTGTTGATGAGAATCCTGAAGCAGTTGCATTACTGCTTAGAAACTGGCTTAATGATGACTGGTGATTATTATGATGGATAGGACCTGAAAGGTCAATTGATTACATATGATTGGAGATGGAAACATATGCCAAAGACATCAGCTAATGCTGAAAGAGGAATGGATGGTGTAGAAAAGGCTGCTATATTGCTTATTGCACTTGGACCAGAGAAATCAGCACAGATTTTTAAACATTTGAAAGAAGAAGAAATAGAACAGCTGACACTTGAGATTGCAAACACAAGCAGTGTCTCACCTCAGACAAAAGAACAGGTGCTTAATGAGTTCTATGAGGTATGTCTTGCACAGCAGTATATTGCTGAGGGTGGTATCACATATGCCAAAGAGCTTCTTGAAAAAGCACTTGGAGAAGATAAGGCAAGAGATGTTATTGGAAAGCTTACAGCGAGTCTGCAGGTTCGTCCATTTGAGTTTATCAGAAAAACAGATTCTACACAGCTTCTTAACTTTATACAGGATGAGCATCCTCAGACTATAGCCCTGATTCTTTCATATCTTCCTGCAGCACAGGCTTCGAGTGTTGTTTCAGCACTGCCACCTGAAAAACAGGCGGATGTAGCCAAGAGAATTGCCATGATGGACAGAACATCGCCTGATGTTATCAAGCAGGTTGAGAAGGTACTTGAAAGGAAGCTTGCCTCACTTGTTAATCAGGATTACACAATTGTTGGTGGTGTTGATGCCATTGTTGAGATTCTTAATTCTGTTGACAGAGGAACAGAGAAGCATATTATGGAAACTCTTGAGGTTGAAGAGCCAGAGCTTGCTGATGAAATCCGTAAGAAGATGTTCGTATTTGAAGATATTCTTTCTCTTGATAACAGAGCTATTCAGAGAGTACTCAGGGATGTTGATAATCATGATCTTGCTCTTGCACTTAAGGGGGCTACAGAGGAAGTTCAGAATGTTATTCTTAATAACCTTTCAACACGTCTTGCTTCTATGATTAAGGAAGATATGGAATATATGGGACCTGTACGTATGAAAGATGTTGAAGATGCTCAGCAGAAGATTGTTAATATTATCAGAAAGCTTGAAGATTCAGCAGAGATTGTAATATCACGTGGTGGAGGTGACGAGATAATTGTCTAATCTGTTAAAACGTGTATACACGGTGAATAAGGACGAAAGAGTAATTGATTATAATGATCTGATTAAGAAAAAGCTAGAGGCAATCATGGAGTCTAAACATGCAGCAGTTGATACAGATGGATTTGTTAGCGGACTCAATGCGGACGTTGTTGAAGAACTTATATCAGATGATAGTTCGGAAGAACTAATACAGGATAGCGGAGCTGATTCTGACCAGTCTGCGGCTGCATTGGAAAATGCTAATGCTGAAGCAGCAAGAATTATAGAAGATGCCAGACTTCAGGCTGAACAGATTGTTTCAGAAGCAAATAGAAATGCTGATACTGCATTTGAAGAAGCCAAACAGAATGGCTATTATGAAGGCTGTTCTAAGGCAGATGCGGAAATTGAAAAGAAGCAGCAGGAGCTTGAGACGGAGTACAATAAGAAAAAATCAGAACTTGAAAATGAATATAACGAGCTAAAGGACTCTATAGAACCTGAACTTGTGGAAGTTATTACAGATGTATTCAGAAAAGTCACAGGTGTTGTAACGGAGGATAATCATGATATTATCCTGCATCTCATTAACGATGTCATGCATAACGCAGATGCAAGCAGAGATTTTGTTATAAAAGTATCGCCTGATGATTATAGTTTTCTTATTAATAATCAGGGCAAGATATATTGTGCAATGTCAAGAGAGGTCAATATAGATATTGTGGAAGATGTTACGCTTGAACGGAATCAGTGCATGATAGAGACGAATACAGGTATATTTAACTGTAGCCTTGATATTGAACTTAATAAGCTTATTAATAATATTAAACTTTTAAGCTGCACAGGCTGATGTTACAAGTATGATCAGAACTAATTGTATTGTTAAGGAGGATGATATGTCATCAATTAATAAAAACAAATATTTATCGCTGACAGAAAAATCCTTCTATAAGAAACTTGGGAAAGTGACTAAGATTGTTGGTCTTACTATTGAATCGGTAGGACCGGATGCCAAGCTTAATGATTTGTGCAGAATTTATTCTGCGGATAACAGTCAGGAATTATATGCAGAGGTAGTTGGATTTAATGATTCAAATGTGCTTCTTATGCCATATGATGTTGTGGATGGGATAGGTCCGGGAAGTGTTGTTGAGAATATGGAACGACCTTTGTCGGTAAAGGTTGGTGATGGCATACTAGGACATACACTTGATGGACTTGGGAATCCTACGGATGGTTCTGAATTAGAATATACAGATGAATATCCGGTTGAGGCAGCACCGCCAGATCCTATGGACAGGGAGATAATAAGCAAGGTGCTTCCTCTTGGCGTAAAGGCTGTAGACGGATTACTTACTGTTGGCAAGGGACAGCGAATAGGCATATTTGCCGGAAGTGGCGTAGGAAAAAGTACACTTCTTGGTATGTTTGCAAGAAATACTAAAGCCGATATTAATGTTATTGCTCTTATAGGAGAGCGAGGCAGGGAAGTAAGAGAATTCGTTGAGCGGGATTTAGGCCCGGAAGGTATGGCACGAAGTGTCCTTGTTGTTGCAACATCGGATAAGCCTGCTCTCATACGAAATAAGGCTGCGAAGACTGCAACAGCAATAGCAGAATATTTCAGGGATCAGGGCAAGGATGTGCTTCTTATGATGGATTCACTCACACGTTTTTCTATGGCACAGCGGGAGATTGGACTTGCGTCAGGTGAACCGCCAGTGACAAGAGGCTATCCACCGAGTGTATACAGTGAAATGCCAAAGCTTCTTGAGAGGGCGGGGATGTCGGACAAAGGTTCTATTACAGGGCTGTATACTGTTTTGGTTGATGGTGATGATTTTAATGAACCTATAACAGATACTGCACGAAGTATTCTTGATGGACATATTGTGTTGTCAAGAAAGTTAGGACAGAAAAATCATTATCCTGCAATTGATGTTTTACAGAGCATATCAAGATGTATGAGTCAGATTGTAGACAAGAAGCATAAACAGATGGCTGGCAGAATGAAAAATGGCGACTTATAATGAAGCAGAAGATCTTATTAATATTGGTGCGTATAAGAGCGGCTCTAACCGTAATATTGATTATGCTATATATAAGATTGATGCAGTTAATAAGTTCCTTATGCAGCAGACGGATGAAAAGTTTGATTTTGAAGATGAAGTCACACAACTGTCAGATATATTTGCGGATTATGAAGCATTTGAAAATGGCTCACTTCAGTTAAAGAAATAGTGGAGGCATGAATGGCAAAATTTTTATACAGCATGCAGAATGTTCTTGATATTAAAGAACGCCTGGAAACACAGGCTAAAACTGAATATGCTGAGATGAATAACAGGCTTTTCATTGAAGAGGAAACTATGAAAAGACTCGGAAAAAGGCTTGATTCATATGAAAATCTTGCGAGAAGCTCTGCATCAGAAAGACTTGATATTATGGAAATGCGCAGATGTAATGAGGCAATTGATATTATCAAGAACCAGATGACACAGCAGGCGGTCAGAATAAGGATTGCACAGCGCAATGTTGATAATGCAATGAAGAAACTGACTGAGGCAGTGCAGGACAGGAAAATTCATGAAAAACTGAAAGAGAAAGCATTTGAACAGTTTAAACTTGATATTAATGCTCAGGAAATGAAAGAGATAGATGAAACGGTGAGCTTTAAATATAATAACAAAGATGAGTAATTGTTTTTGGGAGAAAGATTGATATGGCTAAGAAAAAAGATGTTAATATTGATGAACTTGATGATGAATCAGGAAAGAGTGGAAAGCTGGTAAGCATACTGGTTGCAATGCTTATTATTGTAATATGGCTTGTTATATTTGCACTTCTTATTAAGATGAATGTCGGCGGTATTGGAAGTAGTTTACGGCCATATCTTAAAAATGTTCCGGTAGTGAATAAGATTCTTCCAGCAGCTACAGATGAAGAAATTCAGGAAGAAACAGGGGGAAAGTACAAGAGCCTTTCTGAAGCAGTTGACAGAATTAAAGAACTTGAAGCACAGCTTGATGAGAACAATAATAATGGGAATGCATCAGCCCAGACAATTGCTGAGCTTCAGGCTGAGATTGCCAGACTCAAAGTGTTTGAAGAGAATGCACAGCATTATCAGGAACTTAAAGATAAGTTCGATACAGATGTTGTATATACAGATAATGCTCCAGATATAAGTGAATACAAATCGTGGTATGAAAGTATTGATTCAGAAAATGCAGCAAAGCTTTACGAACAGGTTGTAAAGGATTTACAGTACTCACAGCAGGTTAAGGACTGGGCAGAAACATATTCTAAGATGGATGCGAAAAATGCGGCAGCTATTCTTGAAGAGATGACTGGAGATACAGATCTTGTTTCTGATATACTTCTTTGCATGACGTATAAACAGAGAGCAGCAATTCTTGCAGAGATGGATCCTGTATATGCTGCAAAACTTACAGTTATTATGTATCCAGCTAAAGGTTAAGTCTGTAGCACAGACTACCGATATATAATATGGATTAGGTCTATCCTGATTCTAATATGAAGAAAGGAGGAGGATAATATGGTAAGTTCAGCTGTTACAGGAATGGTTCAGCCGGTTACTAAGGTGGCAGGAAGTGTTGGAAGCCAGTCTGGTCAGGATAATTCCGGGAATGTTGATTTTGCAAGGATAATGAATAGTTCTGTAAGAAACGATGTGACTGGGAATTCATCAAAGCAGACTAATACATATTCAGCAGCTCCATCAGATTCACTTGTAAGCATGGGTGCTAATAACTCTAACAAGAATGCAGATATTGTTACCACTAATTCAACTGTAAAAAATGTAAAAACAGATAATGCGGTTAAAGAAAACAGTAACAAAATGACTCAGGATGTGCAGAATGCAGTGTCGGACATTAAAGAAAAGATTAAGAAAACAATGAATGTATCTGATGAAGATATAGAGAGTGCTATGGAGCAGCTTGGAATTATAGCAGAGGATTTGCTTGACATGCAGAAGCTTACGGATCTTGTAGTTGCTCTTAGCGGAAACACTGATTCACTTGAGTTTTTGACAGATGCAGATTCAGTATCTATGCTCAATGATATACTGGAATATGCAAAGTCTGTGACAGATAATCTGGAAGATGTGTATAATATGGACATTGATTCAATTAAAGAAATGCTTGTTTCTGCGAAGGATGATGTTAAACAGTCTGTTAAACAGTCTGTGGTAAAAGAAGATGCACAGCCAGAAGAACGGCCGGAAGCAACATCACAGTATGAGTTAAGCAATGTAATTGCACAGAAGACTAAAGTACAGGCTGATAATGACAATAATGCGGATGATAAGCAGCAGACTCATATGTCTGATAAAGCATCTGTGGAAAATGAAAACTTTACCGGGAATATGGCACAGAATATCCAGAATGCTTTCAGCGAGATTATTGATGAAGTTTCTAATGTTAATGAAGCTGATATTGTAAGACAGGTTGTAGAACAGATTAAGGTTACAACAGGACAGCAGCTTTCAAGTATTGAAATTATGCTTAATCCTGAGAATCTTGGAAAAGTACATATAGCTGTCACAGCAAGACAGGGAGTAATTACAGCACAGCTTACAGCACAGAATGAACAGGTAAAAGCTGCTCTTGAAAATCAGATGACAGCTTTGAAAGAACATTTTAACAATCAGGGTGTGAAGGTTGAATCTGTAGAGATTACTGTACAGAGTCATGGCTTTGAATCACAGCAGAATCTCGAAGGTAATAATTCAGAACAGGCTGGTCAGGAAAAGAAGACTCATAGAAAGCTTGACCTTAGCAGTCTTGAAGAACTGGAAGAATCTGATATGACTGATGAAGAAATCAGGGCAAAAGATGCTATTGTTAATGGCGACAGTAGTGTTGAATATTCAGCATAGAATAAGATGAGAAAGGAGATAATATATGGCTAGTACGATAGGTGCATGGTCTTATGTGAAGAATGATGGTTCATTAAGTACAAAGGACGATGTTAACAGCAACTTAAGTTCAACAGGAAAGAATAAGAGTACTACTAATAAGACAACGCTTGATGTTGAACAGTTTTTACAGCTTATGGTAGCTGAGATGCAGAACCAGGATCCGCTAGAACCTACAGATAATTCGGATTATATGGCACAGCTTGCTACATTTACACAGGTTGAAGCTACTAAAGAAATGAATGATAATACATTACAGGATATGGCATCTAACCTTGTTGGTAAGCAGGTTATAATGACTACAACACAGAACAGCAATGGTTATATAGGCGGAACTGTTGATTATTGGGAAACAATAAATGGAACTGTTTATCTTGGAATTGGTGGAAAGCTTTATGATATTGCAGATCTTGATACTGTAATGGATAAGGACTATTTTGACAAATGGAAAGGAAATGGTTCTACAACAGATACTAAGACAGAGGATACAAAACCTGGGGAGTGACCGTTATGATGAATAATATGATAGGTAATAATATTGCTTCTATCGAAAAGATGACGGACATTATAGGAAAGAAGAATTCTGATAATGTTGATAAAATGTATAATGGCAAAACATTTGCTGATATATATAATCAGAAGCGTTCGATTGAAGAGGTTATTTCCGACAGCGATATTAAATCGTCAAAAGGGTTGAAGTTCTCTAAACATGCTGGTGAAAGGCTTGAACAGAGAGATATCCGGTTATCAGACGAACAGATGACAAGGCTTGAGGAAGGAACCGAAAAAGCAATTTTGAAAGGAATCAAAGAATCGCTCGTTATAGTTGATGATCTGTCTTTTATAGTTAATACAAGAAACAGAACAGTGATTACGGCGATGGATCAGAATAACAATGAAGACAATATCTATACTAATATTGATGGAGCAGTAATTATTTAGCTGGACCGCAAGGAGGCGAATGTCCCTGAATGCCAGAAGGGACGATGCTTTATTGATGAATGCATCAGATATATGTCTTTACATATTTATGGAGGAACAAATATTATGATGAGATCAATGTATTCTGCTGTGTCAGGTCTTAAGGCACATCAGACAAGAATGGACGTTATTGGTAATAATATTGCCAATGTTAATACTGTGGCATATAAGTCACAGTCTATGACTTTTTCAGAAGTTTTTTATCAGACAACTCAGATTGCGTCAGGACCTAATGCAGAAACAGGAAAGGGAGGAACTAATGCTATGCAGATTGGTCTTGGATCATCTGTTGGTTCTATCTCCACAGCAATTTCTTCAGAAGGTGGTTCTGAGAGAACGGATAATGCATTTGACTTAAAGATTGGTGGAAGTTCTTTCTTTATAGTTAACAGTGCGGGTAATACATTCTTCACAAGAGCTGGTAATTTTAAGGTTGATGAGTCAGGTGCTCTTGTAACAACAGGTGGCGCTAATGTAATGGGCTGGCAGGTTGATGAATCTGGTAATGCAAAAAGAGACCTTGTATCAAAGCTGTATGTTAACAGTCCGGATGTTGCATATACTTCACCAGAAAGAACTTCATCTGTTACGGTAACAGGTAACCTTAATGCAGGTTCTAAGGATACAAGTACTACAACTATTAATTTTTATGACAGCCTTGGTAATTCTTATCAGGCAACAGTTAATCTTGTGTATGCAGGCGTTCAGGGAGATAATACACAGTATACAATTGAGCCTGTTTCGGTTTCAAAGAATGGTAAGCCGACAGACCTTACATTTACTGCGTCAGCACCATTATCATTTAATACACTTACAGGTCTTGCCGATGCATCAAATTCAGATATTAAGCTTACATTTTCTAATAACGGGACTGCATCAGATGCTATTGAAGGCGTTGATTTGAGAGTTATCGGTGAAAGTGAGACAAGTCCTGTACTTACGATGGATGCATCTGGAATTACAATGTTTTCAGAAAAGACTAATCTTAATTCAGAGCTTGGCATTAATGGACTTGGAAAAGGCAAGGCAGTAGGTAAGATGACATCGGTTGGTGTTGATTCATCAGGATATATTGTGGCAAGCTATAGCAATGGTGTTACTAAGAATATTGGACAGATAGCAGTTGCTTCTTTCTCCAACCCTGAAGGTCTTCAGAAAGAAGGCGATAATCTTTATTCAGCAACACTTAATTCTGGAACTTTTGATGGAATTGGTCAGGATGTTACAGAAGGTGATGGAAGTATTTCATCAGGAGTACTTGAGATGTCTAATGTGGATCTCTCTTCAGAATTTACGAATCTGATTACAACTCAGAGAGGATATCAGGCTAATTCGAGAATTATTACTGTATCAGATACATTACTTGAAGAACTTATTAATCTTAAGAGATAATTGACATGAAAAGATATTTATGGCGAATTATTACAAGTATTCCTTGCAATAATTCGCCATAAGTGTTTTAATATATATAGTTGATTTTAATAGAGGTACTATACCTTATGTGGTATCGGGAGGAATTATGATTGATGTAACACGGTTTAATGGAAAAAGCTTTGTGCTTAACGCAGAACTGATTGAAGTTATGGAGGAAACACCTGATACTGTTATAACCCTGACAACAGGACATAAATACGTTGTCAAGGAAAGCGTAGAAGAGGTATATAGCAAGGTTATTACTTATAAGAGAAATATAATTGGTAATCTGTATGCGTCTGGTACAGATACTAAGTGATAATATATATAGAATACTAGAGACTTGGAAGGGGCAATTATGGATTTAGCTACACTGTTGGGAATTATTATTGGGTTTATCATGGTCGTTATCGGAATTATAACAAGTACGACTAATCCTACACTAAAGGGAATTATGGACACATTTGTTGACATACCGTCAATCGCCGTTACTATTGGTGGTTCAATGGCTGGTATGCTCACATCTTATACATTTAAGACATTCTTAGGACATCTTAAGGGATTTGGCATTGCTATGAAAGATCCTAAGCTTGATAATGGACAGGTTATTTCTAAGATTATTGAGCTTTCTAACACAGCCAGAAAAGAAGGCCTTCTTGCACTTGAAGAAGTGGCACAGGGACTTGATGATGAGTTTATGAAGAAGGGTATTCTTCTCATTGTTGATGGTACTGAGCCGGAGCTTGTGAGAGGCATTCTTGAAACAGAACTGGTTAATCTTGATACAAGACATAAGAGTACAATTGGCTTTTTTGATAATTGGGCAGCTCTTGCTCCTGCATGGGGAATGATTGGTACTCTTCTCGGACTTGTTAATATGTTAAAGAACTTATCTGATACAGCATCTATCGGACCTAATATGGCTGTAG
>ERZ779953.168-NODE-168-length-20385-cov-2.24088_pt1 | contig 20385 bp, 9 predicted proteins | sample MGYA00511184_ERZ779953 | MGnify/ENA primary metagenome ERZ779953 (study PRJEB29588, sample SAMEA2163248) | human gut metagenome | biome: human gut; feature: human-associated habitat; material: faeces | place: Denmark | collected 2008/2010 ... | reverse complement strand
TTATGAAAAGCAAGACCTGGACGCCATGTTGCAACTGATGGAAGAGCGCGACGGCAATTCATGCGACCCGCTGCCCGGTGAGATGGAAGCCATGCTGGATAACCGCAACAAGGCATGGGTTGAAAAGATGCCTGCCATCATGACGGAAGCCCCCACCCTTTTCGTAGTCGGTGCCGGACACCTGCCCGGAGACAATGGAGTGTTGAACCTTCTGAAACAACAAGGATATACCATAGAAGCCATGAAATAAATCCTCTAACAATTCTCTCTAACAACAACTTTTAATGGCAGACTATACAAAGCGTGACGGTCAAATACCATCACGCTTTGTTTGCATATACACTTTATTGTCCTCATCATACCGTACATCCCGAAAAATATACTACTTTTGCACCAAAGTCTTGGCTGTTATAGTGATAACGTCACTTTTGACTCGATTCGATAAGAACGCAAGAAGCGAAAGTTATTATCCCTGCTATTCGGAATCTGGAAAATTCTCTTAAACACCGCAGGATAATAGCAACAGTTTCTTCACGTCTATGTTATTATATACTTAGGCGTGGGGGCTGTTGTCTATTAACGGTGTGGGCATTTTCCAGAGCCTCGAATGCAGATAGACAATAACAGTCCTCGCGCTTTTTATATAATAACCTTCGTCAATGAGGACAGACGAAATGAAAGACACCGCGTATGCATCTTACATTATTTGGAGAAGTACAGTTATTTCTGTTAATTGCCGTTACATCTGCAAGCTTTCTATACTGGATAAATCACAAATACAAAAGTCTGAACAGACAGATTATCCGGGCAATAGACATTCCAGTATATCTGCTGGACAGACAAGGTATTGTCGTAAAACTACTTAATACACCTACCGAAAAGGCAAACAGACTTCCGTTCCTGAATCCGGGAGTTCTAAATATCAATAATTTAGTGACAGACGCCGATGAATGCCGGAAATACATGACGTCGCTGTTACGCGTACTGAATACCCGCACTTCGGACAGCCTGACCCTAAAGATAAGAATAGAAAGTGGTGAGAAACTATATATCGCAGTGCGCATGGTCTACCTCAACAGAAATTATGTCATAGCCTTCATACGCGACATTACGGAAGATGAAGTCCAACGCCGGGAAAACGAAAAATACCGTTTCTTCCTTGAAAGTATTCTGGAGAACCTTCCCATCGCCACTACAGTAAAAGATAAAAACGATGAAGGACGTTACCTGATATGGAACAAAAAAGCGGCAGAGATGATGGAAGTCCCCGCTGAGGATATTGTGGGACACTATGAAGAGGAGTTCAAACCCCTAATGCAAGATAATTTCATTCAGGAGACAGACAAAGAAGTTGAAGAGTCGGAAATTCCCCAGTCCTACATCAAACACTTTGTCAATCCCAAAGGCAGAGAGTATATTCTGTCGTTTCACAAAACGCTGGTGTCCTACAACAAAGGAAAAGAGAGGTGGATTGTCAGTTCTGCACTGGACATCACCGAACTGCTGGCAGCCAAAGAGAAAGCAGAAGAAGCCAACCGCCTGAAATCGGCTTTTCTCGCCAACATGAGCCACGAAATACGCACTCCACTGAACGCCATCGTCGGATTCTCCTCCATACTTTCCGATGCAATACAAGACGAAGATACAAAGGAATACATACATATCATCGAAGAAAACACCCAGCTGCTGCTGCAACTGATTAACGATATTCTCGACCTGTCACGCATCGAAGCCGGCATTCTCGAATTCACAGAAGGAGATATGGATGTAAACAAGACGCTTGATGAAATGCAGACGATGGCAAAACTGAAACTTCCGTCCGAAGTCAGTATACGTCTCCTGCCCGGTGCGGATTACTGTATTATTCACACAGTCCCCAAACGGGTAAGACAAGTACTGAACAATTATCTGTCAAACGCCCTCAAGCATACGGAAGAAGGTTTCATCGACATTAGTTATCACCTGCCGCAAGAAGACAGGATTCGCTTCTTTGTCCGTGATACCGGTTGTGGCATTCCTCCTGAAAAGCAAAAGGATGTATTCGAACGCTTTGTCAAGCTAAACAGTTTTAAACAAGGCACGGGTCTCGGACTCTCCATCTGCACCATGATTGCCGAGAAAATGAACGGAAAAGTGGGCGTCAGCTCTATTCCGGGGAAAGGTTCCGAATTCTGGTTCGAAATACCCTATCAGCCTGCCGGAAGCCAACCTGCATAGAAAAGCCCGCCACTGACATGAACTCTGTCAACGACGGGCAACCTAAACCATCACCGATGCTATCCTGACTCACAATACCTATCGAAGCCTAAATCGCAGTTTTCCACTCTGCACCAGTTCTTCATGAGTGATACGATATCGGGACAGTTTTTTTCCTCCCAGTTCCATTTCACGGATATAAAGCGACTCTGCCGACGGGCGTTCCGTCTCTATCACCAGTTGGTCGCGTCCCCAATACTTAGGGTCGAGCTTTATGGTCACCTTATCAAATACCGGAGTAGACAGCGTATAAGCCGGTTCTCCGGGACAATCCGGATAAAAGCCCATCATATTGAAGATAGCCCAAGCGGACATCGTTCCGGTATCATCATTGCCGGGAATTCCGTCGGGGGCATTCTTGAAATACTTCTGCAAAAGGCGGTGCAGCTCTTTCTGCGTGCGCCACTCCTCACCCTTGAAATAAGAAAAAAGATGGGCGTATGCAATGTCCGGTTCGTTGGCAGGGTCGTACAGTCCTTCGTCGAACACACGCTGAAGCTTGTCTACGAACGGCTTCTTTCCACCCATGAGCCGGGCAAGCCCTTTCACATCGTGGGGAACATAGAAAGTATAGTTCCAGGCACAACCTTCGTGAAATCCGGGGTTCGGCTCAAAGTTCTCTCCCTGCCTCGGGTCGAAAGGAGCATAGAATTCACCGTTAGGCAAGATAGGACGGAAAGTACCGTACTCCTTACAGTAATAATGCTTGTAGCCCAGCGAACGTTCGTGGAACAGACGGGCATCCTCCTTCTTGCCAAGCGCAGCGGCTATGCGCGACAAAGCATTGTCGGCAATATAGTATTCCAGGGCATGCGAAACGGAATTGTCATACTGCTCCCGCAGGGGCACATATCCCAATGACACGTAGTCGTCATTGTCCGGTCGGAGCAGATTCTCCGCTCCCGGCAGGGTGGCTCCCTTGCGCATGGCTTCGTAGGCCAGTTCTATATCAAAGTCGCGCAGACCTTTCAGCCAGGTGTCGACGATGACGGGAATGGAAGGGTCACCTTCCATGGTCAGCGTCTCACGTCCGTAGAGTTCCCATTTGGGAAGCCAGCCGTGTTCGCGGTACATGTCGAGCATGGAGCGCACCATCTGCAATTGCCGTTCGGGATATACCAGCGTAAGAAGCTGGTGCACATTGCGGTAAGTGTCCCACAAAGAAAAGACGGTATAACGGTCGCCTTGGGTAGTCAAAATCTTATCACTCTCCATAGCGGGATATTCCCCGTTCACATCCTGCAGGATATTGGGATGTATCAGCGTATGATAGAGTGCCGTATAAAAAACGATTTTCTGTTCCTCCGTACCTCCTTCTACAAGGATGCGCGAAAGGTCATCGTTCCAGCGGCGACGGGCTTCTTCCAGCACTTGACCGAAGTTCTTTCCCTGCTGCTCGGTATCCAGATTGAGGCGGGCATTCTCCATGCTCACAAAAGAGACTCCCATCTGTACTTCCACCTGCTCGCCTTCTTCGGTATCGAATGTAAGATAGGCGCCGATATCATCTCCCGCCAGTTCCTTCTGGTAGCGGGTGTAAAGTTTGTAGCGTCCGTTATCGGGGTCCCATTCGGCCTCTACACCGGTCATGGGGCGCTGCTTCTTCCAGTAGCCCGAAGCGGCGGGCTGCTTGTTGACACGCATCACAAAGTAGATGGGAAAAACGGCTTGTTGGTTGTAGCAGAAAGTACCCAGCAGCTTCATACCTTCAAACTCGCATTTACCCGTCTGGCGCAGAAAAGCTCCCGATTCATTGGTCAGGCCTTCGCCCAGGTTCAGCAGCACATGGCTCTGCCCGGCAGGAAAGGTGAAACGCGCCACACCCGTGCGAGGAGTTGCCGTCACTTCCGTCTTCACATTGTAGCGGGTCAGGAAGTTGCTGTAATATCCGGGGGATGCCTGCTCGTCCTTATAGCGGCTTCCATATTCCTTATAATCTACGGACAGCTCTCCCGTAGTGGGCATCAGCAGCAGAGAACCCAATTCCGGACAGCCCACACCGCTCAAATTGACATGCGAGTATCCGGTGAAGAAACAATTGTGATACTCATAGGGAGTAGACCACCAGCGGGCATCTTTATCGTATTTGTTGTCCTCCGAACCCATCACGTTGAAGGGCACTACGGACATCATTCCATTGGGACAGACGGCTCCCGGATTCGTGGTACCGAAGTTAGTGGTACCGACAAAAGGATTCACATAGTCCGCAGGATGCTTCTCCGCAGCCATAGATGCCGTGAGCATTCCAAAGGAGATGATACAGAAAGTAATCAGTCGTTTCATAATATAGTAAGGATTTGTTCTTTATTAGTTAGTGAGCACGCTACCCATGCCGGTGTCATTGCATGCACTCTGCAAAGTTATTGCAAACGGTCTGCAGTGACACTGCAAACTACTTTGCAGTAGCGCTGCAACAGTTTTGCAGTGACGCTGCATCAGCTTTGCAGTGGCGCTGCAACGGCTTTGCAGTAGCACTGCAAAAAGCATGCAGTATCTTTGCAGTGATATTACACTAAGTATAAAGCAGTTACGGCAGGCGCTTTTCAGCAATACCGAGCGCCTGCCAACTGCTTGGTACTTACAAAATACTTGTGCGCTTCGTGAACTCCAGAATCTCACGGATATACCCAAAGGCAAGCCCCACTACCGTATCGGCTGCACCGTAGTATACAGCTACACGTTCTCCATCTTGCAACGCTGCGCAAGGGAACACCACGTTGGGAACATCACCTTGCAACTCATAAGGAGCAGCAGGCGCAAGCAGATACTCACGGGTGCGGTAGAGCAACTTGGCAGGATTGTCCTTATCCAGAATAGCTGCTCCCATGGAGTAACGGAAACCGTTACAAGTGGTTATCACGCCATGATAGAACATCAGCCAACCCTCGTCCGTGAGGAACGGTACCGAACCTGCCCCTATCTTGGTACACTGCCAGGCACTTTCGGGGAAAGGCGTAGGAGCCATCACATGGCGGTGTTCGCCCCAGAATTTCATGTCAGGGCTGAAGCTAATGTAGATGTCGCCAAAAGGAGTATGTCCGCTATCGCTGGGACGGCTCAAGAGCGCATATTTGCCATCGAACTTCTGAGGCAACAACACACCGTTGCGGTTGAAAGGCAAGAAAGCATTCTCGCACTGGAAGAACTCCTTGAAATCGAAAGTATAGCCGATGCCGATGGTGGGGCCGTAGTAGCCGTTACACCACGTAATCCAGTAGCGGTCCTCAATCCATGTCACGCGCGGATCGTATTTATATTCGGACTCTATCATGTCCGTATTCCCGGCCTTGAACTTGATTGGCTCATGCTCTATTTCCCAGTGGATGCCGTCCTTGCTGAAACCGGCAAAGATATTCATCTGCACCGCCCGGTTGTCACAACGGAACACACCGGCATAACCATCCTTAAACGGAACCACCGCACTGTTGAAAATGCTGTTCGACGACGGAATATGGTAGCGGTCTATTACGGGATTCTCCGAATAACGCCACATTACATCTTTACAGCCTGCCGGCCGTTCTTCCCAAGGCATTGTGATTTTGTTGCTCATAATTGCTCTATATTATTAATTGGTTATTGTTGTTTCTTCTCATCGGCATACGTAAATGGTATGAAGTACGTAATGAGGAACGCCGGAATGGTGGCAAACAGCGTGAAGGTAAAGAACGCCTCGTACCCCAACCAGTCGCTGACAAAACCGCTGATTGTGCCCGGCAACATCACACCCAGATTCATGATGCCCGAAGCAAAGGCATAATGTGCCATCTGGTGCTTTCCCGGCGCCACCTGCTGCATCATGAACAAAGTCAGTCCCACAAAACCAACACCATAACCGAAGTACTCGAGCACGATGGCACTACCTATCAGCAACCCGCTTTCCGGCTGGTACATGGCAAGCAGGGTATACGCTACAAAAGGCAGATTGAAGATGCAGCACAGAGAGAACAGCGTCCGCCGCAATCCCCGGTGCGAAATGTAATAGCCTGCCAACAGTGACCCCAGCACAAAGGCTGCCGCCCCATAAGTGCCGTAGTACAAACCTATCTGCTGCTCATTCAGTCCCAAGCCACCTGCCGAACGCTCCGCCTTCAAGAAAAGAGGGACAATCTTCATGACCAAACCCTCGGCAAGGCGATAAAGGATAATGAACGCTATATAGTACCAGATGTGCTTCTTCAAGAAGAAATCCTTGATTACCGCCACCAACTGCTCCCACGTCTCTCTTGCCGACTTGGCGCCGGATGCGGCAGCACCGCCCGATGGCAGCATGCGCATGTGGTAGAAGCCAAGCAGCAGCATCACCGCCGCCAATATCAGCATCACCGTCATCCATGCATGCCGGGTAGCCTCGTGGCGGACTGCCTCTGTGGCACCCTCCACCCCACCGAAACCTACCAGCAAGGCACCTGCCAGCCAGACCAACCCGCCGGACGCCACAATCTTCGCTATATTGTAGAAGGCTCCCTGCCAACCGATATACTTGGCCTGGTCCTGCTTGTTCAGTTCCGACATGTAGACACCATCCGTAGCCACATCGTGCGTGGCTCCGCTGAAAGCAATCACTGCCAGCAGCGCAATGCATATCGCAAAAAAGAACGGTAACTGCAACGCCAAAGCCACCAGAGCAAAACCTGCTCCGGTAACCATCTGCGTCAGTACCACGAAAAACTTCTTCGTCTTGAACATTTCAAGGAACGGACTCCAAAGGAACTTCAGCGTCCAGGGCATCATGATGAGCGACGTCCACAGAGCAATCTGCGCGTCACCGATACCCAGCCCCTTGAACATCAACACAGAAACCATGTTCAGCACCACAAACGGCAATCCCATGGCAAAATATACGGTGGGGACCCACGATATAGGATTATGATTTTTTCGGCTCATCCCTTCTGTATATTATCTGTGTCACTTCAACGGTTCACTGCCCATAGTCAGCTCCAGCGTACCGCCGTCCACTATATCCTGATGCGTGAAGAATGGAGTCTCCAACTTATTGCCGTTCAGCACAATGCTCCGCACATACTTGTTGTCGCGGCTGTTGTTGTGGGCTATCACCTTGAACGACTTGCCGTCTTTCAGATGAACGGTCGCCTCGTTGAACAGCGGGCGTCCGATGGAATATACCGGCTTGCCGGGGCATACCTGATAGAAGCCCATCGCATTCAGAATGTACCATGCAGACATCTGTCCACAGTCTTCATTGCCCGAAAGTCCGTCGGGGTTGTTGAAGTAAAGCGTATGCAGCACCTCATCCACAATCTCCTGCGTACGCCAGGGCTGGCCTACGTAGTTGTAGAGATGGGCAATGTGATGGCTTGGCTCATTGCCGTGGGCATACTGGCCTATCAGACCGGAAATATCCACCGAGGTCGATTCACCTTCCAGCTTGGAATCGGCCGTGAACAGAGAATCCAACTTGCCGATGAAGGCGTCGCGTCCTCCCATCAGTTCCACCAGTCCGTCCACATCGTGGGGAACGAACCAAGTCCACTGCCATGCCGTACCTTCGCAATAGTCATCATTACGGTGATTGGAAGCGCGGGGGTTGAAAGGCGTACGCCAGTTGCCCTCACTGTCCAGTCCGCGCATGAAGCGGGTACTCGGATCGAAATAAACTTTATATCCCTCGGCAAAAGCCGCATACTTATCGCGGTTGGCTTCGTCGTCCAAAGCACCTGCCAGTACGGAGATACACCAGTCATCGTAAGCATATTCCAAAGCTTTAGCCACAGATTCATTGTCTTTATCGCAAGGCACGTAGCCAATCTTGTTCTTCCAGTACTTGGCCTGCGGCATCAGATGCGGCACAACCAAAGGATGGGTGATAATACCCGTCGTATCGTATTCTGCCGTACGGAGGCAAGCCTTGTAAGCCTCCTGCACGTCGAAGTTACGGTATCCCTTTACATAAGAATCCGCTATGAGGGAGGCTGCATGATAACCAATCATGGTACCCGTATAGTTTCCGGCCAGTTCCCACATAGGCAGGACGCCGCCCTCGCGGGACTTCTGGATGAGCGAACGGATGAAAGCCTCGTTCAGTTCAGGATCAATAATCGTCATCAGCGGATGATAGGCACGGAAAGTGTCCCATAAAGAGAAAATGGTGTAGATAGGCTCGTCCACCCTGCCTTGATGGGGCTTCAAGTCCATACCAAAGTAACGTCCGTCAGCATCGGTAAACAAGTTGGGCTGCATACCCGTGTGGTAAAGTGCCGTGTAGAACATGGTACGCTGGTCGTTGTCCTTCGTATCGATGTCAATCTTGGAAAGATAAGTGTTCCACTGCTGGCGGGCAGCACGGCGCACACCGTCAAAATCCCATCCGGAGATTTCGGCTTCCACATTCTTGCGGGCACCGTCCATATCCACGGCAGACACACCTACCTTTACCAATACCTCCTCATTGGGCTCCGTCTGGAATTGCAGTAAAGCTTTAGCTGTAGGCAGAAGCGGACCGCCTTCGTCCAATGCCATGGAGTCCGTGACCAGCGTATAGGTGAATGGTTTGGAGAACTTGGCATAGAAGTTGATATACTGGTCGAAAGCCCAATATACAGTCTTCTTGCGTCCACGGATTTCAGTATCGCTGATTACTTCCAGCTCCATCTGTTCATTCTTCTGGCGCTGGATACTGTAATCCAGGTCGAGGATAAAACCTGCATCTTCCGCTTTCGGGAAGGTATAGCGATGAATCGCCGCACGTTTGGTAGAGGTCAGTTCGGCTTTCACCCCGTAGCGGTCCAAAAATACGGAATAATATCCCGGTTCGGCTGTTTCATTCTCGTGGGAAAAGGCAGAGGCGTACGCCATCTGCTGGCTCTTCGAGCCCATGGAGTGGTAATCCTGCCGACCTACAGTGGGCATCAGCAGCACATCCCCGTAATCGGCACAACCCGTACCGCTGACGTGGGTATGTGAAAATCCGTTGATAGTAGTATCTGCATAGTAATATCCGGAGCAGGCATCCCACTCGTAGATACGCGTGTCGGGGCTGGGCTGAATCATCCCGTTGGGAACTACCGCTCCGGGATAGGTATGCCCATGTCCACCCGTACCGATGAACGGATTGACGTAAGACGCATAGTCCGGTGCCGTCTGGGTACAGCTGCAAACCGCCCCCAGCAGAAAAAGTCCGCCCAACAGTATGGAACTAGATTTCATGTTTTTCTTCATATTGTTTATTGTATAAGTAGGTGTATAGCTTCATAATAGAATCTTGTTATATGAGAATGCTTGAGGAGGGCCGCCCTATTACTTTGAGCAAAGCCCTCCTTTGTTTCATGTATGAAAAGGTTCAAGCATCCGTTTTCCGAAACCTCAGTTTACGGAAAACACGGCATCAGCGTACCTTCTTCATCGTATAGTTCTCACTCACGAAGTAAGGAACATCGGGGAAGATGTCGGTCTCAATCTCACCGCCTACATACTTATAGGGATTGATAGCCCATCTGTTGCCTAAGCCATAGATATGCATATCACCGTTAGGAGCAATAGCACCATCCATATAGTAATCATCATAGTTAGGATATGCTTTCCACTGGAAATTCTTGCTGTAAGTACCGAAATGCATCTTGTAGGTAGCAGGGTCTTCAGCATCGCCCTCATGAATGGTTTGCGGATAGATGAGCAGTGCACCGTTATAGTAATCGCAATGCATCGGATACTTACCGGTGATTTCGGGGAAAGTACCCCAGTTGTAAACCACATATCCGGTACCTTCTTCATCCTTCTCTATAATTACATTCTTCTCAAACTCCTGACTGCCTTTCCAATCCCACCAGCGAGGATTGCCTTCTTCATCCACATAGGTAAAGAGAGAATTGCTGGAAGTTACCTTCCACTCGCCGACCAAATCTTCATAACCCAACATTTTGCCCTGATAAGCTTCACCGATACGGCTCCAGTACTTGCCGCTCCACTCCACTTCATCATCAAAAAGTACTTTACTTATTTCCGAAAGCAACGTATAATACTGATACACCAGCGGTTTGGGATTGTAGAACATCTGAATGCCATAACCTTCATCTTTCACTTTCTGGAATTTGCTCTTGTCAAATCCACTCCAACCTCCGTTCAACTCATCATTAATCTTCCAAGGCAGCGGAGCATACTTGGATTTGGGCAGGTTCTCAAAATGAGACTCTTCACGGCCAAAGGCTCCCTCGGGATTCTGATTCTGGTAGTAACCGTAGGTCATATAGTCCACAATGTCACCTACCTTCATACCCTCTACCTCACCGTCTGGAGAGTCGAGCGAACCATATTCATACACACCGATCAACTTTTTGTCAAACACTTGGCGGCATTCGTAAACCAAGCGCGCGAAGTTGGCACGTGAACGTTTTTCGAAGCCGGGACTGGGATTGGAGTTATTATAACTGGTGTACTCATCATCAAAGTCAATGCCATCCAAACCATAAATATCCAAGTAGGCTTTCAGTTCCTTGGCAAAGTCTTTGGCAGCAGCTTCCGAAAGGTTACCCATACCGGCCTCGTCATGGTTACCAAGAATAGTCATCACCACCTTAATGCCTTTAGCCTGCAAAGGACGGATGAACTTATCCGCATTTCTCAGCAAGAAGGAAACCTGGTCATTGCAGAAAACATGTACGCGACCGGTCTTGCTATCCACATTGATGTTGGCAGCAAAAATGCTGACTACATCAAAGAAAGGCTTTCCGTTGCTCTTCATGGTATATTCACCCATATTCAAGATGTTCTCGTCATTTACTTCCACAAAGCAATGTGTAAGTATATCACCCTTACTGATACTCTCAGGAATAGCAGCCAAAGGCTTTACCAAGTAAATATATTCCTGATTGTTTGTAGAAACTTCCACACCGTTATTGGCAGATGCAGAAACGGCAACAGCATAAGTCTGTCCGATTGTGCCTCCGGCATTGATATTCAGTTCCACAGAAGCCGACTTCTGTTCGCCCGCCTTGATAGTGGCAGTTCCACCGTTCGCCAGGCTCAGCTTATCGGCGGGATACATTTTATAGCTTGTTCCATTCTTCTTATTGTAAGCCTCCAAAACGTCTTCGTCCACTTTGAAGGTCACCGTAACATCCTGCTCTGCAGCTTTGCTCAGTTCAAAATAGAGATGTCCGGTAGCAACCTTGTCGCCAAAAACAGAAATCGGAGTAAGTTCACGTGCACCGGCGGCAGACTTTACATAGCCATACACGCCATCCACAGTATCCAGCTTGTCACTGTTGCCGGTGTTGATGACAACATCATCTTCACAACCGGTGAAGCATATTCCTGCACATGCAAAAGCCATTGCCAGCAAGCCTGATTTTACATGATTCATATATTTCATAATCAATATCTTTTTATTTGAATTAAGGTATAACTAAATTATTTAGCGGGCAGTTCCACAGCAGTCCAAGTCAATGATTCCACTGCAGTAGCATTGTTCTCATTTCCGCTATAATCGTGAATGGCAGTACCGGCGCCCTCATCGAACTTCCAGTAAGAAACCAGTCCGTCAGCATCCGGCTCTACCTGGTAGAAGTGGTCCTTTGCATTGATTTCTGCTGATGTCAACACCTTATTCCAGATACGCACCTCTGAGATATTACCTTCCAACCAACGGTCACGATTGTATGAATGGCCAATCCAGAATCCGTTACCTTCATCGGTCATGGTCTGGCCCCAGTTCACGACTCCGCAGTCCAAAGTAGTCTCCAGCATATTCTTACCATTGATGTAGATTATAACTGTTTTTGCATCCGCATCGTAGGTCACAGCGATATGTGTCCATTCGTTTGTCGGAATAACCAGACTCTCATCGGTCACATTGCCGCTATTTGTAGCCACCTGCAACTGGTTTTGAGGAATTCCGGCATCACCGATGCGGAGCAGGAACTTACCTTCGATACCCATAATGGAAGTCAGCATCTTGTCAAACTTGCTTACACGAATCAACGCTTCTGCCGTCAGCTTATTCATATTATTGGCTACATCTGGATTGGTCCAAGTTACGTAAACCAGATTCTTGGTAATATCAGGAACCGTATTAATCAATGCGGCACCCTTCAGCACGTAGTACATGGTACCGGAGCTCTTCAAGACTCCGATGCTTGCCTGGTCTACCGTAACCGGCAATACATATACCTTCTCACGGTCCAGCTCCGTCAAGTTCTTGAAGCTGACAGTGATGTCGTCTGAAATGACAGCACCGGCCAAAATGGTAGCCTGCGGAGTTTCTACCGTATAATAGTTTTCCGGCAGAGCCTCGGCTGTGTCATAATAGGTAGCGTTATAAGTAGCTACCAGTGAAGGGTCCGCCTTCAAGGCAATAGTTATATCCTGCGATTCAGGACGGGCCATTGAAATCCGGAATGAACCTTCCGTATCGGAAACAGTGTTTTTCAACAACACAGTACTGGTCATCGCCGAGCCGTTGATATACACCTGATTATCGAAATTCTCAACGTCATTATCATTACAAGCAGCAAATACACCTGCCAATAATGCCATCGATACTAAATATATACTTTTCAGTTTCATGATATTCTTTTATTTTTTAGGAGCAGGATTCATAATATTGATAGCTTCTCTCACGTATTGATAGGTATTGGTAGCATTGTAATAATCATTCTGCATGTTCTCAATAGCCAGACCAGCTTTTGTAAACTCTGCAGACGGTTCTGTCACCCAATAAGCAGCTTCCGACAGAGCTCTCAAAGCATTGTAATATCCGGTAGTCTTATCTGTTGTATCCAGAGAGACGGTAGATGCCGATACAATGAAGCGGTCAGCCGGAACACCGTCTGCCATCAAGGCCTGAAGCGCTTCTATCCCCAGTTGGGCAACATCCGTGACATCATTTGTAATCAAGATGATATGGTCACAAGAAGAGAGCACAGACTGGCCTATCAGGTTGGCAGGATACCCCTGGAACACCAGTTGCTTACCTGAATTGGCACTCTTCCAGTTGGATATCACACCGAAGAAAGTATCCTGATTTGCCTTTGCTTCAGCCTTGTCGGCTTCGGACATGTAGATAGGATTGCTACCACGATACTCGGCTACAATACCGTCGAAAGGTGCTTCAAGAGCTATCAGTCTGTTCAGCTCAGCCGACAGATAAGCCGAGAATGCAGATGTTTCTGTTCCTTCTTTCACCTTGTCGGTATGTTCCTTCAAGATATTGTCATAGCTGATGGAATAGAATACTTTCGTTCCCTTCTCATGTACATTTACAATATCTTCCAATTCGAATTCCACCAAATCGGGAGTAGTTGCGATAATTACGTCCAGGCTGTCGGGAACATCCGACATGTGCTGCCCACGGCTGAAAGGAACTTTCTCACTATTATCAAACCAGCCGTATACAATCTTATGGTCAGAATTCTTGTATTCCTGCAAGTTCTTCAGATACTTGGCATACAGTTCGGGAGACTGTTCGTCGATTCCGGGTTCTTTCAGTTTAATACTCTCTGAATCCGTCCAGTCGGAGCAGGCAGACAATGCCAATACGGAAAAAGCTGCCAGCACGATTCCTTTGAATGATTTCTTATATAATTTCATAATTATTCAGCATTTATTGTTATTATTTGCGTGCCCACCATACGTCAGTAGCCATGTTGTCCGGTCCACCCAGATAGTTGCTTACTGCCTCTTGCACGTTTTCAGTATTACTTGTATATTCTTCAGAAGGATAAGGCATACGGCGTGCACCTTTCTCGCTATCAACAATTCCACCGCTCAAGTTACCTTCACTGGTTGCAGGCAACAGTTTGGGATAGCCCGTACGGCGATAGTCAGCCCAAGCTTCGTTACCCAACGGCCAATTCGCAATCCACTTCTGGGTAATGATACGTTCCTGCTTTTCTTCCTTGGATGCCCCTTCATTCCACTTGACAGTAATGGCTGAAAGGTTCTTTTCATAAGTATTAAGACCGGCGGGATCTTTGTAAAGAGCAGGTACACTGCTTTCATCAGCCAGATAGCTGTCTACACCGGTAGCTCCCCACTGTTCGAAAGAGAGACGGACACCTTGTTCATAAAAATCAGCAGCGGTTCCTTTCATGTTGAAACCATAGATTGCAGTGGCTTCAGCACGCAAAAAAGCAACTTCTGCCGCATTCATCCAAAGCACGGGATCAGAAGAGGAAATCTTCACACGTGAATAATTGATGAAATACTCCTTCATCTTACTGAGGTTGATACCGCGACGTAATCCTACATAAGTCTCTCCAGGCCATTTTGATTCCTCAAAATAGCTGGCACGACGATTGTCGTTGTAACCGTTCATGTAGCAGATGATGTCGGCAGCAGGATGGGTATCACCACCTGAAGCTTCTTCATTGTAACGTACTGCCACAAACAACGGATTGCTAATTGTACCGAAATACTTCCATGTAGCATTGTCTGCATTTGTTTCAATCAGACCCAACTCGTGATTCACTGCACTTTCAGCCATTTCTTTAGCCTTAGCAGGGCTTACATTGGCAATACGGATAGCCAAACGCAGTTTCAATGAATTGGCAAACTTCACCCACTTCTGTACATTACCACTGTACACGAAATCTGCAGAAGCAACCAACGCCGCATTTCTGTTTTCAGTCAGCACCTCGATGGATTCGTCCAGTTCCTTGAAGAATGCGTTATATACTTCTTCCTGCGTATCATAAGGAATGGTAATCTTGCCATCCTGACCGATTTTAGAATAAGGAATAGGACCATACGCATCAGTCACGCGACTCATGGCAGCAACCTTTATGATTTGAGCAATGGCATAAGGAACCGGATTATTGGTATTCTCCGATACTTGTTTCACTGTGCTCAAGTTACCGTAAAGTGTTGAAATGATACGGTCACTTATCAAGAACACACGCGTCCAGTCATTTGTAGCATTAAAATTGGATATTGTATTGGACCAGCCGGCATTTGAATCGGCAAAATAACCTCCCAACGGTCCACCCAACAAACAATCAGTAAACTGTGCCGTATTGACATCTGATGAGATAACCGTACTTGCCAAGTTACTCATGGCAGAACCCAGTGCATAATCATCCGGAGTCAAATCACCCGGTTGATAAGGATTGGAGTTGATATCCATATAATTGCCGGTACAGGACATAAAGCCCATAACCAACGGAGCAACAATCAATTTATTTATAATATTTTTCTTTTTCATATCGTTTGGTATTAAAATTTAAAGCTCAAGCTAAAGCCGATGTTACGCAAAGCCGGCATCATGAAATAGTCTATTCCCTGATAAAAGTTATCGGTAGAAGCTACACTTTCGGGATCGAAAGGAGCCTTGCTGTAAATCATCCACAAGTTGCGGCCTACCAACGAAACCTTGATATCGCACACATCATTCAACAACTTTCTGGGGATGGTGTAACCCAAAGATACTTCCTGCAGACGAACATTGGTAGCAGAATAAGTGTAGTATTGGGGAACAGACGTGCCGCTACCTACTACACCGTACCATGTTTCGGGGTTTACCTTATCTCTACCATTCACCAACACGTAACCTAAATCACGTGCATCGGCAGAAGCCTCGGACACACCGTAATAGTCCAACATAGCTTGTGTACGTGAGTAAACCACACCACCCAAACGGGCTGAAATCAAGAAACCTGCTGTGAAATTCTTCCAAATGAAGTTATTACGCCAAGCCAAATTACCTTTAGGAAGTACGCTTCCCAACTTGATATATTTATCCGGGTCCGTTATGGCTTCCGTAGCAACCGTTCCATTTTGGTCCACAAAAATCTGTCCGTTGGCATCACGTTTCATATCCCGCAGGGAGTAAAGGTCACCCATGCTCCCACCTTCTTTCAGTAAGAAGCGGGCATCACCTAAACCACCCATGTTCAACGTACTCAAAGAGAACAGCTCACCGGTAACGGGATTGATGGCATTATCTGCCAAAGTCAGGATTTTATTCTTGTTGCTGGAGAAGGTTATACCTGTATCCCATGTAAAATCTTTCCAAGTATTCTTGTAATTCAGTGACAACTCAATACCGGAGTTACGTACGGCGCCGGTCTGGATATACATGGCCGACCAACCGCTGACGGGCAACTGCGGATTGAATGTCTGATTCATAGTCTTGGCATTGTAATATGTCACGTCCAATTCAAAGTTCTTGAGGAAACGCATGTTCAAACCGATTTCCCAAGAATTGGTACGCTCAGGTTTCAGATTGTACAACGGATATTGGGTCGTGATACTCCACTGGCCGGAACTTGAATTCCATTCATAGTGAGGATTAGCCAAATATCTGGAGAAAGCACTACCAACAGATGCCCATGAACCACGAACCTTTATAAAAGAAAGATAATCTTTGTTCAAGTTAGGCATTAGCTCAGACAGTACAACAGAACCACCGACTGAAGGATAGAAGAATGATTTGCTGTTGGAGTTGGGACCTGCCAGCTGTGAAGGCCAGTCGTTACGTCCGGTCAGCGTCAAGAAGTAAGTGTTCTTGTAACCAAGCTCAGCCGAAGCGAAGAGAGACTGGGTCTGTTCACGCCATCCTTCCTGCAAACGCTGTGTCTTGCTGGCACTCAGGTTCTGGATGGCAAAGTAGTTGGTCAAACCTACCGGTTCGCCGCTGAAGGCATCGCCACCATCAGCAATCGGACCACGTGTTTTCATTGCATCCGAACGTATATCGGAGAATGAACCACCGACGTTGGCCTGGAGTGACCAATCTTCACCGAAATATTTGTTGATACTCACCAGGAAGTCTGCATACAACTGTTTGTCCTGCGTCTTGGTAATACCATAAAGACCTCGTGAAGAGCTCTCGGTGAGCTGTGTATTGGTAGAAGCATAGAACTTTTCTGTATAATCATTGTTGGAGTTATCCAAACGTACACGTCCTGAAACAGTCAGCCAGTCCAGAATCTTATAGCTCAAACCGGCATTCAGCATATAGCGGTCCTTCTTGTTCTGGCGCAGATTGCGGTAGTTAATCCAATAAGGATTCTGCATTACCATACCTTCGTCACCTACCGGCCAGTATTGCGTATAAATCTTACGGGCAGCGTCATAGCGCTCATACATGCTGATATCAGACCAGTCGTTGCTGCGCGGGAACAAATAAGCACCCACCAACGGGTTGTTGTAAGTACCCTGGTTCGTCATGTTCTGGTCATTCTGCAGAATATAGCTTGCACCGAAGTCCAGAGTCATCTTGTCGTCCAGGAAAGTAGTGGTGTTACGTACCGTGAAGTTGTAACGGTTGTATTTGTTGTTGGGAACAATCCCCTTGGAGTTTACTGCAGCAGCCGATGCATACGTCTGATTTTTCTCTGTACCGGTTGACAAAGAAATACTTTCCGTACCTATAATACCCGTCTGGAAATAATCATCTTTCGGGCTGTAATTGTAATTATTGGCAGCAGACAAAGGTGCTCCCCAGCTCATGGCTCCTGAAGTACTCATCACACCACCGGTTCCCGTACCGTAACGGTTTTGGAAGCTCGGCACCACAAACGGATTGGTGAATTCGGTATTGCTGCTGACAGTAAGGCTCACCTTACCTTCTTTACCTTTCTTTGTAGTAATGACAATGGCACCGTTGGCAGCTTCCGAACCATACAAGGCGGCAGCGGCAGCACCGGTCAAGACTGACATTGACTCGATGTCTTCCGGGTTGATGTCGGCAATCGGTTCTGAAGAACCCTGAGAGTCGAACTCCTTACCTCCGGCAGTACCACGTCCGGAGAAAATAGGCACACCGTCAATAACATAAAGTGCATTGGAAGACTGCATGATGGATTTCGTACCACGCATCACTACCTTTGATACGCCACCCACACCGGATGAAGAAGCATTGATATTCACACCCGCTACCTTGCCACTCAATGAATTTACAAAGTTGGCGTCTTTATTGGAAGTAATGGCATCCGTATTCACCTGCTGTACATTGTAGGACAATGCCTTTTCCGATCGCTTGATACCGAGGGCAGTGACCACCACTTCTTCAATCATCTGCGTGTCATTCTGCATCAGTACATTAATGGAAGCTGAACCGGTCGCCGAAATTTCCTGCGACTTATAACCGATATAAGAGAATACAAGTACCGGATTCGCTTCTGTAGTGGTCAACGTAAAGTTACCGTCCAGGTCTGTAATACAACCATTGCTGGTACCTTTTACCAATACGTTCACACCAATCAGAGGCCCCATATCATCTGATACGACTCCGGTAATAGTCCTCTCTTTCCCCTGTTGCTTACCTTCTTGTGAAGTAGCGGTCTTTTCTGAAAGATAAACGATGTTGTCCTCCACTTTATACGAAATGTTCTTCCCCTTGAGAATAACATTCAAAGCATCTTCAATGGATACATTGTTCACTTTAACGTTTTCTACTGACAGCGCAGCCAGCTTGTCGTCATAAAAAAATTGATACTTGGATTGAGACTTGATTTGTTCAATGACTGTCCCCAATGTGCCACGAGACACATTCAGGTTTAACTGGGCAAAGCCCCACTGGATAGAAACTGCCATGAACAACAAAACTAATAAAGCCCGCATGAACGTCGAACTCCGAAAAGCATAATTGTCTTTCATAAACACAATTTATAGGTTATACAATAAATTACTTCGAGAGATTCATTCTCTCGCATTCCTATATAAAACAACAGACAATGAAAATACACTTACTGAAAAAGTATCTTTTTTATCATTAATCCTAAAAAAAAGAGTTACCCCGAAAACAAGTTGATATATCATTTTGCTCAATATTACTAACGAAGTAAATAATTATTTCCACCTGATTCAAGAAAAACACCTATAATACAGATAGTAAATAACAAAATGATATATCAACTTATTTTCGAGGCAACCCTTTTCTTACTATATTATTACTATTCTTTACTTCTTCAGTTCATTCGAGAAAGAATAAGGATAATCTTCCGGCTGCGTACCTCTCTTCATATTAGGCTGGCTGCCCATATCAAACCTCAAGGTACCGCCATTCAGCAAATCGCCATGCGTCAGATAATTCCTGGAATAATCCACGCCGTTCACCTTGAGAGACTCGATATACATGTTCTCCGGTGAGTTATCCGGAGCGTCAATTGTCAGGGACTTACCGTTCTCGAAATGGAGGGTAGCCTTACGGAACAGAGGGGCGCCCAATACATACTCGTCCGTACCAGGGCAAACCGGATAGAAACCAAGTGCAGAGAAGACATACCACGCGGAAGTCTGACCGTTGTCCTCGTCACCGCAATAACCGTCGGGACCGGCAGTATACATGCGGTTCATTACCTGACGAAGCCAATATTGGGCCTTCCAAGGTTCCCCGGCGTAGTTATAAAGGTAAATCATGTGCTGGATGGGCTGGTTGCCATGGGCATAGTTACCCATATTCATCACTGTCATCTCACGGATTTCATGGATTACCTGGCCGTAGTAGCTGTCATCGAACAAGGGCGGGACAATAAATACAGAGTCAAGCATCTCTACGAAAGACTCTTTTCCACCCATCAGGTCTATCAGACCTTGAGGGTCGTGGAATACAGACCAGGAATAGTGCCAGCTGTTACCTTCAGTAAAGGCGTCACCCCACTTCAAAGGAGAGAAAGGAGACTGGAACTGGCCGTCTTGATTACGACCACGCATTAGCTTGCTTTCCTTATCAAATACATTCCTATAGTTCATGGCACGTTCCGCAAAGAGTTTCTGCTCCTTCTTCGGACGGTTCAGTTCTTTTGCCATGCGGTAGATGCACCAGTCATTATAAGCATACTCCAAAGTACGGGCAGTGTTCTCGTTGATTTTCACATCGTAGGGAACATAACCAAGCTTGTTGTAATACTCATAGCCGAGGCGACCCGTAGAAGAGACCTCGGGATGGACATTCTTTGTACCGTTGATGAGACCTTCGTACAACGTCTGCACATCCTCCACCTTCACACCTTTCAGATAGGCATCTGCCAGTACGGAAGCAGAGTTGTTGCCAATCATACAGCCACGGTGACCCGGACTTGCCCATTCGGGGAAGAAACCGCTTTCCTTATAGGTGTTGACAAGACCTTCCTGAATCTGCCTGTTCACCGACGGATACATCAGGTTGAGGAATGGGAAAAGACAGCGGAAAGTGTCCCAGAAACCGGTATCCGTATACATATAGCCGGGCAACAC
>ERZ779953.158-NODE-158-length-21339-cov-2.21053_pt1 | contig 21339 bp, 10 predicted proteins | sample MGYA00511184_ERZ779953 | MGnify/ENA primary metagenome ERZ779953 (study PRJEB29588, sample SAMEA2163248) | human gut metagenome | biome: human gut; feature: human-associated habitat; material: faeces | place: Denmark | collected 2008/2010 ... | reverse complement strand
ACGACCTGAAGTGTGTGATGAAGGATGTACGTATTTCAGACCATGGCAACTGGCGGCATGTGCACTGGAATGCGTTTGTAGCCGCTTACAAGCATAGTCCTTTCTTTGATTACTATGCGGATGAGTTTCACCGGTTCTTTGAGCAGAAATATGAGTTTCTGTTCGACTTTAACCTGGAACTGTGTGAGTGGGTGTGCCGGCAGATTGACATGGAACCTCGCCTGATACCTACCGAGGAATACATGCCGGAGGTGGAATGTGCCGATGATTTCCGGGAACTGATTCATCCCAAACGGGATTATCAGGAGGCGGACAAGGCATTCTTTCCTAAACCTTATTATCAGGTGTTTGACCAGAAGCTGGGTTTTCTGCCTAATCTCAGTGTGATTGACCTGCTGTTCAATATGGGACCGGAAAGCTTGCTGGTGCTGCGTGACTCGGTGCGTGCGTTCAATGAAATTTAAGGATACATATTCCTTCAAACCCGATTTTATGTTGTACATTTGTAACTGAATCAATGATTTAACAATATGAATAATCTTCCAACAGTAACGAAAAACCTGCTTATTATCAATGTGCTCTGTTTCTTCGGAATGTTTGTGGCCCGGAAATACGGAGTGGATATAGAGAATATGCTGGGTCTTCACTTTTTCCTGGCTTCGGATTTTAACCTGGGGCAGCTTATCACTTACATGTTCATGCATGCCAATTTCTCGCATATCTTCTTCAATATGTTTGCGGTATGGATGTTCGGACGGGTACTGGAACAGGTATGGGGACCTAAACGCTTCCTGACGTATTACCTGATTTGTGGTATTGGCGCCGGCCTGATTCAGGAGTTGGTGCAGTATGTGGAGTATCTGGCGGTGTGGTCTAATTATGATTCGGTCAATACGGGACTGGGTATCATTCCTATGGATGTGTTCCTGAACCAGTTGACTACCGTAGGTGCTTCGGGAGCGGTGTATGGCATTCTGTTAGCATTTGGTATGTTGTTTCCTAACAGTCAGATGTTTGTATTTCCGATACCGGTGCCCATCAAGGCGAAGTATTTTGTGATTGGATATGCGGTGCTGGAGCTGCTTTTAGGATTGGGAAGCAACGACGGGGTAGCCCATTTCGCTCACCTGGGAGGTATGTTGTTCGGCTTGATACTGATTGTTTATTGGAGAAAGAAAAATGGCGGCGGACGGATTTATTACTGATTTGAAAAGAAAGTTCCAGCAGGGAGACATTGTGCTGCGTCTGGTGTATGTGAACGTAGCGGTGTTTCTGGCAGTGACACTGGTGCAGATTTTTCTGACCTTATTCAATGTGTCTGCTTCGCCGTGGATGAACTATCTGGAACTGCCGGCATGGACGGAGGTCTTTATCCGTAGGCCCTGGACCCTGATTACTTACATGTTCATGCATGCCGGTGTGCTGCACATCTTGTTTAATATGCTGTGGCTGTTCTGGTTCGGTCGTCTGTTTCTGGCTTTCTTCTCGTCGAAGCACTTGCGCGGACTTTATTTCCTGGGAGGTATCTGTGGCGGATTGCTTTATATGCTGGCATATAATGTGTTCCCTTACTTTCAGGATGCTGTGTATTCTTCCTATTTGCTGGGTGCTTCGGCTTCTGTGTTGGCCATTGTGGTGGCGGTAAGTGTACGTGAACCGAATTATCCGGTACAGTTCCTGTTTATCGGTACGGTGCGTCTGAAATATGTGGCTCTGTTTATGGTGGCACTCGATTTGCTGTTCATGACTTCTGAGAATGCAGGCGGGCACATTGCACATCTGGGTGGAGCACTGGCCGGATGGTGGTTTGCGGCAGGATTGCAGAGAGGCCACGATGCCACAAAATGGATAAACCTGGTGTGCGACTGGTTTGCAGGCTTGGGACGTCCGGTGAAGCGTAAACCCAAGATGAAGGTGCACTACGGAGGACGTCAGGCGGATTATGAATACAATGCCCGGAAAAAGGAACGTGAGGCAGAAATTGACCGGATTCTGGACAAACTGCGTAAGTCGGGCTATAACAGTCTGACGGATGACGAGAAGAAAAGCTTATTTGATGCAAGTAAGAAATGAGTATTTGGAAACATACGTTTAGAGGAGTCTTTATTTTAGGAAACCTGATTGTCGGGACCGGATTTTTGTGCTGTGCTTACAGTCCGCTTGTATCGCCGGTGGCTCATCCGGTGCTGGCCTGTGCGGGGTTGTTTTTTCCCTTTTTCTTGTTGGCTTTGATTGTTCTTGCAGTAGTGGGGCTGTTTCATGGATGGAAGTTTATGTGCCTTCCTGTACTGCTTTTACTGGCTGGAGGAGGGGCAGTCGCAACGTATACTCCGCTTGGAGGAGGGGAAGAACCTACGGACGGGGAGGTACTGAAATTTCTGACCTATAACGTCATGAATATGTACGGAGATACGGAAGATGAATCTCGCCCCGTGCAACATTATATTCAGGAAAGTGATGCAGACGTGGTTTGTCTGCAGGAATATCACTGGGATGCCCGAAAGACCAGGAAGGCTTTTCCCATGTATCCTTACAGACGGTTGCTGAAAGCGTCTAACGGAAATGGGATGGCCTGCTTGTCACGTTTCCCGATTCTTTCGGTAGAACCGATTCCCTATGAAAGTGGAAGTAATGCCAGCTTTCTGCTTCGGCTAAACATAAAAGGGGATACACTGACGTTGATATGCAATCATCTGGAATCGAATAAGCTGGATGCGCACGATAAGGAAGTGTACGAGGGATTGCTGAAATCGCCTGAAGAACAGAACGTGAAATCGGACAGCAAATACCTGCTGCATAAATTGGCTGATGCCGTGGCCATCCGTGGACCACAGGCGGATTCGGTGGCACAGGCTATCTCCCGGCAGTCGGGCAAGTATTTGCTGGTGTGCGGTGATTTCAATGATTCTCCTATTTCGTATGCACATCATACTATCGGAAAAGGATTGACAGATGCTTATCGTGAAGCCGGCTGGGGACCGGGATTCTCGTATAACCGGAATTTTCTGTATTTCCGCATTGACCATTTGTTTGTGAACAAAGGATTTAAAGTATTGAAATGCCGTGTGGACAATTCCATTTCGGCATCCGACCACTATCCGTTGTGGTGTTTGGTAGAGAAGTTATAACCTGATAATAAATAGAAGATGAAGAATTTAATTTTTGCAGCAGCTATGAGTTGTATGGTATGTGCCTGCGGTCAGCAGGCGGCAGACACGAGCAATCCGTTCCTGTCTGAGTTTGAAACCCCTTATGGAACACCTGACTTTGACCGTATCAAGGTGGAACATTATGAGCCGGCTTTCTTGAAAGGCATTAAGCAGCAGAATGAGGAAATCAAGGCTATTGTAGAGAACCCGGATGAACCGACTTTTGAGAATACGATTGTGGCACTGGACAACAGTGGGGAGATTCTGGCTCGTGTGAGCGGTGTGTTCTTTGCTTTGACAGAAGCAGATACCAATGACGAAATGATGGCGCTGGAAGCAAAGATTGCGCCGATGCTGTCTGAGCATAGTGATAATATTTTCCTGAATCAGGAGCTGTATAAGAGAGTGGCTGCTGTTCATGCCCAGGAAGAGGCTGGAAAGATTCAGCTGACTACCGAACAGCATTATCTGCTGGATAAATATTATAAGGAATTTGTTCGTTCCGGTGCGGGATTGGATGCACAGAAACAGGAACGTTTGCGTGAAATCAACAAGCAGCTTTCTACACTGACCATTGAGTTCGGTAATCATGTGCTGGCCGACAACAACGATTATCTGCTGGTGGTAGATAAGAAAGAAGATCTGGCCGGTCTGCCGGATGCAGTTATTGCAGGAGCTGCACAGGAAGCCAAGGCACACGGAAAAGACGGTAAGTGGGTATTTACCTTGCAGGAATCCAGCCGTACTCCGTTGCTCCAGTATGCTCAGAACCGTGAACTGAGAAAGAATATCTATCAGGCGTATACCAGCCTGGGTAACCGTGGCAATGCCAATGACAACAAGGAAGTGCTGAAAAAGGTGCTTGCTCTTCGTCTGGAAAAGGCACAGCTGATGGGATTCAACAATTTCGCAGAGTATCAGTTGGCCGACAACATGGCGAAGAACCCGAAAAATGCACTTGACCTGCTGTATGGCTTGTGGGAATATTCTATCAAGAATGCCAAGGCGGAAGCTGCTGAGTTGCAGGAAATCATGGACCGTGAAGGAAAAGGTGAGAAACTGGAAGCATGGGACTGGTGGTATTATGCAGAAAAGCTTCGCCAGGAGAAATATGATTTGAATGAAGATGCCATCAAGCCTTATTTCAGTCAGGAAGATGTACACAATGGACTGTGTACGGTAGTCAACAAGTTGTATGGCATTACCTTGACTCCTTGTGATTCTATTTCTGTATATAATAAGGATGTGAAGACTTATATTGTGAAGGATGCAGACGGTTCACTGTTGGGCGTGTTCTATAGCGACTACATGCCTCGTGCCAGCAAACGGAGCGGTGCCTGGATGAGTAACTTCCGTGAACAGCAGGAAGGGGTTCGTCCGTTGATTTATAATGTGGCCAGCTTTACCAAACCGGCTGGTGACCTTCCTTCCTTGCTGACAATTGATGAAGCACGCACCATGTATCATGAGTTCGGACATGCTTTGCACGGATTGCTGACTCAGTGCAAGTATAAAGGTGTGTCTGGTACTTCTGTAGCTCAAGATTTCGTGGAACTTCCTTCACAGATTATGGAACACTGGGCTGTATCACCTGAAGTGCTGAAAATGTATGCCAAACATTACCAGACTCGTGAGGCTATTCCTGATTCTCTGATTGCCAAGATTGAAAATCAGGCACTGTTCAACCAGGGCTTTATGACTACAGAACTGTTGGCAGCTGCCATCCTGGATATGGAAATGCACTGTCTGACTACGATGGAGGGATTCGACGTGCTTCAGTTTGAAAAACAGCTGATGGACAAATTGGGACTGATTCCGCAGATTGCGCCTCGTTATCGTTCTACTTACTTCAACCACATCATGGGTGGTTATGCAGCTGGTTATTATAGCTATATCTGGGCTGAACGTCTGGATACAGATGCCTTTGAAGCATTCAAGGAACATGGCTTGTTCGACCAGGCTACTGCTACCTCTTTCCGCAAGAACATTCTGGAAAAAGGTGGCTCAGACGACCCGATGAAACTGTATGTAACCTTCCGTGGGGCAGAACCCAGCTTGGATGCGTTGCTGAAGACTCGCGGATTGAAATAAAATGTCCGGATAGCAGAGAAAATCTGTACAGAGTATAACTAAAAGAGGGAGTATGGCTTCATTTTTGCAAGCTGTACTCCCTTTTTTATGCTCTAAGCCTTAAATATTTACAATCCTTTCCGCATATAAATGAAAAAAAAACTATATTTGCAACCTTGAATAAACGTATCAAATTTTAAAAGTAAATATAATAAACTAAAGTAACATGCAAAACAAAGGATTTGTAAAGGTTTTTGCGGTATTACTGACCCTTGCGTGTGCTTTTTATCTTTCGTTCTCATTCGTTACACGTTATCAGATGAACAAGGCGGCTGAGGACCCGAAAGGTTCGGCACATTACCTGGATTCCATGCAGAATCAGAAGGTGTGGTTGGGGATTTATACGCTGAAACAATGCCGTGAGATGGAAATCGGGTTGGGTTTGGACCTGAAAGGTGGTATGAACGTCATTCTGGAAGTTTCTGTACCAGATGTAGTGAAGGCGTTGGCCGACAACAAACCGGATGAAGCTTTCAATAAAGCTGTAGCGGAAGCTGCAAAATTGCAAATTAACAGCCAGGAAGACTTTATTACGCTGTTTATCAGAGAATACAAGAAACTGGCACCGGAAGGCAAACTTGCCGAACTGTTTGCAACTCAGCAGTTGAAGGATAAAGTAAATACCCGTAGTACTGACGCTGAAGTAGAAAAGGTATTACGTGAAGAGGTAAGTGCTGCTGTTGATAACTCATTCAATGTTTTGCGTACACGTATTGACCGTTTTGGTGTAGCTCAGCCGAACATCCAGACACTGGAAGGCAAAATGGGCCGTATCATGGTAGAATTGCCGGGTATCAAGGAACCGGAACGTGTGAGAAAACTTTTACAGGGTTCTGCTAACCTGGAATTCTGGGAAACATTTGAAGCAAAAGACATCGTTCCGGTATTGGCTTCTGCTGATAACCGCGCACGTGGCCTGCTGAATGCAGATGCTCCTGCTGATTCTGCAATGGTAGAAGCTGATACAACTGCTGTAGCTGAGGCTTCTGCTGTATCTGCAAAAGACAGTCTGGCTGCTGCGTTGAAGGGTGAAACTGCTACTGCTTCTAACACAAATATTGAAGAACTGAAGAAAGAACATCCGTTGCTGGCTGTACTTCAGCTGAATCAGAGCGGTGTAGGCTGTATTGTAGGTTATGCAGACTATAAGGATACTGCTGACGTAAACCGTATCCTGAACATGAAGGCTGTGAAGGAAGTAATGCCGCGCGACTTGAAACTGATGTGGGGTGTGAAAGCTTCGGATATGGACAAGACAGGACGTATCTTCGAATTGTATGCTATCAAGTCGACAGAACGTAACGGTCGTGCACCACTGGAAGGTGATGTAGTAACTGATGCAAAAGATGAATACGACCAGTTCAACAAGCCTTGTGTAAGCATGTCTATGAACACAGACGGTTCTCGTCGCTGGGCTGCCTTGACTAAGAAGAACATCGGTCGAGAAATCGCCATCGTATTGGATGGATATGTATACAGTGCTCCGCGTGTAAACTCTGAAATTACTGGTGGTAATTCACAGATTACCGGTAACTTTACTCCGGAAGTTACAAAAGACTTGGCTAACGTATTGAAGTCTGGTAAGATGCCGGCTCCTGCACGTATCGTACAGGAAGACATCGTAGGTCCGTCTCTGGGACAGGAATCTATCAACCAGGGTATCGTATCTTTCATCGTGGCTTTGATTGTCCTGATGATTTATATGTGTGTGATGTATGGATTCATTCCGGGTATGGTGGCTAACGGTGCGTTGTTCATCAACTTCTTCTTCACACTGGGTATCCTTTCTTCATTCCAGGCCGCATTGACCATGTCTGGTATCGCCGGTATGGTGTTGTCACTGGGTATGGCTGTGGATGCTAACGTATTGATTTACGAACGTACGAAAGAAGAGCTCCGTGCTGGTAAGGGAACCAAACAGGCATTGGCTGAAGGTTACAAGAATGCATTCTCTGCCATCTTCGACTCTAACTTGACTTCTATCATCACAGGTATCATCCTGTTTAACTTCGGTACTGGTCCGATCCGTGGTTTTGCCACTACCTTGATTATCGGTATCCTCTGCTCATTCTTCTCAGCTGTGTTCTTGACTCGTCTGGTTTACGAACACTTCATGAACAAAGACAAGTGGTTGAACCTGACATTCACTACAGGTATTTCAAAGAACCTGATGCCGAATGTACACTATAACTTCATGGGTATTACGAAACGTTCGTTTACTATCTGGGGAGTCGTCATCGTAGTATGTATCATTTCATTCTTTGTACGTGGTCTTGCACAGAGTATCGACTTCACCGGTGGACGTAACTTCGTAGTTCAGTTTGAACAGGTTGTACAGCCGGAAACTGTACGTAGCTTGCTGCAGCCGAAAGTGGGTGATGCAAACGTACAGGCTATTGCTTTGGGTACAGATGGTAAGACAATCCGTGTGACTACCAACTACCGTATCAACGAAGATTCTCCTACAATCGATGCAGAAATTGAAGAGTTCCTTTACAATGCATTGAAAGAAGGTAATTTGTTGGGTGAAGGTACTACACTGGAAATCTTTATCGACCGTGACAATCGTGCCGGAGGTTCTATCATCAGTTCTCAAAAGGTAGGTCCTAGCATCGCCGACGATATTAAGACTTCAGCTGTATGGTCAGTTGTATTGGCCTTGATTGCTATCGGTCTGTATATCTTGATTCGTTTCAGCAACATCGCCTTCAGTATCGGTGCTACAGTAGCATTGATGGTGGATACCGTATTGATTATCGGTGCATACTCTTTGTGCTATGGATGGATGCCGTTCTCTTTGGAAATTGACCAGACATTCATTGGTGCTATCTTGACTGCAATCGGTTACTCTATCAACGATAAGGTGGTAATCTTCGACCGTGTACGTGAGTTCGTCGGTTTGTATCCGAAGCGCGACCGTACGCAGCTGTTCAATGATTCGTTGAACACGACTCTGGCCCGTACCATCAACACTTCTTTGAGTACATTGATTGTGTTGCTGAGTATCTTCATCCTTGGTGGTGACAGCATCCGCAGCTTCGCATTCGCTATGATTCTGGGTGTAGTAATCGGTACATTGTCTTCATTGTTCGTAGCTGCTCCGGTAGCTTACCTGACAATGGGTCATAAGATGCCGAAACAGGCTGGTGAAGCAGAATAAAATAGAAATCTGATATAATGTTTGAAAGCGGCTGTTTTCCTTGTGAAAGCGGCCGCTTTTTTGATGTTTATGGGCATGAAAAAAAACGCTTAGGCGTTCGGATTAAAACGTCTAAGCGTTTGCTTTGAAACGTCCTTGCGTTTCAAGTAAAACGTCCTTGCGTTTTGATTCAAATGCACTTGTGTTTTGAATCAAACGTAAGGACGTTTTTTTATAGCTGATTATTCATCGACTTTCTCATCAATGGATTTACCTGTCAGTTGCTTCAAGTAATCGGAAGCAGACATGCCGAACTCTTCTTTAAAGCACTGACGGAAGTATACGTTACTGTTGATTCCTACCTTGAATGCGATTTCAGAGATAGAATATTTTCCTTCCAACAGATACTTTTCAGCCAGCTGCATTTTGATTTTCCGGATATACTCGTTGGTTGACATACCCGTAAGTGCCTTTACCTTGCGATAGAGTGTGGAACTGCTCATGCACATCACATTGGAAAGTACGGTAATATCTATATTTTCTGCAGCAGCCAATCCTTCGGTAATCGTATTGGTGATTTTATCCAGGAATTCCTTGTCCAACTTGTTCATAGATTCCGTGATAATGGCCCTCTTTTCCTCCATGCTTTGTTTTTCCGGTTTGTCTGGACGGATGGCAAAGCGCTCTGATAAAAGTCGCCGCTGGGTCAGCAAATTGCTGATACGGCTTTGCAGCAGACTGGCACTGAAAGGCTTTGTCAGATAAGAATCAGCTCCTGCCTGGTAGCCTTCCTCCTTGTCGGTGATACTGTCTTTTGCTGTCAACAGAATAACCGGAATGTGACTGGTACGAATGTCTGCTTTCAGCTTTTGACACATGACAACCCCATTCATTACCGGCATCATAATGTCACTGACGATAATATCCGGAATACAATCTGTGGCTATTTGTAATCCTTCTTTTCCGTTAGCAGCAGTCTTTATCTCATATAAATCCGTAAATGAGTCAGCAATGTAATCGCGTATATCGGCATTGTCTTCTACTACTAAAATAATAGGACGCGCATTTTTATCCGGCTCTATAGCTTCCAGTTTCATAGTGGAATCCTCTGCTTTGGCATCTTGCTTTTCAGTGTGTATATCTTCTCCATGCAATGCCTGGGGATATGTATTCTCTGCCAGCAGCCGTAGGTAGAATGTCGTACCGACATCGGGCAGACTCTTTACTTGAATATCTCCTTCGTGTAATTTTACCAGGTTTTTTACCAGGGCCAGACCGATGCCTGTTCCAGAAGCCTGGTGCTCTCCGCTTTCCTGATAGTAACGTTCGAATATGTGTGCCAATGCCTCTTTTCCGATGCCGTATCCGGTGTCTTCCACAGAGAGCTGTGCATATCGTATGCCATTTTCTGTGACCCATTCAGCACGGATGCGGATGTATCCTTTGTCGGTATATTTCAGTGCATTGGAAATCAGGTTGTCCAGAATCATGGTAATAATCTCCTTGTCGAAAAACAAGAACATATTCTCTTCTTCCGCCTCTATCAGAATCTGGATGTCTGGTTTACTGTTTAGTTCCTTGTATTTCAGACCAACTTCATAGACTGTATTCGTCAGATTGCCTTTTGTGACACAAAGTCTTTTGTTTTGTGTCTCTGTCTTTCTGAAGTCCAATATCTGGTTTATCAGATTCAGTAATCGTACGGCACTCTGATGGATGACAGAAATCCGATGATGGTCTTTGCTGGAAAGCGTATTGCTTTTTACCAAATCCTCCAATGGGCCCAGAATCAGTGTCAACGGAGTGCGCAGTTCGTGGGTAATATTGGTATAGAACCGCAGGCGTTCGTCGTTCAGTTCTTGTTCCTGCTCATGACTTTTCTTTTCGGATTCATACAGATACTCTAAATTCAGTTTACGTCTATAGGCCCATAGCCCGATGAAAAGGAGGGCTGTACCGCTGATTAGATAGAGTAGTTTTGCCCACCAGGAAAGCCAGAGTGGGGGAGCAATGATAATTTCTATGGCTGATATTTCGTCTGACCATTCCTGGTTTCGGATACGGGTCTTGATCATGAATTCATATTTTCCGGGTGGCAGGTTGCGGAAAGTGACGTTGTTAGGATCCTTTACGGTGTACCAGGAGTTTTCCAGACCTTTTAGCATATAGGCATACTCAACTCTTTCATTCAGTGAGTAATCTTGTATGCTGAATGAAATATTGAAATTGTTTTGAAGGTGTTTCAACCGTACACTTTCTTTGTTGATTAAAGAGATCTCTGTTTCATTGCTGTTTTCGGAAACAAGAGGTTCAAAAACTGTTATCTTTCCGATAATGGCTTTAGGGGCCTGTCGCTTTTCCAGGATATAGCTGGGAGTGAAGTAGCAGAGTCCGTTCGTGGAGCCAAAATACATAACTCCATTTTTGTCCTTGCAGACGCTTCTTCCAGTGAAACTTGCCATTGGAATATTGTCTCTGAAATCGTAATTGTAGATATTCCCTTCATTTCGAACAAAACAGCTGATTCCCTGATTGGTGCTGAACCAGATATTCTGGTTTTCATCTTCCTCAATGGCCCAGATAAAGGTATTGGCCAATCCCTCATTGCGCTGGTAGACCTTATATTTCCAAGGTGAACTGTTCTCGATTTGGACAAGACCTTCTCCTGTTGCAGCCCATATACATCCCTTTGAGTCTTCAAAAATCTGGTTGATGGTGTTGGATGGGAAGTTTAGGTAGGTGTTGAATTCTTTTAATCGTTTACCATTGGAAGCATAAAGAAATATTCCTCTTCCGAAACTTCCTACCCATATCTGTCCTTTTTTGTCTTTTATAACCGAACGGACCAAATTGTCAGGAGCATTGGCATTCATGTGCTGAAGAATCTTTTTAGACTCTCTGTCTATTTGAAATACGCCGTTGCTTGTTCCTACCCATATAGTGCCATTATTATCTTCGAAAAGTGAGCGTACATCCTGAGTAGATTCTTTTTCTGGGAATATTTGTTGAAATGATTTAGTTTGCATGTTATAGTACATTATTCCTCCGTTGAAAATGCCAAACCAAAGATTTCCTTTTTGGTCGCATAGAGCAGTTTGCACGGAATTCCCACTAAGATGTCCACTTTCTTCTGTGTAGGTAGCTATTCTTTGTCCGTCTTTCAATACATTAATTCCTCCTCCATCTGTGCCAATCCATAACAATCCCTGTTTATCGATACAGACAGCACTGGCAATTTGTGTGCTGAGAGAGCTTTCTGGCGAATTGGGCGAATAGCTAAATGATTTAAATAAAGCACCACCCGAACTGAGGAAGTTAATGCCTCCTCCCCAGGTTCCAGCCCAGATATTTTGATGAGAGTCTTGAAATAAACAACGAACGGTTGAATTGTTTAGATTATATTCATTATTTCCTGCTTGGATTACATGTATCTCTTCTGCAGTATTGAACAGGGTTTTTGAAAGATCTATAATGGCAATGCCTCCCAGTTCTGTAGCTACCCATAATTGATTCTCATTGAATTGCTGGATATCATAAACGAGATGTGACAGTGATGGATTTTTTTCTCCTAACCAGATAAACTCTTCTGTATTAGGGTTAAAAATAGCCAGTCCTCTTCCTGTTCCTACCCAGATATTACCTGTGTTATCTTTGAATATACATTGAACATTGTTGTGGGGAAGTGTTTTCTTGTTGTTTGGGTCGTGTGTAAAGTTTTTAATTTTCTTGGTCTTTAGTGAAAGTATACTCATCCCATTTTCTGCATGGTGTCCTATGTATAAATTGCCTTTATTATCATCTAACAAGGTCCATACGGTATTGCTGGGGAGTTCAGGTATAGTCTTTTGATTATAGTGCGTGAATTTCCCCGTTTTTTTATCTAAATAGTCAATTCCCTGCCAATAAGTTGTAATCCATAGATTCCCGTCTGAGGTGGGATATATGCCAGTTATATCGTTTGTACAAATGCTATTTGGATTTTTTTTGTCATGTTGATAGATTATTTGTTGGTTGGTTTGATAATTGAATGCATTTAATCCGCTTCTTTGGGTACCAATCCATAAAATAGGTTCTGTCGGGTCGTCAAGTAAGCAGTTTAATTCGTTTCCTGTCAGATTTAGCACTTTACCGCTTTTCTTATAAAAACTGGTAAAATGATTTCCCTCTAATTTGTTCAATCCTTCTTCTGTGGCAAACCAGAGGTATCCTTTTTTATCTTCTACAATGTCATTGATATAATTGTTGGATAACCCTTTTTCTAAACCCAACTTTTTGATTGTATAAGGTTGTGAAGATATTTCAGCAATGCACAAGAACAAATAGAATGTGATAAAAAAGTATTTCATGCTTTATTAAAATTAGGGTGAATTCAAAAATACTAATATTTATTGGATAAAATTCTTTTGGATACGAGAATGATTGATATGAAATCGTTTAATGATTGATTTGTGATTCAAAGTAAGGTGGGCAAGCGTCTCATAATGCGCTTAGAGGGCTTCTTGTATGTTTGTATGGCTTAGTAAATACAATTAAACTGCGGATTCTTATCCTTTTATAAATAAGGATAGATCTATTTGATAATGCTCTTTTTGAACTGTTATTAATCTTACATTGCATCATTTCTTATTCATTAATGCATAATTTATTTACTCATTTTTATTCCTTGTTTACATATCTTTGCGTTCACATTCATTAACTCTAATAACCTATGAGGAATTTAAAATTCTTATTATCCTGCTTTATGCTACTCATGTCTGTAGTAGCATTTGCACAAAATCAAGTTACAGGTCACGTAGCAGACGCTACCGGGGAACCTATTATTGGAGCCAATGTCACAGTGAAAGGAACAACAGTTGGAACAATCACAGACATTGACGGTAATTTCACACTGGAGGTGGGTTCCACCGACGGTACTCTTGTGGTTTCTTTTATTGGTTATAAATCAGCTGAGGCTGCAATTAAGGGGAAATCACCTATTAATGTAATACTACAGGAAGACACAGAAACTTTGGATGAAGTTGTGGTTGTAGGTTACGGTACACAAAATCGAAAAAGCCTGACCGGTGCGATCAGTGACGTGAAGTCTGAATCATTGACACGTTCGGTATCTACCACTACAGCCGGAGCGCTTTCCGGTAAGATTGCAGGTATCTCAACTCGTGCAAAAGATGCCCGTCCTGGTAAAGGAATCAGTTTGGAGATACGTAACATGGGTGCTCCTTTGTATGTAATTGATGGTATTCCGTATGGTGGTAACACCGGAAATGACTGGTTGGTCAATTCAGAAGTATCAGGAAATGATGTTTTTAACTCCTTAAATATTGAGGATATTGAAAGCATTACCGTATTGAAAGATGCTTCTGCAGCAATTTACGGTTTGCGAGCTTCAAATGGTGTTGTATTGGTAACTACAAAAAAAGGTAAGAAGAACGAAAAAGTCAGCATCAATGTAAACGGATATTATGGCTGGCAGAATTTGACTCGCTTCCCTGAGCTTGCAAATGCTGAACAATATACAAGAGGTTTGGCCGAAGCTGCTCAGAATAGAGGAGAAGATCCAAACTCAGTGTATACAAAAGAAGAACTGGCTAAATGGGCTGCTGGAACAGAAAAGGGCTATAAAAGCTATGATTATTATGACATGATCATGAGAAAAAATGTACCGCAGTATCATGTAAATGCAAGTGTGACCGGTGGTTCTGAAAGAACTAATTATTATCTTTCTGTAGCGCATACAAGTCAGGAAGCCATGATGCCTGATTTTAATTATCAGCGTACTAACTTCCAGTTAAACCTGGATACAAAAATTACCAATCGGTTTACTATCGGTGCACAGGTAAGTGGACGATATGAAAAAACAAACGATGTTGGTCTGCCTGGTGGTGACGGTTATTACTCTGCAATCTTGGCAGTATTTAAAATGCGTCCTATTGATAGCCCGTATGCAAATGATAATCCTAATTATATCAGAAATATTGACTCTTATCGTAACGGATATAACCCGGCTGCATTCAGACGTGACATTGCCGGTTATAAAGATAGCATGACTCGTTACGCAAATATCAATGCATACGCTCAGTATGATTTCGGTTTTGGATTGACAGCAAAGGCTACATTCTCTTATGGTTATACTAACAGCCGTTTTGACGGTTACCAGTATGCATATCAGATTTATACTTATGATGAAGCCTCTGATACTTATAATGGTACTAATGCAGCAGGTCGCTGGAGATTGCAAATTGACCGTAGCGTGCCGACCCGTTACATGCAGTTGCAGTTGAACTATAATAAGCAGATAAAGGATCATAATATTTCTGCAGTATTAGGTTATGAAGCTTCTGATTATGATTGGAGCAAGAAAACTTACGGAACTGAACCTTCTACAGACTATTTGCCGTTGCTGCAGATGGATGAAATCAACAGTTTTGGTGATGAATGGAGCTATGAGGCCCGTGCTGGTTGGCTGGCTCGTGTAAACTATGATTATGCTCATAAGTACCTGGTTGAATTGTTAGCCCGTTATGATGGTTCTTATCTTTATGCTCCCAGTCAGCGTTGGGGATTCTTCCCTGGAGCTTCTATCGGATGGAGAATCTCAGAAGAAAACTTCTTTGCTCCTTTGAAATCAGTAGTAGATGATTTGAAGATTCGTGCATCTATTGGTCAGACTGGTACAGAAAGTGGAGTATCTTTATTCGGTTATCTGAGCGGTTATAACTGGAATCAGGGAAGTGCCGTTCTGGATGGAGAATATGTAACTGGATTGAATCAGAGAGGTTTGCCTGTAACAAACTTGTCATGGACGAAGAATACTACAAAGAACATTGGTTTTGACTTGACTATGTTTGGCAACCGTTTGACAATCAGTGCAGATGCGTTCCGTAAAGATATTACAGGGGTTCCGGCAGCACGTTACGACGTATTGTTACCGAGTGAAGTAGGATATTCCTTGCCGAACGAAAACCTGAACAAGCAGGCATATGTTGGTACTGAAGCAATGGCCACTTGGACAGACCACATTGGTGATTTCAACTATAGAGTAAGCGGTAACATTACTTTCTCTCGTTACAGAAATATTGAGTCATACAAGCCGAGATTCAGCAACTCTTGGGATGAATACCGGAACTCTTCTGAAGACCGCTGGGGAGGTATTTATTGGGGATATCAAGTTATCGGACAGTTCCAGTCTGAAGAAGAAATCAAGAATTATCCAGTAAACTTGGATGGACAAGGTAATACCACATTGTTACCGGGTGACCTTATCTATAAAGACGTGAACAACGATGGTGTAATTAACGGTATGGATGAACGTCCTATCGGTTTCCCTGAAGGCTGGGCTCCAATTCTTTCTTTTGGTGGTAATATCGGATTGGAATGGAAAGGAATCGATTTGAATATTGATTTCTCTGGAGGTGCTATGCAGGGATGGAGACAGAACTATGAGTTGACCAATGCATATCATAACGGTGGTAACTCTCCAGCTTATTTGCTGGAAGACCGTTGGCATCGCTTGGATCTTTATGATCCGGAAAGTGAATGGGTCCCTGGACGTTATCCGGCAATCCGTAACGGTGAATTTGCTTACAATAATAAGAATAGTGATTTTTGGTTACATAATGTACATTATTTGCGTATCTCAAATCTGGAAATCGGATACAGCTTACCGACCTGGATGCTGAAGCCGATTCATGCACAGAAGGTACGTATTTATGGTAGTGTGTCTAATCTGTGTTCATTTGATAATGTACATCAGTATGGCATTGACCCGGAAATTACAGCTGCCGCAGCTGTTGTATATCCTCAGCAGCGTACTTTCCTTGTTGGATTTAATGTTACATTCTAAAAAACAATCATTAAGATGAAAAAGAATTCTATAAAACTATTGATAATAGGAACTGCCTTCGCTTCTGTTTTGTCGGGTTGTGGTGATGGCTGGTTCGAAAGGGATCCTAAAAATATTCTGACAAATGAGCAGGTATGGAATGACCCCAATATGGTAAAGTCGCAGTTGGCAAACTTGTATAACCGTATTACGCATCTGCACGGAGATTTTAATACCGGAGGTATGACCGAAATTGATGATGCCATGTGGTGTGGTGCGTTAGACGGAAACGGAAGAAATAATTTCCAATATGGAAATGATTATGGCCGCTTATGGGATTACGGTCTGATGCGCGATATCAACATGTCCATTGAGAATCTGGATACTTATGGTACAGAATTGACAGAAGAGGAAAAAAGCTTGTTTAAGGCAGAGTTCCGTTTTATTCGTGCCTATATTTATTTTGATATGGTAAGACGTATGGGTGGTGTTCCCTTGATTACCTCTACACTGGAATATGATTATAGCGGTGATCCTTCTTACCTGCAGCATCCACGTGCGAAGGAACATGAGGTTTATGACTTTGTTTACAGTGAATGTGAGGCTGTGAAGAATGACTTGAAGGCAAATGCCGGAAGTCAGACAAGAGCGAACTATTTCACTGCATTGGCTTTGGAAAGCCGTGCGATGTTGTATGCTGCTTCAATTGCCAAATACAATGCCTTGTATACTCCTACACTCGTAACAGATGGAGGTGAGGTCGGTATTCCGGCAAGTATGGCTGATGATTATTATAGAAAATCTCTTGCTGCTTCTAAAGAGATTATCAAAGACGGAGGATATGACCTGTATAATAAGAATGCAGATAAAGGTGTAAACTTTTATAAGCTCTTTATGGATAAGGAGAAAAATCCGGAGATAATTTGGGCCAAAGATTATAAGAATCCTGTTAAGGTTCATAGCTTTGGTTTTGATAATGTAATCCAGCATTTGAAAGAAGATAATGAAAACTCTTCTTGCATTGGCCCGTCATTGGGATTAGTTGAAGCTTTTGATTACCTGGATGGAACTCCGGGAAAGCTGAAGTATATGGATGAGAACAATAACTATAAGGTTTTTGATAATCCTGCAGACCTGTTTGCCAATAAGGATGCACGTCTTTATGGAACCGTTATCTATCCGGGTACAAAATATAGAGGTTCTGATGTAGACATACAGGCTGGCGTAGCTGTTTGGAATGATGAAAAACAGGATTACGATCTGTTGTCTGACCCGACACTGGGTAGTACCTATACGGATGGTAAGACTTATGTTGGTCAGGATGGTCCTTTGGATGGAGCACAGAATGTAAGTAATACTGGTTTCTATATTCGTAAATATATAAGCGAAGAAGTTGGCTTTACATTGAGAAACTACGAAGAAAACTGGTGGCCTTGGTTCCGTTTGGGAGAAATTTATCTGAATGCAGCAGAAGCATCCTTTGAACTGGGAGATGAAGATCCGGGAGCATTGTTCTATATTAATAAGTTGCGTGAACGTGCCGGATTCCCTGCAAACAGTCTGACAAGCCTGACACTGGAAAAGATTCAGAATGAACGTCGAGTTGAAATGGCATTTGAAGACCAGCGTTACTTTGATCTGAAACGTTGGAGAATTGCAGATGATGTATGGGATGGAGATGAAAGTGAAAACAGTACAGCTGTGGTATATGGCCTGTATCCTTATCGAATTGCTAAGGCAAAACCGGGAACGAATGATACAGATAAGTATATTTTTGTGAAACATCGTTCAAGCCGTTTCATCCTGGCCCGTATGTTCAGAATGTCAAATTACTATTCATCTATTGCAGATGATGTAATTAATAATAACCCGTTAATTGTAAAGAACCCGCTTCAATAAAAAGAAATATGAAAAAGATAACATCATTTTTTACTTTGTTGTGCTGCCTTTTAGCAATAAGCAGCTGTAGATATGATAATTATGATGAGCCTCAGTCTTTGTTGACGGGTAGAGTCATTTATGATGGTGAGCCCGTTTGCGTACGTGCCGGAGGTGCTGAATTCGCTCTTTATCAGGACGGATATGCCCTTCATAACTCTATTCCTGTGTATGTTAATCAGGATGGAACTTATTCTGCTGTGCTTTTTGATGGAGAATATAAGCTCGTACGTATGGGTAATGCTCCTTGGGAACGTCCTACAAATGATACGATTCTTATAGAAGTACATGGAAATACGGTACAGGATATTCCTGTTACTCCTTATTTTGTGATAAAGAATGCTTCGTTCACTAAAAACGGTTCTAAGGTAACTGCGAAATTTACGGTGAAGAAAGTTTCTGAAGGTGCTGCATTGGAAGATGTACGCATATATTTGGGAGAAACTCTTATCACAGATAATAATACGAATCGTGCAAGCCTTAGCTTAGGATCAAACATTACATTGGATCAAGAAATTACTGCTGAGATTGATATTCCAGAAAGCTTAGCTTCTGAGGATTATTTCTTTGCACGAGTAGGAGTAAAATCTGGACAGGCATCTGAATATTGTTTTACGCAGTCTACTAAGATTGAATAAGTCTGTTATTGCTAAGATATAGACTGTTTAACATGGAGGGCTGATTCCATTGAGGAGTCAGCCCTTTATAATTAATGGATATGCTCCTGATTCAACGATTTTTATATAGAGATTTTATTATTTTGTTTATAGGTCTTGTCCTTTATCAGAAAAACATCTGTAACTTTAGCTTTTCTAAAAATGTACTCTTGTAAGCTTATTCTGAGCTTATGCAAATAATTTGTATGATTAATAAAAACGGTTCTATGGGAAACAGATTCTTTTTGTTTTGTTCATTCATTCTGCTTGCATGCTTTTCAGTGCAAGCCCAAGTATCTTTTGGCGAAGCCAAAAAATTCAATGAGAATTGGTTGTTCAGCTTGTCAGACGATAGTCTGAGCACTTCTGCATCGTATAACGACAGTAAGTGGCGAAAACTTGATTTGCCGCACGACTGGTCGGTAGAAGGACAGCTTTCTCCTTCACTGGCAAGCTGTACCGGTTATTTGCCGGGTGGTATAGGCTGGTATCGGAAACATTTTCAGGTTACCGATAAGGCTGCACGCCATTACATCTATTTTGAGGGAGCATATAACCGCAGCGAAGTTTATCTGAACGGACACTTGCTCGGTAAACGTCCGAACGGATACATATCTTTTATGTATGACATGACTCCCTACCTGAAGGAAGGAGATAACGTGCTGGCAGTTCGTATTGACCACAGCCGTTATGCCGATTCACGCTGGTACACTGGTTCCGGAATTTACCGGGATGTGTGGATGATTTCCGCTCCTGACATTCATTTTGCCCAATGGGGGATAGGCTGGCACGCTACTTCGCTGACCGATAAGCAGGCGGTCGTGGCAGTCGATATGGAAGTAGAGAAACATGTGAAGGCCGCTGGCGCATTGGAGGTCTCTGCGGCACTTTATGATGCAGATGGTACACTGGTAGCACAGGGCCGTAAGAAAGTGGCGGATAAAGCTGAGGGTATTGCGAAAGAAACAATATCACTGAAGGTGAAGAAGCCTCGCCGCTGGAATTTGGATGCACCTTATCTGTACACGCTGAAGACAGAGTTGCTTTGTGACGGGAAACGGATAGATGGCAGTTCGACGAATGTAGGTCTCCGTACGTTGAAGTTTGATGCCAACAAGGGATTTGCCCTGAACGGAGAGTGGATGAAGGTGAAAGGAGTGTGTCTGCATCATGATGCAGGTGTGCTGGGTGCGGTCGTTCCTCCTGAGGTATGGGAGCGCCGTCTGAGAAACCTGAAAGAAATAGGTGTGAATGCCATCCGTATGAGCCATAATCCGCAGGCACCGGTATTGTATGATTTATGTGACCGAATGGGCTTCCTGGTGATGGATGAGGCTTCGGATGAATGGGAGTTTCCGAAACGGAAATGGATAAAGGGATGGAATGTCGGTGAACCAAGTTATGACGGAACATTTGATTTCTTTGAAGAATGGATTGAACGCGATGTGACGGATATGGTGCGTCGTGACCGGAATCACCCTTGTATATTCTTGTGGAGTATCGGCAATGAGGTGGACTATCCGAATGACCCTTATTCTCATCCGGTGCTGGATGGTACAACCATTAACCAGCCTATGTTTGGAGGATACAAGCCTGATGCGCCGGATGCCATGCGTATCGGTAAGATTGCGAAACGTCTGGCTGCCTGTGTACGTGCGGTAGATACTTCACGTCCTGTTACCGGTGCATTGGCTGGAGTGGTAATGTCGAATCAGACAGAGTATCCTGAAGCAGTAGATGTAGTAGGATATAATTACACGGAAAACCGTTATGACGAAGACCATGCCACTTATCCTGACCGTGTAATTTACGGTAGTGAAACGGGTGTGGGAATTGAGGCTTGGCATGCAGTACGCGACAAGGAGTTTATTTTCGGACAGTTCCTCTGGACGGGTACAGACTATTTGGGTGAATCAGGCAGATGGCCTTCCAGAGGTTTGTATACTGGTTTGCTGGACTTTGGCAGCTTCCCTAAACCCCGTGGATATTTCCGTGCTTCGCTTTGGAGTGAAAAACCTGTGACTTATGTTGGTACGTATCCTAAGCACGACTGGGTATCAATGGATGCATGGGATTTGTGGAACTACGAACCGGGCCAGTTGATTCGGGTGGTTTGTTATACCAATGCACCGCAGGCTCGTTTGTTGCTGAACGGAAAAGAAGTGGGCCAGATGAAGCCTTACGACGATAAGAGCGGTATCATTTACTGGGATATTCCTTATCAGGATGGAGAATTGCGTGCAGAAGGTTGTGATGCAACAGGAAAAGTGCTTTCATCTTATGCCATCAAGACCTCTGGACGTCCATACGCCTTGAGGGCTACTGTGGATAAGGAAGTCTTGTCGCCGGATAAGGCTACTGCACATGTAACGATTGAAGTGGTGGATGAACAAGGTACTATCGTAAAATTAGGTGATAACGACGTAACTTGTCAGATTGAAGGTCCGGCACGTTTGTTGGGACTGGAAGGTTCTAATAACGGAGATATGAGTGATTATACAGATA
>ERZ779953.151-NODE-151-length-21666-cov-2.09079_pt1 | contig 21666 bp, 17 predicted proteins | sample MGYA00511184_ERZ779953 | MGnify/ENA primary metagenome ERZ779953 (study PRJEB29588, sample SAMEA2163248) | human gut metagenome | biome: human gut; feature: human-associated habitat; material: faeces | place: Denmark | collected 2008/2010 ... | reverse complement strand
GTGTGCTCTTAATCTTTAACTGTTCCTTGTAAGCTACTGTCTGGTAAGTGCAGCCACCGCATTTGCCAAAATGTGGACATGCCGGGTTGGTTTGAAGCGGACTCTTCTCAACAACTTCCATAAGTCTGCCTTCGCAGTGTCCTTTTCTTTTCTTATTCACGCAGAATCTGACAGTCTGTCCAGGAATTGCGTTCTTGACGATTGCCTTTTCCTTCTGTCCGTCCTCATCTGTCACCCACACTGTCGCCTTGTTAGGGAAATCAACCTTTTCAACTTTACCTTCGTATACGCTTCCTTTTTTCAATCTATACTCCATTCCGCACATGAATTGTGCCTGTTATTAACATATTAATAGTTTCTGGCAGCACTTATTCACATAACGGCATACCTTATATAATTTTATCAGAAAAATGTGCTAAAGTATAGTAGTCACATTTACTCCACCACGCTGGCATTCTTTGCCTGCACTGCAGAATGTATTCTTTCAAGTACCTTGTCACACAGCCATGTATAAGCAGCCCCGGCAGCATTCATTCCTATACGTAATGCAACTGCATAAGGCATTCCAAAAAGTCCCGCCGCAATTGATAATGCACCAAATGTATTAAAAGCTGTCTGCCATGCATAACCAGCGGAATATCCGACTCCGATACCACCTATCATGCCTATATACGGATACATTGATTCTGGAAGAACTATATACATCACTGCAAAAATCGCACATCCAACAACATTAAACAATGCCCTGTTTCCAATTCTCTTATCAACATCTTTAGAAAACGGCAGACACACTGACATGCACGCAATTCCAATCCACATTGCCCTAGGCAGTCCCATCAGTGAAACAATCAGCATAGCGCTTGATACGATAAATGTAAGCTTAATGTACCATCTTGTCCTTGCTGAATTAATATTAAATTCCTTAAACAAATCCCAGAATGTTCTTCTATATGGTCTGTTCCTCTGATTCTTATAGAAAATAATCATGCATACTAACATCCCGGCAAGCAGTCCCACAACTCTCATCATATATTCATGGCCTGTGACATCATATCCCTGTAGCAAAAGATACCCAAGAACGAATGTTGAATGATTATACATAATTACATTGTGACATCCCATTATCATAAGAAGCATAATACACACAACATTTATTACAAATGCAGCAACTGGCGGTACCATATTGGAAACCCTCGGTCCTGCTATCAATATTGCATATATTCCCATTATTGAAATCAACCCATGTGATGTCTTAATTCCAAAATCCGCCTGTCTTAATACCAGCACCGCAAGAAGCACTGTAACTCCGACAACACTGTTATTATTCCCCAGCAGCTTACTGAATACTGTAACTACTGCAACGCAGAATATCATAACCAGATACACCTTGAAATTATATATAAAAATATGTCTTCTTTTCTCTTTAGAATCCTGTGTGTTCTTAATAAGCTGTTTTGAACCAGCCGAGCTTAACTGTAACTCCTGATAAAATGTCATAAATTCCTGCTTTCCTTTCCTCCCCTTAAATTTTGCTTAATGACAGGGTTGAGTAATATAACACTGATTACACCCCTATGTCAATTAAGAAATAATTAAATATTATGCAATAAAAAAGCCACAACGGCTGACACATCCTAATGGACATATCAAGCCGGCTGTGGCTTTCAATCATATCGCACTTATTACATTACTTCTCGATGTCTTCGTCCTCAAAATCATCATCAAAATCTTCGTCTTCGAAATCTTCATCATCAAAATCATCTAAATAATCTGGTGTAAAATATCTGTATACAGCATAAGCGATACCAGCAACTGCTGCAACTGCACCAACGATAGCAAGAACAGCTATGATAATTGTGCTGCACTTCTTGCAGCATTTCTTATCTTCATCTTCCTTCTTGCTAATAAGTTCTCCTAATTTAGTAGCTGCGATAAGCTCATCTAATTTTTCTTTACTCATAACAATATCTCCTTTCATACCACGGATTTAATAAATGTATTATAGCATAGCGTTAAACATTTGTCATTATAGTTTTTTAAGTCTGGCAAATCCTGCCAGCATTTTCTTCTGTCCGTACTCTGCAAATTCAACTGTTACCATATAGTCTCTTGCTGAATCCTCTATAGCAAGTACCTTTCCTTCACCGAATTTCACATGGCTCACCATATCACCGACACTGTAGCCAAGTCCGCCTGAAGATTTTGCACTTATATCTGCACCTCTTGCAGCACCTATTACATTTCTTGAAGATAAGCCGCTTCGTGTAGGCATTCCTGCATAAGCACTTCTTACAGAATCTGCCGGTGTCTTTCTCTTTTCTGGTTTCTTAAGGTCAAATAATTCCATAGGGTCTTTTCCAAATCCCGGATTAGAACCACCATTTATCTTAACCTTTCTTGAGCTATATGTTCCTGCTGCCCTTCCGCCTGGTGTGCCACTTCCGTAGCTGCTAAGAATTGATCTGGCTGTTGCACGCATGTTAATGCCTGTTGTATCTGGCTCATCTGATGTCCCGCCATATGCAATCCTGCCTTTAGCATACCCACTGGAATTGTTTTCTATGTGCATATATTCTTTAGGAATTTCATTAATGAATCTTGAAACCTTATTCATCTGTGTTTCACCACGCACCATACGCGACTTGGCACTTGTAAGATTAAGTATTTTCTCTGCTCTTGTTATTCCAACATAGCACAGTCTTCTCTCTTCCTCAATCTCAGTTGAATCATCTGACACAATTGTCATATAGCTTGGGAAAAGTCCGTCCTCCATTCCTGTCATATACACAATTGGGAATTCCAGACCCTTTGCGCTATGAAGTGTCATAAGCATTACATGAGGCTCTGACTCATCAAGATTATCAATATCTGCTATTAAGGCAACTTCTTCAAGAAGTCCTGAAAGTGTAGGCTCTTCGCCTGCTTCCTTACAGCCCTCCTCATAGCTTACTACCTTATTAATGAATTCATCCAGATTCTCGCGTCTTGCCTCAACCTCTTCTACCGTTTCATTCTGTGAAAGGCTCTCGATATATCCTGTATCCTCAATTACAGCCTCAGCAAGCTCCTTTAATGACATGAATTCTTCCTTGGCACGCAGTCTTCCAATAAGGTCAACAAATGGCTCTAACTTGGAAAGTGCCGCATTCTTTATTGTGTCAATATCCTTTGCATTGACAAGTGCTTCCCAGAAGGTAATATCATTAAAATCTGCATATTCCTGCAATCTGTCAATCGTAGTATTACCAATTCCTCTCTTCGGAACATTTATAATTCGCTTAACCGCCTGACCATCAAGACCATTATCAATAGTTTTAAGATAAGCAAGAATATCTTTGATTTCCTTTCGCTGATAGAAATTCTGTCCGCCATATATCTTATATGGAATGTTGTGAATCATCAGCTTTTCTTCGAGCGCTCTTGACTGTGCATTAGTTCTGTAAAGAATGGCAACATCATTATAATTCCAGCCATCCCTTACATACTCTGCAATACCACTCGCAACGCCTTCTGCCTCATCATATCCGTTCTCATACAGAGTATAATTGACCTTCTCGCCCTCTCCGTTATCAGTCCAGAGTGACTTGCTCTTTCTGCCAATATTATTACTTATCACCGCATTTGCAGCATTAAGAATAGTCTGCGTCGAACGGTAATTCTGCTCAAGCTTTATAACCTTAGCGCCTGTGAACACATTTTCAAAGTTAAGAATATTATAAATGTTTGCTCCACGGAACTTATATATAGACTGGTCATCATCACCAACCACACATATATTGCCATACTTTGCTGCAAGCATTGCAACAAGCTTAAACTGTGATGTATTAGTATCCTGATACTCGTCGACCATTATATATCTGAATCTGTCCTGATAATGCTCAAGTACCTCTGCATCACTCTGGAACAGCTCAACCGTCTTGAATATCAAGTCATCAAAATCAAGTGCATTGTTAAGCTTAAGCGTCTTCTGATATTCTCTGTATACGCCCGCAATCCTTCTAAGATTATAGTCGTTACCTGCCTCAAGCTCGAACTCATCAGGAGTCTTTAACTCATCTTTAGCAGATGAAATCTTACTCATAATTGCACGCTCTTTAAGCATCTTCGTATCTATATTCATCTTCTTACATATATCCTTGATTACAGACTTCTGGTCGTCCGTATCATATATCGTAAAGTTATTATCGTATCCAATTCTGTCTATGTATCTTCTTAAAATTCTCACGCATGTTGAGTGGAATGTACTTACCCATACAGCCCCTGCACCCTGTGTCACAGTAGTCTCAACTCGTTCTTTCATCTCTCTTGCAGCTTTATTAGTAAATGTAATTGCCATAATATTATATGGGTCTACTCCGCATTCTTCTATTAAATATGCAATTCTGTTCGTAAGCACACGCGTCTTTCCAGAGCCTGCCCCAGCAATAATAAGCAGCGCGCCATCTGTATATTTAACTGCCCTTTTCTGGCTGTCATTCAAATCTTCTAATCTCATATATCCACCTTCATGCAAATGTGAAATCTATATCCACCTTATTTCTGCCAACTACCACATTATACAAAAACAACGGGATGTTGCCAAGCCAATATGACAACATCCCTGATTGTTATTTATTAAATTCACATATTACTAATTGTCAGATTATGCAAGCTTTGTTCCACAGTTAGAACAGAACTTAGCGCCATTAGTTGGTGTTCCACAGTTAGGACAGAACTTAGGTGCTGTGCCACCTGACACATTTGCATTATTATTCATTGCAGTATTCATGTTATTCATCATCTGCTGTCCAACCTGCATTCCCATCTGGAGCTGCATCATATCACTGGCAATATTCGAACCGCCTCTTGAATTGCCGATACTATCAGCCATAGCCATCTGTGTATATCTGTTCATATCTCCAACCATTGCCTGAGAAGCTGCCTTATTAGTCATCTTCTGTACTTCTTCCGGATAAGAGAAGCTTGAGATAGTAAAGCTTGTTATTGTGATTCCTAACTTGCTCATCTCCATATCAAGGTCTGTCTTAATACCCGCTGAGATATCATAAGCATTAGCCTGAAGATTAAACATATCCTTGCCTTCTTTAGAAATCCACTTCATAAGAAGCTGGTCAAGAACTGCTGATATTCTTTCCTTAACATCTGCAACAGTGTACATCTGCTTTACACCTGCTACCTTGTCTATAAGCGTAATGTAATCAGATACTGAAAACGAGAAGTTACCGAAAGCTCTTATTGGCATGCCACCTGGAAGTGCCTGTGTTGGAATAAGAATAGGATTCTTAGTTCCCCACTTCTCTGTGAATTCCTTAGTATTAACGAATAAAACTTCAGCTCTTACTCCACTGTTGAAGCCAAACTTAAAGCCTTTAAGTGTTGATAAGAATGGAATAATCTGTGATTCAATATCAAAGCTTCCCTCGTCCTTAAAAATACCTTCAATCTTACCATTGTACATAAAGATTGCATCCTGGCCGGCGCGGATAATCAGCTTACTGCCTTTCTTGATTTCTCTGTTGGTCCATTTCCAGAAGATTATATCATCTCTGTACTCTTCCCATTCAACTACGTTGGCAAACTGCCCTTTGAATAATCCCATGTTCCCTCTCCTTATCTATGTATTGCTTATCTCATTATAAATGTGCTTCTGAATTATAAGCCCATCTGAGCCTTAAGTGCTGCTAATTCATCATCAACTGCTGTGTTAGCTGGCTCTGCATCATACTTAGCTGCAAGACTGTCAACATCTGCCTCAAGCTGTGTCTGGTTAAGCTCTGCCATTGCATTAGCCTCGTCAAGCATCTTATTAGCCTTAGCCTCCATCTTACCGAATGCATCCATGCTTGTTCCAACACTGTTAACACTTGAACCAACCTTGTTGATTCTCTCCTGAGCCTTAGCTGCTGCAACCTTAGCCTTAACTGCATCTCTTCTTGCTTCAAGAGACTGGATATCCTTGCAGAGCTTATCATGCATCTGACGCATCTTAGCTGCATTGTCTGCTGCAATATTATATGTCTGCTGTAATGTAGCCTGCTTAGAAACTAACTGCTGCTTCTTCTCAAGGAATGTTCTTGCATCTGCCTCGTTGCCAGCCTTAAGAGCCTTTTCTGCATATGACTGATACTTGGCAACATCTGCTGTGCATTCATCAAGCTCTCTTTTACATCTTGTCTCCTCAGCCATAACTGAAGCTGTCTCTGCCTTAACCTTTCCAAGGTCGCTCTCAAGATTTCTCATGTACTGGTCAATCATCTTCTCTGGATCTTCACACTTATCGAGAAGTGCATTGATGTTAGCGCTCATAATGTCCTTGAATCTTGTTAAAATACCCATAATAATCCTCCATTCCTGTGCCGCTTTCTGGCACATATCACCCTCTGGTGCATCCGAATTCTGTCTCCCAGAATTCTTAAAAAACCTTTTTCATTATAATATATCAGGAGTAAAAAGTCACGAATATTTGCTCCTATGAAACATATTTTATATTCTTGTAATAAATATTAAAATATCATAATATGCACATTACACTATGCTAAAGTTCATTATATTATTCCTACTTGAAATGTGGTTTTAAAAACTATATAATATAGCTTAAGCATTAATATAAATGTATTCTCTCATGAATACGCATTTTTAAAGAAATGAGGAACATATGAACAACGATATTAAAGAGCTTATGAGTGGTATTCTTAAAGATATGTCCGCTCTTAACTATATAAAACCCGGAGATGTGCCTAACATCAATCTGTACATGGATCAGGTTACAACATTTATGTATGAACATCTTCACGATACAAAGCGTACCACTGATGATAAAGTACTAACCAAAACAATGATTAACAACTATGCCAAGAACAATCTGCTGCCATCACCAGTAAAGAAAAAGTACTCTAAGGAACACATATATATCCTTACATTTATCTATTACTTTAAGAACATTCTCTCAATAAGTGATATACAGAAAATGCTCAATCCTCTCACTGAGAAATTCTTTGATGAATGTTCCAAGCCGGATCTGGATTATATATATAAAGAGATTTTTTCAATGGAATCCTCTCTTGCAAGGCCATTATCTAAAGATATATTTGCAAAGTCTGAACAGGCAAGCAATGCATTTTCAGATGTAAAGGATGATGATGACAGAGAATTCTTACAGTTCTTCAGCCTTGTATGCCTTTTAAGCTTTGATGTATACATGAAGAAGAACATGATTGAAAGTCTGATTGATGATTACTCTGCCAAGCATGCGCCAAAGCAGCCTGAGAAGCCTGATAAAACAGACAGAAAGAAATAATCCATACAAATTAAGGGAACTGCCAGTACTGACAGTTCCCTTTTACATTGCTTCATATATTACTTATTATCTTCTGACTCTTTCTCAAGCATGCCAAGTCTTTCAAATACTCTGTCATACCCGTCATTACCATAATTAAGCGAACGGTTTACCCTGCTGATTGTCGCAGTAGACGCACCTGTCTTCTCTGCAATATCAAGATATGTCCTGTGTTCTCTTAACATCTTGGCAACCTCAAATCTCTGGGATAGGGATAAAATCTCGTTAATTGTACATACATCCTCAAAGAAATCGTATGCTTCATCTAAATCCTTAAGACTTAATATTGCCTGAAAAAGCTGCCCAACAGCCTGTGTCTTTAACTTATTGTTCATAATTATCCACCCCGGTTTTCCAAAAATAACATTGGCTTATTACTTTTAAATTTTAACACAGTGAAGTTTTGAAGTAAAGACATTATTCACTTCTTAATGCCACAACAGGGTCTTTTTTAGCTGCAAGCTTTGCTGGGATAAGTCCGGCAATAAATGTAAGGAACATGCTTATTATTATAAGTATTACTCCTCCTGCAACCGGAAGCTGTGCAACATTGGAAATGTCTGTAAGGTGCTTAATCAACGCATTTGCAGGTATGCACAACAATAAAGTTACAACAATGCCGAGTGCGCCTGAGACAAAACCTTCAATAAGTGTCTCTGCATTGAATATTCTTGAAACATCTTTCTTAGAAGCACCAATACTTCTTAATACTCCAATTTCCTTAGTTCTTTCAAGTACTGAAATGTATGTGATAATACCTATCATTATTGAAGAAACTATAAGTGATATTGCAACAAATGCTATTAAAACATATGAAATTGCATTAATAATTGTACTTACTGATGACATCATTATTCCAACATAATCTGTGTAGTTAATAACATTTTCTTCCTTGCCATCGTCCTGCTGCAGCTTATTGTAATCCTTAATAATATTCTGAACCTTCTCCTTAGAATCAAAATCAGTTGCATATATATCTATCTGCGAAGGTGTATCAAGGTCTGTAATTCCAAGCTTCGACTTATTGCTGTCTAATGTTGCATCTGTTGTTCTAGCCTTTAGTGACGCTGAGAAAAGCTGTAGTATCTGATCATCGCTCATTCCACTTGTCATTGCCTGCATCTGAGCACTTTCCTCTGGTGAAAGTGTTGCCATATATGCATTTACATCATCCATTGTAATCTCTGTATTCCTGTCATTGTCAAATGGAACTCCTGTAAATACATCAACGCTTGTATCAGCAAGCTGTGCCTTGGCAATCTCACTGTTCTTTACTTCTTCGATAATATATTCCGTAAGCTTTGCTGTATAACCGATTCCACTTGAAAGTGAAGTACTGACTGCATCATCATTAGGTCTGATTATTCCACATACTTTAATGTCAGTTCCGTTATTTACAACATTTGTCATATACTTATCATCTTTGCTGTAATCGTCCCATGTACCAGTCACATCATTGTACTTATACATGTCTGTAGGCATAACAAGCTTAAACTCTGTATCAAGAATCTCGTCAAATGTATAGCTTATATCTTTTTTTGTTTCGTATGATTCACCAACCATCATTTTCTTAAAGAGTGTTCTTACTTCCTCAGGGTCTTTAAGACCTAGTGAGTAAAGTGTATAATCATCAACCTCGTTATTCTTATCTGCAACAAGCACAACCTCGTTGAATTTCTCTGGCCAGTGTCCTGCAAGGACATCATACTGCTCATCAAGAACCTGCTGGTTTCCTAAAAGCTGGTTCCACACACTGCTGTTAGAAAACATCCCCATACCCATGCCTGATGACATTGCAGAAGATGTGCTTGTTGCACCCTCGCCATATATCGAATCAAACATTGTGCTTGGATTTAACTGCTCAACACCGTTAGAAGTATCCTTCATATAAATGTTAAGAGGAACATCATATGAATACTGGATATCACTTACATATGACTTAATGTCAGAGCTGCCGTTTTCAATGTATTTCTTAAACTCAGAAAGGTTATTGCTCTTAACTTCCTTTACCATGGTATTAATCATGTCACCCATGATATCGTTAGAATATATTTTAGACTTATCCTCATGCTCTTCTGAATCCGAATTACCTGTCATGCTTGATACCATACTGCTTATATCAATGGCTTCCGCCTGAAGTGTTATAGGATAACTCGAAAGCGTATCTCTCTGAACCCTGTCTATGTATAACTGGATACCATTTGAGATAGACAAAATCATTGCAATACCGATAATTCCTATGCTTCCTGCAAATGCAGTAAGAATCGTTCTTGTTTTCTTAGTCATCAGGTTATTAAAGGAAAGTGAAAGTGCTGTAAAGAATGACATAGATGTTTTCTGCTTCTTTCCTGACTTTTTAATCTTCTTTTCTGATGTCTTAACCTTAGCAGCCTCTTTAGCCCTGATATCAGCTTCCATATCTTCTAACGAATATGGATCAGAGTCATCAGTTATCACACCATCTAGTAATCTGACTATTCTTGTAGAATAATCCTTGGCAAGCTCCGGATTATGAGTTACCATAATTATAAGTCTGTCCTTTGATATCTCCTTTAAAAGCTCCATAATCTGGATACTTGTCTCTGTATCAAGCGCTCCTGTAGGCTCATCAGCAAGCAGGATATCAGGATTATTTACAAGTGCTCTTGCAATGGCAACTCTCTGCATCTGTCCACCTGACATCTGATTAGGCTTCTTGTGAATCTGCTCTCCAAGTCCAACTTTCTCAAGTGCCTCTATCGCTCTTTTCTTTCTCTCTGCCTTAGATACACCTGAAAGCGTAAGTGCAAGCTCTACATTAGATAAAACAGTCTGGTGCGGAATCAGATTGTAACTCTGGAACACAAAACCAATAGAATTATTTCTGTAAAAATCCCAGTCTCTGTCCTTATAATTCTTAGTTGACACTCCATTTATCTTAAGGTCGCCGCTCGTATACTTATCAAGTCCGCCTATAATATTAAGCATAGTAGTCTTACCACATCCGGACTGTCCAAGAATCGACACGAACTCGCAGTCCCTGAACCTAAGATTAATGCCCTTAAGTGCGCTCACAGTAGTAGAACCGGACACATAGTCTTTCTTTATATCATTTAATTCAAGCATGGAATACTCCTTTTATTTTATTGAGGGTTGCGGATTGGGAACTTGTCTGCATCCTTCGACTTGCATACATGACGTTGTGGCATCTGACTATAGCATACGCTTTCAGGAATCCTGCGCTTAGTGTAACTAAATGCCGCTATCTACAGAGTTTATTACGGTGTATCAAATCAAACGCGCTTCGCTTGAACGAGATTTGACGCACCGCCCTTATGTATATAGCGGCATTTAGTTACACACAGCCCGGATCATTCAAGCGTATGCTATAGTCAGACACCGCAACTGATATACACAACATTTAAGACGCAGACCAATTCCCAATCTGCAGTCCTCAATTAATATACACCATGGAAAGCTTGGCTTGCAATTTATTCCAGCACATTTTATACTAATATTGATTTTTGTTTATAAAAATATAATGATTACTAGGAGTCTATGTGAAACATTTTATCAGATTAAGATTAAAGAATTTAACAGCCATTGGTCTTTCGCTTTGCATGGCAGCTACATTTGCTGTTCCATTTTTTGCTTATCCTGACCAGTTGATGGCTGATACACAGGATGACCTCGACGCTGTTAATAAACAGCTTGAAGAATTAAGAAATAAACAGAGCGAACTCAATGCATCTTACGGGGAGCTTAACGAGAAGCTGTCTGCTTCCGGAGAGAAGCTGTCTTCTATTGAGGATGCAGTTAATGCGAAGCAGTCCGAGATTGATGCTACCAATATCCAGGTTGCTGATATGCAGGCAGAGATTGACCAGCAGTACGCCTCCATGAAACTTCGTATACAGTTTATGTATGAGAATAATAATGCTACTATCCTGTCAACGCTTCTGTCGGCTGAAAGCCTTTCTGACCTTTTATCCAAGTCAGAATATATCCAGCAGATTTCTAATTATGACCACCAGAAGATGCAGGAATTAAGTGACCTTCTGGCTTCTCTTAAAGAAACTCAGGCAAAGCTTGAAGAAGAGATGACCGAACTTGTCACTCTTAAAGATGATGCAGCCCGCGAAGCTGATAATTTTGCTGTGCTTCTCTCACAATGCCAGACAGAGCTTGACACTACAAGTGACAGCATTACTGATGCTGAAGCACTTGCACTTGAATACGAAAAGCAGATTGAACAGGAAATGTTAGAGCGTCAGCGCCGTGAAATGGAAGCCCTTGAAGCTGCAAGAAAAGCACAGGAAGAGGCTGACAAAGCTAATAACGCCGGTAATACAGGCGGTAATTCATCTTCCGGCTCTGCTATGGTTGACCAGAACGCTCTTAACAATGTTCTTAAGAATCACACTGCCGAAGATGTTGCAATGCTCGCAGCAATTATTGAATGTGAAGCCGGCAACCAGTCATATGAGGGCAAATGTGCTGTAGGAAGTGTTGTTATCAACAGAGTTGCTGACCCACGCTTTGCCAACAGCATAAGCGGCGTAATATATGCACCTTACCAGTTTTCACCTGTTGCCAGCGGACGATTTGCAATAGTACTTGCAAGAGGTGCAAATGCAGCCTGCACCCAGGCAGCCATTGATGTGCTTAATGGTTATATCAATATTAACGCACTATATTTTCATGTATATGACAGTTCTGTCGATGTGGGCGGAACCGTTATCGGAGATCATGTATTTTACTAACTCATTAAATATACCAAGGGGAGAATTATTAACTATGAAGAAAGCAACTAAAGCATCTGATAACAGATATTATCAGGCAAGATTTTCTGCTGCACAGAAAAATACTGACTTTGAAAGCCGTGAAGCAGCTTCAGATGTCGTAGGTATAGACAGAACAAGACTTGCAAGAATTGAACTTGGCAATGTAACACCTTATGCAGACGAGGTTGTATCTATGTCAAAATGCTACAACGCTCCCGAACTCTGCTACAATTACTGCTCAAACGAATGTCCGATTGGAAGGCTTACAATGAAGGAAGTCGAGATTAATTCATTTGACAGATTATCATTAAAAATGCTTGGTTCTTTGAATGATATTGAAAACCTGCGTGCTTCTATTATCAATATCTCTGCTGATGGCCAGGTTGATATTGGAGAACAGGAGGAATTCAAGCAGATACTTGAATCCCTCGATCTTATTTCCAATAATGCGAAAGCCCTTGAATTGTGGGCTAAGAAAAACATTAAGAATATTTAACGGCTGTATCTTACATAATCTACCGTAACAAAACCTTTGTTTTCACTTTTGACAGAATTATCATGTGATACATATACACCGCTCTTTACACCAACCCATCTTCCGGCTTTGGCAATAACGGAAACAGGGTTGGTGTATTCTTTTCCGTCTGTGCTTATCTCTATTGTTACTGTCTCAACAGGTGCTTCCTTAACAGGAAGTCCTCCCTCAACATAGTTTTTAGTTCCTGTCTTTTTAACTGTGTATCTGAAATATATTTCCTTAAGATTATCGTATGAAGCAAGCAATTCTTTAGTCTCTTTAGTATAAGCCTGGTCACAGTCAAACTGCTGCACACCCTTTACTGCATACACTTCCATCTTACCGCCTTTGACAGTCACATCTGCTGCCAGATAATCCATTCCCATATGAATGAATCCGGCATTATCACCATCAGCCATTCCGCTGATATTCATCTTAGTAATACAGCTAAATTCCGGTGCTGGCCACTTCTGCAGGAGAAGATTTCTGTAATCGCCAATTGGTCTGTTTGATGCTCTTCCAACCGCATTGAGCTTTATATAAGAACCGTCATCAGACACATTTCCGCTTTCATCAGTGCCAGACTGTGTCCAGTCACTATCAGGATTGGCGTTCCACTGCCACTGCAGTCCCAAAGTATCTTCTGTGAATTCATCTGTAGTATCTGGCTCACATATTTCATAAACGGCACCGACATCAGGTTTTTCGTACTCCATCACAGGCTCGCCGTAATCATTGCCATCTTTCTTAACTCCAATTACAGGCCAGTCATTTTCCCAGCTCATTGGCTGCAAATGTGTTATTCTGCCCGCTGCATACACATCCTGAAAATGTATGAACCAGTCCTGTCCTGTAACTGTGTCAACCCATGCCCCCTGATGAGGTCCATTGACAGGCGAATCTCCCTGTCTCATAACCACTTTATACTCATATGGTCCAAACACATTTTTCGACCTTAACACTGTCTGCCAGCCTGTCTTAACACCTCCAGCCGGTGCAAATATATAATACCATCCGTTTCGCTTATACATCTTAGGACCTTCTATTGTAATCTGGTCATTTAAGTTACCGTCAAATATAATCTTTTCCTCACCAATAAGCCCCATTCCATCTGGCTGCATCTCTACCATATGAAGCACACTCTTGTATCCGATACGGCTCTTGGCAACTCCTGCAACAAGATATGCCTTTCCGTCCTCATCCCAGAATGGGCATGGGTCAATCCAGCCTGCGCCTGGTCTTATATTCACTGGCTTACTCCACTCACCATAAGGGTCTGTTGCGGTAGTCATATATATTCCTTCATCTGGCATTGGGAAGCACACATAATATGTACCCTCATGATATCTTATTGCAGGTGCCCACACTCCGCATCCATGAATTGGATTTCTATATCTGAATTCTGGAATTTCAGCCAAAATGTAGTTAATAACCTTCCAGTTTACAAGGTCCTTAGAATGAAGCAACGGCATAGCCGGAGCATTAGAAAAGCTTGATGATATCATAAAATAATCATCACCGACACGGATTGCGTCCGGATCTGAATAATCAGCGTAAAGTATTGGATTCTTGTATCGTCCATTTCCTAAATCTGCTGTCCACATATATGACCTCTTTCTGCCAGTTTTCGGCTCAATAATTTATTTCTGCTTATGCAGATATTTCTCTGCTATCATATTACAACAGTTAAATAAGAATTTCCAGTACTTTTGCAAAGTTATTTTATAAAAGTTTTTTAGTTGACATTTTATTATTAAGTATTCTGTGCTTAAACCGATATTATATATAACCGTGTTCATTGCTGAAGATGAAAGGCGGGTATACTTATGATAATTGCAGACAGCAACATGAGTATGTCTTCAAGAAGACACTACTCACAAAAGGTATCAAGCGGCATGGTCGCAGCAGGCAGCTCTGGTAACTCCTTTAGTTTTGGAATGAGCCAGGCAAGAAGCAGCTTAAGCCAGAAAGAATCATATTTTAGTAATTCTTCTGATTATCCAGGCAGAAAGTATGACGACATGTTTCTGATGATGCCACTCTACAATCGTTCTGGAAGGCTTAATGTCCCAGACGATTCTTCTAAAACGGATTTGGCTGGTGAGGAATCACCAGAAGGCACGGAGGCTTTATCACCTGCTTACAACAAAGCCAGCTTAGTTTCTATGCGGCAGAATGTAAGCTTCAGTTACACAGAAATAACAAGAAAGGTTTATATGTCCCTGTTGGATTTTATTCAGTCTCTGTCTTTCCGTGGAATGTTTCATGATACTGACAGTTTATCCTGCAATTCAGTCTCTGACACATCTTCATCTGACAAAGCCTCAAAAACCCTTTCTATTACTAACCAGATTTCTCCTACTGTGTGGACTGTAAGAACCAGATATTCTTCAACCTATGAAGAAAAGGAAAGCACTTCATTTTCAACAACCGGAACTGTTAAAACAGCAGACGGCAGGAAACTTAATTTTAATCTTGATATGACCATGTCGCGCAGATACATGGAAGAACACAGCATTGAATTTGTTTCCAGCTTTGACACTGTACTGACAGATCCACTTGTTATTAATCTTGGATGCAATCCTGTTTCTATTTCTGATAAGTCCTTCAGTTTTGACATTGATTGTGATGGTAAAGACGAGACTATTGCACAGATGAATCCTGAAAGTGGCTTTCTTGCTCTTGATAAGAACAGCGACGGAATTATCAATGACGGCAGCGAGCTGTTCGGAACCAAGACCGGTAATGGCTTTTCCGAGCTTGCAGAATACGATTCTGACGGCAACGGATGGATTGATGAGAATGATGAAGTCTATGACCAGTTAAAGGTCTGGGTTAAAGATGAGAATGGCAAGGACAAGCTCTTATCACTTAAGGAAGCCAATGTCGGTGCAATCTGTCTTGGCAGCTCCAAAACAACATTTCATGTAACTGATGATGATAACAATCTCAAAGCTAAAGTACGAAGCAGCGGCATGTATCTTCATGAAGACGGCAGCGCCGGTTCTGTACAGCAGGTGGATTTTTAATTCTGTATTGGGGATATCTTCGATATCCCCAATATTTTTTGTATCCCTTGCTAATGCCTGGGTGCTATTTTTCTCTGTTCGCTGACACAATTCCATTTTTACTGTTTTGCCACAGGCTCTGTTTTTCCGTGCAGGCTGCGTGTTCCCCGTTGGCTCTGTATTTTCCGTGCAGGCTGCTTGACCCCGTTGGCTCTGTATTGTATTTTCCGTGATGGCTGCTTGCGGCCTATATATTCATAATATTTGCTCTCTTATAGGCACATTTTGCGCCTTTTCAATCCCAAAGCTTCTTCTCAACCTATAAGATTCATTATTTCTATTCTTTAATAGGTAAAACTGCTCTCCACAATCTGAAAATCCACAAAACCACATAAATTTTCCCAAAAATCTTCCTATAAGAGACTATATTATGCGACTACCTATAGGTATCACGTATTGTCTGCGTATGAAGCTTCCTTTATTTATCATCATATTTTGCCCAAACTTGTTTTTCTCAGTATGTTTGCATATTTTTAATATATCAAACTATTGATTTTTATATATTTGTATAGTATATTTATTAAACAGTTTTTGCCTGTAATTGCAAAAGGGGGTTTTTAATGAGAGATATACAGAATTATAATATGGAACATGTTGACACATTAGCACCTGACACGATTAAAGAGTCTGTTATGTGCAGGCATTCACAATTGTCTCTTTTACTAGCTGATATACAAGGAAGAATTTCTAATGCTCCTGAAGGTTCTCTGCGAACTGCCAGAAAAGCTCATGGCTGCCAATATTATCATAAAGTCGAAGTAAATGATACCAAAGGAACATATATCAAAAAGCATAACTATAATTTTGCAATTGAACTTGCACAAAAAGATTATGATTTAAGAATTGAACAATGCCTGCTGAAAGAATTAAACTTTCTTGAAGTCATACTTAAGAAATATAATCCATCAGAAATCCAGCATATTTATGATTCACTTAACAGCTTCCGCAAAGAAATGGTTACTCCAGTTTTTGTATCGGATGAAGATTTTACTGCAAACTGGAAAGCCTCAGAATATACTTCTTTAGGATTCACTCCTGACTGCGCTGAATACTATACTGATAATGGTGAACGCGTACGGTCTAAGTCTGAAATTATCATAGCTAACAAACTCTATCGCTATAATATCCCTTATCGATACGAATATCCTCTGCAGCTGCAATCTGGTATCATAACACACCCGGATTTTACCTGTCTTAATGTTAAAACAAGGCAGGAATATATATGGGAACATTTTGGTATTATGGATAATGCAGAATATGCCTGTAATGCCATCAAAAAAATCAGCGATTATGCTAATTCAGGATATGTCCTTGGCAGGAACTTCATAGCAACATTTGAAACCGCTAATACTCCAATCAATGCTAACTGCATAGATTCTTTGATAAAAAGTCATCTCTGTTGATACATGTATGCCCCGCCTTACTTTTATTCTGTAAGGTGGGGCATACCTTCTATAGTTTATCAGATTATATGATTCTTATATGATACCTTTTTATAGTCGCATTTTTGATTTCTTATAGGTTGTTCCTTACCAGATTTCCAAAAAATGTTTCTTATTTTCACAAAACATTCCTTAATAAAGACAAATTTTCCTATCAAATAGCTTTAATTCACTATTTGATAGGAAAATACCCTGAATTTTATTAAGATTGTGCTGAATATGACCTATTATTCATGTAAAAAATGTTTTCTTATAGGAAAACCAAATCTCACCAAGACATATCTCTTTCCATCTGCACAGAAAACCCAGCTGTTATGTAACATCCCACCAAAACAATCCCGCCATGCATAGTCCTTCCTTACAGCTTTCTAGAAATTCAAATCAATATCTATTCCCTTAATATCCTCATTAAGCATCTTATTATCTTTCATTATTCTGACTATCTGCTTCTGGGCTTCAGTTACATGGTCGATATCATTGCCTTTGACACTAGCATTCATCTCTAGCTTGTCAGCCTCTGCCTGTCCCTCAATAATCTCTTCCTGCTCTTTTCTTTCCTTGCGCTTTTCGTCAATCTGTTCTTCCTGTTTCTTCTCTGCTTCGTCAGCTTTTTCCTTATTCTCTTCTACCTTGTCATCAATGTTGTCTTTACCTTCATTTACAAGCAGGTTCTTAACCTCACCCTCAACAGCACCTATTATCTGGTCTGCTGAGTCCTGTGCCTTTAGCATTTCCTGAGACTTATCCCTGTCAATTTCAGCAAGTGCAATTGAAGCTGTCGTGCATGCAATCTTAAGCTCCTTCTGACCAATTTCATCCTTAAAATGTATCTGTGATGAATTCAGCTTAAGCACTTTCTCCTGATACTCTGTAAGCGGAGTATTCTGTAGTTCCTTTAAGCGGTCAAGTTCTTCTTTTGAAAATGTGTCCTCAGCCGAACCATATCTGTTATTCTGGTATTTTTCAAGCAACTCAAGGTCTTTTTGTTCCTGTGAATTCATATCAACGCCATAATCTGCGCGGTAAGCCTCTTTTTCATTCTCCAAATCACTAACCTTATTCTTAAGTTCTGTGATTTCATCAAGCTTATTAAGCTTATCGAGCTTCATATCCTCAATATTCTTATCTCTCATATTAGAAGATTTCCATGCATCAGATATAAGCTTCATAGCCTGCTTTCTGGCTCTGAGCCTTTTAGCATCAATCTGGTTATCATTATATGGCTTCAGATTAAGCTCTGATGCATTGATTGTCTTTCTGTTCCTGGTTTGCTTTGAATTATCAGTATTCTTATCTGTATTATCTATTCCCTGTGCAGCTGTCTGATTATTCATTGTACTTCTTATCGTAAGTGACATATGCCCTCCTTGTCATAATCCTATCCCAAACTCCTTTTTGGGAATCACATTAGTTTAAATATATATCGGTATATCTGACATTCATTATTATAGTCAGTTCTTGTTCATAACGAATAAATATGATATAGTGATACTATCAATTATTTATGAGGAGAGCGATTACAATGAACTTTGCAAGAAAGACGGATAAGGTATTCACAATTATTTACACTATTATCAGTATTCTGTCAATTATTATATTAATCATGACTCATATTTATCCTGATAAATTCTTTAATAATTTGTATGAATCATTTTCTGCAATTAATAACAAGACATTTAGTATTAACAATTTATTCAATTTAATTGGACATATTTATATGGGAAGCTCATCCATAGTTCTATTATATATTCTTGCTGTTCTTGCTGTCATAATTGGATTACCCGTTACTGTGATTACTATTTTTGCTTATATATCATATTATATAAAGCAACCAACAACCCAAAGCATATACGCCGCAATCTGATTGTCAAGATTATATATACAGGAATATGGACTGTTATTGCACTCATAATGACAATCAAGGACATTGGCTTTGTTGTTATATTTGCAATACCTGCCATAATACTTTCAATTCTTATTGCAGCTGTTTATGGCATGAGAGAGCATGAATATTTCCCAGAATATTAATTCACATACAGCACTTATTAAGAAAAGGCAGGACATGAAAAAACCGACCTCCCAATCGTTAGATTTTTAGTCTAACTTTTGAGGGTCGGTTCCATGTCCTGCCATATTATATTTAATCTTACAGATGAAGCACTCTCTCCTTAATCTCCTGAGTTCTTCCCTGATTCCAGAACTGTGTTCCGATATATCCGCAAGTTCTTCTTGCGACATTCATCTTATCCTGATTACGGTTTCCGCAGTTAGGGCATTCCCATATAAGCTTTCCGTCATCATCAGTTATAATCTGAATCTGACCTGTGTATCCACATTCCTGACAGTAATCACTCTTAGTATTAAGCTCTGCATACATAATATTCTCATATATATACTGCATAACCTTAAGTACTGCCGGAATGTTATTCTGCATATCAGGAACTTCAACATAACTGATAGCTCCTCCTGGAGATAACTTCTGGAACTGTGATTCGAATTTTAACTTTTCAAATGCATTTATCTGCTCAGTTACATGAACATGATAGCTGTTAGTTATATAGTTCTTATCTGTTACGCCAGCAATCTTACCAAATCTCTTCTGTAAACATTTTGAAAACTTATAAGTTGTTGACTCAAGCGGTGTTCCATAAAGTGAGAAATCAATATTAGTCTCTGCTGCCCATCTTTTACATGTATCATTAAGATACTGCATTACTTTGAGGGCAAATTCTGTTCCCTCCGGATTAGTATGAGTTACACCCTTCATGTAATAAGTACATTCGCAAAGACCTGCATAACCGAGCGAAATTGTTGAATATCCACCATAAAGAAGCTTGTCAATTGTCTCGCCCTTCTTAAGTCTTGCAAGTGCTCCATTCTGCCAGAGAATTGGCGCAACATCTGAAGGAGTTCCTTTAAGTCTGTAATGTCTGCACATAAGTGCTCTCTTACACAGATCAAGTCTCTCATTAAGAATACTCCAGAACTTATCCATATCCTTGCCTGATGAACATGCAACATCAACAAGATTAAGAGTTACAACACCCTGATTGAATCTTCCATAATACTTTGGTTTTCCTGTTTCTGGATCAATATATGGTGTAAGGAAGCTTCTGCATCCCATACATGGGAAACACTGACCATTGCCGTTCGCATCAACCTTTAATTCCTTCATTTTCTTTTCAGATATATAATCCGGAACCATTCTCTTAGCTGTACACTGTGCAGCTATTTCTGTAAGATACCAGTACTTGGAATCCTCGTGGATATTATCTTCCTCAAGAACATATATAAGCTTAGGAAATGCTGGTGTAATATATACCCCCTGTTCATTCTTAACACCCTGCATTCTCTGTCTTAATACTTCCTCAGTAACAAGTGCAAGGTCATCTCTTGTCTGACCTTCCGGAACCTCATCAAGATACATGAAAACAGTAACAAAAGGTGCCTGTCCATTAGTTGTCATAAGAGTGATAACCTGATACTGAATCATCTGTACACCACGCTTAATTTCATCCTTTACTCGAAGTTCTGCAACCTCTCTAATCTTTTCTTCGGAAGCATCTATTCCGGTTTTCTCGAACTCATCTCTTACCTGTCCAATAAACTTCTCACGGCTTACCTGGACAAATGGTGCAAGATGTGCTAAAGATATACTCTGTCCGCCGTACTGTGAACTTGCAATCTGTGCTATCGCCTGAGTTGCAATATTACATGCAGTAGAAAAGCTGTGTGGCTTCTCAATCATAGTCTCGCTTATTACAGTTCCATTCTGTAACATATCCTCAAGATTGACAAGACAGCAGTTGTGCATATGTTGTGCAAAATAATCTGCATCATGGAAATGTATAAGTCCCTGCTCATGCGCATCCACAATATCTGGAGGGAGAAGGAATCTCTTTGTAATATCCTTGCTTACCTCGCCAGCCATATAATCTCTCTGAACACTGTTTACAGTAGGATTCTTGTTAGAATTCTCCTGCTTTACTTCCTCATTATTGCACTCCAGAAGGCTTAATATCTGCTTATCTGTAGAATTAGATTTACGCACAAGTGCTCTCTTATAACGATAAGTAATATACTTTCTTGCAACTGAAAATGCTCTGAAATTCATAATCTGATTCTCTACAAGATCCTGAATCTCTTCAACGCTTAAAGACCTGTTCATCTCTTTACAAATGCTCTCAACATTATTAGAGATTGTCTCAATCTGTTCCTCTGATAATCTCTCACTATGGACAACTTCCATATTAGCTTTTGATACAGCATCCATAATTTTACTGATATCAAATGTTACCTCTGAACCACTTCTTTTAATAATTTTCATACTTCAAACCCTCACAAAAAGACCATCATATCCCTGTATATACTGCTTTCAGCAATACAGGCTATTTTCCTTTACATTAAAAAAATCTGCTGGAAACGCAGTGTTTATGCTGTTTCCCAAGCAGATTTGATTATACAACATATAGTTTGACAAGTCAATTGAAAACACAATATCTTGTAATAAAAAACTATATATATTAATTATCATCACATT